>ERZ1023225.17-NODE-17-length-131673-cov-647.946094_pt1 | contig 131673 bp, 132 predicted proteins | sample MGYA00380450_ERZ1023225 | MGnify/ENA primary metagenome ERZ1023225 (study PRJEB33173, sample SAMEA4830413) | metagenome | study: EMG produced TPA metagenomics assembly of the PRJEB25223 data set... | reverse complement strand
CCGCTAAAATCACATCAAGATTTTGTTTTAGTAATGGGCCGACTAAGGTTTTAATCCCCGCTTGTTTTGCTTGCGCAATGATATCTTGGACAGAATTCATTGAGGTATCAAACACTTGCACTGGAATGGTTGAGTTACCTTTCGCGTCGTTGAAACCCGATTGAATGGTTGTGCCAAGAATTTGTCCGTCACCACTTAATGGCAAGAGTAAACCAATTTGTGAAATAGTGGTTTGTTGGAAATTAAGCAATGTAAGCAATTCTTTTGGGAACAACGTTGCGGCTGCATGATTTGGTTTTGATTGTGGAAGGCAAACCAAAGTCTGACAATAACGATGAAATTTCGCCGCAAGCGGTAAAGGCACTTGAGTTAATTGCAGAAGAATTGCCACTTAAAAAAGCAGCAGCTATAGTTGCTGAGTTGTATGGTTATAAGAAGAATGCTTTGTATCAATTTGGATTAGCGCATTTAGAAAAATAACCTCAAAATCAACCGCACTTTATTAATCCGATTTTAATCTGTGCTGTTGTATTAAACGGATATAAGCACTCACAAGGTATTTACTTTAGACTGGAAAAAATATGTTAAACCAAGTTTCAAATACATTACTCACGCCAAGCAATCTTTCAACTCAAACATTACTCAATATTTTTGACATTATGTCGCATCGCAATATTGATTATGCCGATCTGTATTTTCAACTTAGCCAAGATGAAAGTTGGGTATTAGAAGATGGCATTATAAAAGAAGGCGGTTTTCATATTGATCGTGGCGTTGGCGTGCGGGCAGTTTCTGGTGAGAAAACGGGGTTTGCTTATGCCGATCAAATTAATCTTGCTTCTTTGCAGCAATGTGCGGAGGCGGTAAAGGGAATTGCGCAAGTCAAACAGGGGAATTTGATTTCGCCATCCGCTTTTAATGTTGTAAATCCTATTGCTCGTTATGCGGCGATTAATCCTTTGGAAAGTTTGACTAAAGAGAAAAAAATTGAGCTATTACATTTGGTTGATCGTACAGCGCGCGCAGAAGATCATCGTGTAACCAAGGTTTTAGCAAGCCTCAGTTCCGTTTATGAAGAAGTATTAATTATGGCGACAGATGGCACATTAGCCGCAGATATTCGTCCTTTAGTTCGCTTATCTATTTCTGTGTTAGTAGAGGAAAATGGAAAACGTGAACGAGGAAGTTGTGGTTCTGGTGGGCGTTTCGGTTTAGATTGGTTCTTTGAAGTTGTTGATGGCGATATTAGAGCAGAACTTTTTGCTAAAGAAGCGGTTCGTCAGGCCTTAGTAAACCTTAGTGCAGTTGCAGCCCCCGCAGGATTAATGCCTGTTGTGTTAGGCGCAGGTTGGCCTGGTGTGCTGTTACACGAGGCTGTTGGGCACGGTTTAGAAGGCGATTTTAACCGTAAAGAAAGTTCACTTTTTACAGGTAAGATTGGTGAACAAGTAACTTCTCCATTATGTACAATTGTAGATGACGGCACCATTGAAAATCGTCGAGGATCATTGACTATTGATGATGAAGGTGTGCCAAGCCAGTGCAATGTGCTCATCAAAGACGGGATTTTGCAAGGTTACATGCAAGATAAAATGAATGCCCGTTTGATGGGCGTTACTCCAACGGGGAATGGCCGTCGCGAGTCTTACGCCCATTTACCAATGCCTCGAATGACTAACACCTATATGCTTGCTGGACAAAGTCAGTTTGATGATTTGATTGCTTCTGTAGAACAGGGGATTTATGCACCGCACTTTGGTGGAGGGCAAGTGGATATTACCTCTGGTAAATTTGTATTTTCCACTTCAGAAGCTTATTTAATTGAAAAAGGAAAAATCACGAAACCAGTTAAGGGCGCAACTTTAATTGGCAGTGGCATTGAAGTGATGCAAAAAATTTCTATGGTTGCAGATAAATCAGAGCTTGATTTAGGTATCGGGGTTTGTGGTAAAGAGGGACAAAGTGTACCTGTTGGCGTAGGACAGCCAGCACTAAAAATTGATGAAATTACTGTTGGTGGAACAAATTAAGTCATTGTGTAAAAGATCACAAAAATTCCATTAGAATTGGATTTTTACTGGCAATTTTATTCAAATTTTGATAGCCGCTGCGAAATTTTATTTCTTTTAATTATTTGAAATTATGTTGAAAAGAATTTTAGTTATTGTTGGTTTAACTGTATTAGCAACCGCTTGTTCTAATGCACCACGAACGGTAAGTCATCAGGTTATTTCAGAAAATGATGATATTCAATTAACTGGTTTAATTAATAATTTAGAAAAAGATAATCGAACAGGCATTTTTCACAAAGTGAGAACAAACCGTTCCTCTGCTTTGATGGGCGATAAGGCTCTAGCCAGTGTTTATAATGAATGGGTTGGTACTCGCTATCGTATGGGCGGTACGACTAAACGTGGTATTGATTGTTCAGCATTTATGCAAACTACTTTTTCTGAAGTTTTTGGTATTGAATTGCCTCGTTCTACGGCTGAACAGCGTCATTTAGGTAGAAAAATTAATAAATCAGAACTTAAAAGAGGCGATTTAGTTTTCTTCCGTAAAAATAATCACGTTGGTGTTTATATTGGTAATAACCAATTTATGCACGCAAGTACAGGGCAAGGCGTGACAATAAGTTCCCTTGATGAAAAATATTGGGCTAGAACCTACACTCAATCGCGTCGTATTATGTAATGAAAAAGAAAAGCGAACATTAAGTTCGGTTTTTTTTGATCAGTTTATTGATAAATGATCTGACCCCAAAAAGTTAGACTTATTTAGCTCAAGGACTGAGTTCTGTCATTCACAGGGCTCAGTCTTTAGCCTCTTCTGAATACGCTCATGGAGCTTTTTTTCCAGTTATTAAAACATCTAAAGAAGCTTTCCATTCTACCGTTATCTAAACAATTTCCCTTCCTTGACATACTTTGAATGCCATTCTCCCTGAGTATGTGTTGATAATCTATCATCTGATATTGCCAACCTTGGTCGGAATGTAAAATCGGTTTTGCTTCATCAAGCCTTGCTACGGCTTGTTTCATCATTTGGTTAATTTACTCAAAGTTCGGACTTAGCACTAAATTATAAGCCATAATTTCACTGTTAAATAAACCCCAAATTTATGTAAAAAGATTTGTGAAATTATAGAAATCGCCCAACATTTGCGAGAAAACTATTAGAATGGTATTTATGATTTTTTACCGTCAATGTTATGTAAAGCGAGCAGGAACATTAAGAAATTGGAATGGATGGCATATTACGTAAACTCATTTCAATTAAGGATTTACACCATTGTCTACAGCAATTTTTTGCAGATGAAAGCGAATCTATTATAGAAATGAATGATGATAATGAGCTTTCAGAACAGTTTGATTTAGCATTGATTGAAACGCATGGTAAATCCAAAATTTTAAAAAATTTATCTTTATTCAAACAAACCATGCCTAATTATCTTACTCAATTATCAAAAGATAATATGAAAGAAACAGAAAATACTGTTCATAAAATTAAAAGAGTAGCAGCATAGGTAGGGTTAAATCATTTATGTAAATTAGCGGATACTTTAGAAAGTGCGGCTAAAAATTCTGATGTTTTTTTATTGTGCTTAAAATTCACTTCAAAAACTACATCATCCCAATTTACCCTCAAAGAGAGAATTTCTTTATATGCAGAGCAATTCCAAAAAAACACCGATTAAAGCCTAAAATATCCTTATCCAAATGGGAATTATTCTGTTATAGTGCTATTAATTCTTATTACAAGAGGATAATAAAATGTCTGTTCAACAACTCATTTCACGACTGACCGATATTGTTGGCTCTCGTTATATTATTACTGATCCAACTAAAACAGAAGCTTATCGAAGTGGTTATCGATTTGGAACAGGAAACGCCCTAGCTGTTGTTCGCCCTGCCACTCTACTTGAGTTTTGGAACATTGTAAAAGTTTGCGTTGAACATGATGTTATTGTTATAAACCAAGCGGCGAATACAGGTTTAACTGGTGGCTCTACACCAGATGGCAATGATTATGATCGCGATATTGTCGTCATCAATACAATGCGAATTGACGGAATCCAACTCATCAATAACGCTTCCCAAGTTATTTGCTTACCAGGCTCTACACTCAATGAATTAGAAAATCAACTTAAACCGTTTGGTCGTGAACCCCACTCTGTTATTGGCTCATCTTGCATTGGCGCATCAGTTATTGGTGGGATTTGTAACAACTCAGGTGGAGCATTAGTTCAACGTGGACCAGCCTATACAGAAATGGCACTTTACGCTCAACTTAATGAAAAAGGTGAATTAGAACTAAAAAATCATTTAGGCATTGATTTAGGAGAAACTCCTGAAGAAATTTTAACTAATCTACAAGAAAAACGTTATCAGGTTAAAGATATTCGACAAGATTGCGGACATGGTCACGACCATTACTACTGCAACTATGTTCGTCAAGTTGATGAAGGCTCCCCTGCTCGTTTTAATGCCGACCCAGCTCGCCACTATGAAGCCTCAGGCTGTGCAGGAAAACTTACTGTCTTTGCGGTTCGTTTAGACACCTTTCCGCTTGAAAAAGAGACGGCTGTTTTCTATATCGGCACCAATCAAACTTCTGTGTTGAGCGATATTCGTCGCCACATGTTAGTAAACTTCGAAGTGCTACCCATTTCAGGTGAATATATCCATCGTGATGCATTTGACATCGCAGCAAAATATGGCAAAGATACCTTTTGGGTCATTAAAAAGTTTGGTACACATTGGCTACCAAAACTCTTTTCCTTAAAATCAAACGTGGATCGCATCGGCAAAAAATTCTTCTTTTTACCACAACATTTAAGCGATAAATTTATGCAAACTGTGTCTAAATTCATCCCAGAACATCTTCCACAAAGCTTATGGGATTATCGCAACAAATACGAGCATCACTTAATTATCAAAATGGGTGGAAAAGGCATTCAAGAAGCCCGTGAATATTTGGAATCCTACATTGCAGATGGCTCAAAAGGTGGCTATTTTGAATGTAATGCAATCGAAACCCAAGCAGCAATGCTTCATCGTTTCGCTGTTGCAAGTGCTGCAATTCGTTATCGTGCAATTCACGAAAAAGAAGTAGAAGAAATAGTTGCTTTAGATGTTGCATTACGTCGCAATGATCAAGATTGGTTTGAAGTGTTACCGCCAGAAATTGATAACAGAATTATCTCTAAACTTTACTACGGACATTTTATGTGCCATGTCTTTCACCAAGATTACATTGTAAAAAAAGGTTATGATTATGAAGAACTAGAATACGAAATGTTGAAATTACTTGACAAGCGTGGTGCGCAATACCCAGCCGAACACAATGTAGGGCATTTATACGAGGCTAAACCAACCTTGAGAAAATTCTATAAAGAGTTGGATCCAACCAATAGCTTTAATCCAGGTATTGGTAAAACGACGAGGAAAAAATACTGGGCGGAATAAACCTCTAAAATGCAAACAAGATGTCAAATGTGACCGCTTGTTTATTATTTCCTCTTCTTAGATAGAGCCAACTCATCAAAATAAGGTCAGCAAATTATCTGATGTTTACCGCAAAATTATTTGACTTATTCCAGTCTACACTTGTACAGTAATTGTTGGTTACTAAATGTGACATTGTAAAGTGATTGATTTGTCGTGGATTGGCAATGAGCACGAAAAGGGCTGCTTGATATAATATTTTGGCAATCGTAAGATCCAAGCCGTCGGTGCTTTCATAGATGATTCAGTCCGCATTGAAACCTTGTAAATACTCAATGGTGTGTAATGTCTTTAGGATTGTTGATTTTGGTTCGTTTTGGGGAAAGCCCAATTACGAAGTGGCGTTTGCTCTCGTCAATACAACAAGAAATTTTGTTTTTGTTCATCCTTATCCTACCTTGCATTCGGTTTTAAGTCTAGTAACTGTTCGGTTTTTTGATGAAAATTATCTGCTCTCATTGCTACAATATGGTTTGTTTCCTAGGGAGGGCAGATATGCAGATAATGGTTTATGCTACTTTACATATATCGATAAAGTACTTATGCAAACTCAAGTTATTTGTTAATTCAGGATGAAATGATGTTACCAGCATATTCTTTTCTTGGGCTGCAACGATTTTATTATTTACCGTTGCAAGAATATTGACTTTTTTACCAACACTACTGATAATAGGTCCTCTGATAAAAGTCATAGGAATTTTACCAACCCCTTTGCAATCTGCTTCTGTATAGAAACTTCCCAATTGGCGTCCATAGGCATTCCTCTCAACCACAATGTCCATTGTTCCAAAATGACTCTCTTTCTGAGAAGTAATCTCTTTAGCCAACAGAATCAAACCAGCACAAGTCCCAAAGACAGGAAAGCCAGAAGAGATAGCTTGTTTTATCGGTTCCAGCATATACAGCTCTCTTAAAAGTTTTCCTATGGCGGTTGACTCACCGCCAGGTAGAATCAAACCTGATAAATCACTGTAATGTTGTTGAAAATTTTTTAAATTTCTCAGTTCGACACTTTCAATTCCTAATTTTTCTAGCATTTGTGCATGTTCGGCAAAGGCACCTTGTAGAGCTAATATTCCGATTTTCATTTATTTTCCTCGCTCAGCCATGAGAATTTGGATTTCATTTTCATTGATACCAACCATGGCTTCACCTAAATCTTCGGAGATTTGTGCTAGGATTTGTGGATTTCGATAGTTAGTTACAGCTTTGACAATAGCGCTCGCACGTTTTATAGGATCTCCTGACTTAAAAATACCTGAACCAACAAAGACACCCTCTGCGCCAAGTTGCATCATCAAGGCCGCATCTGCTGGAGTTGCAATTCCTCCAGCTGCGAAGTTGACAACTGGCAATTTCCCATGCTTATGGACGTATTGAACCAATTCTACAGGAACTTGTAAATCTTTGGCCGCAACATAGAGCTCGTCCTCACGTAAATTTTGAATGCGACGAATTTCTTGACTCATCATGCGCATATGGCGAACAGCTTGGACGATATCTCCTGTTCCTGGTTCTCCTTTTGTACGAATCATTGAAGCCCCTTCAGCAATACGACGCAAGGCCTCGCCCAAATCCTTGGCACCACATACAAAAGGTACTTGGAATTCTTTCTTGTCCACATGGAAACGGTTGTCAGCTGGAGAAAGCACTTCACTCTCATCGATATAGTCAATTTCAATAGCTTCCAAAATCTGAGCCTCAACGAAATGTCCAATTCTAACTTTTGCCATAACTGGAATGCTAACTGCTCCTTGGATTTCCTTGATCATCTTAGGATCGCTCATTCGAGAGACACCTCCAACAGCACGAATATCTGCAGGAATTCGTTCCAAAGCCATCACTGCAGCTGCACCAGCAGCTTCTGCAATGCGAGCTTGTTCAGGGTTTTGAACATCCATGATAACACCACCTTTGAGCATCTGTGCTAAGTTTTTATTTAGTTCATAACGATTTTCAGCCATTTCTTTGTCCTCATTATTTGATTATTTGTATTGATAGCTACGTTTTTTATTGTAATGTAGAAAAGTCTTTAGAACAAGTTTGAAAAAATGCGTATATATTAAAAGGCATAATGTCTAGCGTGCTTAATTTCAGTTTTTTGTATAAACGAAGTGTAGAACGTCAGAAGGATTGTCCAATTTAATAATAGAAAAAAGAGCTACTTTAGCTGAAAGAATTTCGTCCTTAAGTGCCACAATAGTTATTAAAAAAACCTTGAAATGTTTTTAAAAACCTTTTTCTATGTGGTTAGATTTTCTGAAATTTAAGAAAAAGCTTGAAAGGGAGTTTACGCTTTCCTAGAGCTTGTGAAATTAACTTTATTAGATAAGCCATACAAAACATGGAAGCTAGTAATAATCTCTAGGATGGTAATGAGGGGCAATTGTCTCTATAATGCGCAAAATTTTGAGAATGAAAGGATAATTTGTATGGGAATGATTATTACTGTTGATGGTCCTAGTGGTGCTGGGAAAGGGACGCTTTGTTATGCGTTGGCTGAAAAGTTGGGCTATGCATTGTTGGATAGTGGGGCGATTTATCGCGTTACTGCATTGGCAGCGTTGCAACGTAAAACTGATTTAACAAATGAAACAGATTTAGCAGAATTAGCACGTCATTTAGATATTCAATTTATTCCTCAAAATGGCGAGGTAAACATTTTGCTTGCAGGAATGGATGTGAGCCGTTTAATTCGCACGCAAGAAGTGGCAGATGCTGCGTCAAAAGTAGCAGTCTTTCAAAAAGTGCGGTCAGCTTTATTACAACTTCAGCAAGATTTTGCGAAAAATGATGGATTAATTGCGGACGGTAGAGATATGGGGACTGTGGTATTCCCAAATGCACAAGTAAAATTATTTTTAGATGCAAGTGCTGAAGAACGTGCAAAAAGACGCTATAAACAGTTGCAAAATAAAGGAATAAATGGTAACTTTGCACAGATTTTAGCCGAGATAAAAGAGCGTGATTTTCGTGATAGAAATCGTGAAGTTGCGCCGCTAAAACCAGCAGATGATGCTTTATTATTGGATAGTACAACCTTGAGTATTGGTGAAGTAATCGATCAGGCGTTAGCTTATATTCAAGAAAAGGTATCAGTTTTGATTTAACTGTTTGTTCAAGGAAGAATAAGCATTTATCCTCAACCCCGCATTTTATGGATTTTAATGTGGATGTTATTAACTTAAATTAAGAAGATTATTTATATGTCAGAATCTTTTGCTCAACTTTTTGAAGAATCATTAAAAGTCCTTGAAACTCGTCAAGGTTCAATCGTTAGCGGTACTGTAGTAGCTATCCAAAAAGGCTTTGTGCTTGTTGATGCAGGTTTAAAATCTGAGTCTGCAATTCCAGTTGCTGAATTCTTAAATGCACAAGGCGAACTTGAAATCCAAGTTGGCGATACTGTAAATGTTGCATTAGATGCAGTTGAAGATGGTTTCGGCGAAACTAAACTTTCTCGTGAGAAAGCGGTTCGTCACGAATCTTGGATTGAATTAGAAAAAGCTTACGAAGAAAAAGCGACCGTTATCGGTTTAATCAACGGCAAAGTGAAAGGTGGCTTCACAGTTGAGTTAAACGGTGTTCGTGCATTCTTACCAGGCTCTTTAGTTGATACTCGTCCAGCGCGTGAAGCAGATCACTTACTTGGCAAAGAATTAGAATTCAAAGTAATCAAATTAGATCAAAAACGTAACAACGTTGTTGTTTCTCGTCGTGCAGTAATTGAATCTGAAAACAGCCAAGAACGTGAACAAGTATTAGAAAATCTTGTGGAAGGTTCAGAAGTTAAAGGTGTCGTTAAAAACTTAACTGAGTACGGTGCATTCGTTGATCTTGGTGGTGTTGATGGTTTATTACACATCACAGATATGGCTTGGAAACGTGTTAAACACCCAAGTGAAATCGTAAATGTTGGCGATGAAGTTACTGTTAAAGTATTAAAATTCGATAAAGATCGTACTCGTGTATCTTTAGGCTTAAAACAATTAGGTCAAGATCCATGGGCAGCAATTGCTGAAAATCATCCAGTAAACAGCAAATTAACAGGTAAAGTAACTAACTTAACTGACTATGGCTGTTTCGTTGAAATCTTAGATGGCGTTGAAGGTTTAGTTCACGTTTCTGAAATGGATTGGACTAATAAAAATATCCACCCATCTAAAGTGGTTAGCTTAGGTGATACTGTAGAAGTAATGGTATTAGAAATTGATGAAGAACGTCGTCGTATTTCTTTAGGCTTAAAACAATGTAAAGCTAACCCTTGGACTCAGTTTGCTGATACTCACAACAAAGGCGATAAAGTAACGGGTAAAATCAAGTCTATCACTGATTTCGGTATCTTCATCGGTCTTGAAGGTGGTATCGATGGTTTAGTTCACTTATCTGATATTTCTTGGAGTATTTCAGGCGAAGAAGCTGTTCGTCAATACAAAAAAGGTGACGAAGTGTCAGCTGTTGTATTAGCTGTTGATGCAGTAAAAGAACGTATCTCTTTAGGTATTAAACAACTTGAAGAAGATCCATTCAATAACTTTGTTGCAATCAACAAAAAAGGTGCGGTAGTATCTGCAACTGTTGTTGAAGCAGATGCTAAAGGTGCTAAAGTTGAATTAGCAGGTGGTGTTGAAGGTTATATCCGTTCTGCTGATTTAACAAGTGAAGTAGCTGTTGGCGATGTGGTTGAAGCGAAATACACTGGAGTAGATCGTAAATCTCGCATTGTTCACTTATCAGTGAAAGCAAAAGATCAAGCTGAAGAAGCTGCGGCAGTTGCAAGTGTAAATAACAAACAAGAAGATATTGTTATTCCAAATGCAATGGCTGAAGCATTTAAAGCAGCTAAAGGTGAATAATTAATTCACGTAATAAGGCTGGGCTGATGTCCAGCCTTATTTGTTAGGAGTTATTGCTAATATATTTGTGTAATTTATTATCAATAGATCTTAATTTAAGTAATATTAAGGAAGTATAGAGGATGACTAAGTCAGAACTTATGGAAAAATTGTCAGCAAAACAGCCAACTTTACCTGCAAAAGAAATTGAAAATATGGTAAAAGATATTTTAGAGTTTATTTCTCAATCTCTTGAAAATGGTGATCGTGTTGAAGTTCGAGGTTTTGGTAGCTTTTCTTTACATCATCGGCAACCACGTTTGGGAAGAAATCCGAAAACAGGCGATTCAGTAAACTTATCAGCTAAGTCTGTTCCATATTTTAAAGCGGGTAAAGAATTAAAAGCTCGAGTGGATGTTCAGGCTTAATTGATTAAAATTTAATTAAAATATTTTTGATTAAAAAGTTTATTTTGGGTTACAAATATTTTAAAGGAAATGAAATGATTAAATATATTTTAGGTATTGTGATCTTTATTGCTATTGTGTTAGTTGCAATTACCATTGGTGCGAATAATGATCAGATTATTACATTTAATTATATTGTGGCAGAAAGTCAGTTTCAGCTTTCAAGCCTCGTTGCTATTTTATTTGGGTTAGGTTTAATTCTTGGTTGGCTAATTACTGCTTTTTTCTATATTAAGTTAAAATTAAAAAATATGGCACTAGCTCGTCAAGTGAAACGTCAGACTTTACAAATCAATGAATTGACGACTACGCGCGATAAGGTCGTTTAATGATAGAATTACTCTTTCTATTATTGCCTATTGCTGCTGCCTATGGCTGGTATATGGGGCGGCGTAGTGCGAAGAAAGATCAAGATGACATAAGTAATAAACTCTCCCGAGATTATGTTACGGGAGTGAATTTTTTACTTTCCAATCAAACTGATAAAGCTGTAGATTTGTTTTTAGATATGTTGCAAAAGCAAGAAATCGAAAATGAAATCGAAAGTCACTCCCAATTTGAAGCAGAACTTACACTTGGCAATCTGTTTCGTTCTCGAGGCGAAGTTGATCGTGCATTGCGCATTCATCAAGCTTTAGATCTTAGTCCTAATTATACTTTTGAACAAAAATTACTTGCAAAACAACAGCTTGCTCGAGATTTTATGGTGGTTGGTTTTTTTGACCGAGCTGAGAATCTTTATATTTTACTAGTAGATGAACCTGAGTTTGCAGAAAATGCTTTACAGCAACTTTTAGTGATTTATCAAAAGACAAAAGAATGGAAAAAAGCAGTCAATATTGCTGAAAAACTCGCTAAAATAAAGCCACAAGAGAATAATATTGAACTTGCGCAATGTTATTGTGAATATTCACAAAGTTTAGAGCCTGAAAGTGCGGTTGAAAAACGCAGTGTTTTACAAAAGGCTTTGTCGGTTTCTCCGACTTGTGTTCGCGCTTCTTTATTGCTTGCAAATTTAGCAATGCTTGACGGTCAATATCAACAAGCAGTAAAAATATTAGAAAATGTTTTGGAGCAAAATCCAGATTATACGGGTGAAATTTTGTTACCTTTAAAACATTGTTACGAAGAATTAAATCAGTTAGATAATTTTGAGTTATTTCTAATTCGTGCAGGTCAAATTATTAATAATGATGAAGTAGAGCTAGCTTTGGTTAAATTAATTGAAGAAAAAGATGGCAAATCTGCTGCTCAAGCTAAGCTTTATCAGCAACTCACGAAAAAGCCAAGTACTTTAATTTTCCATCGTTTTATGCAGTATCAAATTGATGATGCAGAAGACGGACGTGGAAAAGAAAGCCTAATTTTATTACATAAAATGGTTGGTGAACGAATTAAGCAAACATCGCCTTATCGTTGTACAAATTGTGGTTATCAAATCCATAAGCTATTGTGGAATTGCCCATCTTGCCGTCAATGGGAAAGTATTAAACCAGTTTCAAATCAAGAACATAATTAATTGATACTCAGTGAGGTAACACTATGACAAGTAAAATTATTGTGGCATTGGATTATGAGAAAGAAGCAGAGGCTCTTGCTTTAGTTGATCAAATTGATCCAAGTTTGTGTCGATTAAAAGTGGGTAAAGAAATGTTTACTACACTTGGTATTAATTTTGTAAAACAATTACATCAACGTAATTTTGATGTTTTTTTGGATCTGAAATATCACGATATTCCAAATACGGTAGCAAGAGCAGTTCGTTCTGCTGCTGATTTAGGCGTATGGATGGTGGATCTACACGCAAGTGGTGGCTTGCGTATGATGGAAGAAGCGAAGAAAATTCTTGAACCCTATGGGAAAGATGCACCATTGCTTATTGCTGTGACGGTATTAACCAGTATGGAAGACTTGGATTTATTACAAATTGGGATTAATGCATCGCCAATGGAACAAGTTTTACGCTTAGCTCATTTAACCCAACGGGCGGGTTTAGATGGTGTAGTCTGTTCCCCTCAAGAAGTTGAAATTTTACGTAACGCTTGTGGAGAAGACTTTAAATTAGTGACCCCAGGGATTCGTCCAATAGGAACTGATTTTGGCGATCAAAGACGTGTAATGACGCCTACTGCAGCAATTCGTGCAGGTTCAGATTATTTAGTTATTGGACGCCCAATAACTCAAGCGGATAATCCTGCGGAGGTTCTCCGTTCTATTAATGTATCTATTGGGTAATCATAAATGTCAGATTCTGTTTTAGTGTATTCAACAGATGTGGGTCGAATTAAAGAGGAAAAGGCTTCTGTAGTTCGCCCAAAAGGAGACGGTGTTGTACGTATTCAAAAACAAACGAGTGGTAGAAAAGGTGCTGGCGTATCAGTTATAACTGGTTTAGATTTATCTGATGAGGAATTGAAAAAATTAGCTGCTGAATTAAAAAAACGTTGTGGATGTGGTGGAGCAGTTAAAAATGGTATTATTGAAATTCAAGGGGAAAAACGAGATTTGCTCAAGCAATTATTAGAGCAAAAAGGGTTTAAAGTTAAATTATCAGGTGGATGATTAAAAAGGCGCATTAGTGCCTTTTTTGTTAGAGATTCAAAATTTTTTTGACGAAAGGAATCGTAAGATTTCGTTGAGCTTGTAATGATGCTTTATCTAGTAGATCAAGTGCTTTAAATAGAGTATGCATATCTCGTGCTAGTCGTGTAATTAAAAAATTTGCAGTTTCGTCAGATAATTGGAATCCTCGTTGGTAAGCTGCGAGTTGTAGTACTTTGATTTTTTGTTCGTCTGTTAATGAATTTAATTGATAAATTTCCCCCCAAGTTAAGCGAGAGTTTAAATCAGGCAATTTGACAGAAAGTGCGGAAGGCGATTTATCTGCACTAATTAGTAAAAGCGTTTTCCCACTTGCTTTAATTCGATTAAACAGATCAAAAATGGCTAATTCCCATTCATCATTTCCGATTACACTTTGTAAATCATCTAAGCATACTAATTCTTGTTGCTCTAAATTTTCAAGAACTGCGGTAGAAAAATATTGAGATTTGCTAAGGGGTACATAAATAGCAGTACGTTGATTGATTAAATATTCGTTACTGAATGCTCTAAGTAAATGGGTTTTACCAGAGCCTTTATCTCCCCAAATGTAGAAAAACGGTTGTTTTAAATCAGATGAATTTTTGCGTAAAGAATCGAGCAATAAAAGATTATTATCGCCGTAAAAGTTCTCTAATGTAGCATCATCAATTTGATGAATAGGTAAGGGGAGTTGCTTATTCAAATGTTTATGTAGTACAGATTAAGTAAGAAAGGGCTAAATGATAATTTAACCCTTTGAAATGGGGCTTATTCTACTTCATTTTTTGCTTTCGGTAAAACAAGGTTTAAGATGATAGCAACAATCGCGCACAAGCTGATACCTTTTAGTGATACGTTACCCACATCTACAAACATATTGCCGATACCAAATGTCATTACGACAGAAATAATACACAGATTACGAGCTTCGGTAACATCAACTTTTCCGCGAATTAAGGTATTCATGCCCACAACTGCGATTGAACCGAAAACAAGCATCATAATTCCACCCATTACAATCGTTGGAATGGTTGATAGGAATGCGCCTACTTTTCCACAGAATGAAATCGCAATAGCCCAAACTGCAGCCCAAGTCATAATATTTGGGTTAAAGTTGCGTGTTAGCATCACAGCACCAGTAACTTCCGCATAAGTCGTATTAGGCGGGCCACCAACTAAAGAGGCAGCAGCGGTAGCGACGCCATCGCCTAATAAAGTGCGGTGTAATCCTGGTTTTTTTAAAAAGTCTTTACCTGTTACCGAGCTAATCGCCATAATACCGCCCACGTGTTCTACGGCGGGGGCAATGGCAATTGGTAACATATAAAGAATGGCTTCTAGGTTAAATTCAGGTGTCGTTAATTTGGGCAAACTGAACCAAGGCGCATCAATCACTGGTTGGAAATTAATTAAACCCAGAAATAAACACAAAATATAGCCTGCGGTAATACCGAACATTATTGGAATAAGTTTCATCAATCCTTTGGCAAATACTGCCACAGATAAAGTGGTAAGAAGTGTTACCATTGAAACTAATATAGCGTCGTTATAAGCATAAGCACTGTTTTTGCCTAAGGACATATCCACCGCAATAGGTGCAAGTCCCATGCCAATGATAATAATTACTGGCCCAACAACCACTGGTGGGAAAAAACGTTGTAATGCTTCTGCTCCCCGTAATTTTACTAAAGTGCTCAAGGCGAAATAAACAAGACCAGTGAACGCTAAACCGCCCATCGTAGTCGCAATTCCCCAAGTTTGTACGCCATATTGAATGGGCGCGATAAAGGCAAAAGATGATGCCAAGAAAATAGGCACTTGTTTGCCTGTGCAAAATTGGAAGAGTAGGGTGCCAACGCCAGCGGTTAATAATGCCGTATTGGAATCAAGGCCTGTAATTAATGGCACGAGTACTAGCGCACCAAATGCAACAAAAAGCATTTGTAGGCCAACGAAAGATTGTTTTAATTTGCTTTGATTTTCCGCTAGGGAAGGAGGGATTTGGTTTGTCATTTAGTTTCAACTCTCTGTTTGAATTAACTTAAAAGTGCGGTCAGTTTTTCTTGTGTTTCACGCACGGAAAAAAGACGGCTTAGAATGCCGTCTTGTTTTTGGGGATTATTTTGTCCCAAAAATTTTATCGCCCGCGTCACCAAGACCGGGAATAATGTAACCTTGTTCATTTAAATGGCTATCAATAGAAGCGCAGTAAAGTTCAATGTCAGGGTGTGCAGCCTCAAGAGCTTTAATTCCTTCTGGTGCAGCGACTAACACTAATACTTTGATATGTTTACAACCTTTTGCTTTTAAAAGATCAAGGGTGGCAATCATAGAACCGCCCGTTGCAAGCATCGGATCGACAACAATTGAAAGTCGCTCTTCTAAATCGCTAGCTAATTTTTGGAAGTAAGGAACTGGTTCAAGGGTTTCTTCATTACGGTAGATCCCCACTACACTGATGCGTGCACTTGGTACGTGTTCAAGTACACCATCCATCATACCTAAACCTGCACGTAAAATTGGCACAACCGTTACTTTTTTACCTTTAATTCGATCGATTTCTACTGGCCCATTCCAACCGTTGATCGTTACTTTTTCAGTTTCTAAATCAGAGGTTGCTTCATAGGTTAATAGGCTACCGATTTCTGTTGCAAGTTCACGGAATTTTTTTGTATCAATCTCAGCTTCACGCATCACACCTAGTTTGTGTTTTACAAGTGGGTGTTTTACTTCAACCAGTTTCATTTTCACTCTCCTTTTGGCTCTTAAAAAACAAATTGACAAATTCTAGATTAAAAAAATACAAAATGGTAGAGGTTTATAAAAATATTCTGACTTGAAACGGGAGTTTTCAATACAATATTGTCTTTAAACTGGTCGAATACTTTCTACATCTAATTTTGCATCAAACTCATTAAGTAGAATTTGTAATTTACTATCTTTTTGCAACTCATTTTGAGCTTTTTCCCGCAATGCTTGATAAATATTGCGGCGATATTCAATTGGCGTCGTGACATTGCTATCATCAAGATTAATTGTTAATCGAATATCTTTACCTTGTAATTTGCTTAATGCTTCAGCTAAATTTTTTATACTTCTGTCTTGGCGTAAATGGGATTTTTCTGAACGTAGTCCAAGATTGATTTCATCATCGGTTTTGCTTTGTAAGAAACAATTTAATGCTAATTCTTTGCTAAATCCTGTTAAGCCAGAACGCTCAACTATATCTGCCCACTCATCTTGTTGTTGAGTTTTGGTAATGATTTTTAAACGTAATTCAGGCGTAATATCTTTTAAAATCGCCTGTTTTATATCAGAAGGACGAACGCCTGTATCGGCTTTAGCAAGTTCTGGATTGCTCCATTCCCAACGATAGGTGTCAGCACTCAAGATTTCTTGCTCATCTTGAGCAATTTCTACATTATCATCACTTGAATTTTCTTCTGTGCTATTTTTTTGTGGAGCCTGTGCGGCATTTGGTGGTGATGTTGGCTTTTCTATGTGCTTGGGCTTTGGCTCAGTCATTTCTCGCACGGGAAGTGCGGTCATTTTTTTATGAGATTTTTCTTCGTCTAGTTCTTGGATGTGATGTAAGGTTTCACTTACTACAGCTAATGATTCAGCTTTGTGTTCTTGACGTTCTTGGTTTTCCAGTTGTGTTAAATGTTCAAGCGCATCTAAAGCCGAAAGGCTTGCCAAATTTGGAATGCTCGTTTTATTTGGTTTTACTTGAGAATAAGCAGATTTGATACTTTGCGACAGTACTGGCACATCGACATAATTATCCGTATTTTCAACCGCACTTGGCGTTGATGGCGGTGGAGTAATAGTGGTGTTAGCCTTTGGTACTGCCGTAAGGAACTTTGGGTGGAATGCCAATGCCCTCAATAATGTCATCTCTGCACCAATACGACGATTTGGCGCATTTGATAAATCTTTTCTACCAGAAACAATGACTTGATAAAAAAACTGAACATTTTCTGGAGAGATATGTTTGGCTAAAAATGAAAAATGTTCATTGTTATCTGAAGATTTTTGTGGAAGAAGTTGCATAAGCACAATTTGATGTAATTTTTCTGCACATTCGCCAAGTAATTTATCCCAATCGCCTGCCGCATCTGCAACTCTTTGCAGTGTTCGCATTAAGAGTTCGCCATTGCCTTGATGTAAGGCGTATAAAATATCAACAGAATAGTTATCATCAAGCAACCCTAACATATTGCTTACCACATTATTTGTAACTTGTCGGTCGCCCATTGCAATGGCTTGATCCGTTAAACTTAAACTATCACGAATACTTCCTTGCGCCGCTTTTGCAAGTTTAACTAATGCAGGTTCTTCAAAAGGAATATTTTCTTGCGTCAAAATATGGGCAAGATGCTGGGAGATTTGAGTTTCATCTAATGCTTTAAGATGAAATTGTAAACAGCGAGAAAGAATAGTTACAGGTAGTTTTTGTGGATCTGTTGTTGCGAGTAAAAATTTTACATATTCGGGCGGTTCTTCTAAAGTCTTGAGCAACGCATTAAATGAATGACGAGATAGCATATGGACTTCATCGATTAAGTAAACCTTAAATCTGCCCACAACTGGTTTATATTGCACGTTATCTAATAATTCACGCGTGTCTTCAACTTTTGTGCGAGACGCCGCATCAATTTCAATTAAATCAATGAAATTGCCTTGCTCAATGGCTTTACAATTTTCACATTCGCCACAAGGCGTTGCCGTTACACCGTGAACACAATTTAATCCTTTCGCGAATAATCTAGCAATAGAGGTTTTTCCTACACCACGCGTGCCTGAAAAGAGGTAAGCGTGATGTAGTCGATTATCTTTTAATCCATTTGCTAATGCCGTGATAATATGTTCTTGCCCAACGACATCAGCAAATGTTTTTGGTCGCCACTTTCTGGCTAAGACTTGATAGCTCATCGAATCCTTAATTAATGACCTTCAAAATTGACGAGTGTATAGCAATCAACGCCCAAATTATTTAAGCGTTTTTCGCCACCTAATTCAGGTAAATTAATCACAAATGCAGCGTGTTTTACCGTGCCACCTAAACGTTGCACTAATTTTACTGTCGCTTCAACGGTGCCACCTGTTGCTAATAAATCATCAATAATTAAAACATTGTCACCTTCTGAAATTGCATCAACGTGCATTTCCAAAGTATCTTGACCATATTCTAATTGATAAGATTGCGAAATAGTCTCACGTGGTAATTTTTTAGGTTTACGCACTAATTCAAAAGGCAATCCTAAGGCTAAAGCTACCGGTGCACCAAAAATAAAACCACGAGATTCAGTTCCAAGCACTTTGGTAATTCCTTTATCGCGATATTGTTCCACAATAAGATCTATTGTTGCTTTAAAAGCTGCTGGAACTTCTAAAAGGGTCGTAATGTCGCGGAAGATAATGCCTTCTTTTGGATAATTAGGAATTGATTTGATAGAAGATTTGATTAAATCAAGTTGTGTAGTCATAAATAATGCTCAAAAGTGCGGTAAAAAAAGAAACGTTTTTAGATTGGCATTCTATCATAAAAAAATAGAAAGAGAGGAAAATAAAAATCCCCAATTGGGGATTTTTATTTAAGTTTGAATTTACAATTTAAGATGAATTAAAACTTCTTAAATAGAAATTATTTTTTCTTCGCTTTTGCATTTGGCAGGTCAGTAATTGAGCCTTCAAATACTTCCGCAGCTAAGCCAACAGACTCGTGTAACGTTGGGTGTGCGTGGATAGTTAATGCGATATCTTCTGCATCACAACCCATTTCAATTGCAAGACCGATTTCGCCTAATAATTCCCCACCATTAGAACCTACGATTGCACCGCCCAGTACACGATGTGTATCTTTATCAAAGATTAACTTCGTCATACCTTCTGAACATTCAGAAGCAATCGCGCGGCCTGATGCAGCCCAAGGGAATTTAGCCACTTCGTAGTTTAAGCCTTCTTGTTTACATTCTTTCTCAGTTTTACCTACCCACGCCACTTCTGGTTCGGTATAAGCGATTGATGGAATTACTTTAGGATCGAAGTAGTGTTTTTGTCCCGCAATGACTTCTGCGGCAACGTGACCTTCGTGAACACCTTTATGTGCTAACATTGGCTGACCTACAATATCCCCAATTGCGTAGATATGTGGTACGTTGGTACGCATTTGTTTATCAACGTGAATAAAACCACGATCATCCACTTCAACACCTGCTTTACCTGCATCAATCAATTTACCATTTGGCACACGACCGATAGCAACAAGCACCGCATCATAACGTTTGGTGTCATTACAGGCTTTGCCTTCCATTGAAACATAGATACCATCATCTTTTGCTTCAACTGCAGTCACTTTGGTTTCAAGCATTAACTTGAATTTTTTCTCAACTTGTTTAGTGTAAATACCAACAACATCTTTATCTGCTGCAGGAATCACTTGGTCGAACATTTCAACAACTTCAACTTCAGAACCTAAAGCATTGTATACAGTACCCATTTCTAAACCGATGATACCACCGCCCATAATAAGTAGTTTTTTCGGTACTTCTTTTAATTTGAGCGCATCTGTTGAATCCCAAATACGAGGATCTTCGTGTGGGATAAAGGGTAATTGAACTGGACGAGAACCTGCCGCAATAATGGCATTGTCGAATTTAACAGTCGTTGGGTTTCCATCGCGATCACGCGCAACTAATGTGTGAGAATCGGTAAAAGTCGCTAAACCTTCAACAACAGTCACTTTACGTGCTTTTGCCATTCCCGCTAAACCGCCAGTTAATTTAGCAACAACAGCTTCTTTTCCTGCACGTACTTCATCTAGCTCAATGCGTGGTTCACTAAAATAAATACCATTTTTATTAGCGTGCTTTGCTTCTTCAATTACTTTTGCAACGTGTAATAACGCTTTAGATGGAATACAACCTACGTTTAAACACACCCCACCTAAGGTTGAATAACGCTCAACAATAACAGTTTCTAATCCTAAATCCGCACAACGGAATGCGGCTGAATAACCTGCAGGACCTGCACCAAGTACAACGACTTGGGTTTTAATTTCTTTACTCATTTTTACCTCGTAAAAACGTTCAAAATATTGACCGCACTTTTTGCGATCTTTGTAGTCTTTGTAGGGTGGGCTTCAGCCCACCAAAGATTTCTAATAGATCTCATTAATAGGTGGGCTGAAGCCCACCCTACGGATTACATTACTAAGCGACGTAAATCTGCTAAAACAGAGCCAAGATAGCTAATGAAACGAGCACCATCTGCACCATCAATGACACGGTGGTCGAATGATAATGACATCGGAAGAATTAAGCGTGGCGCAAATTCTTTACCGTTCCATACTGGCTCCATTGATGATTTAGACACACCAAGGATAGCTACTTCTGGCGCATTTACGATTGGCGCAAAGTGCGTTGTACCAATACCACCAAGACTTGAAATAGTAAAACAGCCGCCTTGCATATCAGATGCAGTCAATTTGCCTTCACGGGCTTTTTTCGATACTTCCATTAATTCACGTGAAAGTTCGATAATGCCTTTCTTGTTCACATTTTTGAATACAGGCACTACCAAGCCATTCGGCGTATCTACTGCGACACCGATGTTAATATATTTTTTCAGGATTAAGCGTTGAGCATCTTCGGTAATTGAGCTGTTGAAACGTGGATACGCTTCTAATGCTTTTGCCACCGCTTTCATAATGAACACAACTGGCGTGATTTTTACACCGAGTTTTTGTTTTTCTGCTAATGCATTTTGTTCTTTACGGAACGCTTCTAAATCAGTGATATCTGCTTTATCGAAGTGAGTAACGTGTGGAATTATTACCCAGTTACGATGTAAGTTAGCACCTGAAATTTTGTTGATACGACTTAATTCAACTTCTTCAATTTCGCCAAATTTACTGAAATCAACTTTTGGCCATGGCAATAAGCCTAATCCAGCACCATTTGCTACACCATTGCCAGTAGCTTGTGCTGTTGCACCGCTTTCATAAGCTTTAACTGCGGTCTTCACATAAGCTTCAATATCTTCTTTAACGATACGACCTTTACGACCAGTACCTTTTACTTTATCTAGATTTACACCAAATTCACGAGCTAAACGACGAATTACTGGTGTTGCGTGTGCATATCCTGTACTTGCTTCTACTTGTTCTTGGCTTAATCCAGATACGTTGTTATTTGATTGAGGTGCTTGTGCAGTAGTAGCAGGAGCTGCTGCCTGTGGTGCTGAAGCTGATGCTGCTGGAGCTGCTGCCTGTGGTGCTGATGCTGAATCTGATGCTGCTGGAGCTGCACCTAGTACTTCAAAACGCATAATTAATGAACCAGTTGAAACTTTATCGCCTGATTTCACTAAAATTTCTTTTACCACACCGCCGAATGGTGCAGGAACTTCCATTGAGGCTTTATCGCCTTCAACGGTAATTAAAGATTGTTCTTCAGTGATTGTATCGCCAACTGCAACCATAATTTCGGTTACATTGACTTCATCGCCACCAATATCTGGCACATTTACTTCTACAATAGCTGAAGCCGTTGGTGCGGTAGCAACCACTGGTGCAGTAGGCTCATCAGCTGCTGGAGCAGCACCTGCCGCTTCTAATACAAGCATTGGAGTACCAGTTGAAACTTTATCGCCCACTTTCACTAAAATTTCTTTTACAACACCCGCTTCTGGTGCAGGCACTTCCATTGAAGCTTTATCGCCTTCAACGTTAATGATAGATTGATCAACAGAAATGGTATCGCCTACGTTTACCATGACTTCTGTTACGGTAACTTCATCACTACCAATATCAGGAATTTGAATTTGTTTTGACATTTTTTGTTCCTTTTAAAGTGCGGTCATAAAACACAATGTTTTTTGACCGCAGTTTTCATCAATTACGCATAAAGCGGATTGATACGATCTACATTCAAACCGAATTTCGCAATCGCATCTGCAACCACTTGGTTAGATACTGTACCTTCTTTCGCTAATTGAGAAAGTGCAGCAACCACAACATAACGTGCATCAACTTCGAAGTGTTCACGTAAGTTTGCACGGCTATCTGAACGACCGAAACCGTCTGTACCTAATACATGATAGTGCTTACTTGGTACAAATGCACGGATTTGATCAGCATAACCTTTCACATAGTCAGTTGAAGCAACGGTTGGTAAATCAGCTAATACTTGAGCAACGTATGGTACGCGTTGTGTCTCTGTTGGGTGTAATAAGTTCCAACGTGCTGCATCATGACCTTCGCGTGCTAATTCATTGAATGAAGGCGCAGAAAATACATCTGAAGTCACACCGTAGTCATTTGCAAGAATTTGTGCCGCTTCACGAACGTGGCGCATAATCGCACCAGAACCTAATAACTGAACGTGACCTTTGCCTTTTTTACCTTCCACTGTTTCAAATTTATATAAACCTTTGCGGATACCTTCTTCCGCACCAGCTGGCATCGCAGGTTGATCCATCACTTCATTTAATGTAGTCATATAATAGAACACATCTTCTTGTTTTTCGCCGTACATACGGTTAATACCGTCTTGCATAATTACAGCGACTTCAAAAGCGAATGATGGATCGTAAGTGATACAGTTAGGAATGATACCCGCTTGGATATGGCTGTGGCCATCTTCGTGTTGTAAGCCTTCGCCATTTAAGGTTGTACGACCAGAAGTACCACCCACCATGAAACCACGAGCTAATTGGTCACCAGCAGCCCACATCATATCGCCTACACGTTGGAAACCAAACATAGAGTAATAGATGAAGAATGGAATCATCGGTTGGTTATTGACAGAGTATGAGTTCGCTGCTGCTAACCAAGATGCGGTTGCACCTAATTCATTGATACCTTCTTGTAATACTTGACCATCTTTCGCTTCACGATAGTAAGCCACTAAATCACGATCTGAAGGAACATAGTTTTGACCATGTGGGTTATAAATACCAACTTGGCGGAATAAACCTTCCATACCGAAAGTACGCGCTTCATCCGCAATCATTGGAACGATAGTTTTACCGATGTTTTTATCTTTTAATAAGATGTTTAATGCACGAGTAAACGCCATAGTGGTTGAAATACCACGAGGTTGTTCTTCTAATAATGCTTTAAACTCTTCTAATGCAGGAACTTTATATTCAACATCAAATTTAGTACGACGAGCAGGAACATAACCGTTTAATGCTTTACGGTGACCATGTAAGTATTCATACTCAGGTGTGCCTTCAGCAAATTTAATGTATTCTAATTTTTCTACTTGTTCATCGGTTAATGGTAATTCAAAGAAGTCACGGAAACCTTTAAGGCTTTCGTAAGACATTTTTTTAGATTGGTGAGCGGTATTTTTACTTTCCGCTTCAGGAATTTTATAACCTTTAACTTGATGCGCTAAAATCACAACTGGTTTCGTTGCATTTTGTGCTTTTGCATAGGCTGCATATAATTTTTCGCTATCGTGTGCACCACGGCGTAATGCCCAGATTTCATCATCGGTCATATCAGCAACTAATGCAGCAGTTTCTGGATAACGACCGAAGAAGTGTTCACGAATATATGCACCATCTTTAGATTTAAAGGTTAAATAATCTCCATCAACGACTTCCATCATTAACTGAGTTAATTTACCTGAAGTATCTTTCGCGAATAATTTATCCCAATCGCTGCCCCATAAAACTTTAATCACTTCCCAGCCAGCACCAGTAAATAGCCCTTCTAATTCTTGAACGATTTTACCATTACCATTAACCGGGCCGTCTAAACGTTGTAAGTTACAGCTGATCGTGAAGATTAAGTTATCTAATTTCTCACGAGCTGCAAAAGTTAATGCCCCTTTAGACTCAATTTCATCCATCTCGCCATCGCCTAAGAATGCATAGACTTTTTGGTCTTTGGTGTCTTTTAAGCCACGGTTATCTAAGTATTTTAAGAAACGCGCTTGGTAGATGGCATTCACAGGGCCTAAACCCATAGAAACCGTAGAGAATTGCCAGAATTCAGGCATTAATTTAGGGTGTGGATATGAAGATAAACCGTCGGTAAAGGCTTCTTGACGGAAGTTATCCATTTGTTCTTCAGTTAAACGACCTTCTAAGAATGCACGCGCATACATACCTGGTGCTGCATGGCCTTGGAAGAAAATTAAATCACCACCGTTTTTCTCTGTTGCAGCTTTAAAAAAGTGGTTGTAGCAAACTTCATACATGGTTGCAGCAGATTGGAAAGTGGAAATATGCCCACCTAAATCAAGATCTTTCTTCTGACTGCGTAAAACCATCGCGATCGCATTCCAACGTACTGCTGAACGAATACGACGTTCGATGGCGTGATCACCTGGATAAGCAGGTTGCTCAGCCACAGGAATAGTATTCACGTAATCAGTGGTAACTCCTGTTGGCAATGAAACACCACTTGTACGTGCTTGACCAATAACTTGCTCAACGATATATTGAGCACGCTCAACGCCCTCTTCACGAATTAATGAATCTAATGATTGCAACCAATCTTGTGTTTCGATTGGATCAACGTCATTTTTTAAAATCTCAGACATAGGTTTTCCTTAATCTGTTTTGAGTGAATATTAGTTTAGACAAGGCTAAACACGAATACGGCAATATTTGCTTTTCACAAACATTTAACAAATCTTGTAAATTTTAGAAGATTTTTTGAGATAAAGATAGTGAATTTTCATCAAATCATCATATCAAATCAGCTTTGCCATAAATAATTATTTGAAAGTGCGGTAATTTTTTTGTGTTTTTTTGTTCGCTAAAATAACCAGTAAAATATTGCATTCCATCGGGCTTTGTTTTAAAGTTTTTTCAGATTTTTTTCAAAAAGGACTCAGCAATGCAGACAACAACTCGAACCCTCACTCAACACAAACGTATTGCACTTGTGGCTCACGATAGTTGTAAAAAAAATTTACTGAATTGGACGCAAAAACACAAAGAGGCACTTAAGCCTCATATACTTTATGCAACAGGTACAACAGGGCATATTTTAGAACGAGAAACAGGTTTAAGCATTCAATCTTTATTAAGTGGTCCGATGGGAGGTGACCAACAACTTGGTGGATTAATCGCAGAAAAGAAAATCGACATGATGATCTTCTTTTGGGATCCAATGAATGCCGCCCCACATGATCCTGATGTGAAAGCCCTTATGCGTATTGCAACAGTGTGGAATATCCCTGTTGCGATTAATCAAAGCTCTGCAGATTTTCTTTTAACTTCAGTTTTATTTGAACAAGATGTGGAAATTGAAGTGCCAGATTATGAGGGGTATTTAAAAGAGCGGTTAGCTTAAACTGCAACGAAAATTTACCGCACTTTAGAGTTGTAGGGTGGGCTTTAGCCCACCAATTAACCATAAAAAATGGAATAAAAACGGTGGGCTGAAGCTCACCCTACGATACTGAAAAACGCGAACAAAATTTATCGCCCTGTTTTAGTTATCTCCCAAATCCCCCCATTACAAGTATAAAGAGTACCATTTTCAACTGTTCTTCTGGGATTGGCTTGCCGTTTAGTTTTAATTCGTTATTTTCTAGAGCAAGCGTTAATGTTACAGCTTTATCGGCGTTTACGATAATGCCATTCACTTCACCTTTGGTAACTAATTCATTCAATTGGTGAACGAAATCTTGCTTTTGGTTTTCTGGTACAAATTTAGATAACAATGAAATCGCAGTTTCTTTGTTCACATCAAAATTGATCGAAAAATCTTTGAATTGTTTGTATAAGCCACTGCGTATTAAATCAAATTTAGGATTTGGCACTAAAGCAATATTTAGATCCAATGCCACTTTGCCTTTTTCATCAGAAATAGAAAGAGGGGTAAATTTAATTTGAAGCTGATTATTCGCAATGATCATGCCTGCTTGTTGTAATTTTTGCACCAATGGTTTAGATAAAGGCGTATCTGAGTCGGCTTTGCCTATTGCAACTAAAATATTTAAAAGTTCTTGTAATGCGTTGCCATCAATATGGTTGAATTCTACATTGTTGGTCACTTTACCTAAGTTGTTACCGTTAATATGTAATTCATCCAGATTTGTTTTATTGATGATATTTACTGTATCTCCCTCAACTTGTGTAGTTAAATTTGCTTGGCTGTTTTTCTGAATAAGAGAGAATTTTTCGCCAGTCTCTGCAGATTCGGTATTTTGCTCAAAATAGCCTATTTTACTATTGATATTCCCACTATAAATAAATGGCCATTTTGTGCTTTGCAACGAGCCTTGTACGACAAGATCTTTTATTTTAATTGATGAAGCGGTTGAAACTGCATGATTAGGGGCATTTGAATTAAATGTATCGACAGATAGCACATAGTTATTTGGTGTATTTTGGTTTAAATCAATATTTAATACGACATTTGACCAATCAAAATCTGTCTTAGATTGCTCATTGTGATATTGCCCCGATGCAAGTTTTAATTCCGCATTACCGCTTAATGAATAATTCATTGCGAAATTCAGTTGTAACGGTTTCTCTGATTCTGTGATATCAAAGAATGCCTGAGTTGTTGCATTTTTTCCTAACAATGTTTGGCTTGAAAAAATGGCTGGAACGAAATTCAGTTTTGCCACGCGATCAAGCGGCAAAGGCCCGTGATAAAGTGTTGATGATAAAGGAATAATGATCGTTTCATTTGCCTTGTGAATTTCTATTTGATCTTGAATGTGAGAGGCAAATAATCCTCTTTCAAATTTTATATTTTTATAAAAAATTTTACTTTCTTCTAATTCCTCAGTTTTGGTAAATAGTTGATTTAACTGTTTTAGTTGATATAAATATTCTTCTTCAGCTTTTTTCCCTGTAAACCATGCACTTGTGCACCAAACGGCAGCAAGGGCAACCACTACGCCTGCAGCAATTTTTGATTTTTTCATTTATTTCTTTCCTATTTTAAAGTAAAAATTTTCGCCAAATTTATCACAAATCCCTTTTTCTTGCCTGAAAATTTTGTTTTCCCCTTGAAGTTCATCATTTGAGACTTATGTTGAAAAACAAGAACAGAAATCACCGCACTTTAAGAAATAAAAAATTTTTAAAATTTTCTCTTGAAATGCGAAAGAATATCCACATCTTACAATTCGTAATAAATAGGTCTAAAAGCCCTACCCCGAATTTTAAAATTTTTACTAGGAGTACAAAATGGGAAAAATTATTGGTATTGACTTAGGTACAACAAACTCTTGTGTAGCTGTAATGGACGGCGATAAAGCGCGCGTTATTGAAAATGCAGAAGGGGCACGTACTACTCCGTCAATCATTGCATATACAGATAATGAAACCTTAGTCGGTCAGCCAGCAAAACGTCAAGCAATCACTAACCCGAAAAATACATTGTTTGCGATTAAACGTTTAATTGGTCGTCGTTTTGAAAGCGAAGAAGTTCAACGCGATATTAAAATTATGCCTTTCGAAATTACTCGTGCTGACAATGGTGATGCTTGGGTAAATGTAAAAGGTGATAAATTAGCCCCACCGCAAATTTCAGCAGAAGTGTTGAAAAAAATGAAAAAAACTGCAGAAGATTTCTTGGGTGAAGCGGTAACTGAAGCAGTAATTACTGTGCCTGCATACTTTAATGATGCACAACGTCAAGCAACAATTGATGCAGGTAAAATCGCAGGTTTAGACGTTAAACGTATCATCAATGAACCAACAGCGGCTGCGTTGGCATTCGGTTTAGGTTCAAGCAAAGAGAACCAAGTGATCGCTGTTTACGACTTAGGTGGTGGTACATTCGATATTTCAATCATCGAAATTGATAACTTTGATGGCGAACAAACTTTCGAAGTATTGGCAACTGGTGGTAACACTCACTTAGGTGGTGAAGACTTCGATAACCGTGTAATTGATTACATTATTGATGAGTTCAAAAAAGAACAAAATATCGATTTACGTAATGATGCGATGGCATTACAACGTGTGAAAGAAGCTGCAGAGAAAGCAAAAATTGAACTTTCATCAGCGCAATCTACTGAAGTGAACCTTCCGTACATCACTGCAGATGCGACAGGTCCTAAACACTTAGCATTAAATATCACTCGTGCAAAATTAGAAGCATTAGTAGAAGATTTAGTGGCAAGCTCAATTGAGTCTTTGAAAGCGGTATTAAAAGATGCAGATAAAGGTGTAAGCGAAATCCACGATATTATTCTTGTGGGAGGCCAAACTCGTATGCCACTTGTACAACAAAAAGTTGCTGAATTCTTCGGTAAAGAAGCGCGTAAAGATGTAAACCCTGATGAAGCGGTGGCAATCGGTGCGGCAGTTCAAGGTGGTGTATTAAAAGGTGATGTGAAAGATGTTCTTTTATTAGACGTAACTCCATTATCTTTAGGTATCGAAACCATGGGCGGTGTGATGACCACTTTAATTGAGAAAAATACCACGATTCCAACTAAAAAATCGCAAGTATTCTCAACAGCAGAAGATAACCAAAGTGCGGTAACTATTCACGTTCTTCAAGGTGAACGTAAACGTGCGGCAGACAATAAATCTTTAGGTCAATTCAACCTAGAAGGTATTAATCCTGCACCGCGTGGTATGCCACAAATCGAAGTAACATTTGATATCGATGCAAACGGCGTAATCAACGTATCAGCAAAAGATAAAAATACGGGTAAAGAGCAACAAATTCGTATTCAAGCATCGTCTGGTTTATCTGATGAAGAAATTCAACAAATGGTGCGTGATGCAGAAGCAAATGCTGATGCAGACCGTAAATTTGAAGAAGTTGTTCAAGCTCGTAACCAAGCAGATGGTATTGCTCACGCAACACGTAAACAAATTGCAGAAGCTGGCGATGCATTGAGTGTCGCAGACAAAGAGAAAATTGAAACTGCAGTCGCTGAGCTTGAAACAGCGGCAAAAGGCGAAGATAAAGCAGAAATTGAAGCGAAAATTGAAGCGGTAATTAAAGCCTCTGAACCGTTAATGCAAGTGGCTCAAGCAAAAGCTCAACAAGCTGGTGGCGAGCAACCACAACAATCATCAGCAAAAGATGATGGCGTGGTAGATGCTGAATTTGAAGAAGTGAAAGATAATAAATAATTCACCGCTCTTCTTAGCATAAACAAAGGGCGTGGAAACACGCCCTTTTGGTGTATTTATTTTCAGCAACAAATTACAAAATTACTATGGCAAAAAAAGATTACTACGAAGTCCTTGGCCTACAAAAAGGGGCGAGTGAGGACGACATCAAACGTGCGTATAAACGTTTAGCGTCTAAACATCACCCCGATAAAAACCAAGGCAGTAAAGAAGCAGAAGAAAAATTCAAAGAAATTAATGAAGCTTATGAAGTATTAGGCGACGATCAAAAACGCGCAGCCTACGATCAATATGGCCACGCAGCCTTTGAACAAGGTGGTGGCACTGGTGGCTTCGGTGGCGGCTTTGGCGGTGCTGATTTTGGTGATATGTTCGGTGATATTTTTGGCGATATTTTCGGCGGTGGTGGACGTGGTCGTCAGCGCGTTGTTCGTGGCGAAGACTTACGTTATGACTTAGAAATTAGCCTAGAAGAAGCCGTAAAAGGTACAACCAAAGATATTCAAATCAATACTCTTGCACATTGTGATAGCTGTGGTGGCTCTGGGGCAGAAAAAGGCTCTAAAGTGAAAACTTGTCCGTATTGCCACGGTTCTGGTCGAATTCGTCGTCAGCAAGGTTTCTTTGTATCTGAAAGTATCTGTCCAACTTGTCACGGTAGCGGTAAGAAAATTGAAAAACCTTGTCGCAGTTGTCATGGAGAAGGACGAGTTCATAAGAAAGAAAATCTTTCAGTAAAAATTCCTGCAGGCGTAGATACGGGCAACCAGCTTCGCTTAGCTGGTAAAGGTGCAGCGGGCGAAAATGGCGCACCAGCTGGAGATTTATATGTTGTGATTCACGTGAGAGAACATAATATTTTTGAACGTGATGGCTCTAATCTTTACTGTGAAGTACCAATCAGCTTTGCTACTGCAGCGCTTGGCGGTGAAATTGAAGTGCCAACTTTAGATGGCAGAGTGAAACTCAAAATCCCTGCTGAAACGCAAACAGGAAAATTATTCCGCATGCGAGGAAAAGGTGTCACCTCTACACGTAGTGGCTATGCGGGCGATTTAATTTGCCGTATCGTGGTAGAAACGCCAGTTAATTTAACCAGCGAGCAAAAAGAATTACTTCAAAAACTTGAGGAAAGTTTACAAGGTAAAGATTTAAGTAAACATGCACCAAAATCTTCAGGATTTTTAGACGGTGTGAAAAAATTCTTTGATAATTTGGGTAAATCTGACAAATAAAGATAGTGAAAAAGTCCGCATTTCGCGGACTTTTTTATATGCAAATAATCTCTTCTAAAAATTACCGCACTTTAGGTTTTATTTGCGGACAGTATATTCGCCTTCACAAACCCATTTATAACTGGTTAATGCTTCTAATCCCATTGGGCCACGAGCATGAAGTTTTTGGGTACTCACGGCAACTTCTGCGCCTAATCCAAATTGTCCGCCATCAGTAAAGCGTGTGCTTGCATTCACATAAACGGCTGCCGCATCAACTTGATTGATAAATTGACGGGCTAGGTTTTGTGAGGAAGTTAAAATACTTTCAGAATGTTGTGTACCATATTGGCGGATATGCTCAATAGCAGCATGAATATCTTCCACAACAACGACATTCAAATCCAATGATCCCCATTCTTTGCGTAATTCTTTTTCTGTCACTTCGCAGACATTCGCACCCGCTTGTTTCAATATATTAAGTGCGGTGGGTTTTGCATGATATTTTACGTTTTTAGCGGAAAGGTGAGAGACGAGTTTTGGTAAAAATTCTTCAGCAATAGAATGTTGAACTAACAATGTTTCCAATGTGTTACAGGTGCTTGGACGTTGGGTTTTGGCGTTATCAATAACAAAAATCGCTTTATTTTGATCCGCACTTTCTTCAACGAAAGTATGGCAAACACCCACGCCACCCACAATAACAGGAATAGTAGAATGTTGTTTACACAATTCATGTAAATCCGAACCACCACGAGGAATAATCATATCCACATAGCGATCCAGTTTTAATAATTGCATAACGAGTTCACGGTTTGGATCGGTAATGGCTTGCACAGCAAATTTTGGTAAGCCTGCTTGCTCTAAAGCATTTTGCACAACTTCGATTAAAATCTTGTTAGAAAACTGCGTTTCTTTACCACCGCGTAAAATCACCGCATTGCCAGTTTTAAGGCAAAGACTTGCCACATCAATGGTTACATTTGGGCGAGCTTCATAAATTGTGCCAATGACACCGAGCGGAGTGCGTACGCGTTCGATTTTAAGTCCGCTATCCAATGTACCGCCGTCTATGATTTTCCCCACAGGATCTGCAAGTGAAATAACGTGGCGTACATCATTAGCAATGCCTTGTAAACGCTCTTGCGTGAGCAGTAAGCGATCAATCAAGGCATCCGATAATTCATTTTGTTTGGCAAGTTCAATATCTTTTGCGTTTTCGGCTAAGATAAGTGGTGCTTGTTGTTCGAGTTGTTCTGCAATAATGGATAATGCACGATTTTTTTCAGCAGTGGTGAGTTGAGCCAAGATAAATGCTGCATCTTTGGCTTGTTTACCCATTTGTTCTAACATAGTTATTCCCTTTATTGTATTTATTTCTTTTTATTTGGCAGCTTATCTTGTTCTTCCGATGTGAGTTCTTGGTAATTAAACACTGGCAAACCCCATTCGAAATGAATAGCTAAAAGACGTAAAGTAAAGCTACTAATAAGTGTGAGTAACACGGCAAGTGTATGTTCTACTTGAAGTGCACTTAATGCGTAATAAGTCAGCGTGGCAAATAGCGCAATGCTGGCATAGAGTTCTTTTTGGAATACGAGAGGAATTCGATTGCATAGCATATCGCGTAGAACCCCGCCAAAGGCACCGGTAATACAGCCTGCAATGCAAACAATGGTAAGGCTATGTCCCATATCCATTGCAATTTGTGCGCCAATAATGGAATACACCACTAAACCCATCGCATCGAGCACCAAGAAAATAGTGCGAAAGTAGCGCATAAAATGATTGATGAATGGTGCAACATATACGGTAATCACCGCTGCACTTGCCACCATTAAAAAATATTCTGGGTGCTTAACCCAGCCGAGAGGATAATGCCCAAGCAGTACATCACGCACAGAACCGCCACCAATGGCAGTGACGGATGCGATAATGATCACGCCAAAAATATCCATTTTTTCACGACCAGCGGCAAGTGCGCCTGTCATTCCTTCAGCGGTGATACCGATGATATATAAAATGCTAAGTAACATTCATGTACCTAAGTGCGGTTAAAATTGGCTTCATTCTACTTTAAAATTTAATGAATTTTTAGCATAATGGCGCATTATTTTTTCAGACGTCAAAATTATGTCAGAACAATCTTCTAAATATATCGCGGCATTGCTTGCGGTATTATCGATCTCAATGGTGCTTGGCATCGATCTATTTATTTTTTCTTTGCAATCTGAAAAGCAAACAATGCCTCATTTAGGTGTAGGCGTGTTGGTTGCACAGTTAATTTCGTTATTGGTGTTTTATCGTGGCGAAATTTGCCCAGGGCAGCGTGGTCGTTTAATCAAAGTGAATCTGACTTTTGCTATTTATTGGGCACTGTGGTTGCTGATAAGCCTATTACAAAATAATCACACGCTTACTAACGTGATGAGCGTATGTGGTCTTTCTGTCGTGTATTTTATTTGGAAACAACCCAAAACTGAAAAAATTCGTAACAGTTTTTTATTGATGGCTGCATTAATTGCGGGTTTAGGTTGTTTGAGTTATTTAATGATTTTTACCGTGCTTCCTGCGAGTGATTTTGCTGAATATAACCCTTTTGCACCAATTTTATCTGGCGTGATTTTAGCAAATCTTGCGCTTGTTATTGCACGAAATCGTTTACAAGGTTTTATAGCATTGTTGCCCTTAGCCATGATTATATTGCTGGCCTTAAATGCTTTGGCAATGTTTTTATTTTTACTTTTAAATGGTATGGAAAGTGCGGTTAATTCTGAGAGTGTTTTTGCCTACATCATTTATTTTGTTTGCCATTTTGCGATTGCGGCTATTCTGATTCTGCATAGTTTCCAAAAGTGGAAATTATCTGCTAATAGTTTATTTATCCTATTATTTATTGCTGTTTGCTTGCCGTTATGGATGGTTTTTGTTTAATAAAGAAAACAATCATTGCACCGTGGGGAATTTACCCACGGCTTTTAAGATTTCGGCTGGTTAGAAAGTAATACGCCAACACGGAAATCACGACACATGCCCCCATAGTAAAGAGCATTGGTGCGGCAGTATCCATTTTCATTGACGCGACTAAACTTCCCATAATTGCACCCACTGCAAAACGTACGCTACCAATCAAAGAATTTGTTGTTCCCGCCATTTGAGGACATTTTTCTAAAGCTGATGCCATTGCATTTGATGAAATCACTGGGTTTGGACCGACGAAAAAGGCGACGCCAATTGCCATTGGCCAAAAACCAAGATCTAAAAGTGCGGTCAAAATTAGCCACATTCCAGAAAGGAATTGAATTGCGAGGGCTATCCGTAACATTGTTTCTGCGCCCACTTTAGTAACAAATCGGCTATTTAAAAAAGAGGCAAAGATCATCGTAACGATATTCATCATAAAGAAATAACCGAACTGATCAACGGGAACGCCATAAATGCCGATATAGACAATTGATCCTGCAGTCACAAAAGCAAACAACCCGCCAAAGCTAAAAGAGGCGGCAAACATATAGCCAAGCACTTCTTTTTGCTTCCAAAGCAGAAGGAAATTGCGAGCGATAATATTTAAGCGCAGCGGAATGCGATTTTCTTTTTTATGGGTTTCTGGAATGATGAAAAAGACCAATGTAGCGGCTAATAATCCCACGAGCGAAATAACGTAAAAAATCGCGTGCCAGTGAAAAAACTTGACGATGTAACCCCCAATAATTGGCGCAACTAAAGGCGCAAGCATAAACACTAACGTAATGGTGGACATCACTTTGGATAGCTGATCTTTACTAAATAAATCACGCAATAATGCGCCAGAAAGTACAACAGGTGCGGCACCAAAGAAACCTTGCACAAAACGAAGTGCGGTAAAATTTCCAACTGAATTTATTTCGGTAAGCACTAAAGCTGTTAATGCGCCCACAATAACACCGAGTAAAATGATCGGTTTTCGTCCGAAACTATCACCAAAAGGCCCCCAAAAAAGCTGACCAAACGCCATACCATAAGCAAAAGAGGTGAGCGTGTGTTGTACTTGTTCTGGACTCACGCCGAGATCTTTCGCAATTTCTAAAAAAGACGGCAAATACATATCCACGCCAAAGGGCGGTAGCATAGAGAGAATACCGAGGGTAAGAATAAAGATGAAAGTCGATTTTTGTTGATTCATATTATTTTACTAACTTTTCAATTTCACTTTGAGTTAATGGGCGGTATTCGCCTTCTTCTAAGGATTCATCCAACACTACATCACCAATTTTCCAGCGATGTAATCCAACGACTTTATTCCCAAGTGCGGCAAACATACGTTTTACTTGATGATAACGACCTTCAGAAATGGTCAGATTCACATTGTAATCATCTAAAATTTCTAATTTTGCTGGTTTAGTGGGCTCTTTTTCTCCGCGTAATAAAATACCTTCCGAACAAGCCGCTGCATAATTTTCTTCTACAGGATCAGCTAATGTCACCAAATATGTTTTTTCACAATGATGTTTTGGCGAAGTAATACGATGTGACCATTGTCCATCATCAGTAAGCAATACGAGACCTGTCGTATCCATATCTAAGCGACCTGCGCTATGTAATTTTCCAGCTAAAGGGTAATCGAAAAATTGATAAATAGTTGGATAGTCGCCGTCATCATTAGAACAAACACAGCCTTGTGGCTTATGCAACATAAAATACTGGCCTTCTTCTACCCAAGTTAATAATTCATCTTCAAAATAAATTTCGTCTTCTTGTGAAATTTGAACCGAACCACTTTTGACAATTTCACCGTTGATTTTTACCGCACTTTGGCGGATCGCTTTTGTTGCTTGAGAACGAGTTAATCCCACATTTTCAGCAATAAATTTATCTAATCTCATTATGTTTTCTCTTATTAAAATTCGCTAGGCATTTTACAGGTTTTTGCTTTTAGAACGAAACAAAAAAGGCTGCAATACAGCCTTTATCTATTAAGCTTGGTTAAACCACTTCACGTAATCGAATTGATCGTAATATTTTTTCCCATTCCAGCCAGAAAATTCAAAAATATCGCCCACCTGATTTTGCTTCTCGAAGCCTTTTATATAACAAGCCGATTTAAAAGCTGGATAGGGCTTGTGAGTAAAAATCACTTTATTTTTGAAAGGGAGTTGATCAAAAAGTTGAATGTCTTTTTCGGTCACGCCGTCTCGATCTGTCATCATAATAAAAAGATTGTCTAACTTCATTCGTGACGTGCGAAGTTGCCATTTTTCATTGGCTTCTTGCTCACTGTGATAATGCATAAAATGAATTTCAAGATCGGCAAGTTTTCCCACTGGATAACTTTTTTCTGTTTGTACGAATGTGAGAGGTTGAGTACGGTAGAAATCCATATTTTGTAAATAACGCAAAAAATCCTGTGGCGAGAGACAGAGATTCACAAAAGGGGAATTAAACGGCTGGTGCAAATCATGTAAGATAAAAGCCCCCACGCAATTGGCAGAAATGACAGTCATACCTTGATTTGTTAGTTTACGTTGCAGAGTGCGATTAATGAAAAATCTTTGGCATTTATTCACCGCACTTTTAATTTTTTGAAATGGATTCATTTTCTCATCCTTTATGCTTTTGTTGCGAAAATCCTACCTTTTTTGCTGAAAAATGAAAAGTCTAGCTAATGCCTCGCATCAAAAAAATTTTGTTATAAAGTTGTAAGAATTTGCAGTTCGTCACAATTTTTTGAATAAAAAACAGATATAATCGACGCAGTATTTCAATCCTGTTTCAAGAAAATGGAGCATTTATTATGACCGAACAATTACGTCAAGCAGCCTTAGATTTCCACGAATTTCCAATTCCTGGAAAAATCGAAGTTACCCCAACAAAATCATTAGCAACCCAACGTGATCTTGCCTTAGCTTATTCGCCAGGTGTGGCAGAGCCTTGTTTAGAAATTGAAAAAGATCCTGACGCCTCTTACAAATATACCGCGCGTGGCAATTTAGTAGCGGTGATTTCCAATGGTACAGCGGTACTTGGGCTTGGCAATATTGGCGCGCTTGCCGGCAAACCCGTAATGGAAGGGAAGGGCGTATTGTTCAAAAAATTTGCGGGCATCAACGTATTTGATATTGAAGTGAATGAGCATGATCCCGATAAACTTGTGGATATTATTGCCTCGTTAGAGCCAACTTTCGGTGGGGTAAATCTTGAAGATATTAAAGCACCAGAATGTTTCTATATTGAACAAAAATTACGTGAGCGTATGAATATTCCTGTATTCCATGATGACCAGCATGGAACAGCGATTATTAGTGCGGCCGCGATCATCAATTCTCTTCGTATTGTAGGTAAAAAAATTGAAGATGTTCGACTTGTTGCTTCTGGTGCGGGTGCAGCATCAATTGCGTGTTTGAACTTATTACTTTCTTTAGGTATGAAACGTGAAAATATCACAGTTTGCGACTCGAAAGGCGTGGTATATAAAGGCCGTGATGACAAAATGGATCAAACCAAAAAAGATTATGCAATTGAAGATAATGGCTGGCGTAAACTTGGCGATGCGATTCCAAATGCAGATATTTTCTTAGGTTGTTCTGCGGCTGGTGCGCTTACGCAAGATATGGTTAAAAGTATGGCTGCGCATCCAATTATTCTTGCTTTAGCTAATCCAAATCCTGAAATTACCCCGCCAGAAGCAAAAGCTGTTCGTCCTGATGCGATTGTATGTACAGGCCGTTCTGATTATCCAAACCAAGTAAATAACGTGCTTTGTTTCCCATTCATTTTCCGTGGTGCATTAGATGTGGGCGCAACCACTATTAATGAAGAAATGAAACGTGCGGCAGTTTATGCCATTGCTGACCTTGCATTAGAAGAGCAAAACGAAGTGGTAACCTCTGCTTACGGTGGCGAAGGGGCAACATTTGGTGGGGATTATGTGATTCCTCGTCCATTTGATCCTCGCTTAATTGTGCGTATTGCACCAGCGGTAGCAAAAGCTGCAATGGAATCTGGTGTGGCAACTCGTCCAATTCAAAATTGGGATGCTTATGTTGAAAAACTCACTCAGTTTGTTTACAAAACGAGCTTGTTTATGCGTCCTATTTTCAGCCAAGCAAAATCGGCAAAACAACGCATTATTTTAGCGGAAGGGGAAGAAAATAAAGCATTACATGCCACCCAAGAAGTGATTTCAATGGGCTTGGCAAATCCAATTTTAATTGGTCGCCGCAGTGTGATTGAAGAAAAAATTAAAAAACTTGGTTTACGTTTAACTGCAGGTGTGGATTTTGAAATTGTGGATAACGAAGATAATCCTCGCTATGAAGAATGTTGGAAACACTATTACGAACTTACTAAACGTAAAGGCATTACACCTGCGATTGCAAAACGTGTCGTGCGTTCTAACACTACCGTATTAGCTTCTACATTGCTTAGCTTAGGTTATGCAGACGCTTTAGTATGTGGTTTATTTGGTTCATACGGAAAACACCTTGCATCTATTCGCGATATTATTGGCTTAAAAGACGGCGTGAAAACTGCCGCTGCTTTAAATAGTCTTGTATTACCGACTGGTAACGTATTCTTAACAGATACTCACGTAAACAGTAATCCTACAGCAGAAGAATTAGCTGAAATTACCTTAATGGCAGCAGAAGAAATTCATCGTTTTGGTATTGAACCTGCAGTTGCGTTGCTTTCACACTCTAATTTTGGTTCATCTGATTCATTAGGCGCACCAAAAATGCGTGAAGTATTACAGATCGTCAAAGAGCGCAATCCACATTTAATGATTGATGGGGAAATGCGTGGCGATTTAGCGATGAATGAAGCACACAGAAAAGAATTAATGCCTGATAGCCCATTGAAAGGAAGTGCAAATTTATTAGTGTTCCCTGATTTGAGTGCATCACGTATTAGTTATAGCTTATTACGCGGCACTACTACGGCAATTACTGTTGGCCCGATCTTAATGGGTATGAATAAATCTGCGCATATTCTTAATCCAGGTGCATCTGTTCGTCGTATTATCAATATGATTGCCTATGCAGCAGTGAAAGCACAACAAGAGTAATTAAAAAAGTGCGGTGAATTTCTGTCGTTTACTTAACAAAGCCTCGATTTTTTTCGGGGCTTTATTTTCTAGTGAATGTGTTTACATTTGAGATTAAGTAAAACTATGCGAAAATTTACCGCACTTTAAGACTTTTATTTTGTCGAAAAGGAGCTGATAGGCAGTAACCTATCTTTCTTTAATTTAATACGGCTTGGATGCCGTTGTGTTAGTGGTTTTTACAATGAAAAAAGCACATTCCCCTTTATTCCCCATCTTCACATTCGTGTTAATTAATCTCATTATCCTTTCCTTATCCCGTTTGGGACTTGCAGTGTGGCAATCAGAGCGTGTATCCGCCGTAGATGGCTGGTTGCAATTATTTTTGCAAGGCGTACGAATGGATGTTGTGGCTCTCTGTTATTTATTTGGCGTACCAGCATTGCTCACAACCTTGTTCCATAGCAGTAAAGTTTGGGTAAAAATTTTACGCCTATGGCTAACCTTTGGTAGCGTGTTCATTATCTTTATGGAAATTGCCACACCTGCCTTTATTGAAACCTACGATTACCGTCCAAATCGTTTATTTATCGAATACCTGATTTATCCGAAAGAAGTTTTTTCAATGCTTGCGGAAGGGCATTTAAGTGCGGTGATTTTTAGCCTTGTTTTCACGATTTTAGCTGCCGTGATTTATTGGAAAATTTCTGGTTGGGCAGTCAAAAATTTACGTTCAATGAGTTGGAAACTTCGCCCTGTGATTGCTTTGCTTGTGATTGTCGTGAGCTTCCTTGGCGCGCGTTCAAGTTTTCAACACCGTGGTATTAACCCCGCCATGGTGGCATTTTCTTCTGATGCGTTAGTTAATTCCTTGGTGCTTAATTCGGGCTATTCCGTCATTTATGCGGCACAGCAATTTAAAGATGAAGAAAAATCTTCAGAAATGTACGGAAAAATGGATGCAGATGAAATGTTTCGTATTGTTAAAGCTAGCCGTGGCCGTCCAGAAAGTGATTACATTTCAGATAAATACCCAACTTTAACGAAAAATGTCGCGACTTATCAGGGGAAACCTAAAAATATCGTGATTTTGCTACAAGAAAGTCTCGGTGCTCAGTTTATTGGAACACTCGGTGGCAAACCACTTTCTCCAAATGTGGATCAGCTCGCAAAAGAAGGGTGGTTATTTGAAAATCTTTATGCAACAGGCACGCGTTCAGTACGTGGTATTGAAGCAACCACCGCAGGTTTTACGCCAACACCAGCTCGTGCAGTGGTGAAACTTAATAATGCCCAAAGTGGTTTCTTTACTATTGCGGATTTATTACATAAACAAGGCTATAACACTTCCTTTATTTATGGTGGCGAAAAGCACTTCGACAATATGGCGAGCTTTTTCTACGGTAATGGCTTTAAAGATATTTGGGATCAACAAGACTATCAGAATCCAAAATTTACTGGCACTTGGGGCGTGAGTGATGAGGATTTATTTGATAAAGCCAATGAAACTTTCACGAAATTACAAAATGAAGGTAAACCGTTTTTTAGTTTAGTATTTAGCTCCAGCAATCACGATCCATTTGAATATCCAGATGGCAAGATTGAGCTTTATGAGCAACCAAAAGCCACTCGTAATAACGCGGCAAAATATGCGGATTATGCCTTAGGTCATTTCTTTAAAATGGCAAAACAGTCTAATTATTGGAAAGATACGATTTTCTTAATTGTTGCGGATCACGATTCTCGTGTAGGCGGAGCAAGTCTTGTGCCGATTAAGCATTTCCATATTCCAGCCTTGATTCTTGGAGATGGCATTATGCCACGCCGTGATAGCCGTCTTGTGAGCCAAATTGATATGCCAACTACATTGCTTTCTTTAGCAGGCGTAAGTGGCAATTATCCAATGATTGGTTTTGATTTAACGCAAGATGTAAACCCAGATCGCGCTTTTATGCAATACGATCAAACTCAAGCAATGCTGAAAGGCAATAATGATGTGGTGATTCAAATGCCAAATAAAGCAGCGCAAGGTTATCATTATGATAAATCAACAGAAACTTTAACGCCAAAAGACGTGCCTGATGCAATGAAAAAAGAGGCATTGGCTCACGCTTTATTAGGTAGTTATTTATATAAAAATCGCTTGTATTCTTCAGGTGAAAATAAATAAATGGAACGCCAGCTTAAGCTGGCGTTTTTTTAGTTATCAAAAACAAATTGTTCACGTAATTGATGTAATTGATCGCGAATTGCTGCGGCTTTTTCAAATTCCAAATCTTGCGCAAATTTATACATTTGTTGTTCCAGTTTTTTGATTTGTTGTTGATATTCTTTGGCATTTTTCGGTGCATTATAAAGTGCGGTTGGTTCTGCCGCCATTTTTCCACGTTGTTTATTGGCTTTCGCTTTTTGGTTTGCACCTTGCCCAATATCTAATAATTCACCGACTTTCTTATTCAATGCTTGTGGCACAATGCCATGTTCTTCATTGTATTTTATTTGTTTTGCACGACGACGATTAGTTTCGGTGATGGCTTTTTCCATGGATTTTGTGATGCTATCTGCATATAAAATCGCTTTACCATTTAAGTTTCGTGCAGCACGACCGATGGTTTGAATTAAAGAACGTTCGGAACGCAAAAATCCTTCCTTGTCTGCATCTAAAATCGCCACAAGAGACACTTCTGGAATATCTAAACCTTCACGTAATAAGTTAATTCCAACCAATACATCAAATTCGCCTAAACGCAAATCACGGATAATTTCGACGCGTTCCACGGTATCAATATCAGAATGTAGATAACGCACACGAATCCCGTGTTCATCTAAATAATCCGTTAAATCTTCCGCCATTTTTTTAGTGAGTGTTGTGACTAAAACTCGCTCATTTTTATCCGCTCTTTGGCGAGCTTCGGAAAGTAAATCATCCACTTGAATTGACACTGGACGAATTTCAATAAGCGGATCAAGTAAACCAGTGGGGCGAACCACTTGATCGATGATTTCACTACCTGATTTCTCTAATTCATAGGCCCCTGGTGTTGCGGAAACATAGATGGTTTGCGGAGCTAAGCGTTCAAATTCCTCAAAGCGTAACGGACGATTATCCAATGCGGACGGCAAACGGAAACCATATTCGACTAAGGTTTCTTTACGTGAACGGTCGCCACGATACATTCCACCAATTTGAGGCACAGTTACATGAGATTCATCAATAATTAAAATGGCATCAGAGGGCATATAATCAAATAATGTTGGTGGAGGTTCGCCCTCATTTCTTCCCGATAAATAGCGAGAGTAGTTTTCAATTCCCGAGCAATAGCCCAATTCATTCATCATTTCAATATCAAATTGGGTACGCTGGCTGATACGTTGTTCTTCTAAAAGTTTATGTTCTTTAATGAAGTATTCACGGCGTGATACCAGTTCTTTTTTGATGTTTTCTATCGCATCTAAAATACGTTCTCTTGGCGTAACATAGTGAGTTTTAGGATAGATCGTAAAACGTGGGACAGCACCAAAACTACTGCCAGTGAGCGGATCAAATAAACTTAAACGCTCGATTTCATCATCAAATAATTCAATACGCACCGCACGATCATCGGATTCAGCAGGAAAAATATCAATAATTTCTCCGCGAACACGGAAAGTTCCACGCTGAAATGCTTGATCATTGCGGGTATATTGCAATTCCGCTAACTTCGCTAAAATTTGGCGTTGATCGATAATGGCACCTTGTTGTAAATGCAACATCATTTGTAAATAGCTATCAGGATCGCCCAAACCATAAATTGCAGAAACAGACGCTACCACGATGGTGTCTCGACGTTCTAGAAAAGATTTCGTCGCAGAAAGTCGCATTTGTTCGATTTGATCATTAATAGACGCATCTTTTTCAATAAATGTATCACTGCTCGGCACATAGGCTTCTGGCTGATAATAATCATAGTAAGACACAAAATATTCCACCGCATTTTCTGGAAAAAAAGCTTTCATTTCTGCATAAAGCTGAGCAGCAAGGGTTTTATTCGGTGCAAGTAACATCGCGGGGCGATTTAATTGAGCGATTACATTGGCGATAGTAAACGTCTTCCCCGAGCCTGTTACCCCGAGTAAAGTTTGATGTGCCAAACCATCCGTTAAATTTTCAGCCAATTTTTCGATAGCTTGTGGCTGATCGCCAGAGGGACGAAAGTCGGAATGTAGAATGAACGGTTTTGTGTTGATTTTTTCAGACATAAAGTGCGGTCGGTTTTTTCATAGTTTTGAATAATGTCTATTTTAGCATATTTAATGTGTAAAATTGATCAGGCAAAAATCTAAGTTTTACACAGACTTAGCGATGTCAAGAGGAAGATGTCACAAATTCATTAAAAAAACTTTAAATTTTTACTAGACAAAACTTAACTTATTGATTTTAAATTAAAATTTAATTTTAGGCTAATCTATAATCAAGATCGAATAATCCTTGTAAGAACAAGGGATCCGCAAAATTTTAAAAAGTTAATCCACAAAGTTATCCACAGGCTCTGTGGATAGAAAAATAAATATTAGGGGGTATATAAAAGATGAGAAAATTTTTATTTTTTTATGAAATTTTTTTAAATTTTGCATTGACAAGCTAACTATCGATCATTAAAATTCGCGCCCTGTTCCTTGTGATACAAAGTTTATTCCTCCTTAGTTCAGTCGGTAGAACGGTGGACTGTTAATCCATATGTCGCTGGTTCAAGTCCAGCAGGAGGAGCCAATTTTTCTTTTGGTTTAGAGTTTGTTTGTCTCCTTTTACAAATTCTAAATTAGCAACCAAAAGATTTTTAGCCCATCATGTTGATGGGCTTTATTTTTAACTTCAAAATAGGATTTTGCTTCCGCCAGTTGAGATGGTTGTGCCGTATAACAAGCTCAAGGCAAAAAATAGCATTATTCCACCAGCGATTAGTTTCACGATGCTTTCGCTTTTTCCTTTCGTATTTTTTGAACTATACCAACGCCCTAAGTGGATTGCGGTATTTCTCGCATAACGCACAATTCCTGCGAAGGCTGACAGCATAAGCCCCGTGCCGAAAGACATGGCTAATACAGCTAAAATTCCCCAGCTATAAAGATCAAGCATATAAGCTAAAAATAAAACGAAAATTGCACCGCTACATGGGCGCATGCCAATTGTTAAAATCACGAGAAATTGTGATTTTAGATTGGTTGCTTGTGCAGTTTGTGTGGGGCTTGGCAAATGTTGGTGTCCACAGCTACAAGTGTTTGGCTGAAAAGTGCGGTTATTTTTCACCGCACTTTTTTCGTGTAGAGGGAGGGGATTGAGGGATTTAATGGTTAATTTAGCTTTTTTACGATAGGCACGTAGACCTTGCCAAATCCAATAACAGCCGAGAAATACCAATAATAGCAAGGCAGTTCGTTCTAACCAAAGCTGACTTAATTTGAAATAACGTGATGAAAGATTTAGCACTACAACAAGCAATGTTGTTACTGTAATGGCGACAATGCCTTGCATTAAGGAAGAAAGTAAGCTCAAGATAGTGCTTTGTTTTAATTGGCTTTCATGCGTGGAAAGATAGCTGGCAATAATAAATTTGCCGTGTCCTGGCCCGAGGGCATGGAGTACGCCGTAAACAAAGCTGGCGAAAATAAGTGTGATGCCTGCCTTGATGCTATTATTTTGAATTTGATGTAAATTTTCCGAAATAAGCTGATTAAACTCTTTTTGCCATGCAGCAATATGTAAGAAAAACCAAGGGGAAAAATAGACAAGTAAGGCGAGTGCAATCACTAATAACACGAGCCCAGTTTTATATTTTTTCATTTCTACTCACATTGAATTATTATTTTTTGCGCGAACATTACGCCTAAGGAATCATCTTCGTTCTTTTGGGATTTATCAAGTGAAGATGCGTAGGCTTGGATTTTTTCATCCACATTAGGTTCAATTAATTTTCCTTGGCAATTTTTCGAAAGTGCGGAAAAATCTACCGCACTTTTGGAGGCGTAAGTCATCGCCACATAATAAGTGGGATCGTAAGTTTGTAAGCTAAATGTGTTTTTTTCTAACTTTTGCGGATGGGCGAGTGGCACATCAAAATAATATTGCAGTTGTAAGCCTTGAACATTAATGCCGTAATTTTTTGGGCGAGGGGAATATTTGATTTTATTATTCTGAGCATCATATAGATAGCTGAAATAATGTTCACTGACGATATTTCCCATCACATCATCAAGAAGTTTTTGTTTTTCCGCTTTAGTTCTAGCTTGTTTCATATCATAAATAACTGCAGACGAACTTGGTTCATCCAACGTCCATTTCATTGAAAAACCTGTAAGTTGATTATTTTCTATAATGGGCGTGGTTTGTATATCAATAAATGCGTGAGGATGGGCTAAAACACCAAAACTAACGAATAAACCGAGTAATAATGAATACGTTTTCACAAAAAATCCTATTATTTTGAACGCTAGAATTTGAAGTTGTTTATTCTACACGCAAAAACGAATTTTTCTGTCAAAAATGTTGATGTAAATCAAAAAAACTCTCAATAGCATTTCCCTTGCCTTTCAATATTCAGTAACATAGCTCTCGTCAAGTGATTGCTTGATATTCATAAAGTTCCTAAATAAAATAATGATAAATATAGCTAAACTACTTTCCTGCCACCCGTTTCGGGTGGTTTTTTTTATCTAAGTCGAAAGATGCACTCTTGCATTGTGCATTTATTCTTATTATGATCAGCTCGAGTATAACTAAGAGAATAATAGATGTTTAATTTAAAGCGTGAGCATTTTAGAGATGATTATCTTTATAGGTTTTATCAATATGGTGATACTCATAGTAAGATTCCTTCTAATTTGTATAAAGTATTGGCAAGAAAATTAGATATGATAAGTGCCTCAGAAAATATCAACGATTTACGTTCTCCACCAGCTAACCATTTGGAGTTGCTTGAGCCAAAAGAAAATAAAATTTATTCCATTCGAGTGAATAAACAATATCGTTTAATTTTTAAATATGAAAATAACGAAGTAAATAATTTATATTTAGATCCACATTCTTATAATTTGTAAGGAGGATAATATGATGACGAGAAAACCCACCTCTGTTGGTGAAATTCTACAAGAAGAGTTTTTAGAACCTTTAAGTCTTAAAATTAGTGATTTAGCTCAAATTTTAGATGTACATCGTAATACGGCAAGCAATATTGTTAATAATAGTTCACGAATTACACTAGAAATGGCAGTTAAACTTGCTAAAGTATTTGATACTACGCCTGAGTTTTGGCTTAATCTGCAAACACGTATTGATTTATGGGACCTTGAACACAATAAACGTTTTCAACAAAGTCTTGCAAATGTTAAACCCGCTCTACATCGGCATGATACTTCTACATTTGCAATGTAATTTGAGCCCTAAAGTGTCTATTTAATTTAGGGAATACTTCACTCTAAATATTTACAAGTGGTTAGGTTTCGCCAAACTTTTGCAAAATCTGTCCACTTGTTTCCTATATTTTCGCCCTATTTTCCAGTAGAATAGGGCGAATTTTTTTGTGAGGAATTATTAATGTCATCTCAATTTGTGTATACGATGCATCGTGTCGGCAAAGTAGTGCCGCCGAAGCGTCATATTTTGAAAGATATTTCTTTAAGCTTTTTCCCTGGTGCTAAGATCGGGGTTTTAGGTTTAAATGGTGCAGGGAAATCGACTCTTTTACGCATCATGGCGGGCGTAGATAAAGAGTTTGAAGGGGAAGCTCGTCCACAACCGGGTATTAAAATTGGGTATCTTCCGCAAGAGCCAAAACTCGAGCCACAACAAACCGTGCGTGAAGCAGTGGAAGAAGCGGTTTCTGAAGTGAAAAATGCACTGACTCGTTTAGATGAAGTGTATGCGCTTTATGCGGATCCTGATGCAGATTTTGATAAATTAGCGGCAGAACAAGCCAATCTTGAAGCCATTATTCAAGCGCATGATGGACATAATTTAGATAACCAATTAGAGCGTGCGGCAGATGCGTTACGTTTACCAGATTGGGATGCTAAAATCGAACATTTATCTGGTGGTGAGCGTCGCCGTGTGGCACTTTGCCGCTTATTACTCGAAAAACCAGACATGCTCTTATTAGATGAGCCAACTAACCACTTAGATGCGGAATCTGTGGCATGGTTAGAGCGATTCTTACATGATTATGAAGGCACTGTTGTGGCAATTACCCACGACCGTTATTTCTTAGATAACGTAGCTGGTTGGATCTTAGAGCTTGACCGTGGCGAGGGCATTCCTTGGGAAGGCAACTATTCTTCTTGGTTAGAGCAAAAAGAGAAACGTTTAGAACAAGAACAAGCAACTGAAAACGCACGTCAAAAATCAATTGCGAAAGAGTTAGAATGGGTTCGTCAAAATCCAAAAGGTCGCCAAGCGAAAAGCAAAGCACGTATGGCGCGTTTTGATGAATTGAACTCTGGCGAATATCAAAAACGAAACGAGACGAACGAACTCTTTATTCCACCTGGCCCACGCTTGGGCGATAAAGTGATTGAAGTGCAAAACTTAACTAAGTCTTATGGCGACCGTACTTTAATTGATGATTTATCATTCAGCATTCCAAAAGGGGCAATTGTTGGGATTATCGGAGCGAACGGTGCAGGTAAATCTACCCTATTCCGAATGTTGTCAGGTCAAGAGCAGCCAGATTCAGGTTCTGTGACAATGGGCGAAACCGTTGTACTTGCGTCTGTGGATCAATTCCGTGACGCTATGGATGATAAGAAAACCGTGTGGGAAGAAGTGTCTAATGGACAAGACATTCTCACTATCGGCAACTTTGAAATTCCAAGCCGTGCTTATGTGGGGCGTTTCAACTTCAAAGGTGTAGATCAACAAAAACGTGTGGGCGAATTATCAGGTGGGGAACGTGGTCGTTTACACTTAGCGAAACTTCTACAACGTGGTGGTAACGTGCTATTACTGGACGAACCAACCAATGACTTAGATGTTGAAACCTTGCGTGCCTTAGAAAATGCGATCTTAGAATTCCCAGGCTGTGCAATGGTTATTTCGCACGACCGTTGGTTCTTAGACCGTATCGCAACGCATATTTTAGACTACGGCGATGAAGGTAAAGTCACGTTCTATGAAGGTAACTTCTCAGACTACGAAGAGTGGAAAAAGAAAACCTTAGGCGATGCAGCAACCCAGCCACATCGTATTAAATATAAACGTATTGCGAAGTAATTTAGATTGAGAAAGTGCGGTGGATTTTGACCGCACTTTTCTTACTTTTTTGGGAGTGATTATGTTAGTTGATTTACATATTTTTTTCGCCTTTTTAAGTTTGGCATTGTTAGTAATTCGTGGTGCAATGCAGCTTAATGGTAAAAATTGGCGTTCGATAAAATTATTAAAAATTTTACCGCACTTTTCAGATACCTTGCTGATTGTGTCTGGTGTCGTCATTTTATATCTCTTTGCTTTTGGTATTGAATGGTGGTTAGTGGCTAAATTCGCATTACTGATTTTGTATATCCTGTTTGCTGCAAAATTTTTCAGTAAAAAAGTTTCTCAACCCAAAAGCATTTTCTTTTGGCTTGCTTGCGTAAGTTTTATTGGTGCGATGTTAATTGCCTATTTGAAATAAAACTATGTCATCTCGCCAGCTTCAAATTTTAATCTGCAAAACTTTGCCGCTTGTGCCTGATCACGTATTAATTATCGGCGAAAGTGGCATTGCTTTTTCTAAAGCAACGAATTTGCTTGGACAAGAATTTGAACATATTTTATTTGATGCGCGAAATGGCATTCATCTTGAAGCACTGGCTATTGCAGCTGGAACACTGAAAATGGGCGGTACACTTTGTTTAGTGTTATCCGATTGGGAAAATTTATCTCAGCAGCCTGATCAAGATAGTTTACGTTGGAATGGAAATCAGTCAGCAATCGCCACGCCTAATTTTATTGATCATTTCAAACAGTGCATTGAGCACTATCATTTCCCCATTTTAAGAGAGGAAAGTGCGGTTGAATTTCCTCCCATTTTTTATTCTAACGAGAATCACAAAAATGCCACGTTAGCGCAACAACAAATTATCGAGACTATTTTACAGACCGAGCAGGATATTTATTTTCTAACCGCCAAGCGGGGAAGAGGAAAATCCGCATTATTGGGGATGCTTGCTAACCAAATTCAAGCACCAGTTTATCTTACCGCACCGAATAAAAGTGCGGTGCATTCGGTCATTGAATTTTCAGAAGGGGACATTGAATTTATTGCGCCAGATGAATTGGCTTTGACGTTACAAACTGACCCCGAATTTAGTCAATCTGCTTGGTTGCTTGTAGATGAAGCGGCGATGATCCCATTGCCCTTATTGCAAGAATATTCTCAATATTTTCAACATATTGTCTTTAGTACTACAATTCATAGCTACGAAGGAACTGGGCGTGGTTTCGAATTAAAATTTAAACGGAAAATTCACCGCACTTTTCAGCATTTTGAGCTTAAACAGCCTCTACGTTGGCAAGAAAATGATCCGTTAGAACATTTTATTGATGATCTTTTGTTGCTAAATGCCGAAGATGATTTTCAGCACTTTGACTATAGCAATATTACTTATAACATAGAGGAAAACGCTAAAAATCTTTCCTTCCCCTGCTTGCGGGGGAAGGTGCCCGAAGGGAGGAAGGGGGATTTAGATATAGCCAGTCTCCCTCGAGCTTTGGAAGCTCCTCTCACAAGTAAGGGGAGTGAAGGAAAATATAATCGTCAATTTTTCTTTCGAGATTTTTATGGGCTAATGACGATTGCTCACTACCGAACATCGCCACTCGATCTTCGCCGTGTACTGGATGGGAAAAATCAACGTTTTTATTTTGCTGAATATCAACAGAATTTGCTCGGTGCAATTTGGGCATTAGAAGAAGGAAATATGGCTGATGATGAGTTGATTATTCAAATTCAACAAGGCAAACGTCGCCCGAAAGGGAATCTTGTGCCACAAGCCTTGTGTTTCCACGAAAATCTTTCCCAAGCCTGTAAATTACGATCTTTACGCATTTCTCGTATAGCGGTTCAGCCAAATTGGCAGCAAAAGGGCATTGGGCAAAATTTGATGCAAGCCATGGAAAATGCCGATGTGGATTTTCTTTCAGTGAGTTTTGGCTACACCGACGAATTGGCAAAATTTTGGCAAAAGTGCGGTTTTGTTTTGGTGCATTTAGGCGAGCATCAAGAAGCGAGTAGTGGTTGTTATTCAGCGATTGCCCTTAAAGGTATTTCCAAAGAAGGCTTGGCTTTAGTTGATACTGCGTACAAACAATTTCAGCGTAATCTCCCTTTATCTTTTCATCCGTTTGCCATAAATTTTGAGCAAAATCAGCTTGATTGGCAGCTTGATGATTTTGATTGGATGAGCTTAAAAAACTTCGCTAATTTTCACCGCACTTTATTTTCGAGCATTCCTGCGATGAGGCGTTTATTAAAATTAGCGGGCAAAGAAAATTTCCCATTAATTTCCGCTTATTTAACAAAAAAACAACTTCTTAACAAGAAAAAAGGCGTAGAATGTTTGCGTTTAGAAATTAAACAATATTTAGAGCGAGGAACTTTATGACAGAACAAACCGCAAAACCAAAAGGCTGGTTTAAACGCGCACTTGAAAAATATGACAACTTCATTAAAGAATGGGGTTTAGATCAACCGAATTGTAGCTGCGTGCCTATGTCAGCAACAGAAGATGAAAATGGTAATTTGAAGAAAGAAGAATCTTCTTTAAAGAAATAAATATCAACTGTTTTTTTAAACAGTGAACTTATTGAAAGATAGAGCAAATTCCAGTACACTATGAGTCAATTTTTATACAAGATTGACGCATTATTTATATTTATGAAAACGGCTTTTTTCCAACCTGATATTCCAACCCAACCCAATGATCACAAAATTTTAGGCAATGTATTACCAGGTGCTGATGCATTGGCGATTAGTGAAATTTCAGAGCAAAATCAAAATTTAACTGTAGTGGTGACTCCAGATACACGAAGTGCGGTGCGTTTATCACGTGTTTTATCGGAATTAAGCAGTCAAAATGTATGCCTTTTTCCTGATTGGGAAACCTTACCTTACGATACCTTTTCTCCCCATCAAGAAATTATTTCCTCTCGTTTAAGTGCGCTTTTCCATTTACAAAATGCGAAAAAAGGCATTTTCTTATTGCCAATTTCGACATTAATGCAACGCCTTTGCCCGCCACAATATTTACAACACAATGTGCTTTTGATTAAAAAAGGCGATCGTTTGGTCATCGATAAAATGCGCTTACAATTAGAAGCTGCGGGCTATCGAGCTGTGGAGCAAGTATTAGAACACGGCGAGTACGCAGTTCGTGGTGCTTTGTTGGATCTTTTCCCAATGGGAAGTGCGGTGCCTTTTCGCCTCGATTTTTTTGATGATGAAATTGATTCCATTCGCACTTTTGATGTGGATACGCAACGTACTCTTGATGAAATTAACTCAATTAATCTTTTGCCGGCTCACGAATTTCCAACGGATGACAAAGGGATTGAATTTTTTCGTGCGCAATTTCGTGAAACCTTTGGGGAGATTCGCCGAGATCCCGAACATATTTATCAGCAAATCAGTAAAGGTACCTTGATTTCTGGCATTGAATATTGGCAGCCACTTTTCTTTGCTGAAATGGCGACTTTATTTGATTATTTGCCAGAACAAACGCTGTTTGTAGATATGGAAAATAATCAAATGCAGGGCGAGCGTTTTTATCAAGATGCCAAACAGCGTTATGAACAACGTAAAATGGATCCGATGCGTCCGCTTTTATCGCCTGAAAAATTATGGCTTAATGTAGATGAAGTTAATCGCCGATTGAAATCTTATCCACGTATTACATTTAAAGCGGAAAAAGTGCGGTCATCGGTACGCCAGAAAAATTTACCTGTTGCCGCTCTACCAGAAGTGACCATTCAATCCCAGCAAAAAGAACCATTGGGACAACTCCGCCAATTTATTGAGCATTTTAAAGGAAATTTATTGTTTTCTGTGGAGACGGAAGGTCGCCGAGAGACTTTGCTTGATTTGCTTTCACCGTTAAAACTCAAGCCAAAACAAATTCAATCTTTGGAACAGATTGAAAATGAAAAATTTAGCTTGTTAGTCAGCTCTCTTGAACAAGGTTTTATAATTGAACAATCGCTTCCTGTTGCGATTATTGGCGAAGCTAATTTGCTTGGCGAACGTGTTCAACAACGTTCTAGAGACAAACGTAAAACAATTAATCCTGATACGCTTGTACGAAATCTTGCCGAACTGAAAATAGGGCAGCCAGTTGTACATCTTGATCACGGTGTGGGACGTTATGGCGGTTTGATTACCTTAGATACAGGCGGCATTAAAGCCGAATATTTGCTACTAAATTATGCAAATGAATCGAAACTTTATGTGCCAGTGACTTCATTACATTTGATTAGCCGTTATGTTGGTGGTTCTGATGAAAGTGCGCCATTACATAAATTAGGGAACGAGGCTTGGGCGAAATCACGCCAAAAAGCAGCGGAGAAAATTCGTGATGTGGCGGCAGAGTTATTAGATGTTTACGCACAACGTGAAGCGAAGAAAGGCTTTGCCTTTAAATATGATCGTGAAGAATTTCAACAATTTTCCGCAACTTTTCCTTTTGAAGAAACCTACGATCAGGAAATGGCAATTAATGCGGTAATTTCGGATATGTGTCAGCCTAAGGCAATGGATCGCCTTGTTTGTGGTGATGTGGGTTTTGGTAAAACTGAAGTGGCAATGCGTGCTGCGTTTTTGGCTGTGATGAATCATAAGCAAGTAGCAGTGCTAGTGCCAACCATACTGTTAGCCCAACAGCATTATGAGAATTTTAAAGATCGTTTTGCGAATTTGCCTGTGAATGTCGAAGTGTTATCGCGTTTCAAAACTGCAAAAGAACAAAAACAAATTCTGGAAAACCTTGCAGAAGGCAAAGTCGATATACTGATTGGTACCCATAAATTAATTCAATCAGATGTAAAATTTAACGATCTTGGATTGTTGATTATTGATGAAGAACATCGTTTTGGTGTAGGGCAAAAAGAGAAAATCAAACAGCTTCGTGCGAATATCGATATTCTTACGCTAACGGCAACGCCAATTCCGCGTACGCTAAATATGGCGATGAATGGCATTCGTGATCTTTCCATTATTTCCACACCTCCTGCGCGCCGATTAAGTATTAAAACCTTCGTCCGTCAGAATGACGATCTTGTTGTACGAGAAGCGATTTTGCGTGAAATCTTACGTGGTGGGCAGGTTTATTATCTCCACAATGATGTCGCAAGCATTGAAAATACAGCAGAAAAACTGACCGCACTTGTGCCAGAAGCACGAGTGATTGTAGGGCATGGACAAATGAGAGAACGTGAGTTAGAACGTGTGATGAGTGATTTTTATCATCAGCGTTATAACGTCTTAGTTTGTTCAACCATTATCGAAACGGGTATTGATGTACCAACGGCAAATACCATTATTATTGAACGAGCGGATCATTTTGGTTTGGCTCAGTTGCATCAATTACGTGGACGAGTTGGGCGTTCACATCATCAGGCTTATGCTTATTTGCTTACGCCACCGCCAAAGATGATGACAAAAGATGCTGAACGCCGTCTAGATGCGTTGGAAAATCTTGATAATCTTGGGGCTGGTTTTATCTTGGCAACCCACGATTTAGAGATTCGTGGTGCTGGCGAATTACTTGGAAACGAACAAAGTGGACAAATTGAAAGCATCGGTTTTTCGCTTTATATGGAATTATTGGATGCAGCGGTTAAAGCGTTAAAAGAAGGGCGTGAACCATCATTAGAAGAATTGACGCAACAACAAGCGGATATTGAATTGCGTGTGCCTGCTTTATTGCCAGATGATTATCTAGGAGACGTGAATATGCGTTTATCCTTTTATAAACGCATTGCTGCAGCAGAGAGTAAAGCAGAATTAGATGAATTAAAAGTTGAGTTGATTGACAGATTTGGATTATTGCCTGATGCAACGGAAAATTTATTACAAATTACAGAGTTGCGTTTATTGGTTGAGCCGTTGAACGTTGTGCGAATTGATGCTGGAACACAAGGCGGTTTTATTGAGTTTTCAGCAAAAGCACAAGTGAATCCAGATAAATTTATTCAATTAATTCAAAAAGAACCTATTGTGTATCGATTTGATGGCCCATTCAAATTTAAGTTTATGAAAGATCTATCCGATAACAAAGTGCGGTTAGAATTTGTGGTGGATTTGTTAAGAACGATTGCTGCATAAAAAGAAGCCCGATCATTGTGATCGGACTTTTTTCTTAAATATATCAAGCAGATTATTGCACTAATAAATAGAAATTACTGTCACCTCGTAAAATATTAAGTGCAACTGCTGACGGTTCAGTTTCAAGCACTTTATTTAATTCACGAATGTTTTCGAGCATTTGACGATTAATACCAATAATAATATCGCCCGATTTTAAACCACGTTGTGCAGCCAGCGAATTAGGTTGAATTTTTGTGATTTCAATTCCTTTAACGCCTTTAGCATCGTAGTCTTTCAATGTTGCACCATCTAATGCAGGCAACTCAGTTTTTGAGGAAAGTTGGCTACCATCATCCGCTTGTAATTTCATTTTAACGTCGTGGGATTTGCCATCACGTAAGTAAGTCAAGCTAATCTCTTTGCCTGCACCAGTGGTTGCGATTTTTGCACGAATTTCAGCGAAACTTGAGATTTTTTGACCGTTCATCGCCGTGATAATATCGCCCGCTTTAAGTCCTGCTTTTTCAGCAGCAGATTTCGGTAAAACTTCACTTACAAATGCGCCTTGTTGCGCGCTTACATTAAAGGCTTTGGCTAAATCAGCATTGAGTTCGCCACCTTTAATACCAAGCAATCCGCGACGCACTTGACCAAATTCTAAAATTTGTTGCACTAAATTGCTTGCTTGATTACTTGGAATCGCAAAGGCAATTCCTGCATTGCCACCGCTTGGAGAAATAATTGCGGTATTAATTCCAATAAGTTCGCCATTTAGATTGACTAATGCACCACCCGAATTACCGCGGTTTACTGCTGCATCGGTTTGAATATAGTTTTCATAAGTGCCACTGTCAGAACCTGTTGAACGACCCAATGCAGAAACAATACCTGATGTCACAGTTTGACCTAAACCAAATGGATTACCGATTGCAACAGTGAAATCGCCTACGCGTAATTTGTCGGAATCAGCAAATTTGATTTCTGTTAAATTACTTGGTTTTTCAAGCTGTACTAATGCAATATCTGATTGTTCATCTTTACCCACTAATTTTGCTTTAAATTCACGCCCATCTTGTAATTGCACGGTAATTTTATCAGCTCCATCAATAACATGATTATTGGTTAAAACATAGCCTTTGCTTGCATTAATAATGACACCAGAACCTAAACCACGGAAGTTACGCTTTGACTCTCCACGTCCACCAAATTGTTCGGCAAAACGATCGCCAAAGAAGAATTTAAATTCTTCAGGAATATCGTCTAGGAAAGGAGAACGAGAATCTACTTTAGCTTTTCCTTCAACGGAAAGAGTGACAACGGCAGGTTGTACTTTTTCTAACATTGGTGCAAGACTGTTTTGTTCCGAAACAAAACTTGGCAAAGTGGCTTGAGCAACAAATGATGTGCTTAATACACTTAATCCAAGTGCAATACTATTTAATACAAAACGTGTTTTTTTCATAAATACTCCAAAATAGATTTCAGATAACGTGGTCTGTAAGACAAAAAAATAAAAAAAATGTTCAATAAGAGGAGAGCAAATTATCTTGTTTAAAAGGAAATCGGAGCAGTACAAAAACGGTCTTACAAGTAGCAAATTCTATAAATTTATGTTCTAATACGCGCAATTTTCTAGTCAATAAAAAGGTCAAAAAATGAGCTGGATTAACCGAATTTTTAGTAAAAGTCCTTCTTCTACTCGAAAAGCCAATGTGCCAGAAGGCGTATGGACAAAATGTACTGCTTGTGAACAAGTACTTTATAGTGAAGAGCTAAAACGTAATCTGTATGTTTGCCCGAAATGTGGTCATCATATGCGTATTGATGCCCGTGAGCGTTTATTAAATTTATTGGACGAAGATTCAAGCCAAGAAATTGCGGCAGATTTAGAACCAAAAGATATTTTAAAATTTAAAGATTTAAAGAAATATAAAGATCGTATCAGTGCGGCACAAAAAGAAACAGGCGAGAAAGATGCGCTAATTACTATGACAGGTACACTTTATAATATGCCAATCGTTGTGGCTGCATCGAACTTTGCTTTTATGGGCGGTTCAATGGGGTCTGTAGTTGGGGCAAAATTTGTTAAAGCGGCTGAAAAAGCAATAGAAATGAATTGTCCATTTGTGTGTTTCTCTGCGAGTGGTGGTGCTCGTATGCAGGAAGCATTATTCTCTTTAATGCAAATGGCAAAAACCAGTGCCGTACTTGCTCAAATGCGTGAAAAAGGTGTGCCATTTATTTCAGTATTAACGGATCCAACTTTAGGCGGCGTATCAGCCAGTTTTGCGATGTTAGGGGATTTAAATATTGCTGAGCCAAAAGCCTTAATTGGTTTTGCAGGACCACGCGTTATTGAACAAACTGTACGTGAAAAATTGCCAGAAGGTTTCCAACGTAGTGAGTTTCTACTTGAGAAAGGGGCAATTGATATGATCGTGAAACGTTCAGAAATGCGTCAAACTTTAGCAAGTGTACTGAGTAAATTAACGAATCAACCTTCTCCTTTTGTAGAACCTGAACTCATTTCAGAAGATGAATAATATGCAACTTAAAGCCACTTCGCCACTCGCTGAGTGGCTTTCTTATTTAGAAAAAAGCCATTTTAAACCTATTGATCTTGGTTTAGATCGTATTCAATCTGTGGCAGAAAAATTGGATTTACTTCATCCCGCCCCTTATGTGATAACGGTGGGGGGGACGAATGGTAAAGGCACGACTTGTCGCTTGTTAGAAACGATTCTGCTTAATCACGGATTACGTGTAGGCGTGTATTCTTCGCCCCATTTATTGCGTTATAACGAGCGAGTACGCATTCAAAATCAAGATTTACCCGATGAAGCACACACTGCCTCTTTTACTTTTATTGATGAAAACAAAACAGAATCGCTGACTTATTTTGAATTTAGCACCCTTTCTGCCTTGCATTTATTTAAGCAAGCAAAATTAGATGTGGTGATTTTAGAAGTGGGGTTGGGTGGTCGTTTAGATGCGACCAATATTGTGGATAGCCATCTTGCTGTGATTACTAGCATCGATATTGATCACACCGATTTTCTTGGGGATACCAGAGAGGCCATTGCTTTTGAAAAAGCAGGAATTTTCCGCGAAAATTGCCCTGTCGTGATTGGTGAACCTAATGTGCCACAAACAATTTTAGATCAGGCTGAAAAATTACATTGCCAAGTTGCTCGTCGTGATGTGGATTGGTCGTTTGAGCAAAATACTGAAAATTGGCAATGGCAAAATAAAAAAGTGCGGTTAGAAAATTTGCCGTTTTGTCAGATTCCATTGGCGAATGCCGCAACGGCTCTTGCTGCTGTTCAATGTTTACTTTTTGATATTTCAGAACAGACTTTGCGAAAATCTTTGCAAGAGGTAGAACTGGTTGGTCGTTTTCAAGCTATAAAAACAGATAAACGTGAGAAATTAGCGGATTATCTTGGCGTACCAGTTGAAACCTTGCCAACAATCATCGTTGATGTGGGGCATAATCCTCATGCCGCAAAATATTTATCTGAAAAATTGACCGCACTTAAATGCAACATTGAGGGCAAAATTATTGCCGTATGTGGGATGCTCAAAGACAAAGATGCAAATGGGGTATTTGCGCATTTAACGCCTATTATTGATGAATGGCATTGTGTAACCTTAGGCGGCTATCGCGGGCAGTCAGGCGATGAATTAGCAGAGAAATTGAAAAGCAATTTCCCAAATATTCAAGCTACATCAGATAATTCTGTTATGGATGGTGTGTGTACAGCACTCAAAAGTGCGGTAAAGAATGATGTTGTTTTAGTCTTTGGATCTTTCCACACCGTAGCCGAATTTTGGGCTGTGGTGGAATAAAATTTATCATTAAAACAAAGGGCTGATATTTAAAATCAGCCCTTATTTTTTGGAATATTATTTCCAAGAATATTTCACACCCACGGTGCCTTGGTAACCTTTATGACTATTTTTTTCTCTGTTTTATCTTTTACATCAATTGTGAGTTCAACGACAATTAAAGTAAACCCTTTAGCATAAAACAGTATTTTCCTTATCGGTTGGATTCTAACTAGTTTGTGTTTATTTAACAAGTTTAGATTAGTGTGATTTTAGAAAAATAGAAGAAATATGATTTAGAACAATATTTATAATGTGGTGCTGTTTGGCAATGGCTGAGGTTCCCCTAAAAAATAAGGCTCAACACCTAATATCAAGTCAAAAACCGCTTTTATGCGGGCAAAAACTTCTCTTATTTGTGTGGAAAAATGTAATTCTGGCTGTTTTGCCACAAAGCAAATGGCATCAATATTATGTGCTTGGGCAATTAATAGCGCGCGTTCGCAATGAAATTTTTGACTGACAATCGTAAATGTTTGCACTTGGAAAATTTTATCGGCGCGGATAACGGAATCAAGGGTGCGAAAACCTGCAAAATCACGGAACATTAAAGTTTCTGGCACGCCCATTTTGCGTAAATCGCGAAACATTGCTCTTGGTTCGTTATATTGCAAAGTTCGGTTGTCGCCACTTAATAAAAGATAATTCACTTTTTGTTGTTCGATTAGGCTTTTAGCTGCCATTAAGCGACTATCGTAATAAACGTTCGGTTTTCCGCTGACGGTGTATTTTGATGTGCCAAGCACAAGGGCGCAGGGGCGAAAGGGGAGTTCATCAATATTTGTGAATATTTTATCGCGAACATAAAAACTTACGCCTCGATCCACTAGCAAGCAAAGTATAATCAATGCAAAGATTGCGTAGAATAGTGCGCGAAAAAGTGCGGTGAATTTTGGGGAGAATTTTTTTACTAGCATAGCGGTAAACATAATGAAAAATCGACCGCACTTCAAGGAGAATTTGATGGATTTTGTGAATCGCATTGATGTGCGATAATTTAGCCGTTTAGACGGCTAAAATTTCTTGACAAGCTAATCGACTTACTGATAGTTTAAACGCCATTCTGATTATTACGATAGGTTTTCAATGTCTGTGCAAAATGTAGTGCTTTTTGACACACTGCCTTTAACTCTGATGCTTGGCGGCAAACTTTCCTATATTAATGTCGCGTATCAAACTTATGGCACACTCAATGCCGAAAAAAATAATGTGGTATTAATTTGTCATGCTTTGACTGGCGATGCTGAGCCTTATTTCGATGATGGTCGAGATGGCTGGTGGCAGAATTTTATGGGAGCAGGTTTAGCATTGGATACGGATCGTTATTTTTTTATTAGCTCGAACGTATTAGGTGGGTGTAAGGGAACAACTGGGCCTTCATCAATTAATCCGCAAACGGGTAAACCTTATGGCAGCCAATTTCCTAATATTGTTGTGCAAGATATTGTTAAAGTACAAAAAGCCTTGCTTGAACATCTTGGTATTAGCCATTTAAAAGCGATTATTGGTGGATCTTTTGGCGGCATGCAAGCGAATCAATGGGCGATTGATTATCCTGATTTTATGGATAATATCGTGAATCTTTGCTCATCCATTTATTTTAGTGCTGAAGCCATAGGCTTTAACCACGTAATGCGTCAAGCGGTAATTAATGATCCTAATTTTAACGGTGGCGATTACTATGAGGGGACACCGCCAGATCAAGGGTTATCTATTGCGCGTATGCTGGGTATGCTGACTTACCGCACCGATTTACAACTAGCCAAAGCCTTTGGGCGTGCCACAAAATCAGATGGCAATTTTTGGGGCGATTACTTTCAAGTGGAATCCTATCTTTCTTATCAAGGCAAAAAATTTTTAGAACGTTTTGATGCCAATAGTTATTTGCATTTGTTACGTGCGTTGGATATGTATGATCCAAGTTTGGGGTATGACAATGTTAAAGAGGCATTGTCACGCATTAAAGCACGCTATACGTTGGTTTCTGTGACAACGGATCAACTTTTTAAACCCATTGATCTTTATAAAAGTAAACAGCTTTTAGAGCAAAGTGGCGTCGATCTACATTTTTATGAATTCCCATCAGATTACGGACACGATGCGTTTTTAGTGGATTATGATCAGTTTGAAAAACGAATTAGAGATGGTTTGACGGGTAATTAGTCATAAAACAGTGCGGTAAAATCTCACCGCACTTCTTCTCTTATAATAGGTTATTCTTCAGAACCGATTTCTTCCAAAGAATCTTCTTCATCTGCATCACAAACACGTTCTAAACTTACAACATGTTCATCATCTGCAGTACGAATTAAACGAACTCCTTGCGTGTTACGACCTACAATGCTTACCTCGCTTATGCGTGTGCGAACAAGGGTTCCTGCATCAGTGATCAACATAATTTGGTCTGTTTCTTCTACTTGAGTTGCGGCAACTACTTTACCATTGCGTTCACTCACTTTAATCGAAATCACACCTTTTGTATTACGTGATTTAGTTGGGTATTCACTTAATTGTGTGCGTTTTCCGTAGCCGTTTTGTGTTGCGGTTAAAATTTCCCCTTCACCTTTTGGCACAACGAGAGAAACCACTTTATCGATATTTAAGTCTAATGATGCTTCAGCGTTGTCATCAGAAATATCTTCAATTTCTACCGCACTTTCATCGTCAGAAATATCGTTTGTTAAAGCCAGTTTGATACCGCGAACACCTGTTGCTAAACGCCCCATCGCACGCACGGCATTTTCAGCAAAACGCACCACGCGACCTTGTGATGAGAACAACATAATTTCGTTGCTGCCATCAGTAATATCCACGCCGATTAATTCATCTTCGTCACGTAAATTCAATGCGATGATACCGTTTGAACGTGGACGGCTAAATTCGGTTAAGGTGATTTTCTTCACAATACCGCCAGCAGTTGCCATGACTACGAATTTATCTTCTTCGTAAGCAGAAACTGGCAAGATTGCAGTAATACGTTCGTTTTCTTGTAACGGAAGAATATTCACAATTGGACGACCGCGTGCGCCACGGCTCGCTTGCGGAAGTTGATATACTTTCAACCAATATAAACGACCACGGCTAGAGAAGCAGAGGATGGTATCGTGAGTATTTGCTACCAGTAATTTTTCGATGAAATCTTCTTCTTTCATCTTCGTTGCAGATTTGCCTTTACCGCCACGGCGTTGTGCTTCATAGTCAGTCAGTGGTTGGTATTTCACATAACCTTCGTGAGAAAGCGTCACAACCACGTCTTCTTGTGCGATTAAATCTTCTAAATCAATATCGCCAGAAGCAGCGGTAATTTCAGTTAAACGATCATCACCAAATTGTGCTTTTACTTCTTCCAATTCTTCACGAATCACTTCCATTAAACGTTCTGCGCTACTTAAAATATGAAGAAGATCCGCAATTTTAACTAATAATTCTTCATATTCTTTTATAACTTCTTCAAACGCAATGCCAGTTAAACGATGTAAACGAAGTTCTAGAATCGCGTTTACTTGCGCTGGCGATAAGTAATATTGTTCACCTTGAATACCAAGATTTTCTTCTAACTCATCGGGACGAGCGGAAACATCAAGAAGATTAATAATATCGCTATGTAATGTCCAAGAACGTGAACTGATTGCTGTTGCGGCTTCTTCACGGTTTTTAGAGTTACGAATAATTGCAATCATTTCATCGATATTAGAACGCGCAACCGCTAAACCTTCCAAAATATGCGTACGTTCACGTGCTTTGCGAAGCTCAAAGATAGAACGACGTGTAACCACTTCACGGCGGTGTAAAACAAAGGCTTCAATAATTTCTTTAAGATTAAATAAACGCGGCTGACCGTGATCCAATGCCACCATATTGATACCAAAGGTCACTTGCATTTGAGTAAGCGAGTAAAGATGGTTTAATACCACTTCCCCCACTGCATCACGTTTAATATCAATTTCAATACGGATCCCTTCTTTATTTGAAAGGTCAGTAATATTGCTGATGCCTTCGATTTTTTTCTCGCGAATTAATTCGGCAATTTTCTCGACTAATTTTGCTTTATTTACTTGGTATGGCAATTCAGACACGATAATTTGCTCGCGTCCTTTTTCGTTGGTTTCTACCGTTGCACGAGCACGAACATACACTTTACCACGACCAGTGCGATAGGCTTCTTCAATCCCTTTACGACCATTAATTAACGCAGCAGTCGGGAAGTCAGGCCCTGGAATATGCTGCATTAATTCATCAATAGTAATTTCATTGTTGTCGATATACGCCAAACAACCATTTAATACTTCATTTAAGTTGTGAGGGGGAATGTTAGTTGCCATCCCCACAGCAATACCAGAAGAACCATTTGCTAAAAGAGCTGGAATACGAGTCGGCAATACATCTGGAATCATTAATTCGCCATCATAGTTTGGCGAGAAATTGACGGTTTCTTTATCCAAATCAGTGAGCAATGCTTGCGTGATTTTTTGCATACGCACTTCGGTATAACGCATTGCAGCGGGTGCATCGCCGTCAATTGAACCAAAGTTACCTTGCCCATCAACCAACATATAGCGAAGTGAGAATGGTTGTGCCATACGAACGATGGTATCGTACACGGCTGAGTCACCATGCGGGTGATATTTACCGATTACATCGCCCACAACACGAGCTGATTTTACGTATTTTTTATTGGCGGTATTGCCTTCGCGATCCATTGAGAATAGTACGCGGCGGTGAACAGGTTTTAAACCATCACGAACGTCAGGTAATGCACGCCCAACGATAACCGACATCGCGTAGTCAAGGTAGGAAGATTTAAGTTCTTCTTCGATATTGACAGGGGTGATAGATGATTGGATTGAATCCGTCATTGGTATTCCTTTTTTGATCAAAAATTGTGGCGGATTATAGCATAAAGGTATGTTTTTTACATTAGGATTTAGCTTGATGGCGACCTACTTTCTTTTACACGAGTAAAAGAAAGTAGGTCGTCGTCAGGCGAAATCCTGACCTAATTATTTCCAATTTTCTTTTTTGGCTTTCTGCAACTTCCCATAAGCCCCCAACAACGCCTGATGTTCATTAAAGTTTTCCAAATTCTCATCACTTGCAGGAAGATTGTAGAACGGATTGCCACCTTCAGAGACAGCTGCCCAAGCTTGTTTAACTGCATCTTTACCATACATTTTCTCAAACACTGAACGATATTGCGCTGGTTCGCGATTTTGATCTAAATGTAATTCAATGATGGAAATTAATGCGCGGTAATAATTCACAGGTTCTGTGGTGAATACGGAACTGTTCATATTCAGCGTCCAGTTTGCCCAATCTAATGCCTGTTCTAATTCGCCTAATGCTAGGTGGAGCATTGATTTTAATTCACCCACGCGTAAGGTTGTCCAGCTGCTATTTTTAGGTGCAACGATGCCGATAAATTCACGCACGCGAGTCGCATCATCAATATTTTGTCCGTCTAATTCTTCTAATAATTCTTGATAGGTTTCTGCATCGTGATGCCAGTTTGGTAAATCCAGTAAAATTTCGCGCCAATCCATTCCCATATTGTTATTGGCATAAATTAAATCGTCTGCAGGATAAATATCAGACATGCCTGGCACAATAATGCGGCACGCATAGACATCCAAATGGTTGTAATCCATTACGTAAACTTCTTTTTCATCGGCACGGAAAATTGCCATTAAATTATTGTATTCTTCCTGAGTTGTACCGCTGAAATCCCAATCAGCAAATTCATAATCAGGCGTTTCTTTGAATAAATCCCAAGAAATTAAACCGCTCGAATCAATAAAGTGGGTTTCTAAATTAGCGTGTTCAGCTACATCATCGTTATTGAAAGAGGGCGGTGAGAAAACATCTAAATCTTTCAAGCTACGACCTTGTAAAAGCTCTGTAACTGTACGTTCTAATGCCACTTGGAAATTTGGATGTGCACCAAAAGAGGCAAAGCAAGTACCGTTATTCGGATTGAGTAGCACAACGCAAATAACAGGGTATTTTCCGCCAAGTGAAGCATCAAATGCATAAATTGGGAAACCTTCTTCCTCTAATTTTGCAATAGAAGCTTGAATAGATGGATAGCGATCCATCACAGATTTTGGAATTTCTGGCAGACTAATTGCTTCAGCGATAATTTTGTTTTTCACATAACGCTCAAAAACTTCTGACAAGCCTTGCACGCGTGCTTCAAATTTTGTATTGCCCGCAGACATCCCATTTGAGACATAAAGGTTGGCAATAATACTTTGTGGAATGTAAACGGTTTGTTCGTCCGATTGACGAACATAAGGCATCGCCACGATCCCACGATCATAATTGCCAGATTGTAAATCGACTAATAATTCAGGCGTAAGCTCGGCATTGGGAGCAAAATAATCCAATAAATAATCATCTAAAATGCCATTAGGCAGTAAAGCATCGTCTTCAATTGGGAACCATTTTTCATTGGGATAATGCACAAAATCGCCGTTTGCAATCTCTTGCCCTAAATAGAAATCAGCAAAAAAATAGTTGGTGGAAAGACGCTCAAAGTATTCGCCAAGGGCAGAGGCTAACGCCGCTTTTTTACTTGCCCCTTTACCATTAGAAAAACACTGCGGACAGTCTTTATCGCGAATATGCACAGACCACACATTTGGCACAGGATTCAACCAAGATGCCTCTTCAATATTAAAACCAAGTGCGGTCAATTTTTGCTGAAATTTTGCAATACTATCTTCTAATGCGGCATCTTTGCCAGGGATAAAAGTTTGTTCTGTCATTTTTGTTCCTAAATGAGAAAAAAGTGCGGTGAATAATAGGGGAGTTTTAATAGCGGGGCAAGATTTTTTCGGTAAAAATAAACCCCGAAAAACTTCGGGGTTTTCTACCGCACTTTTAACGTATATTTGATTGGCGTTAAAGTAAAGTTGGATTGAACCGCACTTTTAAGGCAATTGTAATTGCGGCGAAAATTTTTTCATCGTTGAGAGGAAAGTTTTCGCGTAAAGTGCGGTGGGAATCAGTTATGTTTATTTGAGCTTGTGATAATTCATTTAATAAAATCGGGAGAGAAAGATTGAGCTGCTCGGCGATTTGTTGAATAGAGAAATGCTCGAAAGTCATCATCAAGCGATCTAAATTGCAGCAAGAGGGCATGCGATTATTTGTGATGAGATCGGCAAATTGAGTGTTGATTTTTACCCATTTCTTCTTACGGCTATAAAAATGCAGTAACAAACCAAATACGGTAAATCCAGCAAAGATTAGGTAAATTGCTTGGTAACGAAAAACAAGCTGAAGCACAAGCTAAATATGCGGAAGAAACCCTTAAACAAGCTCGCGATTTTGCTAAACAACATCATAAAACAGCCTATTTGCTCTTGGTGCGTCTTTTTTATTACTTACTGATACGCTGGCTCGCACGATTGCACCGATTGAATTACCACTTGGTATTTTGACTTCTGCTTGTGGTGCGCCATTTTTCCTTTATTTATTAGTGCGAGGGCAAAAATAATGTTACTCGAAACACAAAATCTTGCCATTGGCTATGAAGGAAAAACGCTTGTTCAACATATTCAATTTACTTTAGAGGAAAATCAAATTTGTTGTTTGCTTGGTGCAAATGGCGCAGGCAAAAGTACCTTTTTGAAAACTTTACTTGGTTTACAACCGCCTATTGGTGGTGATATTGTTTGGCAAGGAAAATCGCTTTCTGATTATTCACCAACAGAATTGGCTCGGCATATTGCTTATGTGCCACAAGCGCATTCTCATTTATTTCCTTTTTTAGTACAGGATATGGTGATGATGGGAAGAAGTGCTTTTTTGAAGTGGTATCAAACCCCGAAAAAATCTGATTTGGATTTAGCATTAATGGCGTTGCAAGAGTTAGACATTGCTCATCTTGCGCAACGTTATTATCATCAATTAAGTGGCGGCGAAAAACAGCTTGTGTTGATTGCCCGTGCGATTGCTCAACAAGCCAAACTTTTAATTATGGATGAACCGACTTCCAGCCTTGATTTTGGTAATCAAATTCGAGTATTAGAAAAAATAAAACAACTGCAAAAGCAAAAAATTGCACTTATTATTAGCACGCATAATCTACAACAAGCGGCATTTTTAGGGGATAATATTGTTTTGCTTGATCAACAATTTGGCTTTCAACAAGGCGATAAAAAACATTTATTAACCTTAGAAAACTTGGCGAAAATTTACCGCACTTCGCCCGAACGTTTACATCAACATTTGAATAATTACATTGAAAAATCACTATGACTATTTACGACATCAATTTTGCTGAACTTTATCAACAACACTTAATCGTTCGTAATCATTACAACTTGCCTCCGACAAAATGGGATAAAAAAGCCGTGAAAATGGCAGAAAATTTGGTCGGTAAGCCTTCAGCATATAATCAGCAATTATTGCAAGCAATGAATGTGCAAACCGATGAAACTGTGTTGGATATTGGCTGTGGGCCTGGTACTTTTGCTGTACCGCTCGCACAACAAGGTTCAACCGTATATGCCTTAGATTATAGCAATGGAATGTTAGATTGCTTGGCGCAATTCAAACAGAAATTGGGGTTGCATAATCTCACAACATTTCATAAATCTTGGGCGGATAATTGGGATGATGTGCCACAAGCTGATGTAGTGTTGGCATCTCGTTCAACGTTGGTGGACGATTTGGACGATATGATCGAAAAACTCCGCGCTAAAGCGAAAAAACGTGTGTTTTTGACTTCTGTCACACAACGCCATTTCTTAGATGAGGGCGTATTTGAGGCAATTGGCCGTGAAGATATTGGTTTCCCCACTTATATTTATTTACTCAATCGGTTGTATCAAAAAGGCATTCAGGCAAATTTGAATTTTATTGAAACGGAATCCGGTTGTTTTCAAGGTGAAAGCTACGAGGATTTGTTAGCCTCGGTGGAATTTTCTTTAGGCGAGCTTTCCGAAAAAGAAAAACAAGGTTTAAAAGCCTTTTACGATCGTAAACAAACCAATAACGAACCAATTTCTCACGGACAGAAAAAATGGGCGTTGATTTGGTGGAATGTGGATCGCATCTAATGTTTCAAGTGGAATCAATTTATTTTTCTATCACTAATAAAAAGGACGATTATGTTATTTGCTTTACCTGCGCTGAATGATAACTACATTTGGCTTTATCAACGAGAAAATCTGCCGCTTATTATTGTCGATTTGCCTGAAACGGACAAGCTGTTTGCATGGCTAGATAAGCAAAACTCAACGATTGAAGCGGTGTTGCTTACTCACGAACATGATGATCATACACAAGGTGTGTCGGCATTTAAAAAACGTTATCCAACAGTGCCGATTTATGGGCCGCAAGAATGTGAGAAAAAAGGTGCGACTCAAATTGTGAACGAAGGGAAGATCTTTACCACACATTATCAAATTGATGTCATTCCGACGGGGGGACACACTAAACAGCACGTTAGTTTTTTAGTGGATAATCATTTATTTTGCGGTGATGCGTTATTTTCTGCAGGTTGCGGACGTGTTTTTACAGGCAATTATGCGCAGATGTTTGATGGTTTGCAGCGTTTGAATACATTGCCTGACGAGACGATTGTTTGCCCAGCTCATGAATATACCTTGGGGAATTTAGCATTTGCGGAAACTGTGCTGGTGGAAAAAAGTGCGGTAGAAAAACAACGTATTTTTGTTGAAACACAACGGGCTGAAAATAAACCGAGTTTGCCGACAACCTTAAAACTTGAGCGAGAAATTAATCCGTTTTTACAAGCAAAAACACTTGAAGAATTTACCGCACTTCGCAAAGCAAAAGATATTTTCTAATATTGGGTGAGGACAAAGTGCGGTGATTTTTTAAATTAGCAGATTATTTCTTTCTCGCTAACATGGTGGCAAATTTCATTTTAATGCGATTGCCGTTTTCATCAGTTTTGTGTAATTCGCCCATATTTTCGTTATATTCTAAGAATTCCCAATCTTTGTAATATTCTTTCAATTCGTTTTCAGCAAAAGTGAAAGAGAATGGAAGTGGGCAAGGCACATCATCTGTGGACATTGCGGCAACGATTAAATTATATCCGCCAACATTGGTATGTTCTTGCATATTTTTGATGATTGACGGCACACGTTCACGACTTAAGAACATAAACACCACCGTTGAAACAATAAAATCATAGTTTTCTTGAATGTTGGCGGCGTTAATGTCGTAAAGTGCGGTAGAAATATTAAGGTTTTCTTTCTCTTTGGTTTCATTTAAAAAGGCAATGCTGTTTTCATTGTGATCCCAAGAGGTCACATCATAGCCTAATAAACTTAAATAAAGTGAATTACGCCCTTGGCCGCAACCTAAATCTAATACTTTACAAGGCGAGATAATTTTTGCTGCATCCACCACATCGCCGTGAATGGCAGTCATGTTGTATTTTTTACTGAAATAATCTTCTTTTTTGCAATAGAAACCTAGGGTACATTCTAGGTCATCAGAAAGTGCTTCTACACGATGCCATGCTTGAGGTTCGACAAAAGGAATCTCGCTTTCTGGGGTAAAAGTATGCTCGGCAACAACATCGCCATTTTCTGTTAGCTCATAAAATTTGAGTTTGCCTTTTAATACAGTTAATTTCCCCCAAGTGCCGACTTTTGTGTTGTGCTTTTCTTGGAACATTTGTGGCAATTTGTCTTTTGTCCACACTGGCATTTGTTTATAGCAGATTAATTCGTTTTTCATAATATTCTCCAAACAGATAAATAGTTGAGTGTTATGGTAGGCTATAAGTCATCTATTTTCAACAAGAAAATAAAAGGGCAACGTAATGTTGCCCTAATTAATTGAATTGATTATTTTACTTGCATACCTGCGGTGACACCATTATCGGCAGATAACAAGAATAAATCACTACCGCCTGTTCCTGCGGATAGAATCATTCCCTCAGACACGCCGAATTTCATTTTACGTGGTGCAAGGTTTGCCACCATAATCACAAAACGACCTTCTAGTTCTTCAGGTTTATTGTAAGCCGCTTTAATGCCAGAGAAGACTTGACGAGTATGATCGCCAAGATCCAATTCAAAACGTAAAAGTTTATTAGATTCTGGCACTGCTTCGCATTTCAGTACTTTTGCTACACGCATATCAAGTTTAGCGAAATCATCAATCGTGATGGTTTCAGCAATAGGTTTAACGGCAGAAAGTGCGGTTGGTTTTGCTTCTGTTTTTTCTGCTGCTTTATTGGCTGCGGCAAATAAGGCTTTGGTTTCTTCCACAACGGCATCAATTTGTTTTTTCTCTAAACGAGAGAATAAGGCTTTGAACGGTGCAAGGGTATGACCAAGCAATGGTTGATGAATATTATCCCAACGTAATTCAGCTTGTAAGAAGGCTTCTGCACGTTCTGCTAGTTTTGGAAGAACAGGTTTTAAGTAAGACATCAACACGCGGAAAAGCTCAATACCCATTGAACATACGGCTTGCAATTCTGCCTCTTTGCCTTCTTCTTTTGCAATTACCCAAGGGGCTTTTTCATCAATATATTTATTGGCTTTATCCGTTAATGCCATAATCTCACGAATGGCTTTATTGTATTCACGGCTTTCGTAATAAGCAGCGATTTGCTCGGCTTGAGCGGTAAATTCTGCAAATAATGATTCGTCTTCCAGTTTATCCGCAAGTTTGCCTTCAAAGCGTTTCGCAATAAAGCCCGCATTGCGTGAAGCTAAATTCACTAATTTATTTACAATATCTGTATTTACACGTTGTACGAAATCTTCAAGGTTAAAGTCTAAATCTTCAATGCGATCATTTAATTTTGCTGCATAGTAATAACGCAAACATTCAGGATCGATATGATTCAAATAAGTGCTGGCTTGAATGAATGTGCCGCGAGATTTTGACATCTTCGCCCCATCCACCGTGACATAGCCATGAGCGAACACATTAGTCGGTTTACGATAGCCGCTGCCTTCAAGCATTGCAGGCCAGAATAGACTGTGGAAATAAACGATATCTTTACCGATGAAATGATAAAGCTCTGCATCACTGCCTTCAGCCCAAAATTCGTTGAAATCAATGCCTTCACGCTCACATAGATTTTTGAATGAAGCCATATAACCGATTGGCGCATCTAACCAAACATAAAAGAATTTATCTTTTGCGCCTGGAATTTCAAAACCGAAATAAGGCGCATCGCGTGAAATATCCCATTGTTGTAAACCGCTCTCAAACCATTCTTGCATTTTGTTCGCAATTTCAGATTGAAGTGAGCCAGAACGAGTCCATTCTTTTAACATGCCTTCAAATGCAGGCAAGTCAAAGAAAAAGTGTTCAGATTCTTTTACGATAGGTGTTGTGCCAGAAACAGCTGAACGAGGATTAATTAAATCCATTGGGCTATAAGTAGAAGCACACACTTCGCAGTTATCGCCATATTGATCTTCTGCTTTACATTTCGGGCAAGTGCCTTTCACAAAACGATCAGGCAAGAACATATTTTTTTCAGGGTCGAATAACTGAGAAATAACTTTACTCTTAATAAAACCATTGGCTTTGAGTTTATTGTAAATTTCTGCAGTGAGCTGTTTGTTTTCTTCGCTGTGAGTGGAATGGTAGTTATCAAAACTAATATTAAAACTTGCAAAATCACGAATGTGATCGGCTTTTGCTTTAGCAATTAATTCTTCAGGTGTAATGCCAAGTTTATCGGCATTCAGCATAATCGGTGTGCCATGTGCATCGTCCGCACAGACAAAATGGATTTTATTGCCACGCATACGTTGAAAACGCACCCAAATATCCGCTTGGATATGTTCTAACATATGGCCTAAATGAATTGCCCCATTGGCATAAGGCAAGGCACAAGTGACTAAAATTTTACGGGGTTGAGTTGTCATTTATTATTCTCTTTTTTAGCATACAAAAATTGTGCTTATCTTACTTTAAATAGGGGATTTTTTCTAGTTTGAAAAACTTTAACTTAACATACCGCACTTTCCGTGATTAAATATGCCCGACAAATTTACTCTACTAAACAGGAAGTTATTATGGCAACCTACTTTTCTGATAATTTGACTGCCGACCAGCAAAACCAAGTTCAGCAGATTATCCAACAATTTCAGCATCCAACCCTGCAAAAGGATCTGATTGCGCTTAATACTTTGAAAAAAGTGGAAAAGGGAGGCGATACTTTACGTATTGAATTGCAATTGCCTTTTGCGTGGAATTCTGGTGCAGAACAGTTAAAACAAGCGGTTTCAGATGCGTTGTTGAAAGCAACAGATTGTAAATTAATTAAATGGGCGGTGGCTTATCAAATCGCCACACTTAAACGTGCAAATAATCAACCGGCTGTAAAAGGTGTGAAAAATATTATTGCTGTGAGTTCTGGTAAAGGCGGCGTAGGGAAATCATCGGTTTCTGTTAATCTAGCTTTAGCATTACAAGCACAAGGCGCACGTGTTGGAATTTTAGATGCGGATATTTATGGCCCTTCTATTCCACACATGTTAGGCGCAGCGAATCAACGTCCAACTTCGCCAGATAATCAACACATCACCCCAATTAAAGCACATGGTTTATCTGCAAATTCCATTGGCTTTTTAATGAATGAAGACAGCGCAACAATTTGGCGTGGCCCAATGGCGAGTAGCGCATTAAGCCAATTATTAAATGAAACCCTATGGGATAGTTTAGATTATCTTGTTATCGATATGCCTCCTGGCACTGGCGATATTCAACTTACCTTATCGCAACAAATCCCTGTGACTGGCGCAGTGGTTGTGACAACTCCACAAGATATTGCTCTGCTTGACGCAGTAAAAGGTATTTCAATGTTTGAGCGAGTATCCGTACCAGTGTTAGGCATTGTGGAAAATATGTCGATGCATATTTGTAGTAAGTGCGGTCATCACGAAGCGATTTTTGGCACAGGCGGTGCAGAGAAAATGGCGGAAAAATACAATGTGAAAGTATTAGCTCAACTTCCTCTGCATATTCGTATCCGTGAAGATTTAGATGCAGGCAACCCGACCGTTGTGCGAGTGCCTGAAAATGAAATTTCACAAGCGTTCTTACAACTTGCAGAAAAAGTCTCTACAGAACTTTACTGGCAAGGTTCCGTAATCCCAAGCGAGATTTTATTTAAAGAAGTGAAATAATCAAAAAAGATAGGGCTGCATTTGCAGCCCTTTTTTAATGGGATTTTTACCCCACCCATTTCACCACTTCATCCAATCCTTTACGGGATTTTTTCGCAATATCGCGTGAGCGATAGCCAAAGGTTGCGGCGACAGAAACCGCATATTCTTGAGGATCGAATAATCCTTCTTCGGCGAGGCATTCATTCATTTTGTCGTAATGAAAACCTTCAATTGGGCAAGAATCGATGCCAAGGGCTGAAGCTCCAGTAAGCATATTTGCAAGGGCGATATAAGTTTGTTTACTGCACCAATCAAATAAAGTGCGGTCGTTTTCGAGTAATTTCATATCTTCTTCTTGCAGGGCTTTGTATTTTGCGAGGGCGGCTTGTTGTTGCTCTGCGTTCAAGCCTTTGCGTGCCATCACATCCACAAAAAATGGACTATCATAACGGGCATTTTTCTTCGCGAGAATTACCACAAGATGACTGCAATTATCAAGCTGATTTATCATTCCCCAGCTAAAAGGTTTCATTTTTTCGCGTAAGGTTTTATTTTGAATCACTAAAAATTTCCAAGGCTCAGAGCCTACAGAACTCGGCGATAATCGACCGCACTCTAAAATACATTCAAAATCTTCATCACTGATTTTTTTTGTGGGGTCGTAATAACGTGTTGAGCTGCGTTGATGGAAGAGTTCAAGAACTTGTTCACGAGTAAGTTGAGTCATTTTATTTCCTCTTTGTTAAACAAAAATGTGGTGCCATATTAAAGATTAGTTTTTGCTAAAACAAGGGAAAGATTCTAGAATAGTCAGCACTTTTATCACAGAGAGTGAAAATAATGACAAGAATTGCAATTATTCCTGCGAGAGCGGGTTCTAAAGGAATTAAAGACAAAAATTTACAGCTTGTGGGTGGTGTTTCTTTGGTGGGGCGTGCGATTTTGGCAGCGCAAGAATCGGGTATGTTTGATCAAATTGTGGTGACATCAGACGGTGAAAATATTTTAAAAGAAGCCACAAAATACGGCGCAAAACCAGTGGCACGCCCTGAAAGTTTGGCGCAAAGTGATACACGCACCATTGATGCTATTTTGCATTGCTTAGAAACACTCAATATTTCACAAGGCACCGCCGCACTTTTGCAGCCAACCAGCCCATTGCGTAATGCTTTAGATATTCGTAATGCAATGGAAATTTTCCTTGGCGGCAAATATAAATCAGTGGTTTCCGCTTGCGAATGTGAGCATCATCCTTATAAATCCTTTACTTTAGAAGGCACTGAAGTTCAGCCTATTCACGAATTAACGGATTTTGAATCCCCTCGTCAAAAATTACCGAAATCTTATCGTGCAAATGGTGCAATTTATATTAATGACATCGAAAGTCTCTTTGAAGAAAAACGTTTTTTTATTGCGCCAATGCGTTTTTATTTAATGCCAACTTATCGTTCCATTGATATTGACTCCACACTTGATTTGCAATTAGCCGAAAGTTTAATTTCAAAAGAATTCTAAAAAAATTGGCCGCACTTTTGATCTGCACTCCAAAAGTTGGATTAAACAACCAACTAAGGTGCAGATTTTTTATGACCAAATACAATTTTTTTCAAGCAACAAGTCATCGAGTTTTATCTTCAAAATAGTAAAAATTGTTGATTCCCCTGCAGGCATTTTCAACTTGCCAGCAGAACATTGTGACATTGGATTAATCAATTTGATCATATTAGAATCAATGGCTTAGCGTTGCTGGGTAAGAAGTGAAATTACTCATCTGAATTTAAACTTAAGATGATACAATCGGTTAAAAGTAAGCAATTTTCTGCAGAACCCGCTTGCTTACATTTTGGCACTGGAAATGGCTAGGGATTAAGAATACCGAGTTCAAGTGTGTGAAAGGCAAGCTCTATTTATCCCCTCATTAAAGATTTATTTAACAATGAAATTATTGCTTATGATTTAGCGCGAAGCCCGAACTTTGAGCAAATTACCCAAATGATGAAACAAGCTGTAGCAAGGCTTGCAGGCGCAAAACCGATTTTACATTCCGACCAAGGTTGGCAGTATCAGATGATAGGTTATCAAAACATACTCAGGGAAAATGACATTTAACAAAGTATGTCAAGGAAGGGAAATGATTTAGATAACAGTGCGACGGAAAGCTTCTTTGGATGATTAAAAACGGAATGTTATTACGGCAAACGATTTGAGATGTTCAAACAACTGGAAAAAACAATTCATGAGTACATTCATTATTACAACCATGAGCGCATTCAGGGGAAACCAAAATGGCTGAGTCCTGTGAATGACATAGCTCAGCCCTTGAACTAAATAAGTCTAATTTTTTGGAGAAGGTCAATTCCAGTAAAATCAAGGCTTTGTAATGTCTTATAGTGATGTATGATTTTGGTTTTTGGTGGATCTGGGGGAAACTGATCTAGATATATATCAATTTGTTTTTAATAAAGATATTTTATAAGTAAACCAGCCTTACTACTATGCTTACTACCATAAAAAACAAGACGCTAATTCAGATGATATTTTGTCTTTTAGGGGCGGCGATTGTATCATCAAAACTTGCATTTACTTGAGTAATTTTGCGTTAAAGAATTTGATAATAAGGATCTGAATGGCGGTAGATCTGAAAAGACTTCGGCAAGGATCTAAAATTGCGTTGAAATCGACATCTTTAGTGTGCGGGCGTGGCGAGGGTTTGACTGCGATTTTTCATGCGTACAATTGGGCGAAAAATCGGGCTGAAATAAGGATTTAAGATTTGTCATATTGATTGATTTGATATAATACACTGGGGCAGTGCTAATACTATACAGGACAAAAACAGCTCTTTTAGCAATAAAAAACCTGCATTTCTGCGGGCTGTTTATTTTGAAAAGGATCTATTGTAGTAATTTGTATTCGGAGAATGTGATCACTTCTTCCCCTACCCAACTATTAATCTCTTTCAATCGTTCTTGCAATGGGATTATCTCATTAATAAAAAACACTCGCGTTGCCTTTTCAACGTCACCAAAACCGCCTGTATTATTAGGCACAATGCCCATTAGTTGCGGTGGCACACGGTGCGCAGCTAACACATCATCACGGCTTGCGTTCTTAATGTTTAGGAAATCATCTTTGGCGATAGCATCAGACAATGGAATAACTTGCATCCCATCTTTCTTCCCATTTGGGATATACACAAATAAATTTTTAAAGTTGCCAGTCCCTTTGGTCTGTCTGATTTGTGTTTTGATTGCTTCAATATCGTCTTGATTCTGTGTTGGGTCGGTCATGTAAATAATCGAACCCGCATGCGCGCCATTCAGATAATATTTACGGCGGAACAATGTGGCACTTTCATTTAAAAAAGCAGATTGAAGTGCGGCCAAATATTCTGGAACGCCGTAGATTTCTTGGTTCACATCAGGATTAATCAAGTTAAAGACAGAACCTTTTTTAAATTCATATTCATCAAAACCATTCACAATCTGATAAAACACACCAGCTTCAACACCGACACGCATATATTTAGCAAGAGGAGATTTTAACGAGACAACCTTTCCAAAGGAATTTACAGTTTTCTCAACATAAGCATTACCAAATACTAAGTAATCTTGCACCAGTTTTTCTAATTGGGTACGAGGTAAAAGTGCGGTTGTTTTGCACGTTGAAAGTAAAATGTTTTTCTTCACCGTGATCGCACTGTTATGGTGGGCTGAGGCATTTAACGCTTTGGCCAAATAACTTAAATTAATTGGCGGATTGTAATATTTTTCATACATCAACACGCTTTCGAAATAATTCAGTACTTCTGCACGGTCAATCACTGGAATAGGTTCACCAAAGCTAAATGCCTGTGCTTGATTTCCAGTAGAAAGTGCGGTGGATTTTTTTGTGTTTTTGCTCATTGGGTTATCCTATTCAAAGGTAAATATTGTTGATTTGTTGCTTGATACATCGCCGCCTAAACCATAAGGCACATTTAAAATGCAGTTCATAATCGCCCATGATAAATCGCCGTGGCTTGCATCTTCCGAACGGTCCGAAACATAAGTAATTTTCCCTGTGCCAGTAATGCGTTTTTTCACCGTCATAAAACTACTCACGATGTCATTGTCACCACTATCAAATTTAAGACGACGTTTCTGAATTAAGTTTTGTGTTTTTAACACCATTTCATTTTTAAGATCGGCGTTATACTCTAAGCCCTGTGCCATTGGATAAAATTTTCTCACTTCCTGATAAACGCCCGATCCCATCCCCGTTTTATCAATCACGATGCGAGTGACATTGTAATCATCACAAAACTGCTTAATGCGGCTTGCTTGTGTTTCGTAATCCATACCGTGAAAAGTTTGTTTATGTAAAACGCGATAATCTCCCCCCTCCACTTTCGGCGGTGCAACAATCACTAAGGCTGCACGGTCGCCAGTAAAAGCAGGGTCATAACCTAACCACACTTCACGATTGCCGAATGGGCGTTGATAAAATGGCTTGTAATCGTGCCATTCTTCCAAGCTATCGACTTGGCAAAGTTGTAAGTCCGAAAACTTGAAAGCAGAACTGTTATCATCGGCAAATTGACACAAAAACAACTGTTCAAATTCTTCTTTGCTGTTTTCTGCGATTAGGTCGTCAATGTTGAATAGATTGCACCCACCTTCCATTGCATCATAAATACTCACAATCTGCTTCCATTGACGGTCGGCACAAAGTTTTCCGCTCTTTAAGTTTTCGTGAGAAATATCGATTTCGATTTTTTCTGATTTCGTACGATTACGATTAAACGCCTTGCCTGAAAAGAACGCATAAGCAGGGTGTGCAATTGTGGTCGGCGTTGAAAAATAGGTTTGGCGATACATCTTTTGCGCCGCCATACCTGACGCAACCTTACGCATCACATCAAATTTAGGCACCCAAAACACTTCATCGAAATACAAATTGCCGTGGTAGGATTGAGCCGTAGCGGAGTTCGTGCCAAGGAAAATCAATTCTGCCCCATTTGGCAATTTGATGGTTTCGCCTTTTAAATCTACATCTGCCGTTTGCTTGGCGTAATTCACAATGTACGAGCGAAACTGCAAAGCCTGTTTTTTACTGGCAGATAAGAAAATTTGATTGTGCCCCGTCGTCAAGGCATCAATAAAGGCTTCGTGGGCAAAATAGTAAGTCGCCCCGATTTGTCGGCTTTTTAAAATATTTCTGATTCGGTGTTCTTTCGCCTTGTGCCAAATTCGCTGATAATTAAACATCCCATCAAGAAAGCCATTAATCAGCAATTCCTCTTGTTCCTGATCAATGGCATTGGGTTCGGCCTTCTTCCGTTCGCCCTTGTTGCGGTTCGCCAGTTTCGGGTTTAAATCTACTTCGTTACCATCACCAAAAGAATACTTTTTCACTCTCGCCATTCTTTCCATTTGGCGACCGAGCAAATCAATTTCTTTGTAATCTGAACCGCTCTTTTCTTCTTTTGCAATCAGCAAATTCAACCTTGTCTCAAGGGCTAATTCCACCCGACCGACAGGCGCAATATCATCCCACTTTTCTCTGTCTTTCCAACTGGCAATCGTTGAGGCAGGAATATTTAACTGGCGTGAAATTTCCGCGATTTTATAACCACTGAAATACATCTGCTGTGCTTTACGTTTGATTTCTGCCGTCACTTCTGGGGAAGGTTGATTAATAACTTGTTCGTCCATTCCTAATCCTTTCTATTTACAACCGCATAATAGAAAGGGGGCGAATGTTAGTCTTTCCGCTTGCTCTGTGAATCGGCATACAACAAAAGCAACTCATAGACCACCAAAATTAAACCTTTCAGAATAATGGCAATCTTTGAATCAAACCAAACAAAGGATAAGCAATGGCAAAAACTTCAAAATGGTTTGTAGTCGCAACGGAAGGGGCAACTACAGACGGTCGCACAATCAATCGCACTTGGATTGAACAAATGGCGGCAAATTATGACCCGAAAAAATACGGTGCACGCGTTAATCTTGAACACATTAAATGGCGTTATATGTGGAACGATGATCCGCACTCAAAATGCTATGGTGATGTGGTTGGTTTAAAAACGGAAGAAAATGCTGAAGGTAAATTGCAATTACTGGCTCAAATCGACCCAACGGATGATTTAATCAAACTCAATAAAGACCGTCAAAAAATCTACACCTCTATTGAGTGCGATCCAAATTTTGCCGACACAGGTGAAGCCTATTTAGTCGGTTTAGCTGTAACGGACAATCCTGCAAGTCTTGGCACAGAAATGTTGGTATTTTCTGCTAGTGCAAGCGCAAACCCTCTCAACAACCGCAAAGAAAAATCAGATAACCTCTTCACTGCCGCTATTGAAACTGAATTGGAATTTGTGGAAGAAACACAAAGCATCTTTGAAAAAATCAAAGGCTTGTTTGCGAAAAAAGAAAAATCAGACAATGAACGCTTTTCTGATCAAACACAAGCCATTGAGCTTTTAGCCGAGCAAACCAAAGAAACCTTGGAAAAATTAACCGCACTTTCTGACGATTTAGCCAAACAAAAAGCCGAAATCGAAGAAATGAAAGCAGGTAATGCAGAAATCCAAGCAACCTTTGCAGAACTCAAAAAGCCTGTTGAACCCGAAAATCCTCGCCCTTTAGTTTACGGTGAACAACCTGAAACTGACGGCCGCTTCTTTTAATTTATCTTAGGGAAAAACCAAATGAATAAATTTACCAAACAAAAATTTAATGCTTACCTTGCTGGTGTTGCACAAGATAACGGCGAAGATGTTGCTTTTATCGCAAATGGTGGTCAGTTTACCGTTGAGCCAACTATCCAACAAAAATTAGAAAATGCCGTGCTTGAAAGTTCTGATTTCTTAAAACGCATCAATGTAGTGATGGTGCAAGAAATGAAAGGTTCTGCATTGCGTTTAGGTGTGCTTTCACCAGTGGCAAGCCGTACCGACACCAACACCAAAGCACGTGAAACCACTGACATTCACAGCTTGCAAGAAAACACCTATTCTTGCGAACAAACCAACTTTGACACGCATTTAAATTATGCAACCTTAGACAGTTGGGCGAAATTCCCTGATTTCGCCGCACGTGTGGGCAAACTCAAAGCAGAACGCATTGCATTAGACCGTATTATGATCGGTTGGAATGGCACAAGTGTAGCCGCAACCACAAACCGCACTGAACATCCATTATTGCAAGATGTGAATAAGGGTTGGTTAGTCCAAATCGAAGATAAAGCCAAAGCCCGTGTGTTAAAAGAAATTGAAGAAAGCAGTGGCAAAATTGAGGTCGGCGCAGGTAAAACCTATAAAAATCTTGATGCCCTTGTCTTTGCATTAAAAGAAGATTTCATCCCAGCACAATATCGTGATGACACTAAACTGGTTGCAATTATGGGTAGCGACTTATTAGCCGATAAATACTTCCCATTAATCAACCAAGAAAAACCAAGCGAAATTTTGGCAGGCGATACCGTCATTAGCCAAAAACGTGTGGGCGGTTTACAAGCCGTATCTGTTCCATTCTTCCCGAAAGGCACAGTGTTAGTCACATCGCTTGATAACTTGTCAATCTACGTGCAGGAAGGCAAAGTACGTCGTCACTTAAAAGATGTACCAGAACGCAATCGTGTAGAAGATTATTTATCGTCAAACGAAGCCTATGTTGTGGAAAACTACGAGGCAGTCGCCATGGCGAAAAATATCACCATTCTTGAGGCACCTGCACCTATTCCGCCTGTGGCTGCATAACGGAATCAATTATGCGTCCAACTAAACGCCATTTTCTGGAAGTTTCTGCCGCTATCGCTAATGCGGCAGAAACCGAAGATCTAAGCGATTTTACGGAATATGAAAAAATGTGCCGTATTCTTGCTCGCCATCGAAAGGATTTAAAAAACATCCAATCGACGGAACGCAAAGGCGCATTTAAAAAGCAAATATTGCCTGACTATCTACCATGGATTGAAGGGGCGTTATCTGTCGGAAGTGGCAAACAAGATAATGTCTTGATGACATGGTGCGTGTGGGCGATTGACTGTGGCGAATATCATCTCGCCTTACAGATTGCCGATTATGCCGTATTTCATGATTTACGCTTGCCCGAGCCATTCACACGAACACTTGGCACCTTGTTAGCAGAAGAATTTGCCGACCAAGCCAAAGCCGCACAAGCCGCCAATAAACCGTTTGAAGTGGCTTACTTAGAGCAAGTCCAACGCATCACCGCTGATTGCGACATGCCTGATGAAAGCCGTGCGCGATTATTGCGTGAATTGGGCTTGTTATTGGTTGAAAAGAACCCTGAACAAGCACTGGCATATTTAGAACGTGCTTTGGGTTTAGATCAAAAAATTGGCGTGAAAGGCGACATCAAGAAACTAAAAAAACAATTATCAGCGACTGAATGTTGATGTTGTTTTAATGCTCCGTCTAAATCGCCTGACCGACTTGGCATTTTTAGGAAAATTTTTCTTGTTTGAGCGTAGCGAGTTAAAAATTTTCCGTTAAGAAAATGACAACAAAGGGCAGAAAAGCGATTTAATCGGGTGTGTTCTTTGGTTCTTTCTTGCACAAGCAAGAAAGAATATAAACCGAGCAAACCACGCAGCCGTCGGGCGGATTAAAAGTGCGGTCAAATTCTGACGGATTTATTGGCCGTGCTTAATTTAATCCTCACCCGACTTTTTTTATAAGGGTAAATCAATGAGCGACGGTGCAATATCAGTCAAACTTGCCCCCGATTATGAAATGGGCGAAGTGCAGCAACAGTTAAATGATTACGATACGTCAGATGACATTATCAGTAATGATGGTTTCTTCCCCGATATGTCACTTTCCCAATTTCGTAATCAATACCGTGCAGACGGCACTATTACCACACAACGCTTACAAGATGCCTTAATTGAAGGAATGGCAAGCGTCAATGCAGAACTCTCTATGTTTAAAACACAAAGTAAACACGACAGTTTAGAACAGATCACTGCCCCATCAATCAATGGCGAAAGCGTGCTGATTTATCGTTATAAACGTGCGGTAAGTTGCTTGGCACTGGCAAATCTTTATGAACGCTATGCAAGCTACGACAGCACTAACGATGGCGAAAAGAAAATGGCACAACTCAAAGACAGCATTGATGAATTACGCCGTGATGCTCGCTTTGCAATTAGCGACATATTGGGCAGAAAACGCGTCGATGCGGAGTTAATCTAATGCAAGTTTACGCACAACAACATGACAATTTAGATGCCATCCTTTATCGCCATTTTGGACGAAGTGAAGGCTTACTCGAAATAACATGCGAACTCAATCCGCATTTAATGGATAAGCCCATTATTCCCATTGGTACCCCTGTCATATTGCCAGATGCCGATACAGAAAAAATCAGTGTAGCAAATGACACAATTCAACTTTGGAGCTGATATGCACGACGCACCATCAAAAGCATCTTACACATCAGGAATATTCGCCTTCTTAATTGGACGCATTGCCGATATGTTCTCAAATGTAAATTGGGCTGATGTCGCATCGGTTACAGGTATTGTGATTGGTGTCGCCACCTTTCTTGTAAATTGGTATTACAAGAAAAAAGATTTTGAATTAAAAGAAAAAGAACTCAAACAACGGATCCATCATCATGATTAAACGTTCCGCCAAATACCTCTGCGCCATATCCGCCGTTGTTGGACTTGTGATTGCCACTCATGGAAATGAAATTCGAACATCCGAAAAAGGCTTGTTACTGATTGGCAATGCAGAAGGTTGTATGAAAAAGCCCTATCAATGCCCTGCCGATGTTTTAACAGTCGGCATAGGCATAACCGATGCCGTTGAAAAAATTGACCGCAATAAAATTTACACCTTGCAAGAAATTGCCGAATTATACGTAAAAGGCATTAAACAATCAGAAAAATGCGTTAATCAATATGCCAACGGGCAAACCATGCCACAAGGTGCATTTGATGCCTTAGTTTCCATCACCTTTAACGTAGGATGCGGCAAATTAAAAAATAGCTCACTTTTTAAAATGGCACGCCAAGGCTACAGCAAAGCCATGTGCGGTCAATTCGAACGTTGGATTTATGCAGCAGGAAAACCGCTAAAAGGATTAATTGAACGCCGTCAAAAGGAGAAAAACCTATGTTTAATTTCTTAACCGCCAAAGAACGAGGCATTTTCCTTATCGGACCAATACTGCTTGTACTCCTCATTATTTTTCTGGGATTTAAGGCTAATTATTGGCGAAAAGAAATGCTCAAAGAAGAACAGCTAAAACTGAAATGGCAAAACGCTTACATTGAGTTAAATCATAGCGTTCAAAATTTTGCCGAACAGCAAGCACAGCTAATCCAAGCCGTAAACAACCTCAAAGCAAACCAAAATCAACAAACACAGGATTTAAAAAATGTACTTAAATCAAACCAAGATTGGGCTGACCGCCCTTTGCCTGATGATGTTAAACGCGTGCTCAACTCAGCAGGAAGTTATTAAATCACCGATTCTTTGTCCACAAACCACAGAGTGCAGTGCGTATTCGCCACAAATTCGCACCAATGGCGAATTAGCCGAAGCCTATTTACAGACACAGCACCACCTTGATTTGTGCATTATCGAGAACTCAAGTTTAAAAAAATGCATGGATGAATTTAACAAAAAGGAACAGCCATGACAGATCAATTCGACCGAGCACAACAGCTCGAAGAAATGCAACGTGAAATCGCCCTCAAAAAACACCGCACTTTTAAAGCAGTAAGTCGCCTTTATTGTGAAGATTGTGATGCCCCTATCCCCGAAAAGCGCAGACAAATGATTCAAGGCGTAACACGTTGCGTGACTTGCCAACAAAGATTTGAAATGCAACAACGGAATTTTCGAAAATGAAAAAACCCAACCAACTGCGTAAAATCCTTGAGCAAAGCCATCCCGATTTTGTAAAAAATCCCGACCATCTACAACTTTATGTGGACGGTGGGCAAATCGTCGCAACGGGAGCCGCATCATTTAGTTTTGAATATCGTTACACACTCAATGTCGTGGTGACTGATTATGCAGGCGATATTGCCACCTTGATTGTGCCAATGATGGCTTACCTCCGCACAAATCAACCTGAAATATTAGAAAATCCACAAATTCGAGAGAATGCGTTTAAATTCCAGATAGATTACAACAATAACAACACCGCAGATATTAGTTTCGAAATCCAACTCACTGAGCGTGTCGTGTCGAAAAAAGACGGGAATAACGTGCAGATCCATTATGCAAAAGAACCCGTATGGGATGAACCTAACCGAGTAAAAGTCTATTTGGAAAACAGGGATTCGCCAATTTTTGAGGGGGATATAGTCTAATGGCAACAGTAGAAGAAGTTCAGGCAAAATTGACCGCACTTATTGCCAATCTTTCTCCACAGGCTCGCAGACAGCTTGGGCGAAAAATCGGGCAAGCCTTACGAAAAAGTCAATCGAACCGAATTGCACGCCAACAAAATCCCGACGGTTCAGCCTTTGAACCGAGAAAACCACGTAAAGAATTTGGCAAAAAGAAAGGACGAATCAAACGCAAAGCCATGTTCGCCAAACTCCGCACCGCCCGTCATTTAAAAGTGCGGTCAAATGGTAACGAAGTTTCAGTGGGTTTTAATGGCTCAAGTGCCGCCATTGCTGCAGTGCATCAATATGGTTTAACGGCACGACCATCTAACAATAAAGATTTCAAAGTGCAATATACCCAGCGTGAATTACTGGGCTTTTCGGAAAGTGACGTGGAGTTGATTGAAAACTTAATTATTGAGCAATTAAGTCTTTAGATTGTGATTTTAATTTGATGTGCTTGCGAATAATGTGAATCCAATAGCAATACACTGCAAGTGCTGCAACACCAAGGAAAAAGTTGATTTCAGCAAGCCAAAGCACCGACCCCATCATCAACATATAAAGAAACAGAACAGGCGCGGCAATAATGCCAGAAACTAACCAAGGCAATGCAATTACACCAAAACCAATTGCAAGCCCAAGTAAGCCAACAGACAGAATAAATAATGAAAGTATTGCAATCATATTTCCCCCTTTGCTTACTTGATTGTTGAGCTAAATAATTAATCTTGTCAATAGGAAAGTGAATAAAAATGAATAATTTACAACTTACCGTCTTATTAAATGCCATTGATAAAATGTCTGCTCCAGTTCGCAGTGCATCAATACGGTTTAACGGCACGACCATCAAAAGAAAAGGATTTTAAAGTGAGATACGCCCAACGGGAACTATTGGGCATTTCAGAACAGGATTTATCAATGCTGAATGAATTGGTGATAGAACAAATTAGCAAAAGCTAATTACTTTAAATAAGAAGGTGGAACCACCGTATCATGATGTGAAAGTTTACCAGCAAACAATACCAATAAAACCACATAAAGAGGCAAACAAATGATTGGCACGACAAACATTACAAACCATACCCACCCCCAAAATGTTTCTGGTTTAAAAAGTTCATACATTGAAACAGTAAAACTAGATAAAGCAGAAAAAACGACTGCAAAAAAATGACCAACTGGTGCGATAACATCAAACCAGATAAATGAAAAAGGATTAAATTGATAATGTAAACAGGTGGAAATAATAACAAGGCTCCACATAGCAATGTTTAGCATGATCAACGTGCGAGATGTTCTTTTGTTTTTCATATCCGCTCCTTATTCTCTTTCTTCATTATTAGCAATCATACGTTTATTTGTCAATAAAAATAAGGCGAAAAAATGAATAATTTACAAATTCAAATTATCCTAAATTCAGTAGATAAAGCAACCGCACCAATTAAGGCGATAGCAGGTAGAGCGGAAGCATTAGCTGAAAAAGTGAAACATGCTCAAAAAGCATTAAGCGGATTGGATAAAACTAAAAATTTAGCTGAAAAATTTAAAGCACTGCGTAACGAAACGAATAGCTATGCCAAAGCACTAGATACTGCAAAAGCAAACAGCAAACAATTACAAAGTGCCGTGGATTCAAATACGGCTAAATTTAACAGCATTACAGGGAAACTAGGCAATGCGACACAACAACTCAATAAACACAAAGAAGAAGTCATACGCTTAAAATCGGTTTATAACAATATGTCTATTCCTCTTGCCAAAGGCATGGGGTTTAAAAGCTTTAATGATGCACGTTCCAGTATTGCCCGACAAATTGAAACACAAAAGAAGGCAATAAAAGATTCAAACGAACAGATTAAAAAGTTAAAGTCAGAACGCAAAGCTACTGAACAAGCCGTAAAAAGCACAACAAAAGCCCTTGATGGCGAGAAAGAAACAATTAACAAGATCAATAAAGAATATAAACACCATGTAGAACAACTAAAAAAAATACAAGAACAACTACACAAAGCGGGATTTAGCACCAAGCACTTTGCGCAAAGTGAAAAACAACTATCGGCAGATATTGAAAAAGCAAATAATAAATTAGCAAAACATCAGCGTATGCTTGCTTTAGTTGAACGAGCACAAGCAAGATTTGCTCGTATTAAAGCTCCAATATCATCTGCATTAAATACTGGACGAAACATTGCAGGCGTAGGGGTACAAGCATCTATTGGCGGACAACAAATAATCCAACCGATCATATCAATGGGTCGAGGTGTCGTAGGAATGGCACAAGTTGCTGGTAAATTTGAGCAATTTCAGTCTGTTTTAGAGGTAACAGAAGGCAGTTCAGAAAAAGCCAAGAAAAGTTTTGATTGGGTGAAAAAATTTGCCGTAGATACTCCAGCCAACCTTGATGAAGCAATGGAAGCCTTTGTGCGTTTGCGCGCTTACGGCATGGATCCTACAAACGGATTACTTCAAACATTAGGCGATACAGCTTCTGCAATGGGAAAACCAGTTATGCAAGCAGTAGAGGCGATTGCCGATGCCGTAACAGGTGAAAATGAACGCTTGAAAGAATTTGGGATTAAAGGTAGTGCAATAAAAGGAACAAAATTTATCGAATATACTTACACGGATAAAAATGGCAAACAACAATCTGCACGTGTCGATAAAAACAACCGAAAACAAATTGAAGAAACGCTCAAACGTATTTGGAATGAAAAATATTCTGGCGCAATGGAAAAACAATCAAAAACGCTTTTAGGTATTTGGGCAAAACTTGATGACGTATGGGCAAGTTTCCAAATGAAAATAATGGAAAATGGCGCATTTGATTGGATTAAAGATAAACTGCAATTTCTTTTAAAGAAATTTGATGAACTTGAACAGAATGGTGAGTTAAAAAAATGGGCGAAAGATATTGGTACAGTGATCAATGAAGTGATTCAAGGATTGTGGGATTTTGGTAAAACCGTATTTGAAGCAGTCAAATGGTTGGCTCAATTTGCATCCCAAAACAAAGGTGCAATCGCTACAATAGTTAAGTTTACCGCCATAGCTGGTGTGGCATTGATGGCTCTCGCACCTTTGCTTTTCACCTTGTCCTTAGTGGCACCTGTGCTCCAAGTATTGGGATCAACGTTTTTATGGGTTGGGAAAGTTGCTATAACTGCCATTTTGGGTATAGGAAAAGCTATGTTAGCCAATCCAATTCTAGCTGTGATTGCTTTAATTATTGGTGCATTAGTGTATCTTTGGCAAAATTGGGATGAAGTGAAAGCAAAACTCATTGAGGGCTGGAGCTGGTTAAGTGAACAAGCGGGGCAAATTTGGCAAAATATTGTTAATTCCGTTACAGAAAAATGGAACGTATTAAGTGCCAAAGTGGGAGAAATCACAAATTCAGTTGGGGAGTTTTTCCGTGAAAAATGGGAAGGCATTACCGATACAGCAAAAAACTTCGGTTCTAATATGATGAACAAACTTAAAGATGGCGTACTTGAAAGTTTTAAAAATGTACAACACGCTATTAGCAGTACTGTGGACTGGATCAAAGAAAAACTCGGGTTTTCTAAAGATACTGAAAAACAAATCGAACAAACAAAACAGAATGTTGCAGATATCACAAACAATGCAGGAAACAACATACCGAATATTAACAAATGGTCAGGCGGCTACGCAGGAAATGGCGGTAAGTTTGAACCCAAAGGGATATTCCACGGTGGCGAATACGTGATGACCAAAGAAGCCACATCACGCCTTGGTGTAAATACGCTCAACGCCCTTAATTACGGCAAACGAGCACTTATTGCGGGCGGTTTGGGGATCAGCGTTGCAACTGCCGCCCCTGTGCAAGTGGATACTCGTGCACCAATTTCTGCTCGTCCAATGGTGACGCAAACCAGCCAACCAATGAGCGTAAATATCACCATCAATGCCGCACAAGGCATGGACGAACGCACCATTGCACAACAAGTGGCAAAAGAAATACAACGCATTGAAAACCAACGCCAAGCAAGAGCAAGAAGTTCAATGTGGGACAGAGCATAATAAAAGGGCGAAAGCCCTTTTTTGTTGCACGTTGTAGAAAATAGTTTTATATTTCTTCAAAAAGTTGTAAACTTCGCAAACTTTTATTCTTTGGTGACTTATGACAAATCTATCATTAAATCCTATTTTTGAAAGTTTTGCGCCAATTTTTAAGCAATTAAAAACCGTGGCAATGTCTGCGTTATTTATTGCGCCATTGGCGATAAATCATCCTGTTCGTCACACTACACACACAGTCAATATTTTCAGTATTCAAACAGATGAAAACAAATCGATCAATCAACAAGACATAGAAAAGATTATTGATATGGTGAAAGCTGTTTCTGCTATCACTGATTTTGTTATTGCGTCAATTACGGCAGAATCATTAAGCTATATTGATTTAAGTGACGTTCTGAGACTAGAAAGCAAAATTAATAAATATGATGATCTAGCTAACAATATTATGGCCAATAATAAAACTCCAGAATTATCAACAACGCTACAATCATTCAGCAATAAAATGCACACGCTTTGCAATATGATGAAATCAGAAAAATACAAGCAACAATCAGATGAAGTAGTGTTATCACGCCTTTATCGCAAATCTGAAGATGCAGGGTACACCTACAAATCATCACATTCTTTTGATGATTTTAAAAAAGCAGTGACGATGTAGGATAACAAATGAAGATTGAGTTATCGAAACAATTTCAAGAAGGGCGTTTAAACACGCCCTTTTTTAAAGACATTCAAGCCATGTCAGATGAAGAATTGCAGCTCATCTTTGATTTTATGCAATCCATTAAACAAGGGAAACTATTAAGAGGTAAAAATAAACCATCTTGGCTTGATGATAATCTCAATGACATTCCAAATACAGAGGTTTATCAACAAAACGAAATATGGCATTATCACTGCGGCCCTTACAATAAAGGATCTAGATATTGTCCTATGAGTGGGCTAAAAATAAATTTGAATGGAGAAACATCAGGACCTGTAATTCATTATCAAAAAATATCAGATGAACATATCGTGATTATCGCTTTTTCTCCACAACACGAACCGTTCCCACGCAAATGGGACACTCCAAACCCAATCATTGACAGAGCATAATCAAAGGGCGAAAGCCCTTTTTTGTTACCTACTATTCCACACACTCCCACACTCGCCACACCGCACAATATTGCCAACAATAAGGCATTTTCTTTAACTGTGAATGCCTATGTCTGCTGAATTACAACGAAAACTAGACAACATTATCCGCTTTGGGGTAATCGCTGAAGTGAATCACGCCACTGCACGCGCTCGCGTAAAGAGCGGTGACATTCTGACGGATTTTTTACCCTTCGTTACATTTCGAGCGGGTACAACTAAAACTTGGTCGCCGCCGACGGTGGGCGAACAATGTATGATGTTATCGGTGAGTGGTGAATTTACTACTGCCTGCATATTAGTTGGGCTTTACACACAAAATAGCCCAAGCCAATCGCCCGACGAACACGTCATTGAATTTGCTGACGGTGCCAAAATCACTTACAACCAATCAAGTGGCGCATTGGTTGTGACAGGCATCAAAACTGCCAGTATTACTGCCGCGAATCAAATTGATATTGACTGCCCCACAATCAATATCAAAGGCAATGTGAATATTGACGGCTCTTTATCAACCACAGGCACAAGCACCACAAAAGGCAATATCAGCACGCAAGGCAGCGTGACCGCAAGCGGTGATATTAAAGGTGGCTCAATTAGTTTACAAAACCACGTTCACCTTGAACAAGGCGATGGCCAACGAACCTCTAACGCAAAGGCATAGTATGAATCGATACACTGGCGAAACATTAAAAAACGAAAGCGATCACATTAAACAATCCATTGCCGATATTTTGCTAACGCCTGTTGGTTCACGTATTCAGCGGCGTGAATATGGCAGTTTAATTCCCCTGCTAATAGACCGCCCCATTAGCCACACATTGTTATTACAACTGGCGGCTTGTGCTGTTACAGCGATTAATCGTTGGGAACCTCGAGTACAGATCACACAATTTAAACCTGAATTGGTTGAAGGTGGCATTGTGGCAAGTTATGTTGCACGCAGTCGTAAAGATAACCAAGAAATGCACAACGAAAAACTATTTTTAGGACATAAACAATGAGCGAATTAGTGGATTTATCAAAACTAGATGCACCGAAAGTGCTAGAAGATTTAGATTTTGAAAGTTTGCTCGCAGACAGAAAAGCGGAATTTATCGCACTTTTCCCACAAGATGAAAGGGCATTTTGGCAAGCACGATTAAGTTTAGAAAGTGAGCCAATCACGAAATTATTACAAGAAGTGGTTTACTTACAGCTAATGGAAAGAAACCGTATCAATAATGCGGCAAAAGCCACAATGTTAGCCTATGCCAGCGGTTCAGATTTAGATGTGATTGCTGCCAATTACAATGTAAAAAGACAAGTCATTCAAGAGGCGAATAATAATGTTACGCCTAAAATCCCCGAAATTTTAGAAGATGACACCTCACTGAGATTGCGTACGCAATTAGCCTTTGAGGGGCTTTCTGTGGCGGGTCCTCGCTCTGCTTATATCTTCCACGCACTCTCTGCACACCCTGATGTTGCAGATGTATCGGTGGTATCACCACAGCCAGCCAATGTCACCGTGACAATTTTAAGTCGCAATGGACAAGGCGAGGCAGAGGAAAGTCTTTTAAATGTAGTTAGAGCCAAACTTAATGATGATGACATTCGCCCTATTGGCGACCGCGTTATTGTCCAAAGTGCGGTGATCCAATCTTACGAAATCCGCGCCAAATTACATCTTTATCGTGGTCCTGAATACGAACCAATCAAAGCGGCTGCATTAAAAAAATTGACCGCTTACACCGAAGAAAAACACCGTTTAGGGCGAGATATTAGCCTATCGGGTATTTATGCCGCATTACACTTGGAAGGTGTACAACGGGTAGAGCTTATCTCGCCTACCGCCGACATTGTGTTACCAAGCTCAAAATCAGCCTACTGTACGGCAATTAATTTGGAGATCGTGACAAGTGAGGATTACTAATCATTTACTGCCGATAGGCTCAACCCCATTAGAAAAACGTGCGGCTGAAATTCTAAAAAGTGCGGTAGAAAATCCTATTATTATTGCAGATTTAATCAACCCTGAACGCTGTCCCACTGAATTACTGCCTTATTTAGCTTGGGCGTTTTCAGTGGATAAATGGGATGAAAACTGGACAGAAGAAGTTAAACGCATTGCGATTAAACAGTCTTATTTTGTACACAAACACAAAGGCACGATTGGTGCAGTAAAACGTGTGGTTGAGCCAATAGGCTATCTTATTGAACTGAAAGAATGGTTTCAAACAAATCCGCAAGGCACACCAGGAACATTTAGCCTAACCGTAGAAGTGTCTGAAAGTGGCTTGAATGAACAAACCTATAACGAACTAGTGCGACTGATTAATGATGTTAAACCCGTCTCAAGACATCTCAATCAGCTCGCTATCGCCCTCTCACCAACAGGGTCACTTCGTGCCTTTGTTGGTCAGCAATGGGGCGAAATCATCACGGTATATCCACAATAGGAATATTTATGGCATCACAATATTTTGCAATCTTAACCGACTACGGAACACGGGCTATCGCTCACGCATTAAGCCAAGGGCAACCGTTACAGCTCACCCAATTTGCAGTGGGTGATGGTAATGGGAAAGCGGTCACACCAACGGCGAGCGCAACAGCTCTCGTACATTAAACGCACATTGCACCAGTCAGTGCCGTCTCTCTCGACCCTCGCAACAATAAACAAGTCATCGTTGAATTAACCATCCCTGAAAATATCGGCGGTTTTTATATCCGAGAAATGGGCGTATTTGACGCACAAAACAAACTGATTGCCTATGCAAACTGCCCTGAAAGTTTTAAACCTGCAGAAAATAGTGGCAGTGGTAAAGTCCAAGTGCTACGGATGATTTTAAAAGTAGAATCCTCTAGTGCAGTGACCTTATCCATTGATAACAGTGTAATTTTTGTGACTCGCCAACAAATGGCACCCAAAATCATTACTGCCACAACGCAAAATGGATTTGATGAAAGCGGACACAGCCACGAAATAGCCAAGGCCAGCACCACACAACAAGGTATCGTCCAACTTACCAATGACACGGGGCTTGAAAGTGAATCTCTTGCACTCACTGCAAAAGCAGGGAAAAAACTTGATCAGAAAATTGCACAATTACATTTAAATGTCTCGCAAAATTACATCGAAAACAGCAAAAAATCCTCTGCAGTAAATAGCGAAAGCGAAGATAACGTAGCGACAAGTAAAGCAGCCAAAACCGCCTATGACAAAGCAGTAGAAGCTAAAACTACCGCAGAGAGCAAAGTGGGATTAAGGGGCAATGAATCGATTCAAGGTACCAAAAGTTTTGAATCTAAAATCATTGGGTTTCGTGGCATTGGGGTGGCTGATTCGCAAACTTATGCAAATGCTAATCACCTCTTAAATATGGGGGCGAATGATGGCGACGGCTGGATAGAGTATAAAAAAATTAACCGAGCTATCGGCACCATTCGTATTCGGGCAAATGGGGAATTGTCATATAACAATCAAAAAATCTACCACGCTGGGGCAAAACCCCAATTTAATACGGATATTGAAGGCAAGCCTAATACACTTGCAGGCTATGGTATTGGGAATTTTAAAGTAGAACAAGGGCAGGGCGATGCCAATGGCTATAAAACCGATGGCAATTATTACTTAGCAAGCGGTCAAAATCTACCCGAAAATGGGGCATGGCATATTGAAGTAGTGAGCGGTGGGGCAACAAATGCGGTGCGTCAAATTGCACGTAAAGCAAATGATAACAAAATCAAAACACGCTTTTTTAATGGCTCAAATTGGTCAGAATGGAAAGAGACAGGCGGCGACGGCGTGCCACTTGGTGCGGTGGTGTCATTCCCTCGTGCAGTAACCAATCCTATCGGTTTTTTACGTGCTGATGGTTCGACGTTCAACCAACGAACCTTCCCCGATTTATACCGCACTTTGGGCGACAGCAACCAACTTCCTGATTTAACCCGTAGCGATGTAGGCATGACCGCTTATTTTGCCGTGGATAACATCCCTGTTGGCTGGATTGCGTTTGATGATATTGCCACACAAGTTACCGAGCAACGTTACCCTGAGTTATATGGTCACTTAGTCGGCCAATATGGCTCGATTAATAGTGTACCTAAAGTAGCAGATAGATTTTTGCGTAATGCGGGTAATGGGCTATCTGTAGGGCAAACACAAAGTGACGAGATTAAAAAGCACGTTCACAAAGTGAGAACACACTGGGTTAATTCAAGTGATAGTAATATTTTTTATGACAAAACGAAAACAGTTATAGATTCACGATTACGCACTTCAACTACAACTGATGATAATCTCAGTGATAATGGATTTATGCATCCGCTATTAGATAGCCCAATGGCAACAGGTGGAAATGAAACTCGCCCTAAATCATTAATCCTCAAATTATGCATCAAAGCCATTAACAGCCTTGATGACGTGCAATTCTGGGTGAAGGCTTTCGGTGTTGTTGAAAATGCAGGGGTGCTTGATGCGGGTACACTTGCGCAAAATATGCAAAGTGTTGAACAAAAAATAGAAGAAAATAAACAATCAACTTTGCGACAAATCAAAAATGCAAAAGCTGATATAAATCAGCTTTTGCAGGCACAAAAGAATTTATCTCAAATTGGCACATTAAAAACAGTCTGGCAAGGTAACGTGAATTCTGGGCAAATTACTCTATCAGAGAGTTGCTATGGTAAAACGTTAATTTTTTATCTTCAATCATCAGAAAGGCACAGGCTTGATGATAATAACAATATTGAACCCGTCAGTTTTGAAGTGGGTGCAGAAATTGAAGGTAAAAGAGGAGGCGGAGTTCATTGGCTTGATGTTCGTGAAGTAAATGCACACAGCAATGGTGGTAGACCTATTTATTATGTAGAAGTCAAGACATTCGCTGTGACTGTTGATAGAGACGGTACAACAATACAAATTCAAGATCTTGCTGGTCGTTTTGTAAAACGTATCGATATTCGATAAAGGAGCGTTAAATGAAAGTCTATTTTTTAAAAGAAAATTTGAATAGTTATCAAATTTTCCCTATTCCGCAAAACTTAAATGATTTTGTGGAAATGGAAGTAGAAAACGAATCAGAGCTTGAGACTAAACAACTTATTGATTTTAAAGGCCAATATATTTTAGTTGGCAGACAACCAACAGAATTACACAAATGGAACGGAAACAGCTGGATTGTCGATGAAAAAAAGAAAACAGAAATTAAGCTTGAACTAATTAAAAATCTAGTTGATAGCATTGATGATACAGCGGCTAACATTAGTGCAAGATGGACAAGGTTTGCCGAAGAGTATAAGGAGCGAGAAGCTGCCGCTATTGCCTTTAAAGAAGCAAATTTTGCTGGAGAAGTAAGCGTTTATATCAGCAGTTTTGCAACGGTTGCAGGTCTTGATAATAAATCAGCAACGCTTTTAATTCTCAAGCAAGCAGAAAGACTCCGTACATTGCAACAACAATTAGCAGTGCAAAGAATGCGTAAGTATGAGTTAAAGCATGAGGCGTTGAGTGATGAAGAACTGAAAAACATTCATGACGATATTGTTTCAAAAATGCGACAACTAGCGGAGGCACAACAATGATAGGCACTAAAATCTATCTCGCATTATATAAAGGTAAAAAAACGGGTAAAAACCCGAACGCACTTTTGGCACGTTTGAGTGACTGGCTCACTCGTAAATTGACAAAAGGCGTGTATTCGCATTGTGAAATTGCAGTAATGAAAGAAGTATTTGTCAGTGGGCATCACTATGAAACAGAAGTGATGTACGAGTGTTATTCGTCTTCAATTCGAGACGGCGGTGTACGTTGCAAGCAAATTGATGTTTATGATAGAGAAAAATGGGATTTAATTCCGCTCGACGGTGTAACCGAAGCACAAATCAAAGCCTATTTTGACCGCACTTCGGGCTGTAAATATGACTGGTGGGGTGCGCTAGGAATCGTACTTGGCATCAAACAAAAACGCTCAAAATACTTTTGCAGTGAGTGGTGCTTTAATGCGATTTGCGGTGGGGAAAATGGCTGGCGGTTTAGTCCGAATCAACTAGCGGCAATCTTTCAAAAATAGACAAACGGCGGAGGATTCCGCCGTTTTCATCCGTCCGACTCTACCTAACCGCCCTTTGTTAGTTTAAATACCACAACGCCAGTCGCTACCACTAGCTTTTAAATCCTTACAAAATAGCCCTATCTCAACAACAGGGCTAACATTATGACAGATGAATATCTCCATGGGGTCAAGGTAACGGAAATTTCCGAAGCCTTACGAACACTCACTACATCATCCACTGCAGTTATCGGTTTAGTGGCAACCGCACCAGATGCAGATGCATCGGTTTTCCCACTCAACAAACCTACGCTTTTAACTGGCATCACCGCCGAAATGCAAGCCAAAGCAGGTAAAAAAGGCACGCTATCTCGTGCGCTAGATGGCATTACGGACATTGTGAATTGTAAAGTTGTCGTCATTCGTGTAGAAGAAAACGATGATGAAAGCACCATGAAAGCCAATGTGATCGGTTCAGTCGATAACGAAGGCAATTACACTGGCTTAAAAGCGTTCCTCGTGTCTGCTGCAGTTTGTGGTGTCAAACCTCGTATTTTCTGTATCCCGAAATATGACAGCCAAGATGTGACCACTGAATTGTTAAGCGTAGCGAAAAAACTCAATGGCTTTGTGTATGCCTCTTGCGGAACAGCAAAAACCAAAGAAGAAGCAGTGACATACGGTCGCAATTTCTCACAACGTGAATTAATGCTGATTTTCGGTGATTTCTTGTCGTTTAACCCAAACACCAAGCAAACCGAAGTGGATTATGCCGTTGTTCGTGCAGCTGCAATGCGTGCATATCAAGACAAAGAATACGGCTGGCATACTTCAATTTCAAACAAAGGTTTAACTGGCGTGACTGGCGTCACTAAGCCGCTTTCTTTCGATATTAACGACAGTGCCACCGACGTGAACTATCTCAACGAACAGGGCATTACTTGTTGTGTAAACCACAATGGCTTTAAGTTCTGGGGATTACGCACTCGTTCGGCAGATAAATTATTTATCTACGAAAACTACACTCGCACGGCACAAGTCTTGAAAGACACCATTGCACAATCCTTTGACTGGGCGATGGATAAAGACATCTCCGTGAATCTTGTGAAAGAAATCGTGGAAGCAATCAACGCAAAATGGCGTGAATATGTGGCGCAAGGTTATTTAATCGGCGGTAAAGCATTTATCAATGCCAACCTTAATACTGCCGCAACCTTAAAAGATGCAAAATTGCTTGTGTCTTATGATTACTGCCCTGTTCCACCGTTAGAACAACTTGGTTTCAACCAATACATCAGCGATGAATACCTTGTGGAATTTGCCGCAAACATTGCAAAAGTAGGAGCGTAAAAAATGGCATTACCTCGTAAACTCAAATTAATGAATTTTTTGGCTGACGGTAATTCTTACCGTGGCCAAGTCACCGAAATCACCCAACCTAAATTAGCCTTGAAACTGGAAGAATACCGTGCAGGCGGCATGTTTGGTCCAGTAAAAGTGAATTTAGGTGTAGAAGGCTTGGAAGCACAATTCAAGATGGGCGGTTATATGACCGAACTTATCAAAGAATTTGGCGGAAAAATTGACGGCACAGCATTACGTTTTGCGGGAGCCTATCAACAAGACGACACCGAAGAAGTGGTTTCAATCGAACTGGTCATGCGCGGTCGTTTCGGTGAGATTGACAACGGCACCAGTAAATCAGGCGATGACACCGAACAAAGCTACACCGTGCCATTAACCTACTACAAAATCATCGAAAACGGCAAAGACCTCGTGGAAATTGACTTAATCAATTCCGTTTTCATTGTCGGTGGGGTTGATCGTCTCGCAGAGCATCGCGCAGCAATCGGCATTTAATTCACACACACCTTGCCCCGAAAGGGGCTTTTATTAAATTTCCCCCGCTTTACAAAAAAGAGGGATTTTAAAGGAAACATAAAATGAAAACAGAAAACACCAAAATCATTAGCTTAACCAACCCTATTACTCGTGGCGAAAACCAAATCACGGAAATCACCGTCAATAAACCGACTGTGCCCGCATTAAAAGGTTTAAAAATGTTTGATGTGTTGCAAATGGATGTGGACGCATTACAAGTTTTACTTGTACGTGTGACTACCCCTGTTTTGCATAAATCTGATTTTGTCACAATGGAAGTTGCTGATTTTACCGAGCTTGCTGCGGCGGCTGTCGGTTTTTTAGGGAGGAACTCGGAAGTGGAAACCGAAGCGACCGAGTAATGATTGCCGCAACAGTGGAAGATGCCATGGCAGACATTGCCATCATCTTCCACTGGCAACCACAAGCCTTTGAGCAAATGACATTTTCCGAATTAATGCAATGGCGAGAAAAAGCAAGAGAACGAAATGAAACAGAAACTGATTGATTATTTATTATTTCCATTACATTTTGGTTGCTTGTGATTTTCGGCATTGCATTTCTCTTTCGCTAATTCATCAAGTGCGGTCAGAAATCACGAGATTTTTTGACCGCACTTTCATTTAGGATTATTTATGTTCCAAAACTTCGCACTTGCCACATTGGGCATGTTTGTGTTCACTCGGCAAACCGTGCCTTTTCAAAGTTTAGACCGTACATCAAATTGGCGGCATCCAACTAATGCCATTGTCGGGGCAATGCCAAAAACACAATTCACGGGTAAAGAAAGCGAAACTATCACGATTAGTGGCAGATTAATCCCAGAAATCACTGGCGGCAGATTTTCCATTAAAGCCCTGGAATTAATGGCAGACAGTGGCGGTGCATTTCCGCTAATTGACGGTGCAACCTTTGAAATTATCGGTTTTTTTGTGATCGAAAGCGTACAAGAAACCCGAACAGAGCTTTTTGGCGATGGTGCACCTCGTGCGATTGATTTCAGCATGAGTTTAAAACGCACCGATGACCCAATGTTAATCGCCATTGCAGAGAGTTTAATGAGTAGCCTTTAATGTTTGATTTAAATCTTAACGACAATCACCGCACGCCCGCTTTTAAAGTGCAGATCACCACGAAAGACAAAAAGCAGCAAGACATCACACAAGTGATTTCGAGCCGTTTAATTAGTTTGTCTTTAACAGATAATCGAGGCTTAGAGGCGGATACACTCGATTTAGAATTATCCGACCATGACGGCAAACTCGCCTTACCGCCACGCAATGCCACAATCAGCCTTGCACTTGGCTGGAAAGGCAAACCGCTGATTGACAAAGGGCAATATTCAGTGGATGAAGTGCAATTTTCAGGCGGTGCAGGATCGGCAGACCGATTAACCATCAGAGCAAGAGCGTCAGATTTAAAAGGTTCATTTTCCGAACAAAAAGAGCGGTCATTTGATAAAAAAACGTTAGGCGAAATTATTGACAGCATCGCCAAAGAAAACCAACTTAAAAGCCAGTGTGAGAAAAAACTGGCAAATACGTTTATCGCACACATTGACCAAACCAACGAAAGCGACATTAATCTATTAAGCCGACTGGCAGAAGAACACGGGGCAATGTGCACCGTTAAAAATGGCACCCTATTATTTATGCCATTAGGACAAGGCAAAACCGCCACAGGCAAGCCGATTCCACTGCGAAAAATTACCCGAAAAAGTGGCGATAACTACAATTTCTCCATTGCAGAAAGCGAAAACTACAAAGCCGTGCGGGCGTATTGGCACGATACGGACACAGGCAAATGTGGCGAAATTATCGTAGATAAAAATACTAGGATTGTGAAAAAACAGCGAATGACGAAAGGGAGAACGCTAGCAGATGGTACAGTAAAGGGCAGACGATTAACGAAAATAAAATATAAAACCATTGAACAAAAAGCCCCTGTGGAAAGTGACAATGATAAAATTAAAAACCTTCGTGTTACTTATCCTTCAGAAGCGAGAGCTATTACTACCGCCAAATCCGCCTTTGACAAACTCAAACGAGGTGTGGCGACATTTAGCCTAAATCTTGCCTTTGGCGAACCCGATTTAATCCCCGAAACTCCCATTGAACTTTCAGGCTTTAAAGCCGAAATTGACGCCACAAATTGGCTGATCACAAGAGTAACGCACAATCTTTCAGACAGCGGCTTTACCAGTCAAATTGAATGCGAGTTGAAAGTGGAAGAAGATGAAGTGGAAGTGAAAAAAGAGAAAAAATAAAGCCCTCAAATGAGGGCTAGATATTACAGATTTTTAGCGAGTAGCATTATTCATCTCTTTATACGCGACCGAAATTAATTCTCCCACACCAGATTTCTGTCCATTTCTCAATGCCTCTTTATAGGCTAACCGAATAGACTGACGTTTCCCTTCTTTTTCAACCAACGATTGAGTGAGAATGTTTTTCTCAAACTCTTGCAATTTTTCTACTTTAATTTTTAAGGTGAACATTATGCCGTCTACTCTTTGTGCTGTAATACTCAACGTATCACCAAATGAACCAGTGCGCTCCAATCCTTTAATATAAAAGTCATCAGCTTTATTGTTAGTTGATTTTTCTGTAACCGCCCGCTGCTTATACAGCTCAAGTTCTTTTCCTTTGGCTGTGGTAGATTGTACCGTTGCTTCAGTTACAGCAGGATCTTTAGCTATTTGTCTCATAAAATTATCAGAAGCAAGTTCGCCACGCTTTTCTAACTCATCGCTAAACGTTGTTTTGCTCTCACTGGCTTTTTCTGTGATAAGTGCTTGAATAGTTTCTAGTTGATGTTGGCTCATTTCCACTAAGGCTTTGGCTTGATTTTCCAGCATTTCTTTTGAGTTATTAGACAGTGTTTCAGTGATTTTAACCTGCGCTTGAGTTTCTTCTGATTGAGTTTGGAAATATTTATATACAGCAAAACAGCTTACACCACCCAATACACCAATATAAGCAACAAAGGCGAATAACTGTTTCCAGCCGGTCATACTTTTTAATGTGTCGTTCATATTCGTAAAAAAACTATTGGCAATTTTTTCCGCAGAGCCTTCTCCATCAGAAGATCCTTCTGCAATTTTAATCACGAGATCAAATTCTTCTCGGTCTTTTTCTTTTAAATAGCGAAGATCCGGTTTTCCGTACTTTACAACACAAATGGCACGGAAAATTTCATCGGTAAAATCTTTCAATCCTTCAATTAAATAAGAGGTAACCGTTGATTTGTACTTATCTCCCCCTTTGACATTAAAATGCAAAACGGGCCAATTTTCAAATTTTACTGCAGGAAAAACAAAATTACTTTGTGTTAAATCACATTCACTGATTACTTTATAAATGTAATTTTTGAAAGAATCTTCGTTATTAATAATAAAAACATCATCAGTTATAAGTTCCATAGTATACTCTCTTATTTTTCTTTTCTAAATGCTTTTTTCAACCAAACCAGCCATTTTCCCCATCTTAAAGTTCTCAACTGCTCCCCCACCATTACCACTTCTTCATCTTCATTGACAAATACTCTCACAAGGCACGCCATCGTGGTCACGATCGAGTTTGTGCATGCCGCACTCCCTTAAATGGAATTTAGCATCATCGCAATTATCCATGTCCTTACAAGTGCGTTTTCCATCACTGCAACTAAACTGTTCTGCATCTGCTTTTTTACTTTTGGCAAAAGTTGCTGTTGAGAAAGCAAGGGAAAGTGCGGTTAGAATTAAGAGTAATTTTTTCATTGCGGTATCTCCCCTGTTTCAATCATTGTTTTGAATTCATTTTCATCAAGCAAAGTCGCACCAACATCTATTGCAGAATTGATTTTTGTCGGTCCTGCATTATCACCCATAATAAGAAAATTAAGGTTTTTGGTAACAGTTTTACGCACTTTGAAATCGTGGATTTCGGCAAGCGATTCTAAATATTCCCGATCTACTTTTGAAAAGCCGGTAAAACAAATTTCAAGCTGACTTGATGTGGATTTGCTAGATAATTTGGATTGATATTGATTTTTTCGAATTCCACGTTGTTCTAACCACTCATCTACAGTATAAAATTCACCATTTTGTTCAATTAATCCATCTATACGATCAAGACGAAAAGTTCTATTATCCCCTGCTACATAACAATAACCTTCAATATAAACATCATCGGTATAGTCCACTCGCACTTCTCGATGCTTAGTGTCACCGTCTGCGTTCGTGTATGTAAATTCAATAATATTTTTATTTTTTCGTTTAGATTGTGGCGTTGCATATTCAGCCACGCTCAAAACAGAATCATTGTTATCTTGCGGTAATTTTTCTTCTTGTGCTTGCTTCTGTTTTTTCTTTTCTGCTCTTACTGCAAAAAAGCCTAAAGCAATAACCCCCAAAAAGAAAATACCAGCGGGGAGCTCACCTAAATAGGTGGCAATAACCCCTGTTATTACAATTAAAACAAATAAACTTAGACACCCTGCAAGCATAAATCACCACTTCTTCATCTTCATCGGCAAACTAAACACCACGCGTCCGTGAATAAAGACAGGATCATCCTGTTTTATCTCCCACTCTTTATACTCTTCTTTATTATCAGAAATCGCCCACATTTCACGGCCACGTTTTTGCAAGCGTTTAATGAATGTGTGATCATCAAACGTGAACACATAAAGCCCATCGGCACTGAAATAATTTTCTGATACATCGACATAAAGCAAATCGCCACTTTCCAATGTCGGCGCCATGCTGTCGCCTTTTACGGTGATCAACTTCAAATGTTTTGCATCAGCACGTCCGAATTGTTGACGGAAGAACGTTAAATCAAATTCTTGTGAAAGTAAGCCTTGTTCGGTTGGGCTTAAATACGCCCCATTTCCGGCACTCACTTCCACGTCCAAAATATCAATCCGCACTGTGTTTGGGTTTTGCGGTTCGCTCACTTCTACAATGCGATAAGACGGATCAGGGTCGCCTTCACCTGTTTTTAGCCAATGCGGGTCCACATTAAGTGCGGTCGCAATTTCTAAGATTTTTTTAGGGTTTCTAGTTTCGCCACTCAAAATCTTAAAAACAGAAGGCTGCTTAATGCCGATTAATCTTGCCAATTCCGCTTGGGATATGCCTTTTTCATACATTAATGAAGTCAAGCGTTCAGATAAAGTTGCCATAATTTCTCCTATATTTTGATTTTATAACTAAAGCTATAGAAAATAAATTTTTATTTAGCTATTGACTATAGATAGTTAAACCTATAATCTATAGCTAAAACTTAGTTATAGGAAATTATTTATGAATGTTTTTATAGTTAAAGCAATAGAAAAAGCTGGCGGGCAATCAGCGTTAGCTAAAAAATGCGGCGTTAGTCAGCCAACTGTAAATCAGTGGCTAAAGGGTGGAAAAATGGATGTGAAATATATTCCCGCTATTATCAAAGCAACAGAAGGAAAAGTAAGAGCCGAAGATTTACGCCCCGATGTGGATTGGGCTGTGATTCGGAATAGTTAAACAATGGAAACAAACTTTGGAGAATTCAAGATGAGTAATCGATTTGATGAGTTGGCACAAAGCACCATGAGCGAGAACGACTTAGATGTCGTGGACTGTGTGTTTAAGGTGATTGCCAAATATGGCTTCGAAGAGGCGAGAGCGGTGTTCGCATTTGAACGTGCCAAACGCGAACTATTAGCGGCTTATGAGCAGAAGATGGATGTGATTGTGAAGGTTGATCGCCAATTAGCAAAAGAAACCTTTACGCCGCAGGATGTAAAAATGATGGGCTACGCACTGGCATACATTAAAAAAGCTGGCATAACCCAATTTGAGAAAGAGTTTGAGCAAATTAAGCTGGCTGTTCAAACAGAGAATCATATCCCTGTTTAGCTTCAATCTTAGTTAAGCCAAGCGAAAACAGAAAATTATCGCAACCCACCCATTCGGTTAAGCCTTCTGCAGTGAGGCGACGATATAAAACGCCGTTATGATAGATGCCGATGTAGCAATTTGTTGAACCCCAAGGGTCTTCTCCTTTTTCTTCAACATATTGGGTTATTTGAGCATCAAAGGCGGGCAATTCAAAGGTGGTTGGGTCAATAAGGTATTTCGATTTCATTTTAAGCTCCTTTTTAAGTAGTGGAGTTGAAAATATAAACAATATAAGAGGATATGTCGATATGTCAGAAAGTAATAGCGTTCACAAAACAAAACGTAAACCAAGACCAACGCGAGAAGTGTCTGTGGCATTTCATATGACGTTAAACGTAGAAGAAGGTAAAGCGTTTGAACACAAGCGAGAAAATTTAGGGCTAGCAACCAAAGCTGCATTAGGACGAATGTTAATTCGTCAAGGATTGGGACTAGCAGATTAATAACCGTGCAATCCATATTGGGGAATGTGGAGAGTATAGGACAAAAGAAGGTGTGTATGTGTGAACAAAATAATCAGGCAATATTTAGTGCAAGAGATGTGGAAATGCTGCGTTATGCCTTGGCTTATGTGAAGAAAGCAGGCGTGGAAAAATTTGAAGAAGAAGTGGCAGGCATTGTGCAAGATCCACAATGGCAAACCCTTGCCAAGGGTACATTTCATTTTCAACGCAACAAATATGGCGAAATCGTGGCGTGGATTGAACCCAGTGAAAACTGTGATGATTTGCCCTTCGTGCAAAATGCGGTGGCAATTTTGATTGAGCAGGGCTTAGTGCATAACGCCAATGTGACAATTCGCCACAATGTGCGTGATGAATTTGAATTTACCTATCCACAATTATTGTTAAGAAATGGGTATCTTCAACAGCATTTTAAATCGGAAATCAATCCATTAATGCCCAACGCCGATAAAATTTGCCCGGTGCTTCAAGCACGAAATCACCGTGTTTTTTTAGAAAAGTCTCAAGTGCTAAAAATTCGACGTATGACTGGCAAATAATTTCCCGATACACAATACCAAGATAGGAAATCCCTACACGATAAGTCGGGTCGTAAACATCCCAGTGTGCTTTATCTTCCGCGTGTTGTGCAATAAATGCCGAAAGTTCGACATCGGTATCAGGAATAAGTAAACGTGTTTTCATAATGGCTCCTTTTTGGGGCAAGTATAACAAAAGGTGGTGAGTGTGTCCCAATATCCAAGTTTTACCGTTAAATCATTAGTGAAATGCCCTATTTGTGAAGGGCCTTTAAACATTGATACATCAAGTGCCATTAGTTTGACCTATTTTAAAGGTCATCTGGTGTGCTGTAATCCACGTTGTCGTGATTTTGAATGCGATTTTGAAATCATTCTGTCCAATTTTAAACGCAGCCTTGGTATGCGTGATGCACATGAGATTGCAACGTGGACAGCATCAGAAAAATCACGCAAGAATATTGATCCACGGCAGATTCAAATCGAAGCCGATTAATTCTTAATTTCCTTTTAATTTTTACCCACCGTCGTTTGAAGAAATTCATTCGACAGGATTTTTGCAACCAAAATTTAGGAGTTTGAGCAAATGACAAGCAAAAAATATGTGTACAGCAAAGAAAAAAACACGCCGCGTAGCCGTGTGAATGTGTGGCAGTTAAACAAAACCGTGCAAGAACAGGCTCGCAATATTCAATTATTACAACGGGCTATTTCGCACCAAGCAAACGTGAATGCCCAGCAAGTATTGCTGAATGAATCACTCAGTGATCGCATTGCATTACTTGAAGAAGCACAGTGGGCACGTGAACAAAGCATTTTCCAACGCTTTGCTCGGTGGTTCCGTAAATAAGTAAATGGGGGTGAGTGATGGCCTTAATGCCTTATTGCTTTGACGATGAAACGGAATCTGCCGCAGAAAAATGGTGTCGTGTAAATCAAGTAAAGGTGCCAGAAATCCGAAGTTTCGATGATGCGCTGCACTCGTTAAGCAAAAGCCAATTCCGTGTAGAACGAGAGTTTGACGGTTTACAACAAGGCTTTCGAGAAATGCTGTTGGAATTAGCCGATTTAGATTTTTCAGATTTACGTGCAGGGCATTTAACAGGTTCAAAGCTCCATCACTACACAGAACAAGGACAACGCAAAATAGCCCGTGCACTACGTAAAGTGCGGTTACTTTCGGGAATGTTTTCACAAGGCGTAACAGAGCGGGAATTTACTCAAATTGATAAGACGATGGAGGAATAACAAATGGCAGCAATAATTTTAAGCCGTGGTGCTTTGTCTTTTTGTGCAAAAGATGTTTATCACAAGCTAGATAATGCGCAAGAACAATTGTTCGCTTATTTCTATCACTTAGATAAGGGCGATGAACAATCAGCGAATAAGGCATTTAGTGAATATATCCGTTTGGGCGATATTGCAATTCAAGCGAAACGAGAATTAATGAAAAAACACGCCGAATGGGCGGACTGGAGAGAGAAAAGAAAATGACAAGTTGTTTAGTGATGTTTTTCGTGGTGGTGTTTGCCGTTCTTGGCGTGGCTGTGACGGTAATGGGATTAATTGAGTTTATTACAGACGTGCTAGATAGACGTTGGTAAAGGAGAAAAAGAATAATGGAAAACAATGTTTGTATCGCGCTAGATTGTGGCGCAACGCTAGAAATTTTACCTATTGGCACTCGCTTTCAAGTGGTTGAAGTGATTGGCGATCAGGATAGTTGGTATGGCAAACAAAAAACAAGAACGGTGGGCAATTTACATAACACAATTTGGGGTGCAATCGAAGAAGTACGCCGTTATGACTTAGCCCAATATGAAATGTTGAGTTTGGAAGAATTACTCAGTGCAGTGAGTTCGACCAACAACAAAATCAAAGAATATTTTGAATATCACAGTGAATATTTAGCCAATACGGCAATGTAAGGATTCTTGATGATGAACTGGGAACTTGAGTGTAATGCCAACCTTGCCAAACGTGAGCAAGCGATGGCAGATGCACGTGCAGTGATGATGCAAAGTGCGGTGAATGTTGACCGCACTTTCGATACTGCTCAAGCGACATCGGCGCAAATGGAATTATTTTCTGTTGCGCCGCACCAGTTCGATTATGTTGAAAAACTGCTTTCTGCGCTCCCTCGCAAACGCCAACGTGAGCATTTTCGCCATGTGTGGTTGCGTGCGTTCAATGGCGTGAAAGATGATGGCTCTATTGGGTTTAAATTCGGCAATAAACAGGCGGCGTATGCGAACATCTATTTGCGCGAAATTCTCACTAATCGCCTGAAAGCCGTTTTTCAACATTATCACGTTAGCCTTGATTGGTTGATTGATCGTGATACACATTCACAAGTGGTCGCCCTCTCAAAAGGCAAAAAAGCGGCTAACTTTCCGTTTTATTTGTTAAGTGAACATCAGCTAAAAGAAATGGCAGACAAATTAGCTATGTTGTTTACGAAATTACAGTCTGATTTTGTCAATGAACAAGCGGAGCGGAAAGAGCGTGGGGAAATATCTCTTGATGATTTCACCGCACTTTCTCGTGACCTTTATCGCTTAGTGGGCGAAGTGTGTGCTGATATTGGTTTTCCGTTAAAGCACTGGTTCGCTTATCAAGATAACCGTTTCTTAGATGTGAATGACATTGAGGTTGATCTTAATAAATCAGTTTGCCCAAAACATTGGAAACGCCAACTCACCACGGCACAAAAACGATTGAAAGAACATGTGGAGATTGGCTGTGGTGCAGTATCGGCAAAAGTGAGCCCTTATGTGTCGCAAAGTGCATTTAATGACTACCGTGCGCAACGTGCAGATAACCTCGAATATCTGCAACAAATGGTATTAGAAAATCTAGACGATAGCACCGAACAAATGCCGTTGATTGAAATGTGGAAAAAATCGGTGGCAAATCCTGCTATCCGTTTCCAGGAAACCATGAACCGCTTGCGTGGTATTGATGAATGGGCGACAGAAAATTCCTTTGTGTCACTTTTTCTTACGCTGACTGCGCCATCCTCTTTCCACGCGACGCATGAAACAGGCAAAAACAATAAAAAATGGCAAGGTGCAAGCCCTCGTTATACGCAACGTTACTTAAATAAAGTGTGGGCACAGTTGCGTGCGCAGTTTGCCAAACGTGGAATCGGTTTTTTTGGCTTTCGTGGTGTTGAACCGCATCACGATGGCACACCGCATTGGCACTTGCTGATGTATGTAAAACCTGAACATAAAGATGACGTTATTCATCTATTCCGCAAGAAAGCGTTGGAATTAGATGGCGATGAATTCGGTGCGAAAAAATACCGTTTCAAAGTAGAAGAAATTGATCCAACCAAAGGTTCTGCCATTGGTTATGTGGCGAAGTACATCGCCAAGAATATCTATGCAGGTAAACAAGGCAAAGAAATGTCCGATGAAGTAGAAAATCTGACATTACTTGAAAACGTGCAACGTGTGAGTGCGTGGGCAAATCTTTGGGGCATTCGTCAATTCCAGTTTTATGGCACACCGTCAATTTCGACGTGGCGTGAACTTCGCAAAATTGATGATGCCATGGCTGCAACTGCGGACGATGAAGTATCGGATATTGGCCGCACGGTGGCTGATGTGAGTTGTTTTGGTAGTTATTTAAAAGTGCAAGGTGGCGCAATGACAAAACGTTGTGATCAGCCGATTTGTATTGAGTATGAAGAATGCGAACCGAATAAATACGGTGAGATTCGTAAGAAAATTGTGGGGGTAAAAAACAGATTCACAGAAAAGAAAATCATCACCAAATTAAAAAACTGGGTGATTAAATCAGCGAAAAGTGCGTTGGGTTCCACCGCACTTAATTCGGAGTCCACCGAAACAAACAAGGCGCATCGCGCCGCTTGGACTTGTGTCAATAACTGTAACCGTTCAAAAATTGAACAGCAGGCTAATTTATTGATGTTGTCTATTGGTTCGCCATTAAAACCGTCACAAATTGACCTTTTAATGTGCCATGGACGGTTACCGCTTAATGACTATCGGTGGATTTGTTGTGAAAACGATGAAGTTTTCATTAAAGAAGAAAAAATTCCGTTGGCTCAAGCCTTTGGTTGGGGCGAGAGCTTGGGGGATTTTAGGGTTAATTAGATAAAAAATAGATGAATTATGCACTATTGTAATTGAATATTAAGAGGAAATTAAAATGGAAGACTTACAACAGCTTATAAAAAACATTGAACAATGGGCGGAGGATCGCAATTTGATTAAAGGCTCAAGTATTAAAAAGCAAACACTCAAGATGGTTGAGGAGTTTGGTGAGCTTTGTGGGGGGGTTGCGAAAGGCAATATTAATATAATTAAAGATAGTATTGGTGATTGTTTTGTTGTGCTGACAATCATAAACGCTCAATGTCGCAATGAGTCAGTAGAAACCAACGCCAACCAATCGCACTTACTTGAACCAACAGGACATTTTAGGGCAAGCTCCATAGATGAGGCACTATTACGAACCGCTGCAAGAATAGGTGGTTTTGCAAGTAAAACAACCCTACCTGATGATTGGGATGTAAACTGTCTATCTAATTATCTATTCCTTATCAGTAAAATGGCTAATCTTGATTTCTGGGATTGTGTTCAGTACGCTTACGAGCAAATCAAAGACCGCAAAGGACGTATGATTAATGGCGTGTTTGTGAAAGAGGGGGATTTTTAATGGAACGATATTTTTCAATCAAAGAGATCGTGCAGATGGGCATTTGTTCGGAAGCAACAGTGAAACGTTGGATTTCTAGCGGCAAGTTAAAGTCTTATAAATTTGGTCGCTCCCGTAAAATTGCGGAAAGCGACTTGAACGAATACATTAAGACTTGTCGGCAATAATTTCTTTAAATAAACCATTCGCACATTTTTCAACATAGGTTGCCCATTCTTGAAACGTCTTTAATCGGTAAGGCAAATATTCCGCCCGATTATAGGCGTTTCGTATTTCATCGGAATTCAAATGGCTTAGGCAAATTTCGATGATTTCCTTATCCAAGCCAAGTTCTAGGCGATTATCATTGCAATAACTACTGAATAGCGACCGTATGCCGTGATTTGTCATGGTACCTTTGTATTTGCCGCCGTCCATTGTTTTAATCATTTCATTCGGTGTTTGGCTATTGATATGCTTTTTATTTCTCGTCTTTGACAAAGTGGACGGGAACAAATATTCCTTATTTGCGTGTTGCTTGATGTATGAAAGCAAGGTTTCTGCCTGTTTACTTAACGGCACAAGGTGCAATCGATCCCCTTTCCCGCCTTTTGAAACTTCCACTTTCCACACTTTACCATTGGGCAAATGTTCGTGTTCAATGATGTCAGAATATTTTGCACTGACGGTTTCGCTCGCCCTTGTAGCGTTGAGCAACCCCCACAAAATCGCAAGGCGAACAGTTTGTGATATGTTGGCTCGAGCAAGGCTGATCATAAATTCTGGTAAGGTTTTGTAATGAATTGAAGGATGATGTTTGTTTTTGTTCACTGCAGGCAAATCATCGCCAAGATATTTCCATTTGTTGATTTCCCAATATTCAAAACGTTCAGCATACTCAGCGATTGACTTTAAAACCAAATAACGCTTTTTCAATTCAGCCGTTGCACCCGATTGGCGATAAGGTTCAAGCACGGATAAACCGTGTTTTAGAGTCAATTCTTTGAATGGCACGCCACCAATTAAGTCAATAGCGGCGTTCGTACGTCTTTCAGTATCAATTCTTGTCTTTTCTGTGTAATTGCCTTGTTCTTTGCCAATTTTCGCACGATAGAGCAACCATTCATTTGCAACATGGGAAAATGTACTCTGTTGTTCTTTTAGTGCGTCTATGACTTGTTTTCGCTCAAATTCGTGTGGGTCAATTTTATTGGCTAAAAGTTGGCGAAATTTAAGCGTTTTTTGACGTGCATCTTTAAGCGATACCGTTGGATAAGTGCCGATAGTTTTTTCTGTGCGTTTTAATGTGTAAGGTCGTTTGTAATTAAACACCCACGTTTTCACGCCGTTTGGCTTGACGACGAGTTTTAACCCGTCACCGTCAAATAAATAATAGATTTTTTCCGCCGCTTTTGCGTTGTTTACCTGTGCAATGGTTAGCTGCTTAATGATTTTTGCCATGGTAGGAATTTCATAAAATGGTAGTAAGATTTTTGCATTGTAAGTTCTTACTACTATTTTTACTACAAAAAAATGCGATCGCTTGTGAAATTAACTGATCTTTTGAGCAGTATTAAGACACCAAACAAAAACGGTCAAACTATTGATTTTTCAATAAATTTGACCGCTTGTGATCTTTTGTGATGTTGTTTGGTGGTGGAGCTGGGGGGAGTTGAACCCCCGTCCGAAATTACTCTACCTTCAGTACTACACGTTTAGTCTCGTCTTTAATTTCACTTAAGCATGCGGACAGACACGCTAAACTTAAGCTAGTTTGATTCAATTTAGTGCTTCGATCCTCAAACGGTGGCTTCCACACGATCTCGTTTTGGTTTGACTCCGCGTTATCCCCGTCTTACGAGCGGAAGCTGGAGCGCGAAGGCTAAATGCAGGTTATTAAGCTGCTAAAGCGTATTGTTCGTCGTTTGCGACTATTTTTTTGCGGTTTATTTACGAGGCCTACCGCACCTCGACGTGCACCTTGGGCTTCGCTAATCCCGTCGAATCCAGAATCAGCCCCAAAATTGCGTGTTAGTCTAACAAAAAAAGAAAGGTAGGGAAAGTCGAGATTGATTGAATTTTTGTATGAAAGGTAGAATAACCTTAAATATTGTCTATTTATTATTGGCTTATTACCTTATTAACAATTCATCTCTAAATTGATTGGAGACGATCATTGATTTTTTATGGAAGGGAGGCTTGATAATGGCATTAATTAATTGGCATTATTTCACGCTTTATTTTTGATGATAGGAGCTATAGATTTGTAAATTATGGAAAAATTAAAGATATTTACGAATTCCTAAAAATATAACACAGCATATATGCTATAATTAGCTCCTAAACTTTTTGGAAAATGTTATCTTATTCTAGTATTTGTCATCAATGATTTTATAAAATTTCTTGCATATTAAATTTTTATCACTATAATGTGGTGCATATTTCGGACGCGGGGTGGAGCAGCTTGGTAGCTCGTCGGGCTCATAACCCGAAGGTCGTTGGTTCAAATCCAGCCCCCGCAACCAATAATAAGTTCAGTAAAAGAACCCCAGTTTTGGGGTTTTTTTCTATAAGAAATTTAGTAACTGGGCTTAGGTTCTTATGAACCTAACCCTTTTTTTATGCCTGAGATTTAATAAACTATCTTCTTACTATTACTAAAATAGAGGGATAAGTATTGTTTAGGATAAGGTTTCATAAGGTTATGATATAGTGCGGTGAATTACACCCTATATAGGAGTAGAAATTGGCTACATTAGAACAAAATTTACAAGAAATGCTACAAGATGCGGTAGAGGATTTAGGCTGTGAATTGTGGGGAATTGAGTGTCAGCGCGTGGGTCGTTTTATGACAGTTCGTTTATTTATAGATAAAGATGGTGGTGTGACAGTTGATGATTGTGCTGATGTAAGTCGTCAAGTGAGCGCAATTTTAGACGTGGAAGATCCAATTGCGGATAAATATAATCTAGAAGTGTCGTCACCCGGTTTAGATCGTCCGCTATTTACCTTGCCGCAATTTGAACGCTATATTGGGCAAGATATCGCTGTGCATTTGCGAATTCCAGTGATGGAACGCCGTAAATGGCAAGGTAAGTTAGAGCGTATTGAAAAGGATATGATTACTTTAATCGTTGGTGATCAAGAACAAATTTTAGTCTTCGGAAACATTCAAAAAGCGAATATTGTTGCAAAATTTTAAAAGGAGAAAAAGAGAAATGAGTAAAGAAATTTTACTGGCGGCGGAAGCTGTATCCAATGAAAAATTATTACCACGTGAGAAAATTTTTGAAGCATTAGAGAGTGCGATTGCGATTTCTACTAAGAAGAAGTTTGAATATGAAACGGATATTCGCGTTTCAATTAATCCCAAAACAGGAGAATTTGATACTTTTCGCCGTTGGTTAGTCGTAGATGAAGTAAAAGTACCAACGAAGGAAATTACTTTGGAAGCGGCGCAATTTGATGATCCAAATTTGCAACTTGGAGAGTATGTAGAAGATCAAATTGAATCTATTGCGTTTGACCGTATTGCAATGCAAACGGCACGTCAAGTTATTAGCACTAAAATTCGTGAAGCCGAACGTGCAAAAGTGGTTGAACAATTTCGTGAAGAAGAAGGAAAAATTGTAACAGGCACTGTAAAAAAAGTAAGTCGAGACAGTATTATTTTAGATCTTGGCAATAAAGCGGAAGCGATGATTACACGTGAAGATATGTTACCACGTGAAAACTTCCGTCCGGGAGATCGTGTTCGTGGGGTGCTTTATAAAGTAAATCCTGAAGGCAAAACTGCACAATTATTTGTAACACGTTCTAAACCAGAAATGTTGATCGAATTATTCCGTATTGAAGTGCCTGAAATTGGCGAAGAAATGATTGAAATTCGTGGTGCAGCTCGTGATGCTGGCTCTCGCGCTAAAATTGCAGTGAAATCAAATGATAAGCGAATTGATCCAGTTGGTGCTTGTGTAGGAATGCGTGGTGCGCGTGTTCAGGCAATTACGAATGAACTTGGTGGTGAGCGTGTAGATATCGTGCTTTGGGATGATAATCCAGCACAATTTGTGATTAATGCGATGGCACCTGCGGATGTTTCTTCTATTATCGTTGATGAAGATAATCATTCTATGGATATTGCTGTTGAAGCTGATAATCTTGCTCAAGCCATTGGTCGTAATGGTCAAAACGTGCGTTTAGCAACACAATTAACGGGTTGGACACTAAACGTAATGACGACTGATGAGTTAAATGCTAAGCATCAAGCAGAAGATAACAAAGTGTTAAATTTATTTATTAACGCATTAGAACTTGATGAAGAATTTGCTCAAATCCTTGTAGAAGAAGGCTTCACAAGTTTAGAAGAAATTGCTTATGTGCCAATGAATGAATTGACAGCAATTGATGGTTTGGAAGATGAAGATCTTGTTGAAGAACTTCAAACTCGTGCTAAAAATGCGATTACAGCCGCAGCAGTAGCTGAAGAAGAGGCATTGAAAAAAGCAAATATTGAAGATCGCTTATTGAATTTAGATGGTATGAATCGCCATGTGGCATTCAGATTAGCTGAAAAACAAATTACTACTCTCGAAGAACTCGCCGAACAGGGTGTAGATGATTTAGCAGATATTGAAGAATTAACAGCAGAACAGGCAGCAGATTTAATTATGGCTGCACGTAATATCTGTTGGTTTGGCGAAGAATAAGGAGAGTAGTAATGACTGAAGATGTTAAGGCTGATGCGCCAAAAAAATTAAGCATTCAACGCAGAACAAAAACAACAGTGAGCAGCACCACAACTGGCGGTAAAAGCAAAGAAGTACAAGTAGAAGTACGTAAAAAACGCACAGTAAAAACTGATATTGCTCAACAAGAAGAAGCAAAATTAAAAGCACAGCAAGAAGCGGAAGCGAAAAAAATTGCTGAACAAAAAGCAGTAGAAGAAAAAGCTCGTTTAGAAGCTGAAAAAGTGAAAGCTGAAACTGCTAAGCCAGCAAAAAGTGCGGTAGATTCTAAAGTGAAATCTGTTGATCCTGAAAAAGAGAAACGTAAAGCAGAAGAAGCAGAACTTCGTCGTAAAGCTGAAGAATTAGCTCGTCAAAAAGCAGAAGAACAAGCTCGTCGTGCAGCAGAAGAAGCGAAACGTTATGCTGAAGCAGATGATTCAGACAATGAATCTTCTTCAGAAGACTATTCTGATTACAATCTAAGTTCAAGATATGCACTTGAAGCAGAAGATGAAGAAGATCGTCGTAATGAAAATCGTGGCCGTGGCAAAAATAAAGTAGCGAAAGCGAAAAAAGGCGGTCGCGACGATGAAAATAGCAAAAACTCGAAAAACGAGCGCGAATCTAATCGTAAAAATCAAAAAGACGCTAAGTTTGGTAAAGGTAAAAATGGCAAAAAAGGTGCCGCACTTCAACAAGCCTTTACTAAACCTGCTCAAGTAGTTAAATCGGATGTAGTCATTGGAGAAACCATTACGGTTGCAGAACTTGCGAATAAGATGGCGGTAAAAGCTACAGAGATCATCAAAATGATGATGAAGATGGGCGAAATGGTTACTATCAACCAAGTTATCGACCAAGAAACCGCTCAATTAGTAGCAGAAGAACTTGGTCATAAAGTGATTCTTCGTAATGAAAATGAGCTTGAAGAAGCGGTATTAGGCGATCGTGATGTAAACGCAGAAAAAGTAACCCGTGCGCCAGTTGTAACCATCATGGGTCACGTTGATCATGGTAAAACCTCTTTACTTGACTATATTCGTAAAGCGAAAGTTGCTGCAGGCGAAGCGGGTGGTATTACTCAACATATCGGTGCGTATCACGTAGAAATGGATGATGGCAAAATGATCACCTTCTTGGATACTCCAGGACACGCAGCGTTTACTTCTATGCGTGCACGTGGTGCAAAAGCAACAGATATCGTTGTTCTTGTTGTTGCGGCCGATGATGGTGTGATGCCTCAAACTATCGAAGCGATTCAACACGCAAAAGCAGCGGGTGCACCTTTAGTGGTTGCAGTAAATAAAATCGATAAACCAGAAGCAAATCCAGATCGTGTTGAGCAAGAATTATTACAACATGATGTCATTTCTGAGAAATTCGGTGGTGATGTGCAATTCGTTCCAGTATCGGCGAAGAAAGGTACAGGGGTTGATGATTTATTAGATGCAATCTTACTTCAATCTGAAGTGCTTGAATTGACTGCTGTAAAAGACGGCATGGCAAGTGGTGTAGTCATTGAATCTTACTTGGATAAAGGTCGTGGTCCTGTGGCAACTATCTTGGTTCAATCAGGTACACTACGTAAAGGCGACATCGTACTTTGTGGTTTTGAATATGGTCGTGCGCGTGCAATGCGTGATGAAAACGGGAAAGAAGTGGATGAAGCAGGTCCTTCAATTCCAGTTGAATTATTAGGTCTTTCAGGTGTGCCTGCAGCGGGTGATGAAGCAACCGTTGTACGTGATGAGAAAAAAGCACGTGAAGTGGCGTTATATCGTCAAGGTAAATTCCGTGAAGTGAAATTAGCTCGTCAGCAAAAAGCTAAACTTGAAAATATGTTTAGCAATATGTCTGAAGGCGATGTGGCTGAATTGAACGTTATTGTGAAAGCGGATGTACAAGGCTCTGTAGAGGCGATTGTTCAAGCGTTAAATGAACTTTCTACCAATGAAGTAAAAGTTAAAGTTGTTGGTTCAGGTGTAGGTGGTATTACTGAAACTGATGCAACTTTAGCTACCGCATCTAATGCCATCATTGTTGGCTTTAATGTTCGAGCGGATGCAACAGCTCGTCGTGTCATTGAAGCTGAAAACATTGATTTACGTTACTACTCAATCATTTATGAATTATTGAATGAAATTAAAGCAGCAATGAGCGGTATGTTAGAGCCTGAATTTAAACAAGAAATTATTGGCTTAGCTGAAGTTCGTGATGTATTCCGTCATCCGAAATTTGGTGCAATCGCAGGTTGTATGGTAACCGAGGGTGTAGTGAAACGTAACAACCCAATCCGTGTATTACGTGACAACGTCGTTATCTTTGAAGGGGAATTAGAATCTCTTCGCCGTTTCAAAGACGATGTATCTGAAGTTCGTAACGGTATGGAATGTGGTATCGGCGTGAAAAACTACAATGATGTAAAAGTCGGCGACCAAATTGAGGTATTTGAAGTGGTTGAAGTTAAACGTTCGATTTAATCTTTAACAAAATAAAGGGCGGTTAAAAATCATAGTGTTTTTAATCGCCCTTTTGTTATTAAATAAACCGCATCAAAATTATAAACCAGTTAAATCCTCAGCAATTTCTTCAGCTTGTTTAATCACATAAGTTATCGCTTCTTCCTGTTTATCGGGTGGATATTTGTAGCGTTGTAGTGCGCGTTTAACGAGAATACGCATTTTTGCCCGCACCGCTTCTTTGTACTGCCAGTCGATTGTGACCGATTTTCTAAGTGTTTCCGTGATTTCTTTCGCCAGTTTAGAAAGCACTTCATCACCCATCAAATCTTTTGCACTTTGATTTTGAGATAGAGCTTCATAGAAGGCTAGTTCTTCCTTGGTTAATCCTAGTTTTTTCCCTAATGCTAAACGTTCTTGGAAATCTTGGCTCATTTTAAAGAGTTCGTCCAAAATCTCTACCACAGTCAAATTGTGATTGTGGTATTGATTCAATGCTTCCTTCAAACGCCGTTCAAAATCTTTTTGCAATGTTAAGTTTGTGCCTGATTTAACTTTAATTTCACTTGCTAAATAACGTTCCATTGCCGTAACCCATAAATTTTATGTCGGGCTATTTTTTACAGTTTGTAAAAATTCCTCGGAAAGCAAGCTAATTTGTGGTTGTGGTTTTTCTAGCAGATCAAATAAATCAATCACGCCTTCAGAATACACAGTTTGATTAACCAATTTTTTCAATAAAATCTGTCTTTCATTTGTGCCTGTGCCTTTTTGTTCACGTTTAGTTAAAATTGCCCGTACGGCATCATAAAAGGCGATTTCTTGGTTATACGGCTCAACTTCAGCCAATGTGCCGCACAGCATATAGCCTTTTTTTACCAAGCCTGCCGCTTTCAAAAAGGCTTTTTTGCGTGGTTCGGTTTCTTTTTTATTAAACCAATGCTGCTCGTGCGCTTTGCCATCAAACGATAATTGATCAAGGCTTAAAATATGGTTGGCGGCAAAACGAATCGCCATCAAAAGATCATTCGGATTATCTTTTTCTAAGACCGTCTGAACATCAAAGGTTTTCCCCTCAACTGGCGTTGCAAACAGGCTGCGGATAACTTCTAAATGCTCTTTCATTTTAAAGAATACATCAATCACGCTATCAGCCAGTTTGCCCTTGCCTTGTGAGTTTGTATATTGCCGAGTGGCTTTTTCGAGCTCGTCAGCAATGCCTACATAATCCACAATCAAACCGCCATTTTCTCGGCTTTTGTTACGGAATACACGATTTACTCGAGCGATCGCCTGCATTAAGTTATGCCCTTGCATCGGCTTGTCGATATACATCGTATTACAGCAAGGCGCATCAAAGCCTGTCAGCCACATATCACGCACAATCACCACTTTCAGCGGATCGTTCGGGTCTTTAAAGCGGCGTTCCAGTGTTTGCTTTTCCTGTTTACTGTAAACGTGTTTCTGCATTTCCGGCGCATCGGAAGCAGAACCTGTCATCATAATTTTAATCGCCCCTTCGTTGATATTGTCCGAATGCCATTCAGGGCGCAATTTGATGATTTCATTGTATAAGTCCACGCAAATCTGACGGCTGGAAACCACCATCATCGCTTTGCTGTCCACCACTTCATTGCGTTTGGCAAAATGTTGCACAAAATCGACCGCTAAATCATGCAATCGTGCTTCTGAGCCGAGCAATTTTTCTCGCAAGCGTAATTTCGGGTTTTCTTCGCCTTCCAGCAGTTCATCAATTTCTGCAAATAATTCATCGTGATTAGCATTCTCCGCTAGCTTGATTTGGCGAGCTTCGTAAATAATCGGCACGGTCGCTCCATCTTCCACCGCATCTTGCAAGTCATAAATGGACACATAACGACCGAACACATCTTGCGTGTCCTTATCTTCTAGGCTAATCGGCGTACCAGTAAAACCGATAAACGAGGCATTAGGTAAAGCATCTCGCAAATGGCGAGCATAACCTGTCTGAAACTTGCCGTTATGCAGCTTTTGCGTAAAGCCATATTGGCTGCGGTGAGCCTCATCGCTGATCACAATAATATTGTTGCGCTCATTTAAAATAGGGAAGCGGCTTTCTTCCTCATTTAGGGCGAATTTCTGAATCGTAGTAAAAAACACGCCGCCGACTTCATTTTGCGCGAGCAGTTGGCGCAGTTGATCACGGTCTTCTACTTGCTGCGGTGTTTGTTTGATTAAATCCTTGCCTGAAGAAAAAGTTTGGAAAAGCTGACCGTCTAAATCGTTGCGGTCGGTAACCACTACAATGGTAGGATTTTTCAATTCAGGCTGTGCAAGCAGTTTGCCGGCATAAAACAACATGGAAATTGATTTACCCGAACCCTGCGTATGCCACATCACCCCAATGCGGCGGTCGCCTTTTTCTGAAGTCGCCCAAATGGTGGAATCTACCGCTTCATTTACGCCGTAATATTGATGGTACGCCGCGATTTTTTTAATGGTTTTGCCAACGGAATCCCGTTCAAACAAGACGAAATAGCGGATATAGTCCAATAAATCCTCAGGCTTTAGCAAGCCATTAAGCAGGCTTTGCAACTCATCGTCAAAATATAACCGCGCGCTTTTATTTTTTTCATCGACCACTTTCCACGGCGTAAAGCGTTGGAAATCTGCCGAAAGCGAACCCAAACGGGCGACAATGCCGTCTGAAATAATCAGAGCTTGGTTGTAAACAAACAGCTCAGCAATCTCATCTTTATAGGTGTCAAATTGATTAAACGCCTGCAACAAATCCGCCGATTCACGCAGCGGATTTTTGAGCTCAAATACCACCAACGGTAAGCCATTTACAAAGCCGATAATATCGGGAATCCGTTTACCTCCTTTGCGGCTGCGGATTTCCAATTGATTGACGGCGACAAAACGGTTGTTTCCCCAATGCTCGAAATCCACCAAACGTACCATCTCAATTTTCTGCTCATTTTGTCCGTGGCTATTGGGAGCCTGATATTCCACCCGCACACCATCACGCAACGATTTATAAAATGCCTGATTGCGTACCACCAAGTCGCCAATATCGCTTTTTGTCGCGGATTTCACCACAGAATCAACCGCACTTTCAGGCAGTTGCGGATTAAGTTTACGCACCGCCTCACGCAGTTGCTCAATAAAAATTACGCCACTCAAATCGCCACGGGCAAACTCGCCCTCATGAACAGGCAAATCTTTACCGTAGTGATATTCCCAACCGAGGGATTGCAGACGTTGAAGGGTAAGTTGTTCGATGTCATTTTCGTTGAGCATAGGTGTTCCTTTTGTGTATTTGCTGTCTTTGGGGAGCTAATAGATTAATTTCTTCGTTTATTGGCAGAAGTGAAATCAACCTCGTGAGTAATTAAATTTCCCCATTCAACAATCTAGGCAGCAATAAATCTCTTATTTCAGTTAGTCTCTTATTTTCAATAGAATTTGATAAGGTCTTTTCAAAAATAGAAACAACTTTTTTTTGAAAAATATAGATAATTTCTTTTGATGGTGTAATTATCTCTATTTTAGAGAATGTGCTTGTGTTTAAATTTAAAGTTGCAGTGCCACCACTTGCCAAATCTTTTAGATATTTTGTCATTGATGGCTGTTTTAACGATAAATATAAAAACTCACAGGATTGTTCATCATCTGGAATAATTGAATTAATTTGTTGGTTTGTATGAGATGGCTTAGATGTCATTGAAACCAATCCGACAGTAGCAATACAACTTACACAAATGCTTTTTGCTGGAATATATTTTTTAGATTGGTAATTTGCACCTACTACACTCAAGTTATCTGTTGTTTGAGTAATAAATACTTGATTGTGCATATCTGGAATCTTAATAAATGGCACATCATCACCAAAAAATTCTTTGTTGGATTTTGATGGTGTTTTCCCGCAGATAATTTGACCTAAATCTGATAAGGCTTTCATTTCCCACCCCTTCGGCACCTCGCCCCCATCAACCTCCACCATCTCACACGGAAACGCTTTGGCGGTTTCGGCTAATTCGGCGTAGCGGTCAGGTTGTGTTTGTGAAAGTGCGGTCAGTTCTTCGGGTGTTTTTCCGCTGATTGCCTGCATGGCGGCAAGTTCCGCTTGTTCAAGGCTAAGGCCGTCTGAAAGGGCTTGGACTTTGGCACGCACTGGGTCGAAATCGACAAACCAACTTTTAAACAGGGCTTGGGCGATTTGTTCCAAGGTTTGGTTGATTTGGGTGTTGAGTTGGATTTTTTTGTGAAAAAATCTAGATGTATCGCTAATAAACTCTAAATTGTCTTTATCAGGAAGTGGAATAATTGCATCTTCAATTTCTTTTGGATTAAAAGCTGGATAAGCTCCACCATCAGAAATTTTTACCAAATATTCGGTGAATAAGTCTGATGTTATAAGTGAGTATAAATACCAAGCTAATTTTGAATTATTAGAGCTAATTACACAAAAACCTGTTGAAGCAATTAGATTTTCTTGTGCTTCTTCTATAAAAGAAAACTGCTTTAGATTTGGGCGAACAGTAGAAATAATAAAATCATTATTTCGTAGAATTCTTTTAGCTCTTGAAGGAATTTCATCTTTCTTCAGTAATTTTGGAGTGTCAAATGCACCGGTTGATACAGATGAAATATCAATATATCTAATAAAATCAGCTTGAGATTTCTTCGTTAGCGATTTTTCATTTACTTTTGCTATATCACCCAAACGGACTAATTTCCAATTTTCAGGAAGTTTGAATGCTGTTTCTCTAATATCAAATGCCATAACCCAATCCCCCTAAATTTTTCTTAATTTCCGCTTCCAACTCTGCACTTTTCGCAAATTGCTCCTTCAAAAGAGCGGTCAGATTTTGCATTTTTTCTGCAAATGGCACGCCGTCGTCTTCTTGTTCTGCGGTGCCGACATAGCGACCTGGTGTGAGGACGAAGTCGTTGTCTGCAATCTCTTCTAAAGTCGCGGATTTGCAGAAAGCGGCTTGGTCTTCATAGCCGTCTGATTTTTGCCAAGCGTGGAGGGTGTTGGCAATTTTGGCGATGTCGTCAGCGGTGAAATCGCGCAATACGCGGTCTTTCATATAGCCGATTTGGCGGGCATCGATAAACAATACTTCGCCTTTGCGCTTTTTGTTGCGGTTTAAAAACCAAATACAGGCAGGGATTTGGGTGTTGGTGAAGAGCTGGCCGGGCAGGGCGACCATACATTCGACCAAGTCGGCATTGATGATGCCTTTGCGGATTTCGCCTTCGTTGTTGGTTTGGCTGCTCATAGAGCCGTTGGCAAGTAGCAATGCCATTTTGCCGTTGGGCGAGAGGTGGTAAATCATGTGTTGCAGCCAAGCGAAGTTGGCGTTGCCTTTAGGCGGCGTGCCGTATGCCCAACGTGGATCATCGGCAAGGGATTCGCTCCACCAATCGCTGATGTTGAATGGTGGGTTTGCCATGATGAAATCCATTTTTTTGTCGATGTGTTGTGGCTGGGTGAAACTGTCGGCGTTGTATTTGCCGAAGTCGTAATCAATGCCACGAATCGCCATATTCATGGCGGCAAGTTTCCAAGTGGTGGGGTTGAATTCTTGCCCGTAGATGGAAACGTTGTTGATGTTGCCTTGATGGGCGGTGATAAAGCGTTCGGTTTGCACGAAAAAGCCGCCGCTGCCCATGGCTGGGTCATACACGCGTCCTGAATAGGGCTCGAGCATTTCGACAATCAGGGAAACGATGGATTTTGGCGTGAAATATTGCCCACCGCGTTTGCCTTCTGCTTGGGCAAAGCGACCGAGGAAGTATTCGTAAACATGCCCGAGAATATCTTTTGCGCCTAAATGTACAGGCTCGCCGTTGTAAGTTGGACGGGTAAAGTGGGTATCGGAGAAGAGGATAATCAGTCCGCGCAGGGTGTCTTCATTTACGGCATAGCCGCTGATGCGTTGGAGTACGCCTTTGAGTTTTTCGTTGTCTTTTTCAATGGCATCGAAGGCATCGTCAATCAGTTTTGCCACGCCAGAAAATTTTCCACCCCAAGGCAATTCTGCCCCAGTGTTGAGAATAGAGACTTCTTGTAAGGCTTGCCAACGTGCAGAAACAGGCACCCAGAACACATTGTCGGCGGTGTAGTAGTCGCGATTTTCCAGCTCGGCGGTTAAGGCTTCTTGATATTCTTCTTCAGTATCAAAAAAAGTGCGGTCAAGATAGAGGGGATTTTCAGGTGTGGAGAGTTCCGCCTGAATTTTTTCTTGTTGATGGGTGAAACTATCAGAAATGTATTTTAAGAAGATAAGACCAAGAACGATATGTTTATAGTTAGCGGCATCAAGTTGTTGGCGGAGCTTATCGGCAGATGCCCAAAGTTTTTCATCTAATTCATTTAAAAATGCTTGTTGTAATGTGTGATTTTCATCGACAATTTTGGTCGTCTCGCTTGCATAAATTATGCCCTCTGTAAAGTGATTTTTATCGGAAGTTTGAATATTCAAACAAATTATCAGGTGTCATTTTATCGAAAAACAGTATTAAGTTGAAAGGGATTTTTGCGTGCTAAATTCAATGATTTCCAGTAGAATGAGGCACTTTTATAAATAAGGAATAACTATGGCAAGAGAATTTAAACGTAGCGATCGCGTCGCTCAAGAAATACAAAAAGAAATAGCAGTCATTTTACAACGCGAAGTGAAAGATCCCCGTATTGGGATGGTGACGGTTTCTGATGTGGAAGTATCAAGTGATTTATCTTACGCAAAAATCTTTGTGACTTTTTTATTTGATCACGATGAAACGGCAATTGAGCAAGGCATGAAAGGCTTAGAAAAAGCATCGCCTTATATTCGTTCATTACTAGGCAAAGCGATGCGTTTACGTATCGTGCCAGAGATTCGCTTTATTTACGATCAATCCTTAGTGGAAGGGATGCGTATGTCAAATCTTGTAACAAATGTTGTGCGTGAAGATGAGAAAAAACACGTTGAGGAAAGCAACTAATGTCTAGACCTCGTAAACGCTGGCGTGATGTTGATGGTGTGTTTTTGTTGGATAAACCACAAGGCATGTCATCAAATGACATCATGCAAAGGGTGAAGCGTTTATTTCAAGCGAATAAAGCAGGGCATACTGGCGCGCTCGATCCGTTGGCAACGGGAATGTTGCCAATTTGCTTGGGTGAAGCAACTAAGTTTTCACAATTTTTGCTTGATGCCGATAAGCGTTATCTTGTTACGGCAAAATTAGGCGAACGTACCGATACTTCCGATGCGGAAGGGCAAGTCGTGGAAACTCGTGAAGTTTATGTTGAAACTCAGCAAATTTTGACCGCACTTGAACAATTTCGTGGCGATATTTTGCAAGTGCCGACCATGTTTTCCGCACTAAAACATAACGGTAAACCGCTTTATGAATATGCGCGCCAAGGTATTACGGTTGATCGTGAGGCGCGTCCAATTACGATTTTTGAACTCAATTTTATTGAATATCATGCGCCTTTTTTAACCTTAGAAGTACATTGTTCAAAAGGCACTTATATTCGCACCTTAGTAGATGATTTAGGTGAAGTGCTAGGTTGTGGCGCGCATGTGACAATGTTACGCCGCACAGCCGTAGCGGATTACCCCGTAGCAGAAATGATGCCAATTGATGAGCTAGAACTACTTGCTGAAAGTTTTCCATTAAGCGAATTAGATCGACTATTACTTCCAACCGATACCGCAGTAAGTAAATTGCCCGCTTTGCATTTGAATGTAGAGCAGAGTAAAGCCATTGGTTTTGGTCAGCGAGTGAAATTTGCTAATGAACAGCAATTAAGCGGTCAAGTGCGGTTATTTTCAGCGGAGAATTTATTCTTAGGCGTGGCATTAATCGACGGGAATATTATTCGCCCACAACGATTAATTACACAATCCGCATAACTTCATTGCCTTTCCTGTAAAATTCTAGTAATCTCCTTGTAATTAATTTTTTACAATATATGTAAGATAAACATTACAGGTGAGTTTTATGGAAGCCCTTAAAGATTTACGTTCTGAAATTGATTCGCTTGATCGCGAACTTATCCAACTTTTTGCTAAACGTCTTGAGTTGGTTTCTCAAGTCGGTAAAGTTAAACATCAACATGGATTACCTATTTATGCGCCAGAACGTGAAATAGCAATGCTCCAAGCACGTCGTTTAGAAGCTGAAAAAGCAGGCATTTCAGCCGATTTGATTGAAGATGTTCTACGCCGTTTTATGCGTGAATCCTATGCCAATGAAAACCAATTTGGTTTTAAAACTATCAATTCTGATATTCACAAAATTGTTATTGTGGGTGGCTATGGTAAATTAGGTGGTTTATTTGCCCGTTATTTACGTGCATCTGGCTATCCAATTTCTATTTTAGATCGCGAAGATTGGGCGGTGGCTGAAAGTATTTTAGCGAATGCTGATGTCGTGATCGTTTCCGTCCCCATCAATATTACTTTGGAAACGATTGAGCGACTAAAACCTTATTTAACAGAAAATATGTTGCTTGCAGATTTAACTTCTGTTAAGCGTGAACCGCTAGCGAAAATGCTTGAAATCCATACTGGTGCTGTTTTAGGTTTACATCCAATGTTTGGTGCAGACATTGCAAGTATGGCAAAACAAGTGGTTGTACGTTGTGATGGACGTTTTCCTGAACGTTACGAATGGTTACTTGAGCAAATTCAAATTTGGGGCGCAAAAATTTATCAAACCAATGCCACAGAACACGATCACAATATGACTTATATACAAGCCTTGCGCCATTTTTCAACTTTTGCGAATGGTTTACACCTTTCCAAACAGCCCGTTAATCTTGCTAATTTATTGGCGCTTTCTTCTCCTATTTATCGCTTAGAACTTGCGATGATCGGTCGCTTATTTGCGCAAGATGCAGAGCTTTACGCAGATATTATTATGGATAAGCCAGAAAATTTAGCGGTAATTGAAACGCTAAAACAAACTTACGACGAAGCCTTAACTTTCTTTGAAAAGAATGATCGTCAAGGTTTTATTGATGCTTTCCACAAGGTGCGTGACTGGTTTGGCGATTATTCCGAACAATTCTTAAAAGAAAGCCGTCAGCTATTACAGCAGGCAAATGATTTGAAACAAGGGTAGAGAAAAGTGCGGTGAAATTTCACCGCAGTTTTTTACTGTCTCGCCAATCTTAAATTTTCAGGTAAATTCTCAAAATTAGAGCGGAATGGATTAATGTCTAATCCGCCACGACGGGTATAGCGTGCGTAAACGGTGAGTTTTTCTGGTTTTGCGTAGTGGATTAAATCGCAAAAAATACGTTCGACACATTGTTCGTGGAATTCATTATGCTGACGGAACGATACAACGTAACGCAATAATTTTTCGTGATTGATTTTTTTACCAACATAGTGAATATGCAAGGTACCCCAGTCTGGCTGATTGGTAATGAGGCAGTTAGATTTCAATAAATGGCTGACTAATTTTTCTTCGACAATTTCATCCGATACGCAATCTTTCAGCCAATCAGCGTTAAATTCGTAGCTAGTAATTTCAATATCTTGTTCATCAATGCAATCGCCTTGTAAATGCTCAATTTTTTGAGCATCATAAACTGCCACTGGATTTAACCGCACTTTTACATCGCCTTGCGCACATTCGATTAAATCGCGTTGCATAGTTTGTTGAACGGCGTTGAAGTCGGCAAATTTGCTTTGGTTAAAGCTATTTAAATAAAGTTTAAAACTTTTTGACTCAATCAAATTTTGGCTTTGATAATCCAGATAAATGTCTGCGATAGCCACTTGCGGTAAGCCTTTTTCGTTGAGCCACGAGATTTCATAAGCCGTCCAAATATCGGCGCCGATAGTAAATGGTTGGTTTTGAGTAATGCCCAATCCATCACGATTTAACGCACGTGGCACAGGCTGTAATAAAGTGCGGTCATATTGAGAGGCGTATTCCGTTTTTTGACCGAGTTTTAAGGATTTTAAGCTGTTGTCTTGGTAATTCATTTATTTTTCCTTTATATGTTAAACTTCCCCTGCTTGCGGGGGAAGGTGGCGCGAAGCGTCGGAAGGGGGCTAAGACTTTATCATTCCAACAGAGAGTTGAGGCATAGACTTAAATTACAAAAAATTCCACGATAGATTCGAAACTAATCGACAGGTATCGCATTTAAAATGAAAGGTATCAAAAATCGCGTTTTTTAACGCCCAATTTGCACCACAAGAAGGGCAGCAACGGGATTTTTCAGATTCTAAAGATTGCCCACCTACACGATATAAATAATAGTAAGTCGGTATGCCGGTTTCTTTTGCTATTTCTTGAGCTAAATATCGTCCGTGTTTTGAAAGCGTGCTTTGATGATCGGAAATTTCTGCCAAAGATTGTTGTTCTAATACCGCACCATTCATTTGTAGTTGATCGCAGGCTTGCCAATTTTCTTGCCATTTAATCAGATCTTGGCTTAAGTGCGGTTGATTTTTCAACTGTTTATACAACGGAATTGGTGCGAGATTTTCTCCACTATGAATCGGCGAGCAACTTTGTAAATGGGTTGTGTAAAGCACTTGCCAAGCTGGCGATGTATTTTCAGCCGTTTGATCTGAATTGAAATCATCGCCCACAAGTTGAAAACCATCAAAAATTACACCGCACTTTTCGGCTTCTTGTAATGCGCGATTCACTTCTGCGTTATTATTTTGCGGGAAAAGACTATCTTGCTCAGGGCAAATGACACGCATAGCAAAACCTTGTGTGCCATCTTCTTCCGCTAAATATAAAGGAATTTCACGTCCGATAATTTGCCCGTTATACCGCCATTGATCGATCACTGCATTGAGTAAACGACTTTGTGATTCAATATTATTTTCGAGCGCAGTCAGGCGAAAATAGGTTTCGATTAAATACATAAATTTTTTAATTGCTGTCCGATTTGGTTTAAGCCATTTAAACGTGTTTCGCTTAAACGTTGTGAAATGCCGAGTTCGCTAAAAAAGGCAATAATATCAAATGTATTCAATTCATCCGCTGTTTTACCATTGATTTTATTGAATAAAATCCAAAGTAAGCCATTCATAATTCTGGCTTCGCTAAATCCGCTGAATTGAAAAGTGCGGTCATTTTTAGGCATAATTTGAAACCACATTTGTGCTTCGCAGCCAGTAATAGGTTGCATTTGAGCGAGTTCATTATCGCTTGGGCGAGGTAAATTTTTGCCTGCTTGAATAATCAGGCGATAGCGATCTTCCCAATTTTTAGCTTGTTTTAATTGTTCTATCATTGTAATAAATCCAGTGCTTTATTTAAGGCGGTGAAGAATGCCTCTACATCTTCTTGCGTATTATAAGGGGCAAAAGAAAGACGCAATGTGGTGCGTTCGCCTAAGCGTGCTAAATAAGGCTGGGCACAATGTTCGCCCACACGAAGCGCAATATTTTGTTCGCTCAAAAGTGTAGAAAGATCGGAACAGTCAATGCCATCAAATACAAAGCAAACAACGGTGCTAGGTTGAGGGGAATCGAATAATCGGCAATTCTCGTAAGATTTTAACCGCACTCTGACGGATTCAGCCAAGGATATAGCGTGCTGTTCTGCTGCGGTAAAATCCCATTTTTGTAGCCAATTTAGTATGGCATTAAATCCAATAACCCCAGCAATATTGGGTGTGCCAGCTTCTAAACGATAAGGCAATTCGGCAAAAGTAATACGATTATTTGACACACGATCAACCATTTTTCCACCAAAAAAGAGCGGTTGAAGTTGAGAAAGTGCGGTTAATTTTCCTGTTAAAACGCCAAGTCCATTTGGGCCATAAATTTTATGGGCAGAAAATGCGAGAAAGTCTGCATCTAAATCTTGTAAATCAATTTTAATATGACTAATCGCTTGTGCAGCATCTACTAAAACCAACGCATGACTATGTTTTCTAATAAGTTGAATTAGTCGTTTAATCGGCTGTTCTGTGCCAGTGACATTTGAAACAAAATTCAGCGCAACGAGTTTTGTTTTTTCAGAAAGGGCTGAAATCAGCGCATTTTCATCAATTAGCCAATTATCTAAAATCGGTAAAACTCGAATTTTTGCACCGCACTTTTTCGCCGTTTCATGCCAAGTGACAAAATTAGCGTGATGATCTGCTTGGCTAATCAGAATTTCATCTTCGGCGTTTAATTGCGGCAGCAATCCATTTGCCACTAAGTTAATCGCATGAGTTGTACCCGAAGTCCAAATAACAGCGCGTTTATCTTCAGCATTAACCCATTCTTTAACTTGTGTGCGAGCCTGTTCATATTGCACAGTTTGGGCAGCATCATATTGGCTACGGTGCACCGAACCTGCCGAAGCATAAAATTCGGCGGTGCGATTAATTAACACTTGAGGTTTTAATGCGGTGGCGGCGTTATCCAAATAAATAACCGCATCTTCACGTTGGAAATAGGGAAATTCTTGACGGAACGTTTGATAATCAAAAGCCATATTAATTTTTCTCTTGTCTGCGCCATTGACTTGGTTCAATCGGATTATTGTCTGCCCAAAGACCAATTCCTTTGGCTTGTGCATTTTCTTGCGCTTGAAGATAAATCGGATCATGGGAATATTGCTTATAAGCCCATGCCATACCCTGTTTAACCATTTCTAAATTAATATTTTGTTTTTGATAATAAACCACCGCTAAGGTGCGTTGATAGCGATCTTTTCCTTTTCGCGCAAGGCGTACATTTTTTTGATAAACCAGATCAGACAAGGTTTTTTTCGATTTTTGCCCAAAGGCTTGAGATTTTTCTGGCGCATCAATTTCGGCTAAACGAACTTTAATGGATTTATTGCCTTTAGTGAGGCAAGTAAGCGTATCGCCATCACTAATTTTAACCACACGACACGTATTTTTTTCGTGAGAACAAGCAGAAAGTACGGTAAAAATAAGTAATAAACTCGTCAATAGTATTTTTCGATTTATCATTTTGCAAAGTTTTTGATCTAAGTCTGGTTATTTTACCGAAAAAATGGCTCAAGTCAGAAAAAAAAAGCGTAAAATAATTTTGAAATATTATGAAAATAGTTGAAAAAGGTTGTATATGATTCAAAAATTATTTTTATTAGTTCGTTCGTTGGTCATTTTATCTATTATGTTATCTCTCGGAAATCTTATTGCTTATTACATTCCATCAGGTGTTCCAGGAAGTATTTGGGGATTGTTATTGCTCTTTTTAGGTTTAACAACACGAGTGATTCATTTAAATTGGATTTATTTAGGTGCAAGTTTGCTAATTCGTTTTATGGCGGTGCTTTTTGTACCAGTGAGCGTGGGAATTATCAAATATTCTGATTTATTGATAGAGCAAATTAATATTTTGCTTGTTCCTAATATTGTGAGTACTTGTGTCACTTTACTTGTTATAGGATTTTTAGGTCATTATTTGTATCAGATGCAATCTTTTACACATAAACGCAAAAAAGTAATAAAACGTAGAGAAAATCAGGTAAAACAAGCGAATTAGTATGTTAGGAAAGTTTATATGCAGCAGTACATTATTTATCTTTATACATTTTTAACAATTTTTGGGTTTTGGCTCGCACTACAAATTAGCAAACGTTGGAAGTCAATGATTTTTAATACTTTTGTTTTAACAGTATTAATTTTGGCGGCGATTTTAGTGATAGGAAAGATTCCTTATGATGATTATATGGCAGGAAATGCACCTATTAATAATTTACTTGGCTTGAGTATCGTTGCTCTCGCATTGCCTCTTTATGAACAACTTCGCCAGATTGCCAAACAATGGAAAATTATTCTTTCAACGGTGGTTATAGCCTCTTTTTTGGCGATGTTAAGTGGCGGGCTTTTAGCATTTCTTTTAGGCGCAACGCCCGAAATGGTCGCTACGGTTTTACCTAAATCCATCACAATGCCTATTGCGATGGAAGTTTCCCGTCATTTAGGCGGCATTCCTGCCGTAACTGCAGTTGGTGTTGTGGTTGCAGGTTTGCAAGGATCGATATTTGGTTATCTTGTATTAAAAAAATTGGGTGTTAAACATCAAGAAGCTATTGGGCTTTCTGTTGGTTCGGTTTCTCACGCACTCGGTACAGTAAGTTGTATGGAAACGAATCCAACAGCGGGAAGTTACAGTTCTATTTCTCTTGTGCTTTGTGGGATTATTAGTTCTATTCTCGCGCCATTTGTATTTAAGCTGATTTATTTCTTTGTTTAAATATCAATAAAAATTCAACCGCACTTTATTCATTCTAGATTGTGTTTGTTATAGATAAAGTGCGGTTGTTTTTTGCGCTAAATGATTAGATAATGCAGAAAAACGAAATAAAACAAAGCGATATGAAACCACTTATCATTGATTCTTCTTGGACAGAACGTTTTCTTCCTGATCCTCCACGCGAAAAAGATAATCGTCCACCATTTCGTCGTGATCGTGGGCGAATTTTACATTCTGCTGCTTTTCGTTGCTTACAGGCGAAAACTCAAATTCACGCAATTGGCGAAAATGATTTTTATCGCACTCGCTTAACCCATTCTTTAGAAGTCGCTCAGATTGGCAGTAGTCTCGTTGCACAACTTAAATTTTTAGAAACCTTTGAAAGCCTTTCGCAAACATTAAATATTGATAAAAACGAGTTGCAAAAACAATTAAAACCTTTATTGCCGAGTAACGATCTTATTGAGAGTTTGTGTTTTGCTCATGATATTGGGCATCCGCCTTTTGGGCATGGTGGCGAAACGGCATTAAATTATATGATGGCAGAGCAGGGCGGTTTTGAAGGCAATGCGCAAACCTTTAGAATTTTAACGAAACTTGAGCCTTATACTGAAAATGCAGGGATGAATCTAACGCGTAGAACACTATTGGGTGTCGTGAAATATCCTGCGTTGTTAGATGTGGCTTCGCCTCAATATGCAGAACTTAATTTTTCTCGCAATATCGATCCTCGTTTTGTGCGTATTCACGATTGGATTCCAGGAAAAGGCATTTTCCGTGATGATTTAAAAATGTTTAATTGGTTGCTGGAGAATCTTTCTGAAAATGACCGCACTTTATTTGGGAAATTTAAAAAAGTGCGGGAAAATCCAGCTGAATCTTTACATACTCGGTTTAAATCGCTGGATTGTAGCATTATGGAATTGGCAGATGATATCGCCTACGGCGTACATGATTTAGAAGATGCGATTGTGACTGGCGTGGTAAATCCTCATCAATGGCAAGCGGCACATGTTGCATTAAAACAAATTCCATCAGCTTGGTTGCATGAAAATATTGATTCAATTAGCCAACGACTTTTCTCTGATAAACATTTTGAACGAAAACAAGCCATTGGTGCATTGGTGAACTTTTTTATTACTAATGTGCGGTGGAAATTAACGGCAAATTTTGATGAACCTTTGTTACGTTATAACGCAGAGCTGTCACCTGAAGTGATTGTTGCACTTGGTGTATTTAAAAAATTTGTTTGGGATTATGTTATTCGCAATGTGGATACTCAACGAATCGAATATAAAGGGCAGAGAATGCTAACAGAAATGTTCCAAATTTTTGAATCTGATCCAGAGCGTTTATTACCGAGAAATACTGCAAATCGTTGGCGTAATGCCCCTGAAGAAAGGAAGAAACGGATTATTTGCGATTATATTGCAGGCATGTCGGATGCACACGCATTGCGGGTATATCAACAACTTTGATTTAAGAGCGAATCCCATCGAATTGATGGGATTTTTTATGCAAACCGTATAGAATAGTGCGGTTAATTTTCACTGAATTTTTATGGGGCAGTTGTGGCATTAATTAGTTTAACCAATGGATATCTTTCCTTTAGTGATGCGCCTTTGTTAGATCACGCAGAACTACATATTGAACCGAATGAACGCGTTTGTTTAGTTGGGCGTAACGGCGCAGGTAAATCAACTTTATTGAAAATCATCGCAGGCGATGTGCTTATGGATGATGGCAAAATCCAATACGAAAAAGATCTTGTGGTTTCTCGTTTAGAACAAGACCCACCGCGTAATGCGCAAGGCAATATTTTTGATTATGTCGCGGAAGGCGTAGGGCATTTAACGGATTTATTGAAAGAATATCATCATATTTCTGTTCAATTGGAAGAAAATTACAGTGATCAAATTTTAAGTCAATTAGAGCAAGTTCAGGCTAAATTAGAACACGCTGATGGCTGGCGATTTGAAAATAAAATCAATGAAGTATTGTTAAAACTAGGTTTAAATCCAAACACAAAATTATCCGCACTTTCGGGCGGTTGGTTACGCAAAGCGGCACTAGCACGCGCATTGGTGTGCGATCCTGATGTGTTATTACTTGATGAACCAACCAACCACTTAGATGTGGAAGCCATTGAATGGCTGGAAAATTTCTTACTGGATTTCCAAGGTAGCCTTGTATTTATTTCCCATGACCGTTCTTTTATTCGCAAAATGGCAACACGGATTGT
>ERZ1023225.11-NODE-11-length-202143-cov-170.511045_pt1 | contig 202143 bp, 196 predicted proteins | sample MGYA00380450_ERZ1023225 | MGnify/ENA primary metagenome ERZ1023225 (study PRJEB33173, sample SAMEA4830413) | metagenome | study: EMG produced TPA metagenomics assembly of the PRJEB25223 data set... | reverse complement strand
CTTACCGACAAGAATTAATTATACATTTTATTAACATTTAAGTCAATAACTTTTTAAAATTAATTTTCGTTAGTAATTCAAGTTATTTCTTAAGTTGAGTTGTTTTGTTTGCCTCAACAAATAAATACTATACAGGCTTTCAAACTGCTTAACAACAGTAAAAATTACACCTTTGTCATCTGTACTGAACGCCCTTATCCTAAAAATCGAACTTAAAAAACCCCCACTTATAAATAGTACGTTTTTTAGAACAAGAAACAGATTTTTCTCTAACCATATCAATCAAAAAAAACGCAAAACAGAACGTTATTTTTTTACCAGAAATTAAAAATAAATTTACAAGTTTTAAATAATCTCTCAAAACACCGCTATACAGGCTGATTTAATAAGCTTTAGACCAAAGAAGTACAACTTACTAAGCCAGCATCTATCATTTCAATTACAAAAGAATTTCATTTGCATAGTCATTAACCGCATTTATCAAATTAATAGCACCAACACACCATAACCATAGATCTAATTCGATAATCCAATTCACATCATTACTATTAGAAGTAACAAATCACAACCAACGGCTTGCTTCCTAAAGATTACCCATCCCTCAGTAAAACTAGGTAAACCATACCACCGCCACACCGCAAATAAAGTAGTACATCACACCACACCATAAAAAAAGCCACAATGATTACACTGTGACTTTTCTTACTATAGTATTAAAATCAAAAATGTTTAATAGAAGACATTACATTTCTGTTCTACCTGCGATTGCTTTAGATAATGTTACTTCGTCAGCATACTCTAAATCGCCACCTACCGATAACCCTTGTGCTAATCTCGTCACTTTGATACCTATAGGCTTAACTAATCTAGAAATATACATGGCTGTAGATTCCCCCTCTAAGTTCGGGTTCATAGCTAAGATTAATTCGCTAACTTCATCGTTTTTCAAGCGTTCAATCAATGAAGGAATATTAATATCTTCTGGTCCAATGCCATCCATAGGCGAAATAGACCCATGTAAAACGTGATATAAACCTTTGTATTCTCTCATTTTTTCCATAGCTATGACATCTTTGTCATCTTCCACAACACAAATAACTGAACGATCTCTTTGCTTATCTTCACAAATATAACACGGATCATTTTCAGTAATGTGACCACATACGCTACAATATGTTAATTCTCTCTTAACATCTACTAATGCTTTGGCAAACTGAACAACATCGTCTTCTTTCATATCTAAGGTATGAAAAGCCAGACGTTGGGCTGTCTTTGGACCAATGCCTGGCAATTTCATAAAGCTATCAATAAGTTTTGATATAGGTTCTGGATAATGCATCTATGATCACATTCCAGGGATGTTTAAGCCTTGAGTATGTTTACCTAAACGTTCTTGAGTAAGCTCATCAGCTTTATTCATCGCTTCATTAGTAGCTGCTAACACTAAGTCTTGTAGCATTTCAATATCGTCTGGGTCTACAGCTTCTTCTTTGATTTCAACGTCGACAACTTCTTTATGACCAGTTACAGTAACTGCAACCATGCCACCGCCAGCTGTTCCTACAATACGCTCTTCTTTAAGTTTTTCTTGTTCTTGAGCCATTTTCTTTTGCATTTTTTGCATTTGTTTCATCATTTGTTGCATGTTTCCGCCACCGCGCATATTCCATTTCCTCCTTGAAAATCAATAAATATTTATCAATAAAATGATGTTTCTTTCATTATACATACGATTATATCGCTTGTCATGTATCACTCTTCATCTATCACATGTACAGTTTCTTCACCGAAAAGATCTTTTGCTTTTTGAGCAATATCTGTTTGTTGTGCTTGTTGCTTTGGCATATCATCGCCTTCGTTTTTACGATTTTGTAAATATTCCGTTCGAACTCTTTGCCATTGATCTGATGGTACACCAACAACTTTAACGTTTTTATTAACGATATTACATACAACACTTTCTATACTACTACGTTTCTCGTCGTCTTTATTGACGATTTCACAATGGATCTCTTCCTCAAATTTCACAAGTACGTGATCTTCACTTGCCGCCACAGGTTCCGAATTTTGCAATAAACTAACGAGTGATTTTTTATCATTATTTTTGGCATGATCAATCACTTCTTGCCAATGATCTTTCAACAATTTGATATCTGCCTTATTCGCTTTATCTAGCACTTTTGCAATTTGTTGCATTGAAAATGCATTTTTAGATTTTTGTATGCCTCTCGCAGGCTTTTTCGAAGATTTTTGAACAGGAGCGACACTCACTCCTTGTGCTTTTAGTGTTTTTAGTTCTTGCTCTAACTGTTCCATACGTTGCAACAATACATCTGTGTTTGGCGATGAAGCAATTTGTGCTGGTTCAGCTACATTCGCAATCACTTGTGGTTGACCCTTAATCTGCTCAGCTAATTTTACTAACAACACTTCAAAATGAACGTTTTGATTCACACTAAAACGAATCGACACTAATGTATCATTAATAAGATCAATCATTTGATATAACATATCTAATTCTAAGTTCATCAGTGCTCGATACTCAGTATCTTTCTCAGATGTTTTATTCATAATCGTATCTCTGACAAAATAAATCATATCATTTATTAGGCGATTCACTTCTTTACCTTCTGTTATAAACTGATGGTATTTTTTAAAAGATGCTTGTACGTCACCTTGTACAATATCATCAAACAAGTGATCCAACGCTTCATCATGTACGCTACCTGTGACATTCAACGCATCTTGCAATGTTAACGTACCATCACCAAATGCAATAGCCTGATCCATAATACTTAATGCATCACGCATACCCCCTTCAGACGCTTTAGCGATAAATGCCAAGGCTTCATCTTCACATTCAATTTGTTGTGCATCTGCTACAAATTTTAAACGTTCAACAATTTGATCTAGGCTAATTGCTTTAAAATCAAAACGTTGTGCCCTAGAAATGATTGTTGGAGGGATTTTATGTGGTTCTGTCGTTGCCAATATAAAAATAGCGTGTGCTGGAGGTTCTTCTAACGTCTTTAAAAGGGCATTAAAAGCACCTGTTGTTAGCATGTGCACCTCATCTATAATATAAACTTTATATTTCGATTCACTTGGTGCATATTTAACTTTGTCTCTAATATTTCTTATTTCATCAACGCCATTATTACTAGCAGCATCAATTTCTATCACATCTGAATTAGTCCCCTGCGTAATGCCTTTACAAATATGACATTCATTACAAGGTTCTCCATCAGTGCTATTTAGACAGTTGATTGCTTTAGCAAACACTTTGGCAATACTCGTTTTCCCCGTACCTCTCGGACCACTAAAAATATAAGCATGCGACTGTTTTTCTTTCGAAATCGCATTGCGCAATGTCTTCGTGACATGTTCTTGTCCGACGACATCCTCGAAACTTTGGGGTCTGTACATACGATATAAGGCTTGATAATTCAAGTTAGCACCTCCATAAACAATTACCTCTCATTATAGCATGATAATACCTTTACTTCTTAATTGAACAATTAATAAAAATGTTCTGGAAATTTTACGATTCCGTGTGGTGCATCCGTCAAATTATCCCATAAATATTTTACAAGTAACGGTGCATCACCAGATTCTAATTTAATGTCATGCTCAGCAGCATTTTGATAACCCAACTTTTCAAAGTAGTCAAAACAATGGTCTACAACAACCGTACTATACTCTTGTGCTTTGGCACGCTCTTCTACTGCTTGAACCAAGCCACGACCTAATTTTTGTCCACGTAATTCAGGATGAACTGATAAAGAGGCAATCGCCAAACCATAATACGTCTTATCATCACTATTAATTTCTACTTCAATTAATAAAACGTGTCCAACGACATCGTTATTTTCATTTTTCGCTATTACTTCTAATTCAAAATTATAGCAAGGAGATTTTCTTAAATGTTTTACTTTCGCACGTGCTTGCCAACTCGTTTCAGGATTATCATCAAAACTTTCTTCAATACTATTTAAAGATTTATCATAATCTAACTCTGTTAAAGTACTTAAATATATTTGCATATGTCCTCCGTAGGCATTTGATTGTCAATAATCATAACGTATCTCATTAATAATTCTATTGTAAGATACTCCCCCTCATTTCACCATCATTTCTTTATCATCAAATTATAACTTCTTACTTTTCATTGACACAAAAATCATTCAAACTGCACATCGAGTTCACTTGAATCAAACTTCACATATAAAAAAGCTACTTCCCACAAACATGTTCCACGTATAATACGCTGAATTGTCTTCAAGAAAGTAGCTTCTATAATTATATATTTTCAACTCTTAATAATCGGTTTAATATTTAAAAAATAAAAAACCGTGCACCTAAGCATCGAACGTAATTCACGAACGTAACCAAAGTCGTTAGCTAAATCTCGGCTACCCTACGGCACATATGATGATCCACTTAATGCTGCTTCCGTCAGGACCTGACATGGTTCATGGGTTCATATTGCATAGGACCGAAATCTTCAAACACTACGTGCTTTGGGCAGACTTCGCAAAAATACGGCCTCAACAAAGGAATTAAGCCTCGCATAAAGCGGATTTCGAGTACAGGGAACCGCTACCTCCCCACCTAGCACGGCAAGATATATATTACTATATTTTAATAGTTAATTGCAAGTATAAATCATTTATATCATTGTTTACTTTATACGACGTCTTGAGAAGTCATTAAATTTAAATTCATTTGCAAGATGTTTTGAAATATTATATTGAAACGGCATTGTATTTTCTAAATACACAATACTTCGAACTGTTGCTGAATAAGCCACCGATACATCACCAAACAATTGATATGCTTGTTCATCAAACGGTTCAAAAGTAATAGACTTACTTGAATAACTAATATTAAGATTTAATACCTTTTCCAAATAATCATAAATAGAATCACTCGCAACATCATTACCTATATCTGAAACAATCGACTTTAGAAAATAATCTTCATCAACAATCTTCACATGTTGGTTAAGCCGACGAGTTCTAACAATATGAATGAGTGATTCACTAGAATTGATGTTTAAAGCATGTTGAACTTCTGGAACTTCATGCGCTTCAACAACCTCATTCACAACAACTTCAGTTAAATATGCGACGCCCATTTCTTCTTGCATTTCTTTAAAACTAACAAGTTCAGAAAATGGAAACTCTGTAACCTCCTGATAAATGACAAGTGACCCTTTACCATGAATCTTTTGAATCATGCCGTCTAATGCCAACAAATCTAATGCCTTACGCACGGTCTCTCGAGATGACTGGTACAATTGCACCAAATCATGTTCAGACGGAATTTGTTCACCATATTGAATCTGCCCGTTTAATATATCTTCTTTCAACGCCTCATAAATCTTCATAAACTTTTTTTGTTTCGCCATATAAACGCATCCACTCAATTTATTTTACGCGTTTGTTTCGATTACAATTGCACCAAACCCGCTTATCGTATTATTTTCCACTGTGCCTGTTTGAATCACAACACAACCTTCTCTAGCCAATCCTTCTGGCAAATCAACAGCCGATGCTGAGAAATTCGCAATTACTAGCCATTGTTGATTCTTATAATGACGTTCATAAACAAATAAATGATCATGATCCATAAAACGTGGCACAATGTCTCCATACGTAATAATATCATGCGTATGTCTTAATTGTATTAATTTTTGATACGTATAGAAAATAGACTCTTTATTCTGAAGTGCTTGTCTAACGTTGACCTGATGATAATTTTCCGAAATATCAATCCAAGGCTTACCAGCTGTAAATCCAGCATTAACATCATCACTCCATTGCATAGGCGTTCTCGAATTGTCTCGTGACTTCTGTCCTAAAATCGCTAACACATCCGCTTCAGCATGCCCTTCACTTAACAACTGATGGTAGGCATTAATCGATTCAACATCACGATATTGTGCTATTGATGTAAAATGTGGGTCCGTCATACCAATTTCTTCACCTTGGTAAATATATGGCGTCCCTTGCAACATATGCAGTGCGATAGCTAACATTTTAGCACTTTGTATCCTCATCTCTTCCGACGTATCATCACCAAATCTAGACACTACCCGTGGCTGATCATGATTACACCAGAAAATCGCGTTCCATCCGCCACCGTCATAAATACCTCGTTGCCATTGCATCAGAATTTCCTTTAACTTATGAAAATCAAGCTTCGCATTTGTCCACTTTTCACCATCAACATAATCAACCTTTAGATGATGAAAATTAAAAACACTATTCAATTCTTGGCGTTCTGGTTGTGTATACTTAATACAATTTTCAATCGTCGTCGAAGACATTTCTCCTATAGTCATCATGTCAGTGTTACCAAACGTTTGACGATTTAATTCATGCAGAAACTCATGCACTCTAGGACCATCCGTATAAAATTCTTTACCTATTTTGTCAGAGTCCTTAAATTCACCTTTAGAAATTAAGTTAATGACATCAAATCGAAAACCATCAACGCCGAAGTCTATCCAATGATTGACTATGCGATATAACGATTGACGTACTTCCGGATTATCCCAATTTAAATCAGCTTGACTGACATCAAATAAATGTAAATAATATTCATCTGTCTCAGAATCATACTTCCATGCATTACCACCGAATTTAGAATGCCAATTTGTTGGCGGCCCGTCTTCAGATGATCTGAAAAAGTAATAATCTCTATAAGGGTTATCTTTAGATTTACGGGCTTCTTTAAACCATTCATGCTCCGTCGACGTATGATTAATGACAATATCTAACATCACTTTCAAGTCTTTTTGATGCGCAACTTTGATTAACTTTTCAAAATCATCCATCGTTCCAAAGTCTTCATTGATTTCTAAATAATTGCTGATATCATAGCCATTATCATTCATCGGTGATTCATACACTGGTGTTAACCAAATATAATCAACACCCAATAACTTGATATAATCCAATTTTTCTATAATTCCATTGATATCTCCTATACCATTCCCCGTCGTATCATTAAACGACTTAGGATAAATTTGATATACAACGGATTTTCTCCAATCTATTTCTTTCGACACACAATTACCACCTTATAACGTAATAAAGGACGTCCAAATAACGAACGCCCCTTTTTTATTTTATTAATCTTCAACAATTTCTTTCGCTTTTTGTTTACTAAAATGAGACATCACAATTGTTAGTATACATGGTACAACAATAGCAATAGCTGTCACAATAAGATATACTGGCCAAAATTCTTTTTGAATTGAAATGAATGCTGGCACGCCACCAACACCAACTTTTCCAAGTACGTTATTCATACCAACGATTGCCCCCAATACACAAGACGTTGATATCGCAGCGATAAATGGATATTTCAGAGGTAAGTTCACACCGAACATGGCTGGTTCAGTAACACCTAACATACCAGAAATACAAGATGTTAATGCCAAGCCTTCTTCTTTAACCATTTTACGACGTTTATAGACAAACCATGCTCCAAATGCTGCAGAGCCCTGACAAATATTGGAAATCGCAACAATTGGCCATAAATACGTACCGCCTAAGCTGCTACCCATCAATTGGAAATCTACTGCTAAAAACATATGGTGTAGTCCTGTAATTACAAGTGGTGCATATAACAATCCATATATTGCTCCGCCAAGCCATCCTGCATGTTGGAATATAAATGTAACACCAGATGTAATACCTGTACCAATCAATAACGCAACTGGTCCAATGATAATAAATGCTAAAAATCCAGTAACTAAAAGCGCTACGGGTCCAACGACCAACATTTTTATCGAATCGTGAACGACTTTATTTAATCCTTTTTCAATTTTAGCTAGAACGTAAGCTGCAATTAAAACTGGCAACACTTGACCTTGGTAATTCAACTGCTTAATCTCTAAGCCAAATAAGTTCCACGTCGGAATATTCCCTTTTGCCAAATCATACTGAGATACTAATTGCGGATGCATTAAAATCAAACCTAAGACTATGCCTAGAATCGGACTACCACCAAATACACGCATACTACTCCAACCAATTAATGCTGGTAAGAAAATAAATGCCGTACTCGCAATCACATTAATGATGTTTGAAATATCAGCAATTTGTGGATACATCTCAATAAGTGCTTTTGGACCAAATAAACCTTTCATTGTAAGTAAATTATTGATTCCCATTAACAAACCAGCTGTCACAATCGCAGGTAATATTGGTATAAAAATATCCCCCAACAATTTGATCAAACGTTGTACTGGATTCCCTTTTTGTGCAGCTGCTTGTTTCGCTTCATCTTTCGAAGCTTCTTGAGCACCTGTTTCATCAATAAACTGCTTATACACTTCATCGACTGTTCCTGGACCAATGACAATTTGATATTGATGGTCTGCTTTAAACTGCCCCTTGACCAACGCGTTATTACTTAATGCGTCTTTATCAACTTTACTTTCATCCTTCAGCACTAAACATAATCGTGTTACACAATGCGTTGCAGCTTCAAGATTTTCTTTTCCCCCAATAGCGGTTACGATGGCTTTTACATCTTCTCTTTTTACAGCCATATATTTCACTCCCTTAATGTCTTAAAACGAGTATAACTTGTCTAGACAAGTTATGTAAAGGCTTTCAACAAAATATTTTTATTTTGTCACAATTATCTGGGGTAGCCATTTCAGAAAATCAATGAGCCATAACGACATATGTAGCAATAACTCCTCGCTACAATTGCGTTATTAACAATACCTCACCACGCTCTCACCATTATAAAGTGTAGATGCATGGCCAACTCCTAAATTGAAAAATGCATATCTATAAATAGCAAACTTGTCCACACAAGCCATCCATCATATTTCACAAAACAAAAAAGACATTTAGCTATGTATATTGCACAAGCCAAATGCCCTTCCAATCTCAATGCCTTATCATTTCTATTATCAAAAATTACGAGCCATTCAAAGACAAATAAAAAAGGTAAACACTCAAAATTTGAGCACTTACCTTCATTATATATAGAATTTAATATAAATATTGATGGCGGAGGAAGAGGGATTCGAACCCCCGCGAGCCGTTAAGCCCCTGTCGGTTTTCAAGACCGATCCCTTCAGCCGGACTTGGGTATTCCTCCTAAACACAATATTTATCATATATGAACGTTCTGTAAAAGTCAATATTGTTTTTAAGCATTACATGATTACCACAAATCATTGTCTTCCACTACAGTTGACCTATAAACGAATGTAAAAAATCACTACTTATAATTAATCTATTTGTTGTCTTACAAACCTTTGTTTTTAGGTTACAAAGATGGCATGTGACGTTGATAGATACTAGATTTTTTCAAACTCGATTCAGCATGTCACAACGTCAACGTAACCACCATTTCCATACAAAGATTATACACAAACTTTACTAGCTAAATACTGATCTACTGCTTTCGCTACGCCTCTACCTTCTTTAATTGCCCATACAACTAAACTTTGACCACGTCTAGCATCTCCAGCAGCAAATACCTTTTCATTATTAGTTTGATAGTTTGTATCATCCGCCACGATTCGATTTCTATCCGTTTTAATGTTAAAAGCATTCGGTACTGTTGGTTCTGTACCTTCGAAGCCGATTGATAATAATACAAGGTCAGCAGGCCAAAATCTTTCAGGTCCTTCTTTCATGACCATACCATTTTCGCCTTGCTCTAAAATTTGAGTATACAAACCACGTATGTGTCCTTTATCGTCAACATCGTAACGCATTGTTTGAACACCATATGCACGTGGTTCCTTACCAAACTTAGCTTCGTACTCTTGGTGCGCATAGTCCATTTTAAACACCGGCATTGCTAAAGGCCATGATGCATTTTCTGTAAATGTAATTGCTTCTGGCAATTTCGTATATTTATTAAATTGAACAATCGATTTACAATTTTCTCTTAATGCTGTCGCTACACAGTCTGCCCCTGTATCACCAGCACCAATGATAATGACATTCTTATCTTTTGCAGTTATTGTTATATCATCAATTTCTCCATTTAACAACTGCGTTTGTTCAGTTAAATAATCCATAGCGAAATGTATACCATCACCCATGCGTCCTTCTAAAGGTAAATCTCTACCTTTTTGTGCACCAGTACATAATATAATGGCATCATACTCAGATTCTAACGTTGCTTTATCAATATCAACGCCGACTTCAACACCATTAATGAAAGTAATGCCCGCTTCTTCCATTAACTTAATACGACGTCGAACCACATCTTTATCAAGTTTCATATTCGGAATACCATACATTAATAAACCGCCTGATTCTCTAGCACGTTCATAAATAGTTACTTGATATCCTAGTAGATTAAGTTCTTCAGCAGCAGCTAATCCTGCTGGACCGCTTCCAACGATTGCCACTTTTTCATCTCTACGGCGACTCGGAACTTTCGGCGCTACCCAACCATTTTCAAAAGCTTCATCAATAATTGTGCGTTCAATACCTTTAATCGCAATCGATTCTCTATTAATCTTCATCACACAAGCACTTTCGCATGGTGCAGGACATACACGCCCTGTAAAGTCAGGAAAGTTATTTGTTTCGCTTAAGCGTTCATAAGCAGTTTTAAAATCTTGATGATACACTAAGTCGTTCCATTCAGGAATGTAGTTTCCAATTGGACAACCTATTGTTTCCCTACCATACTGTTGTCCGGTTTGACAAAACGGCGTTCCACAATCCATACATCGTGCACCTTGGATAGAGGCATCTTCTTTAGTAAATCGTTGTTGATATGCTTTATGATGCTTCAAACGGTCTACCAGTGATAATTCACCTAAGTACTGTTTGTCATACTTCATAAATCCTTTAAATTCACCCATCGTATCTCCCCCTTTCCTTAATACACAACGGCTGGTTTATGTTTAGCATCGATTGTTTTACTGTCATCGTAAAATGCAGCTAACATCGCTTCATCTTCATTGTCATGTAATGATTTGTGCAAATGAATTTTTTGCATCATTAATTGATAATCTTTAGGAATAACTTTAACGACGACATCTTCAATGCGATCAAAATGTTTTAACACATGAATCGCTCTCGTACTATTCGTGTGTGACACATGTTCTTCCAGCATTTGCTTAATGAATGCTTTTTCTTCTTGGTGTTTAATCTTTGTAAACGAAAGCGTATCTAGTTGATTATTTTCAACAAAAGCTTCTACATCAGACGGGATAACGTAAGCAATACCACCACTCATACCTTGACCGAAGTTCTTACCTACATCACCTAAATTAATGACATGTCCACCAGTCATATACTCTAATCCATGGTCGCCGATACCTTCAACGACAACATCTACACCACTATTTCTAATACAGAATCTTTCTCCTGCACTACCGTTAATAAATGCCTTACCACTTGTCGCACCATAGAATGAGACGTTACCAGCAATAATTTCATTTTGTCGTTCTTCAAAAGGTGCTTTGACAATGACCGTACCACCAGATAATCCTTTACCAACATAGTCATTCGCATCTCCAGTATGATGAATCATTAAGCCTTTCGGTGCATATGCTGCAAGACTTTGACCAGCATGACCATTCGTATAAACATTAATTGTATTTTCAGGAAGTCCTGCTTCTCCATATTGTTTCGAAATCTCACTACCTGTAATAACCCCTACATCACGTTGTTCATTATTTACTGTAAAGCTACCTGTATAGCGACGCCCTTCAGCAATATATGGCTTCGTTACTTCATATAAATTTGTTAAATCAAATCCATGCTCAAGATTATGATTTTGTTGAATTTCTTTTGTGTTTGGCCCATCGAAAGGACATAACAGTTTTTCAACATCAATACTAGCCGCTTTGCTATTCGCTTTTAATGTTGATGATCGTTGTAATAAATCAGTTCTTCCAACTAAGTCTTCTACACGTTTCAAACCTAAAGATGCTAAAATTTCTCTTAATTCTTGTGCAATAAAATGCATAAAATTAACAACATGATGTGCTTTACCTCTATATAAAGCACGTAAATCTTTGTTTTGAGTTGCAACTCCTACTGGACATGTATCTTTATGGCATACACGCATCATAATACAGCCCAACACCACTAATGGTGCAGTTGCAAATCCAAATTCTTCCGCTCCAAGCGCACATGCGTACGCTACATCTTTACCAGTTAATAACTTACCGTCTGTTTCTAACTTAACACGACTTCTTAAGTCATTTAGTTTTAATGTTTGATGTGTTTCTGCTAAACCAATCTCCCAAGGAACACCGGCATGCTGAATACTCGTTTTGGGTGAAGCCCCTGTACCACCATCGTAACCACTGATGACAATTTTATCTGCAAATGCTTTTGCCACCCCAGATGCAATGGTACCAACACCTGTTTTCGAAACTAATTTTACCGCGATATCTGCATCTTTATTCGCATTTTTCAAATCATGTATCAGTTGCGCTAAATCTTCTATTGAATAAATATCATGATGTGGCGGTGGTGAAATCAGACCGATACCTGGCGTTGACCCTCTTGTCTTCGCAATCCACGGATATACCTTAGTACCAGGTAATTGACCACCTTCACCAGGCTTTGCACCTTGCGCAACTTTAATTTGAATTTCTTTGGCATGTTGTAAATAATCACTAGTTACACCAAAACGCCCAGAAGCAACTTGTTTAATCGCACTTACTTTGTTGCTTCCATCAACTTGTACTTCATAACGTTTTGCATCTTCGCCACCTTCACCACTATTACTCTTTCCACCTAATTGGTTCATGGCTTGTGCTAACGTTTCATGTGCTTCCGCTGAAATCGATCCATAACTCATCGCCCCTGTATTAAAGCGTTTGACAATGTCACTTACCGGTTCAACTTGGTCGATGTCAATCGGTGTACATGCTTTAAATTCAAGTAAATGTCTAATGTGATCTGTTCTATTTTTGTTCACCGCTTCAGAGTATGCTTTAAATTGCGCATAGTCATTTTCTTTACATGCGTGCTGCAATAAGAAAATAGATTCCGGATTAAAAGCATGATGTTGACCTTGTTGTCTCCATTGGAATGTACTACCTGATGCAAGATAATTATCATCACTTTGTTGACGTGCTTTATTTTCAGCATCAATTTGATCAATCGAAATACCAGATAACTTAGACTGTGTCCCAGTAAAATAACGATCAATCACATCATGAGACAAGCCAATCGCTTCAAATATTTGTGCCCCTTGATAACTTTGCACTGTCGAAATTCCCATCTTAGCCATTACTTTAATGACACCTTCTGACAATACATCCGTATATGTCTTAACATTATCGACAACGGTGCCTTGTAACCCTTCTGTCAATGTCAGTTGTTCAACTGTACGTTGCGCTAGGTATGGCACAATTGCATTCGCGCCATATGCGAGTAAACAAGCAACATGATGCACTTCTCGTGTCTCACCAGATTTAGCGACTAAACTTGTAGACATACGTAAATCTGCTTTAATAAGTAATTGATGCACATGACTTATTGCGAGTAACATCGGCATTGCAAAGCCATTGCTATCAACTAATCCACTATCATCTAACACTAGAATTTGAGCGCCTTGCTTTACAGCATTCACTGCTTCTCGGCCTAATGCTTCTAACGCATCTTCCAAATCCCCTTCATATACCGTTGATAAATAAGTTAATTTAAAATGTTCCTGATCAATCGCTGCTAAGTGTGATTCATTCAATACCGGCCTTTTCAATTGAATACGATCTAAAACCGTTTCGTCAGGTGCTAGTAAGTTACCTTCGCCACCTAAATAAGAAAGTTCACTCGTTACGATTTTTTCACGATACGCATCAATTGGTGGATTCGTAACTTGTGCAAACAGCTGTTTAAAGTAATTAAATAGTGATTCTGGTCGCTCGTTCAACACTGCAATTGGCGCATCATATCCCATTGCACCGATAGGATCCTTCTTACCTTCTACAAGTTCCTGAATATACTTATGAATCTCTTCTTTCGTGTATGCAAACTGACGTTGTAATTTAAATAACGTCTCATCTTTCCATTGCGAATCTTGATATTGTATATTTTCAAAATCAAAGTCAACTTTATGGTTATCAATCCACGCTTTATATGGTAATTCTCCAGCAATCGCACCTTTTAAATCATTATTTTCAATGACTTTATTCTGTTTAAAATCAACAAGCAATAACTTTCCAGGATTCAATTGACCTTTAAAAGCAACATTACTTTCAGGTACGTCCACAACACCCACTTCAGATGAAAAGACAATAAAGTTATCTTTAGTAATCGTATAACGACCTGGACGTAATCCATTTCTATCTGTAAGCGCGCCAAGTTTGTCACCGTTACAGAACGAAATCATTGTAGGACCATCCCACGGTTCCATTAAATAACTATAAAATTCATAAAACGCACGTACATTTGCATCATTCGCTTCATTATATAACCAAGGTTCAGGTATGAGTAACATCGCTGCCTTTTCTGGCTCCATGGCTAACGATAAGAACTCTAGCGCATTATCTACAATGGCAGAGTCACTACCATCCTCATCGACAATTTGAAACACTTTATGTTGATCCTCGCCAAATAATGTTTCGATTAATTTATGTTGGCGTGCTCGCATCCAGTTTACATTACCTTTAATCGTGTTAATCTCACCATTATGCATTAACATACGGTTAGGATGTGCCCTTTTCCAACTCGGGAATGTATTCGTACTAAATCTCGAATGCACTAACCCTAGCTTTGATTGATATAAATCATCCGATAAATCTGTATATAGTTTTTTAATTTGGTCTGATCGTAACCAACCTTTATATACAATTGTTTTGCGTGATAAGCTCGTAAAATACAATTCTAAATCGCACTGAGTCGAATAGAACTCTAATTGTTTTCTCGCTAAAAACAAACGCTTTTCAACATCTTCAATGTCCCTAATATCAATAAACACTTGTTGAATGACTGGCATCGTATCTGCTACATGTTTAGCAATGGCATCTTTATTAACTGGTACATTACGATAACCAAGAATTGATAACCCTTCGCCTTCAAAATATTTTTTAAAAACTACTTCATGTTCAGAACCTAAAATGCGTTCTTTGGAAAAAAATAACCCCACGGCATATTCACCTTCACCTGGGATATCAAAGTCCGTTACATGTTGTTTGAAAAATGCAAAAGGTATTTCAGTCATAATACCTGCGCCATCACCAGTGATGCCATCTGCGCCGACCCCGCCCCTGTGATCTAAGCGTCGCAACATTTCAAGCGATTTATCAATGATGTCGTGAGACCTTTTATTATCCATATTCGCATAAAAACCAATACCACACGCATCATGTTCCTCACGATAGTCATATAAGCCTTTAATTAATTTCTCATTGTGCATGATGCACACCCCTTTTTTAGAATATTCTGATATTAGTTATTAATGATAATTACTATAATCTAAAAAATTTATCTGTTCAATATATAAAATAGAAGATATTCATCTAAAAAATAGAACATTTATCAATAATATTGCTATAATAGTTACAAAACACTCATTTTTGGAGGTGCCTATATCGCTATGGAAATTAAACAATTAAGATATTTTATCGAGGTCGCTAAAAGAGAACATATCTCCGAAACAGCACTTGAACTAAACATTGCTCAATCAGCGATAAGCCGTCAAATTACATTATTAGAACAAGAACTTAATGTGTCTTTATTTAAAAAGCAAGGACGCAATATTACGCTCACATCTGAAGGGAAATTATTATTTAATGAAGCTCTGCGTATTATTGAACATTTAGATAGCACGATTGAACAATTTCAAAGCCATGGATTAACTAAAAATAAAAGTATCTACATTGGCTATGATGAGAGTGACGTATCCCACATGTTACTACCACTTATCCAAACGTTTCATTTACAAAATGATACACATGTCATACCGAGCTTATTAGAACATGACACAATTATAAATAGCGTATTAAATGGGAATATAGACATTGGTTTCACGGAACTTACACCAGAAATACGTAAACACAAACAATTACATATGCTACCTTTATTCGAAGAGCACTATCATTTATATGCGCCTTCAGACGATCCAATTACGATGGCGACACACCCACCATTAATTCAGTTTGAGCATAGTCATATTTATTGCTTGGCACCATTTGCCGAAACTGTAAAAAAACAATTGCGCAAGATTACTAAATCAGATGTATACACAATCAGTAGCCAACCACTTGCGCAGTATCTCCTTCGTCAAAAAGAAGGTTACATCATTTCATCACAAAATATACATTTACCAGAATCTAAATCATGGATAGATATAAAATTAGATCATACTGAATTAAAAAGAACGATATGTGCTATTACAAAGGAGCCTTATACAAAGAGTGATATTGGCATATTATTAACACTTATTCAGCAATTAATGACTAAAACGTCTACATTCCATTAAGTAATTCGATGCTATCAATGATGATTTTCGTTTTACACTTAGCAGTAATATCTTTGAAAATAAAAAATTAAGGGCGTATAATCACCATATTAATTCATTCATAGAATTGGGGTTTTGTTTTTGAAATATAGAAATTTATTTACAAAGCCATTTAATATAATTTTAGGTTTGTTCTGCATCGCATTCATTGGTGCTATTTTATTTACATTCAATAATGAGAACTTTTACAACAAACCAATTGGTCAAATTATAGATGTCAAACATGTTTCTTCGACACCTACAAAAGATGCACAAAATAATCGTGATATTAAATATAAAAATCAATTAAAAGTCAAAATATTAAATGGTCAATTTGCTGGAGAAACGACGACGATTAATCATCAGTACGTCAAATCGCAAGCAGATTCTGAGGCATTTCGCACACACGAAAAAGTATTATTACATATTTCTAACAAGCCGAGTGATGCTTATATTATAGAAAAGAAGCGTGATACCTTAACGGTTATCATCACTGGTTTGTTCTTATTAACTGTATTATTGGTTGGTCGCAAAGTCGGACTGCAATCGATTTTATCGTTAATCTTGAATTCTATTGCCATATTAATCGCAATTTACATTCATATTCAACATAGCAATATTAATTTATTCTTACTCATGACCATTGCCATGATCTGTTCAACAATACTCACTTTATTGCTCGTTACAGGCTGGCATATGCGTACACTCATTACCATAGCCAGTACAATTATCGGAACTTTTTTGAGTATAGGTTTAACAGAATTAATCATATATATGACAGATGGTAAAGGCATTAAATATGAAACGATGAACTTTTTATCATTACCACCGAAAGATATCTTCCTAGCCTCAGTGTTAATAGGTTCACTTGGCGCTATTATGGATGTTGCAATTACAATTGCTAGTGGTATGCATGAAATTTTACAGCGTACGCCACACATTTCAATGAGGAGATGGGCGCTTGCTGGGCGAAACATCGGCCAAGATATTATGGGAACAATGACTAACATCTTATTATTCTCATATTTATCCGGTGCACTACCTATGTTTTTAATCTTTTTAAAAAATGCCAATACAGTGACTTATACTATTTCGATGAATTGGTCGTTAGAAATTGCGCGCGCACTAACAGGTGGTATAGGTATCGTACTTACAATTCCTATCACAATATTGTTTATGGAAATATTTGAAACATTAAGGAGGGCGAAACAATGAATGCTGTATTTATATTGGCGTTATTGCTCCTCTTTCTGATGATAATTTTCGGAGGTAAAAAGGGATTCATCTCTTATTTAACCCTATTTTTAAATTTCGCTATTTTAATTATTAGTATTGTATTGATTATTTTTGGCGTACCGATTTATGTCGTCACATTCTTTTTCTGCATTATTATTGGCGCTTGTAATTTATTCGTACTCAATAGTTACAATGTTAAAACACAAGCTGCATTTATCAGCACTATCGTTACAACAATATTGTTGATTACACTCATTTATTTATCGGTCTACTTCGGTCATCTACAAGGCTTTTCAACCGAACAACAAGATGAAACATATGTGTATTCAATGAATATTGGCATTGATATGGTTCAATTTATGGTGTTCACTATTATTCTTGCTGTTATTGCAGCTGTGATAGATTTAACAATTACCATTAGTTCACCCATTTATGAATTGCATCAAGTGAATCCAACGCTTACGCAATACGAATTATTCCAATCTGGCATGCGTGTTGGTAGAGAAATTTTAGCGACATCTGCGAACACGATTTACCTTGCCTTTTTTGGTGGCCAACTTGCTTTATTTATTTGGTTTTTCAAACTTAAATATTCATTTGGTCATATTATAAACTCGAAAATATTTGCCCAAGAATTTATTTCTATTATTTTAGGCGGTATTGCCGTTGCAATCAGTATTCCGATTACGGCTTGGATTACGGCATTTTTAATAAAAAGACCATCTCGACAGCGCAAAAATGATGAGTCTATCAATTAATCGCAACTAGCAATATAACTTAAGTTAAGCGACCTGTGGATATATGTCAATTGTTCACTAGGTCGCTTTTTACTATAGTAAATTGTCCGATGATCTATAACAAAAAGCACCTTTATTCATCATTAATTGTTGTGGTCGACGATGAGTAAAGATGCTTTTAAATTTAATTTATTTTATAGTTAACGCCATAATATGAACAGGTCTTCCGACGAACATACTATCTCCCATATATTGATATCCTTGTTGGCGATAAAGTGCCATGGCATGTGGATTGTCAGTATTAACCGTTAACACAATCTCATTAATATCCTGAAATGTTGAAGTGATAAATGACGCCAATTTTTCCATTACCACTTTACCTATTCCTCTATTACGATAACGTTGATCAACACTAAATGACCTGAAAAATACTGCATCTTGGTTATCGCTAAATGGTGCGACCCCTTTTCCACGATGTAATGTAAAAAAGGCCACACATTGCCTGCCATCCATTACAACGATGGGATACCTTTCATTATCAGACATTGCAGCTGTAATATTTTCCTCTGGCGTTTTAACAAACTTCAAATCACTTTCACTTAATTGAAAAGCTTCTAACATCGAATAATCTTGTGGGACATAATGTCGTAACATGATGGTGTCATTATTTGTCATGTTTACCACCATAAGTTTCAATCCAAACTTTGACAGCAGGCGCAATCAACGCATCATTATCTTTATCAATCCAGCGTATATCCGTAATTTCATTATTGATAGTTACGTTTTCCCAATCGATTTTGGTTAATGCGCGAAATCCATTTAACTCAGTTAACATATCCTGTTGTGGATATGCAGGACCTACAATTGTCCCGACATATTCAATTTCATCCATTGTTAATGTTAAATTTAATTCTTCTTTTACTTCTCTTAACAGCGCGTGTACTTGTGATTCCCCTTCTTCTATTTTACCACCCGGGAAATAATACTTTTCGCGATTCCTTACTTGAACAAGCAATATTTTATCAGCTGTTTCTTCAACTAAACAGACACATTTAATCATCTTTGACACCCCAACTTTGTGAAATCAATTTTTCAAATTATACTGTACAATTATGTTATCATATATGAGTAGTTATAGCGCAAAACGTTAGCAATTCAGCGCACCCAACTTTTCATATAAACAGAAGATACTAGGGGGAATTATTATTATGGCAAAACGTTCCAAATCACAACGTTTATCAAGTTTACTAAATGTCGCAGGTTTCATAGTCGACGGCTACAATGGCTATAAATATCATGCTAAAAATAAAAAATTAGTATATCTTTCATTAGGTTTAAGCACTGTAGGAACCGTGTTAGACTTTTACATTTCAATTAAGTCACCACGTAAGTTCAAAAAAGCAGTGGCAGTTGTTACTTTAATAACAAACGGTGCTAGATTATTTACAAGCATTCGCAAAGTAAAACATGAATACTAATTCAGAAAAGGATTGGTCGAACATAGAACATGAAGTTCATTCGACCAATCCTTTTTCATATACAAAAATTCCTATTACAACAATCACGACTTTGATAGCCCCGCCATAAAATTTAGGATTCAATCCAACTTTTCAGCTTGTGAAATGTAATAGGAATTCATTATATATTTATATACGTAAGACTTTAGTGAATATATCTATAATTATTTACTTGGTAAGCTGGTACCGTTCTGTAAGTTAAAATACCTGGTGCAGCTGAATAGTTCATTTCTGAAACTAAAATACTACCATCGTTATTTACACGTTCTACAAACATAACATGACCATAGTAACCTACATCTGTTTGAGCGATAGAACCTACAGTAGGTCTATTGTCGATAGTGTAACCATCTGCTGCCGCTGCGTTATCCCAGTTATTAGCATTCCACCAATAAGTACTAATACCTTTACCAATTTCAGCACGACGATTAAATACATGATATGTACATTGACCCCATGTATATAAGTTTTGGTGACTGAATACTGGTGTATTGTAACCTCTATTTGTCGTTGTTGCAGATCCTGAGTTCGTAGATGCATTACCAGTTACTTTCAATTTTTGACCCGGATATATAAAGAAATTATTTAAGCCATTTAAGCTCATAATTTTTTGATAAGTTGTACCATATTTTGATGCAATTAATGACAATGAGTCACCTGCTTGTACTGTATAGTATGATCCGCCACCTGAGTTCGTTGATGGACGGCTACTATTGCTCGCAGCGTTACTTGAGCTAGCAGTACCTGATACTTTTAATTTTTGACCTGGATAAATAAAGAAATTATTTAAACCATTAAGTCGCATAATGTTTTGGTAAGTTGTACCATATTTTGATGCGATTAATGATAATGAGTCGCCTGCTTGTACTGTGTAGTATGATCCGCCACCTGAGTTCGTTGATGGACGGCTACTATTACTCGTAGAATTACTTGAGCCAGATACTTTTAGTACTTGGTTTGGGAAAATTAGATTAGATGTTAAATTGTTTAATGACTTTAATTTAGCAATCGAAATCCCATACTTATTTGAAATTGCCCACACTGATTCACCCGGTTTTACTGTGTGAGTTGTAGCCGCATTTGCTTGAGTTGCCGCAACAGCGCTAATCGCGCTTGTCCCAATAATAGCTGCAATTACTTTTTTTTGCACTTTAAAATCCTCCTCTTGCTTAACTTTCCTAACATTCTTTTATCCGAATTTATGAATACTACATCATTATACGATTTTATTATGTATAATAGGTTGATGTTTGATGACATTATGATTACAAAAAAATCATATACTGTATCATCAAATTTTATAATTACCCCTTAAAATTATTACAACTTATTAGATTTTACAATATCTAAATTATTACAATTTCATAATATTTCACTATAAAATGATTACAATCCCTTTCTCTATTGGAAATAATTTTATTCTCCAACAATAACGCCCTACAAACATAAGCATGAACTTTGCTTGTAGGACGCAATATAATTTATTTTGCTAATGACGTTTCTATTGCCTTAATCTCATCTTTAGATAAATTAACAGGTTTCTCTCCATCTTTGACATCTTCCTGCAACGCTTTTTGAGCTTCTTTTGAATGATACAATTCTACGATTTTAGCATATGTTTTGTTATCCAAGTCTTTGTCATTAACTGCAACAATATTAATATATGGCTTTACTGCATCTGAATTTGATTTTTCTAAAAATATCGGATCATTTTTAGGATCTTTACCCGCTTTAGTTGCTACACCGTTATTAATAACTGCAATATCGACATCAGATAAAGCACGTGCAGTTTGTTGTGCATCTACTGCAGTAATTTTTAAATGTTTTGGATTTGACGTTATATCTTTCACCGTGCCTGCTAATCCGAAATCTTTTTTCAGTTTTATTAAACCAGCTGCTTCTAATAGTTTAAGTGCACGTGCTTGGTTTGACACATCATTTGGAATGACAACTTTAGCACCATCTTTAACCTTTTTGACATCTTTAATTTTATCTGAGTAAATGCCCAACGGTGCTAAAACTGTTGTACTTAATGCTGAAATCTTTGTTCCTTTATGCGCCTTTTTATATTGATCTAAAAATGCAAAATGTTGGAATGCATTCATATCAATATCACCATCATTTAATGCTTTATTCGGTAAATTGTAATCTGAGAAGTGCTTAATCTCCACATCAATATCATCTTTTTTAGCTAATTCTTTAACCTTCTCCCAAGCCTTAGTGTCATTTGATGCGACACCAATTGTTACTTTTTTATCATTGTTACCACCACACGCTGCTAATAATACAAGTGCTACGATAACTAACCCAATCAATCTTTTCATTCTATCAATTCCTTTCAAAATCTTCACTATATATCATTAATGTCTACGTATGAATCTAGCTAGAACATTCCCTAGCGTTTGAATCACTTGGACAATAATGACTAATACAATAACGGTAATAATAATGACCGTCGTATCAAATCTTTGATAACCATACACTAAAGCTAAGTCTCCTATACCACCACCGCCAACAGCTCCTGCCATCGCCGTACTTCCAATAAGTCCAATAATCGCAGTGGTAATTGCTAATACTAACGAACCTAAAGATTCAGGAATTAAAAAATATCTAATGATTTGTAGTGGTGAAGCGCCCATCGCTTTCGCCGCTTCAATAATCCCCTCGTCTACTTCCAATAATGAGTTTTCAACAAGTCTTGCAATGTAAGGTGCCACATATACTGTTAAAGGCACGATGGCAGCAGTCGTACCAATTGAAGTACCTACTACTAATTTTGTGAATGGCACAATCGCAATTAACAAAATAATAAATGGTAGTGACCTTAAAATATTGATTAAAGGATTTAAAACTTGATGTATCACTATATTGGGCCATATGCCTTGTTTTCGAGTAATTACCAATAAGACACCTAATGGAATACCAATCACTGCTCCTAAAAATAAAGCAATAGATACCATATATAGCGTTTCGTACAATGCTTGTAATAACTGTGCACTGTCTAAATCAGAACCAAACATATGTTAATGCACCTCCTCAAATTGAATATTTTTCTCTTTGAAATATTGATTTATTGCCGTGTCTTCAAATTGTTGATCCATATTAAATCGAAGCCACATATAACATACGGTGTTACCTTGTATTTCTGACATAGATGAAAATAAAATTTTAACCTCTCTGCCACAAATTTGAATCAAGTCATTTATAATCGGTTGTGTCACCTGAGTTTCCTCGACGAAGATTTTATAATCTTTAAAATCGCCAACTTGTTCGTCATTCAATCGACGAATCAATGATGTACTTGGCTCAGTCTGTATAACTGTAGACACAAAATTTTGAGCAATCGTCGTTTTAGGATGACTAAACACCTCTTTAACAGTTCCTGTTTCAACCACTTTCCCCTTTTCCATTACAGCAACACGATTACAAATGTCTTTAATAACGCGCATTTCATGTGTAATCATCATAATTGTAATGCCAAAGGTTTGATTGACATTCTTTAATAACGTCAATATCGAAGCAGTCGTTGCTGGATCCAATGCGCTTGTTGCTTCATCGCATAGGAGTATTTTCGGATTAGTAACAAGCGCTCTTGCAATAGCCACCCTTTGCTTCTGCCCACCAGATAATTCATCAGGAAATTGGTCTTTTTTATCACTCAATCCTACAAATTCAAGCATTTCCGTTACTCGTTGCTTAATTTCTGTTTTGCTTTTCTTACTTAAAATGAGTGGCATTGCTACATTTTTAAATACGGTAGCTGAATTTAATAAATTGAAATGCTGAAATATCATACCGATATCTTTCTTAATATCCCTCATCATTTTATCGCTATAATTCGTAATATCATGTCCATCTACAATCACTTGTCCATTCGAGGCAGCTTCAAGATGATTCACGAGTCTTACCAACGTACTTTTTCCTGCACCACTATATCCAATCACACCAAAAATATCATTGCGATTGACCGTAAATGATACGTCCTTCAAAGCATCTATTTTTTGCTTCTTTTTATTAAAGGTCTTACTTACCTGTCGAAACTCAATCATCATCGCCCCTCCTACAAATTCTTATTAATCCACTAGGAATAAGAGCATTATATGTAAAATTGCATATATCGTCAATACAATTTGCCGAATTTTCTAAAAAATTAAAAAATAAGTAATTCATGTGACAATGACGAATTGTGAGACTACTATGACATTTATCAAATTAAATCCATAAAAATGTCCACCAATCCTCCACAACGCAATTACTAAATATTAACATCGCACAAAAAAGCACTAGCATATTCAAGAACAACAAACGTTGAACTCAAAATATATGCCAGTGCTGCTATTATTTATAAAGTATCTAGTGCTTGTTTTAAATCATCGACTAAATCTTCAGTATCTTCAATACCTACAGAAATTCTTACAAGTCCGTCTGTAATACCTTCTTTAGCTCGAATATCTGCTGGAATGGATGCATGTGTCATCAATGCAGGTACTGAAATTAAACTTTCCACTGCACCTAAACTTTCAGCTAATGTGTAATACGATGTTGCTTTAATCAATTGTTTGGCACTTTCTGTATTTTTCACTTCAAATGCAATCACACCTGTATGGCCATCCGCTTGAGCCATATGGACATCATGATTTAAATGACTTTCAATACTTGGATGGAACACTTGTTGCACAGCTGGATGTGCTTGTAACATTTTAATAATTTCAATAACGCTGCGATTAATTTGTTCCATACGTAAACCTAATGTTTTAATACCCCTCACAAGTAAATAGCTATCTTGAGGTCCTAAAATGCCACCTGTTGAATTTGAAATAAATGCTAAACGTTCTGCAAGCTTGTCATCCGATGTTGCAACTAAACCAGCAACGACATCACTATGTCCACCTAAATATTTCGTTGCAGAATGTAAGACAATATCGATACCTAAATCTAATGGATTCTGATAATAAGGTGTCATAAATGTGTTATCAACAACTGAAATCAAACCGTGTTCTTTCGCAATTTCAGCAGACTTTTTAATGTCAGTAACACGTAATAATGGATTAGAAGGTGTTTCAATAAACAACATCTTTGTTGTTGGGCGTATCGCTTGTACAATTGAATCTGTATGCGTTGTATCTACAAAATCCACTTCAATGCCAAATCGTGTAAATACTTTTGTCAATGCGCGATAAGTACCGCCGTATACATCTGAATTTAAAATAATATGATCTCCTTTGTCCAACAGCATAACAACTGCACTGATTGCTGCAACACCTGAACTAAATGCAAAGCCATGTTTGCCATTTTCTAATGTCGCAATAACGCTTTCTACAGAACTTCTTGTTGGATTCGCAGTACGAGAATATTCATATCCTTGACGTAAATCACCAATATCATCTTGTAAATATGTACTTGTTTGATAAATTGGTGTTGTAACGGCACCTGTATAATCGTCTGTTGTGTGCCCACCATGAATTAATTTAGTTTTCTTGTTCATTATTATTCTCCTCATAATTAAATATTTGCTTAGACATATATCGATCACTACCATCTGGAAATACGACAACAATCGTACCTTCAGATAATTGCGCTTTTAAATTCAATGCACCTTGTAATGCTGCACCTGAAGAACTGCCTACTAACAACCCTTCATTTATAGCCAAACTTTTGACATTTCGAAAGGCATCTTGATCTTTAATCGTAAATATCCCATCTACAAGACGTCTCTCTAAAAATATCGGCCATTTCTCAGAACCGATACCTTCAGTGTCATGTGCATGAGCTGGCCCTCCATTTAACACGGACCCTTCTGGCTCAACGGCATAACATTGCACGTGATGTTGCTTTAAATAACGTGCGGTACCTGTAAATGTACCGCCAGAGCCAATACCAGCCACAAAATAATCAATTTGCTGTAATGCTGAAGTCAATTCGGGTCCCAATGTATGAAAATATGTATCCGGATTATGTTCGGATTCAAATTGATTCATATAAACGGCACCATATTTTTCAGCATAGGAACGTGCAGCTAATTGTGCCCCATGCATACCTTCAGACTGACTCGTCCTTGAAACTTCTGCACCAAGCGCTATCATAATATTAATCTTTTCTTCTGAAAAACCATACGGCGCAAAGATCTTACATTTCAAATGATGTCTATTCGCTGCAATAGCTAACCCTATGCCTGTATTACCAGCAGTCGCTTCAACAATAGTTTGACCTGCACGCACACGCCCTTCTTGAATTGCCTTCTCTACTAAATATTTCCCGAGTCTGTCTTTAACACTGCCTCCAGGATTCCATTGTTCAAGCTTGGCATAAATTTTAACTTTATCATCACTATAATGTTCTAACAGTACTAATGGTGTATTGCCAATTAAATCATAAGTAATCATAGATGCACCCTCATCTGACATGCCGATCAAATGAATGAAACCTTTCTTCATGTCTCAATTTTAATTCTTACTTTTCAGATAAGAATTATAAACGACATTTTGTTATTTTGCAATTATCTAAGTTTCGATTAATTCAGAACCAGTACTAAATTTTCAATTCCAAACAAAAAAACACCTGAGCAACACAAATACTTGTGTGTCAGATGCTTCTATATATTAACTAAATAATTGCACGATAAAGACTAAAATAATAACGACAGGCATCGCATACTTAATTAAGTAATACCAACCACTGAATAATCTAAATCGATCTTTACCAAAATATTGTTGTAATAATTTTTTATCTAATAATTGTCCTACGACAAGCGTAGTACCTAATGCGCCTAATGGCATCAATACATTCGAAACGATGAAATCCATATTATCAAAAATCGTTCCCGCACCGAATCTTACATCTTTTAAGATACCAAAAGATAAGGTTGCTGGAATACTAATGATAAATACTAAAATACTACCGATCACTGCGACTTTTTTACGTTTTGTATTGTCATTCTTCGTGAAGTTAGAAACATTTAATTCTAATAAAGAAATAGATGACGTTAAAGCCGCAAATAAGAACAGCACTAAGAATCCCAAATAGAATAATGTGCCTAGATGCATTTGACTAAAGACCATTGGCAGTACTTTAAATAATAATCCAGGCCCTTCTTGTGGTTCATAGCCAAAACTATGTAAAGCCGGAAATATAGCTAGACCTGCCAATACAGATACAAAGATATTCATAACAACGATAGAAATAGCTGATGACTTAATCGTCATGTCTTTAGAGGCATAACTCGCATAAGTAATCATACCTGTAGTTCCTAATGATAACGTAAAGAATGATTGACCTAGCGCAAACAAGATGCCATCAGCAGTAATCTCTGATACTCTTGGTTGTAAAATAAATTTCACACCTTCTAAGGCGCCATCTAATGTTAAAGACTTAATCACAATGACGATTAAAAAGACAAACAGCAATGGCATCATAACTTTCGATGCCTTTTCTAATCCTTTTTCAACACCTAACATGACAATAATCATCGTAGCGAATATGAATATACCTTGCCCTAGAACGGTTAACCAAGGATTTGATATTACCGCTTCAAAATTCATTTCTTGGAGATGATTGATGCGTTGAAATATAACTAATTGCCATAATACTTGTCCGATGTAAATGACAATCCAACCACCGATAACACTATAGAAGCCAAATAAAATAAACACTGCCAAATTACCGTTCCAGCCAATGATATTGAGCCATTTTTTACCAGTTAATTTACTATATATTTGTGTTGTATATGTCCGTCCCATTTTCCCAACAGTGAATTCCATAATGAGTAATGGCAACCCAACAAAAATGGTGAATATTAAGAACATAGCTAGAAAGGCACCGCCGCCATAAATCCCTGCCATATATGGGAATTTCCACATGGCACCAAGACCGATTGCAGAACCCGCACTAGCTAAAATAAATCCAGTTGATGACTTCCATTGTGATTGTTGTCTTTTCATCATTCACATCTCCTTTAAAGCGTTAAAGCGTCTACGTGTTTAAGTAACACTCTAACATGTATGTAAATAACATGCAATACACCTGCATCAAAATTGTTTCATTAATACGGTAGCACCTGGATTTATCATAATATAATCAACTCTTGTAATGTGTTGTCATTACGCTACATTAAATTTTCTGGTTCAACGCTGTATACGTGCGCCAATATCTCGCCACATACAACACCATCTATATCCCCAACATCTCGCCACATAACAACTTCAGGTGCAATGCCCATAAAATTTCCACGACATTACAATACAAATCAACTTCTGGTATAACTCCATAATATTTCCACGACATCACACTACAAATTAACTTTAGCTAAGTTCCCTATACTATCACGCCACAAAAAACACTCAAATGACAAATATAATAACATCGTCACTCAAGTGTTAATTTTTAAAATCTTCAATTATGTTAAAGCATTGAAAAAGCGAATAACATTTTCTTCTAAAATATCTCTGCCTTCTCCATGCGTCATTAAATGATGCGAATCCTTCAGACCATTTAATTCTTTGTCTACTGATCCTAAATGTTCATAAATAAAATGTGCACTTGTTTCATAGGATGGCGCATCTTTACCACCAAATAATATATTAGCTGGCATTTTAATAACATTTAAATTTGTCATGATATCATCAATAAAATGTTGAAACTTCGTAATTTCACCTTCATAATCATCAATTGCTGCTAATTGCGCACTCGATGCTTGCTGATCTAAATTTAAAATATTCGACATGCGTTGACTATAATAAACTAAATGTTCTATTAAGCCATCGTCACTCTTTTCCTTTGGTGCTGACATGACAGCGATACGTTTCAAAGGATAGTGTTGCGCCAATTTTAATGTCATTAATCCACCTAAAGACACACCCGTTGCACTGATAGATTCATAACCTTCATTGACTAAAAATTGGTAAGCTTTCTCAACTTCTTCCCACCAATCATCTACATTATATGTCATGAAATCTTTCAACAATAAACCATGACCTGGATAATTCGGTGCATAACAACTAAATCCTTGGTCATTTAACTCAGCTGCAAGATGCTTCACATCCCGATTTGTACCTGTAAATGAATGTAATAATAATATCGCATGTCCATTTGTGCCTTTTAAATACGATGGACTCGGTGTTTTAATTCTCATTTTTCTATATACCTCCACTATGTCTAAAGATGTTTGCTAAACGCGTTGTCGTCGATGATTAATAAAGTATGGGTATACCATTAAGAATAACGCTACCCAAATGATTGCTAGTGACGTGCCGCCAATGACATCTGAAAAGTAATGTGCATGAAAATAAAGGCGACAAAATAATATGCTAAGCCATAATATTCCCATAACCAACGCACTCAACACTTTTGTTATTGTCTTAGCAGCAAGTGAAATAATAATGATCATTAAGGCGAAATATAATAATGTGCTGGCGTTGGAATGTCCACTCGGAAATGAAAAGCCTGTATCAACGGCTAAATGATTATATGGTCTTGGACGTAATACAGTATCTTTAATTAATTTGTTCATGATGACACCTGAAACCAAATATGTCACAAACCAAACCGCTAAATGCCTCTGTTTAATAAACAGTATGATTGTGACGATAATGGAAATCAACACGACACCTTTGACATCTCCAATTTCCGCACTAAACGTCATATAGTAATTAAACAAATTGTTAACATACTGACGTTGTGGCTCACCGAAATAATCTGTAAACCATGTTAATGATCCCATATCTATATTTTTAAGCCATTCTTGATTTGTCACTACACTGTAAAACATACCTATAAATACAATCAGCGCGATTAAAAATAAAGGCACTGTCATTTTCGGTGATGTTAATTTTTTATCTATCATCTTACAATCTCCTCGTATCATCATTTTCATTTTACAAATGTTATCCATAATATCAATGTGCCACAAATTTCACTTTACCGACAATATCAAAATTATAAAGTTCATATTGTTATGTATATTGCAAATAAAACATTGTATAATTGAAATAACAATATTTTGCTATTTTCAATTTAGTACGATTTATATTTATTATACAGAGGGGGTAAGGCGTATCAATAGAGTTATTTTTGTCTATATAGCGTTAATCATTACATTAGTTAGATTCTTTACCCCTATTCATCCATCATTTTCAAATTTGATTTACTGGATATTTGTATTATATTTTATTCCTATTATACTATGCGTTATCGGTTTCAAGGCCGAAAAACTTATTGCAACAATGGTCATTATACCTAATTTTTTAGGAATACTTTATCGATTATATGCCTACGTCACACATATACTCTTTATGTAAAAGGATAGTGGGCATGTCTCGCAACAAATATGCTTGCGTCGACTTGTCACCATTCGCAAATTTTATGACATACGCCTTTCACGGGCTATATTCAGACCCACGCATTCATCCACGTAATAAACACATCATGTAATAGAAAAACAGCACACCCAAATATATGGCGTTGCGCTGTTTAACCAAGCATACTTCTATAGCTTTAATAAGCCAGCAGAAGCATACCTAACCTTCTTAAATATGCTTTTCCAAATTATCCTCAAGTTTGAATACGATAATACGTTCACCTGTAACTGTACTTAAATCACTATGGAAGCTCATCACTTTGATACCTGTAATTTTAAAAATGATATCATTCAAATCTTGCTCACCGGATTCAACTAATTCAGAACGTGTTCGTTTAATATTTAATAATCCTTCATTCGTACTACATACACGATATTCAGCTGGCGTTAAGATACCTTGTAAACTAATAATCACCATATCTCTTAAAATGTCTGATTTAACTGACAAGGAACCTCTGCCAAGGAAATCTTTTTCCCATTGCGTAATGGCTTTACTGATTTCAGCTTCGATTTCACCTTTCGTTCTTTTCATATCACTAACTCCAATAATATTAAAATTGATTACTTCATCTTTGTATCGTTATCACGACATCAACTATTACATTAAGTTTATCATTTTTAGTATATTTTAAGAAGCTAGAACATTGTAGATATGATGATATATTAGTTACTTAGCATCGCAACATATCATCGTTAAATCCAACTTTTAAAACGCCCTTCCTCATTAACGCTCATTAAACGCAGCCAATGATTAGACACCTTCCTAGCGAAATGCTCATTATTCGCGAGTAGTCTTGCTACAACATAGTCGGGTGCCTGAATAACGACAAGTAAACGAATTGGCGAATGATACATCGTCCGATCAGCAGCCATAACAGATTGCCATGATAAGCCATACATCAGATCACTCGCATTACCTTGCATGACACCAACACCTGACGTGACGGTTTGTGTCGCTTTATTCCCACTTCCGTAAAAATGCGGCGCAACTGTCGACGCATAATATTGTAAATTAATCCATTGTGCCACAAGTGCCGGACCAGAAATGATGGTATTTAATAATGTGCCATCTTTATCTTTACGCCAATCATAATTGTGTAAAAATGTCCGCCCTTCTAAATCAATGCCTTTTGTTAATTGGCGTCGTCCAATTATAAATGATGCATTTTTAGCCAATCCCCATTCTGGACGTACCTCACTCCAATCACTCGCAAACCGCTGCGCTTCTTCCACTGGATGATTCACACGACCAATCGTTGGCAGTTTGTCCAAACGTTCGCGATTCGCGTGTTCAGAAATCATCGGCATCGCGTCATTCAATGATTCATATGCATCTAAAGCAATAGAAGATAATGTGTCTGGCACATATACCCATGCCAACGTATCAGTAGACGTATGATGTTCTGCTACCGCAAAAACAGTTGTCTCTGGAATATACACACCTGATTGTTTTAATCCTTGTCTGACATTTGGACGATTACATATCATCGCTAATAACTTAGCATTAAAACCGCTTGATGCGCCACCACAAGCCCCACATTCAAGTGATGCATGATGTGGATTATTGTGAGAATGACTAGCATGACCTGCTAACACAACGAACGGCGCAAATGCTTCGGTTAAATCCATCAATTTCAACGCTTGTAACGCGAAATCAATTTGCTCTTGCTCAGTAAATCCAACAGGTAAGTCTGATGTTCGGTCAAACTCACGATCAATCGTCAACTTTGTTTCAGGCTTTTTCAACCACTTTTGTTTTATTTTTTGTAAAGACGCGCGACTTTTTCTAGGCATAATCGAATTGACAATGGTACTTAAGCTTAAAAATGGCCCACTTAATTCAGGCAATAACAGACTAGGCATGACATTATTTTTCATCAATTTAAATGTGTAAAACATCGATGACATTGTCTGTTGCTGTTGTCGATAAACATTCATATCGTAGCGGTCTGCAAATTCTTTAATGCGATATGCCGGCGGTACCATGACAGGTAATGAATCATGTTTGAATTGTTCGTCTACGGCATCTTTTTGAATAGGTAATCCAAAGAAGCCTGCAATACCAATCGTTTCAAAGGGCCCTGCTGCTTCGATATGTCTACGAAATGGTTCTGAACGAACATCTATACAAAATGCAATTTGCGCTTTCGTTGATGTGCCCATCTGATTTAGCTCGCTATTATTTTCATCAACTGCTTGTGTGTCATTTAACAATACTGAATGTGGCTGATTAGCGTTATCATTTTCTGAGACATTTACTTGGTTTACATCTAATGCGCCCGCCACACTTTCATGACCTGCTTTAATTTTTTGTTTTAACTGAGATTCGTATGTCATTTCCCAGGCAATTAGCCATAAATTTTTAAATACATTTTTATTCATAGTTGCTGCAAAATGAATAAACGTTTGAATTTCATTGACGTCATGTTGTAGTAATACATCGCTAGGCATATCACTGTAGTAACACCATGATGCAACAGTTTGCTTAAACCAATTTTCCGATCTACTTTCACAATCTTTAGCGACTGACTTAAACTCATCACCAACTAGCAATTGTTCGACAACTAACCGAATTGCCAAATAATCCGTTAACAAATGTTGTTCAAAGTGATGCTGTTGTGAACGGTAATACAACATACCTGCCCAACCCGGTAACGCCAAAAGATGTCCTTCAACATAAGCTTGGTAGTCTTCCTGATCTATTGAAAAATGAGTTAATACTGACTCTATCGTCATTTCAGGATCATTGGGTAAGCCTTTAATCACTTGGCGCTGTGCTTTAGTAAAACTATGGTCATGTTGCGCTAAATGCAACCATGCATGGTAAAAACTTTGCTCACGCTTCGGCATTGTCCAACTCGATAGAAATTGATCGATATAAAGTTTCGTCCATTTAATCATTTGACGATTCACTTGTTCGCTAAGTGGCTCACCTTGTTCATCTATTATTGCATCACTCATCGGACGTACATCATAGTGATGATATGATTCAGCCATATCACGTTTTGATTTTTCTAATAGTAGATCAGCAACAACATCAACATTTGAATGATTCATATATGATGCAGGTACGTCTTTTAATGTTTTAATGTTATCAATATAAAGATTGATGTAGTGTTGCGGGATATTGTAGTGATGTTCAAGTAACATATCAGTAACAAGTTGATTAAAGACACTTTCATCTAATTCACCACGTGCCACAGCGCTTTCTATTAATGCTTTATTTGGGAAAATATCCACATCTCGAACATCACGTAACCATTTTGCGACATCTTCAAACGTATCCGCTTCTAATCCTTCCCATGGATTTCGTGCTGCAAAAATCGAAATTGGTGATAATGGTGTAATAACACGTTTCGCATTTTCAATGACTGAATTGATATTTAACTGTGTTGTCATACCTTTCACCTCCTATAAATACTTCTTCAAATAATTCGGATGACTTTCTATCGCTTTCGAGCGTGCTTCACCTAGATTAACTAACCACACGTACAATACCGCAAAAGCCTTAGAGTATCGATGCCGCGCCACCCAAATACTTAATAAACTGCCAAAGATTAAAATAACAACACTAATGATGACACTCACTGTAGGCGGCGTTGTCGCATGTGTTGTTATATTTTGTAATACAGCGTAAAAATAATTATGTGTGATGACGTAGATAAATGTCACGATTGCAATCAAAATCATACCAACAAGACGTGCCATGCGTCCTTTACTAAAGGCTACCATTTGATTCCAAGATACAAGTAATGACCATCCTAGAATGAGTGCACTTAACACTTCATATGCACTTCTGTCACTACTCATCCAAAATAGAAATGCCACGATAATAGCTAATACACGTCCCATGACAATCCAGCCATAAGCGTCTTTAGCAGATGCTTGTTTTGGAATATTGAATCGCTTCACGATAGAACCTGATTGTAAAAATAATGTTGCTTTAAAAATACCGTGCAATATTAAATGAATAATCGCTGCTGAATATACACCCAATGCACATTGAACTAACATAAAGCCCATTTGACTCATCGTAGAGCCCACTAATTGGCGTTTATAGTCAACTTGAACTAAGCTAATACCCGATCCTAACAATACAGAAATACTAGAAAGGATAAGTAATAATGATAACGCAAATCCATTATCAAATATCGGCGCAAAACGAGTTAGAATAACACCACCTGCATTCACAATTCCTGCATGCATAATTGCCGATACTGGCGTTGGTGCCGTTACAGATTCAATCAACCATCGATGAAAAGGAAATTGTGCTGCCGGTATCATGACAGCTAATACAAGTAGTACATTCGTCAACAATGACCATGTCGGATGAACTATATGTTGTGGTACCCGCCACTCGCCAGTCGCAATATAAATAGTTACAATTGCTCCAACGAATGCAAGCCAACCACATAAAAATGTCATGCTTGATAATTTCGCAGACTCACGTGGCACTTTCCAAAAACGATTAACGTTCATCAGCAATGTTAAACATAATAATGTAATACCCCAGCAGAGTGCCATCAGTCTTAAGTCTTCAGACATCCATGCTAAAGATGCAAACGACGTAATCGCAGTGAACAATGGAAAGTAATGTCTATAATGATGATCACCTAGTAAATATCGCATTGAAAACTTTTGAATAATAAAGCCAAGCGCCATTACAAAGCCAGCTAATAACCAAGATAAACGATCTATTTTAAATGGACCTAAGACATGTTGACCATGAATACCGAAAAAGCCAATGACTGCAAATAATACTGGCATGACTAGTATGTATAAATGTAATTTAATATATCTCATTGGCATAACTGGTGCTAAAAACAACAAGCCACTTATCAATGCAATGATAAGCGCAATAACAAACAGTGAAAATAGCAATTGAAAACTTAACACTGCATAACCTCCTTATTTCTAATCTCTCGCATAATTGCTTATGTATAAAAATAAAAACCTACAATAGTAGATTCTGTACATAATGGCAGAAAATTTACTATTGCAGGTTTCAGTTTAACTAGACACTGCATCACGGTACGTTGATATACCTTGTTGCAGTGTTCTCTTTAAGCGTGCTCCCATGCACATATGTATATAAAATGTTACTTCTGTCTGTTCAATTCATCTTCATAAATATGCTTTGCCTAGACGAGACCTAACGTGTTATTCGTTTTAAACTTATAACATAAAATATAATTAAATTTCTGCTTCATGTCAAATTCATGAGCTTAACCTCTATTAAACCAATGATTGTAAAGATTTTGTAAATGCACCTGTACAGTTAGGCAGTATTTCCCGTCCTTTTAAAATAAAAAATTCGCAGTTATGATCATAACAATTCAAGTTAGGAAAAAAATCAATTACGCACAAGATAACTATGTACAATGAAGTTAACTCATAAGCAAAGGAGGTAATCTTAATGGGTATCATCGCTGGCATCATTAAAGTTATCAAAAGCTTAATCGAACAATTCACTGGTAAATAAGATTTCATAACAAACAAAGGAGGTCTTTCACATGGGTATCATTGCAGGAATCATTAAATTCATTAAAGGATTAATTGAGAAATTCACTGGTAAGTAAGTTATAAAAATCTCATAGATATGAACATCTTATTTGAAGGGGGCCATTCACATGGAATTCGTAGCAAAATTATTCAAATTCTTTAAAGATTTACTTGGTAAATTTTTAGGTAACAACTAATCTCAAACATTAACGATCAACAACTCATCACTATGTTAAATCAACATACAGGAGGACAAAACGATGGCTATTGTAGGTACTATCATTAAAATCATCAAAGCAATTATCGACATTTTCGCAAAATAATTTAAGCGAATTGAATACTTAAAATTCTCAGGCCACTATACCAATAGGGATGGTGGCTTTGCTTTGTGTTGATTTATTGATGTGAGGTGAGTCTTGTTAGTTTGTTGCAAATAAATGGTCTTGGTGTTTTTTGTATAGGACGTTCTTAGTGGGACATACGGAATATTCGTGATCTTTGTAGTCTGACGCGTTATATTTTTGTGGCGTGTTTTATGTTTGATACTCGAGTTCTGAGACATTCATGATTTGGCATGCGAAATCTTAATGATTTTCATGATCTAGCGCAAGATATATTGGCCACGTGCGGAATTGCGTTGCACGTTTAGACTGAAACACTCGTGTGACCGTAAGTGTTAATAGTACATTGATAGCTGCATTTACTTCACTCATTTTTATGACTGTTAAACAATGATTGTACCTTCAATTAACAGTTGGTACGATGGTTTTGCCATTTTTCATCAACGTAAATATAAAAAGGACTAAGACACATACATGTCCTAGCCCTATGGATAAAATGCAAATTTCTGCTTTATCAAAACTATCACACTTTAGATAGATTGAAAACAAAAAGATCCTAAGAACACCTTAACTTTTTATTAATTGTCATAAATTGCAAACAATTAAGCCACAATTCAAAAATGATTATACTTCATTCAACTTATCGTGCTGGTCTAATTTGCCATTGATATGGATCTTCAAATTGTTGCCAATCTGCATCAATTTCTTGCGCATTGACTAAGCATGCGTCGAGTTCTTTTGTTAATTTTTCTTCATCTAATTCTGTACCAATAATGACAAATTGTGTATGACGATCGCCATATTCTGGATCCCATTCAGCTGCGACATCTTGACGTTCTGCTAATATTTGTGTTTGTTGCGCTTCAGACATACTAGCCACCCAATATGTAACTGGATGAATATTGCAAGATGACCCTGCTTGAGATAATAAACATGCTACGTGATTGTATTGTGCTAGCCATACGATACCTTTTGATCGAACGACATTATTTGGCATGCTTTCTAACCAATCATTGAACCTTTTAGCATGGAAAGGTAGACGACGTTTATATACAAACGATGATATACCATATTCTTCTGTTTCAGGTGTATGCGATGCATGCCCACCAGACTCAAGTTCTTTGATCCATCCTGCTGACTCGCTCGCTTTTTCAAAATCAAAACGCTGCGTATTCAAGACTTCTTTTAAATCTACTTCAGAATTTGTTGTCTTAATAATTTTAGCAGTCGGTTGCAATGCGCTTAACATTTTTTCTAACTTCGCTAGTTCTTCTTCACTAATTAAATCAATTTTATTAATAATCAATACATCACAAAATTCAACTTGGTCAATTAATAAATCAGCAATCGAACGCTCATCTGTTTCGTCAACGCTTTGATCACGATCCATCAATAAATCTTCTGAGTTGATGTCATGTACGAAGCGGTTAGCATCCACAACTGTAACCATTGTATCTAAACGGCAAATCGCTGTAAGATCAATGCCAAGTTCATCATCAATATATGAGAAAGTTTGTGCAACAGGTACTGGCTCTGAAATCCCTGTTGACTCAATAACAATTTGATCGATGCCACCTTTTTTCACTAAACGCTCAACTTCTTTTAATAAATCGTCTCTAAGTGTACAACAGATACAACCATTAGAAAGTTCGACTAATTTTTCATCTGTACGCGATAGTCCCCCACCATCTGCGACAAGATCTTTATCGATATTTACTTCACTCATATCATTTACAATTACCGCGATACGTCGACCTTCTCGATTTTGTAAAATATGATTTAACAACGTTGTCTTCCCCGAGCCTAAATAACCACTTAATACCGTAACTGGAATTTTAGCCATATATATACCCTCACTTCAATTTATTTGTAAATAGGAATAATTCCGTTTTACATTATATAGGAGCGTTTCCTCTTTCGCAATCTTCGATAATAAAAAAATAGTATACTTAATTAAATTATTGAGCGCTTTACTTTATAATGGAGACAAAGATATATCTCACGAAAGAGAATCGAGGTGTATAAACATGTTATTTGTCATTTTAGTTTTATATGTTACTGGTATTGCATTTATTCTACTCAGTGTTTTTGGTTCAAAGACTGAAGGATTATCTACGAAACATACTTTATATACCATTGGCAGTGCTATTATAACGATTGCTATTTTCATTTCAATTGGCTATGCCATTCAATACTTAACTGCAGCGCTTTATGGTTTGTAAGGTGAAGGTGATGAGTAACGGGTAGTTCGGGAGAGGTTAACTTGCGTTGATTTTGATAAAGTGATCATAGCTTTTAGTACTTGAGGATTTTTATTGTTGCTGTTACGAATGTGGTCATGTTTAATGCGGGACAGTAATTTAAGTTGTTTTTTTACAATTGAGAGTGTGATATTTCGATTCGGTTCGAATTACTTTACATGGGAATAATATAAATTAAAAAGAAGCGGCCTAGTGTCAGTTGTGAATATACTGAACATTGGTCGCTTTATTTAGTAGTATGATATGTAGTTTAGCTATTAATTTTTTTCAGGTCATCCTTAATGCTGTCTATCTCAGACATGGCACTTTTAACCCAATCTCCTTGAGCTGCACCTTTAAAATTAGCTTTAAAAGCTTCGCAATGTTGCGCCATTTGTTCAATTAATACTTTTTCTTCACCTTTTAATCCGTTTTCAATATCTTTGTATTTATGCTTATGTTCAGGTGCAATAACTGTGCGAATATTTTCTTTTTGCGCTTCCATTTTAGATATGAGATTAAGTGTTTCTACTGTAGTACTTATATCTGGCATTCTTAAGGTCATATCTGGTTCTATTAGAGTCATTTAATCTCCTCCAAATTATCAGTCACTTAGCTTATCTAACTGCTTTTCATAAGACTTTTTTAAGTCTTCTTTATATTCTTCTAATTTCCATTCTTGCTTTCTAATTATCTCATTGATTTCTTGCTCATACGCTTCTATATTTCTCGTCATTTTCCTTTGGGCATCTTCACTATAATTCATTTCGTGCTTCAAATATTGAAAAACATCATAACTACGTTCATTTTCTTTTCGAGTTCTATGCCTAAGTTCATTTAAATTTTGCAGTTCATTCTCTATACGTTTTTTCTCAGATTCATATGATTCTTCTAATTCATTTTTATTATTAATTTGATTAAACATCATAGTAATCCACCTATTTGTGATGCAAGCACTTGATCTTTATCAACGATTTCATTAATACTGAGTCTAACTCTCATAATATAATTTGATACAGAAGACCCTATCGTTGAAAGTTGTCTTTCTTTTGCAGATATCATTTGTTCAGGTTCTCTTACCATACTACTTTCATTCACTTGACCTTCATCTAAAGCATTGAGAACTCCATTTACACTCAAATCTTCACCTACAGCTTTTCCAGCTTTTTGAGCGTCTTCCCAATTTTTTCCAAATTTCTTTTTCTTTTCATTATACATTTTTTTGATTTGATTAATTTCATCGTCTATCAGTTGACTGAATGACTGCGCAATTGTTAAAGCTGTTAAACTTTCTAAAACTTTTTGCTGCGAAGAAGATAATCCTCCTCCATTTGTAGTCATCATATTTGCTCTAAGTAATTCTATACTAGCTAATTTAGAGATAGCATTATTTGAATTCTTTACAAATGACTTATTATTTTCTTCTGCATAACCTTGTAGTTTTTTAAGTTCTTTTTTTATAGCTTTTTGTTCTTCTTCGGTCAGAAAGCCTTCCATTTCATGACCTTTACCATTTTTAAAGACTTTATCATTACCGAAAAAAACATAATGCTTATATTTCTTCAGATTTTCTGTCAATGCATCATTTTCTGCAACAAACCTAGTAATATTACCTTTATAATTTTTATATAATTCTAATAAACGTTTTCCATCTGGGGAATTAGGATTCAAACTAGTTATAGAAATAGGAGCTGGATTATAAACCACAATGTTCGGAATACCATTACTCATTCCTAGAACTACCGCATCTCTTCCACCTAGTGAATGTCCAGTAATAAAATCAATGTCATACTTACTTTTTATTTTATTTATAAATTCTTGTGTATTCGCATATCTATAGTTTTGATCAGATGCAGGAGAATATAATATTTTAAGATCTGCATATCCATCTTTAACTGTTTCCAAAGCATTGGTAACATTTTGTCTTGAAAATTCACCTTCTTTTAACTTTTTAAAGGCTTCGTCTTGTAAATTAGTCCCAGTCATCCCGAGAGTTACTTTGCCTGTATCTTTATTTAAAAAAGCAGAAGTTGTTACTCCAGTAAGAGAATCAGTGTAACTATCAACATATTCAAGATTAGAAGGGAATTTTTTCATTTTTTTCAAATCATTAAATTGATTAATCACGTCTCTTTTTGATAGACCATTATTATTAGCATTCTCAACTTCGTATGACGCTTTCGAAATAGCACTTGTAGACTCAGTATTTTGATTAATTGCTTTTAAATCTATTTTATACTTCCTACTCAACATTCTCACCTTCAGACGGTCCAAAATTCAAATAATCTCTTAATGTTGTCTCTTGACCTTTATCTTTTGAAAATTTATATTCTATTTTTTTATATCCTACTGAGCTTCCTTTTATATCACCATCTATATATAATTTTAGATTTGGAGAGTTATTAGTTGTAATTGGATAAATTTCTCTAAGTTTTTTTACATTTTTATCACTATTGTTCATTTTATATTGTGCTTCATAGCTCGGTACGTTTTCATTAGTTGTTATATTTCCATCTTGATAATTTTTTAAATCTTTAAAATCAGCATACTGACTAAAAAATTTAAAATTTTCAATTTTTTGTTTAAGTTTTTTGTCTTCTACATTATCCAAAAGAACAATCTTATTATTTTTTAGTTCAACACGATATTTTTTCTCATTATGATTTTTGCTAATATCATCATAAACTTTATTTACAAAATAATAACCTGTTGCCTTTTTGGTATTTCTATTAAGATATAACACCATGCCTTCATCATCTAATACTCCTGGTTTGTTACTTTTTGAAAAACCTGTAAGTATAGTCCACGTACCTTTATCGCCTTTTTTAAACTCACCATCTCGATATCCTTCTTTGTCGTATAAATCCTCGAGATTCTTAATTGGATACATATCTAACGTTTTCGCAAAACTCTTTTTGATTTGTTCTTCTTTTGAATCTGTTTTATTCGTTTGTTCCTCTTTTTTCTGTTCATCTTTCATATTTCCACATCCCCCAATAAAAATGATTAAAAGTAATACACTCATGTACAAAGCAATTTTTTTTATATACTCCATCATTTCACATCTCTCTGTTTTAATTTTATAAACATTTGAATATTTCATACAACTTATTAAAATAGTGATTATTCAACTTTTATGTTATCAAACAAAACTAACTTATTCAATTTAATACATGTAATTCATTTTAACTTTATTATTAAATGTTCTAACGTTATTTTTTATATTAGTAATTATATTTATTTATCCTCGCTTGGATTAAAGTAGATACTATCTGTGAAGTAAATATTTTCTTCCTTGTTTTCAATAAAGGTAAATTCAATATTTTTATATCCGACTGATGAACCTTTTAAATTACCTGAGCCTTTCAATAATAATTTGGGCGCTTTTTGCGTCGGGATATTATATCGCTTCCTTAATTGTTCAACATTGTAATCACTGTTTTTCAATTGATATTTTGCAGAGTAAATTGGTACTTCTGGGTTATATGACACTTCGTCCTCTTTATAGTTTTCCAATTCTTTGAAATTCCCGTATTGTACAAAGAAGTTAAATTCTTCGATTTCTTTTTTTACTTTTTCGTCATCGATTGGTTTTAATGGAATCATTTTATTATTTTCCATTTTCACAGGATATCTTTTTGTATGATTGTGTGTCATTCCATCGCTATCTTCAACAACTTCTCTAACAATATAATGCCCTTTAGCCGTTCTAGTATTTCTGTTAATTTCTAAAACTGCTCCTCTAGATTCCAGATTTTCTCCTTTTAATTGGATTTTCATTTCAGATCTAATTAGCCAAGTACCTTTATCATCTTTTTTAAATTCGCCATCTCGATATCCTTCTTTGTCGTATAAATCCTCGAGATTCTTAATAGGGTAGATATCTAACGTTTTCGCAAAGCTCTTTTTGATTTGTTCTTCTTTTGAATCTCCAATGATCTTATTATCACCATCACAAGATGTAACAAAGATGATTAAAATCAACAAACTAATGCACAATCCAATCCTTTTTATAGACTTCATTGTTACACACCATCCTCATCATTCATCATCTTCATCTACCTTCGCCGGCTGGAAATTCAAAGAATCTATTACTGACAAATCGCTTTTTCCACCTTTTGAAAAGTCAATTTCCAACTTTTTATAACCCACAGAACTTCCTTTCAAATTACCATCAATATGCATTTTTAATACCGGTGCTTTATCAGTAGGAATATTATAACGACTTCTTAATTGCTTAACATTTTCATCTTTATTGCTCATTTTAAATTTTGCGTCATAACTTGGAACATTCTCATTAATTGAGACATCACCATTGTTGTAGTTTTTCAATTCTTTAAGGTTTGCATATTGTCCAAAAAATTTAAAGTTTTCTATTCTCTTTTTTAGATTTGTATCTTCTACTTTATCTAATAAGATAATTTTATTATTTTTCATTTCAACTTTATAATTTTTTCTATCTGGGAATTTGCCCTTATTATAGAATGTCTTAACAAAATAATGTCCCTTTGCAGTCCGTGTATTTCTATCTAAGTATAAGACCATACCTTCATTACTCAATCCACCTTGTTTATTACTTTTGGCGAAATCTGTATATATCGTCCACATCCCTTTATCACCCTTTTTAAATTCGCCATCTCGGTATCCTTCTTTGTCGTATAACTCCTCGAGATTCTTAATTGGATACATATCTAATGTTTTCTCAAAACTCTTTTTGATTTGTTCTTCTTTTGAATCTGTTTTATTTGTTTGTTCTTCTTTTTTCTGTTCATCTTTCATATTTCGACATCCAACAATAAAAATGATTAAAAGAAATACACTCATGTATAAAGCCATTCTTTTTATATACCCCATCATTTCACATCTCTCTGTTTTAATTTTTATAAATATTTGTATAGTTCATACAACCTATTAAAATAATAATTTTTCTACTATCATGTCATCAAACAAAACTGACTATATGAATTTAATACAGTTTGTTAATTTAACTTTATTATTAATTTTTCTAACGTTTTTGTAATACTAAATATACTTATTTATCCTCACTTGGGTTGAAATTAATACTATCTGTGAAGTAAATATTTTCTTCCTTATTTTCAACAAAGGTAAATTCAATATTTTTATATCCAACTGATGAGCCTTTTAAATTACCTGAACCCTTCAATAATAATTTAGGCGCTTTTTTCGTCGTTATATTATATCGCTTACGTAGTTGTTCTACATTATAATCACTATTTTTCAATTGATATTGTGCAGAGTATATTGGTGCTTCTGGGTTATATGTCACTTCTCCGTCTTTATAGTTTTCCAATTCTTTGAAATTCCCGTATTGTACGAAGAATTTAAATTCTTCAATTTCTTTTTTTACTTTTTCATCATCGATTGGTTTTAATGTAATGATTTTATTATTTTCCATTTTCACTGGATATTTTCGTTCATCACTATATACCTTGCCCTCACTGTCTTCTTTAACTATCCTGACAAAATATTCACCAGTGCATGTTCTACTATTTCTATTTAAACGTATGACCATACCTTTAGATACCATATTTTCATTTTTCAGTTCTGTTGTCATTTCAGATCTAATAACCCACTTCCCTTTGTCACCCTTTTTAAATTCGCCATCTCGATATCCTTCTTTGTCATAAAAATCTTCTAGATTTTTCGTAGGGTATACATCTAATGTTTTCGCAAAGCTCTTTTTGATCTGTGTTTCTTTCGAATCTCCAGTGATCTTATTACTTTCGCATCCTGCCATTAATACGATTAAAATTAATATAAATATGTATAATTTCTGAAAACACTTCATCTTGTCACATCTCTTTGCACATTTTTTGATATTTGATCATTTCATCTAACCACACATTTTAATTTAACTTTACTTACTTGGTATGAATTCAACACTATCGTTAAAATAAATATTCTCACCTTTTCTTTCAACAAAAGTAAATTCAATATCGTTTTGACCAACTGAGGAATTTTTTAAATCTCCTCCACCTTTCAAAAGTAACTTCGGTGTTTCTTTTGTTGAAATGTCATATCTTTTACGTAGTTGCCTTACATTGTAATCATCGTTGTGTAATTGATATTTAGCCGAATAAATTGGTGCTTCAGGATTATATGAAAACTCACCATTGTTGTATTTTTCGAAATTTTTAAAGTTTCCATATTGCACAAAAAACTTGAAGTTTTCAATTTCTTTTTTTATTTTCTCGTCATTAATTTGTTCAGTAGGAATAATTTTATTTCCTACCATTTTCACTTCGTATTTTTCCTCCTTATCTTTATTTACACGATTATTATTTTCACTTATTTCTTTCAAAACAAAGAAACCTTTGGCTGTTTCGGTATTTCTATTAATATATAATTGCATACCTCTTGTTTTCATCACTTTGCCCTTTGGCTGTTTAACTATTTCGGATCTAATTAGCCAAGTACCTTTATCATCTTTTTTAAATTCGCCATCTCGATATCCTTCTTTGTCATAAAAATCCTCGAGATTCTTAATTGGATACATATCTAACGTTTTCGAAAAACTCTTTTTAATTTGTGCTTCTTTTGAACCTTCTTTTGGATTTTCTGCAGTATCGCTTTGACTATCACAACCCATTATAAAAATGGTCAAAATAATAACACTTATTAACAATGCAAGCCTTTTTAGATATTCCATTCCTTCACACCCTAATATTTAATTATCAGTACTATTTTTTCGCTGGCTTATAACTTAAATAATCAATGACTGAAATATCCCTACCTTCTTTTGAAAAATCTATTTCTAACCTTTTATATCCAACAGAACTACCTTTTAAGTCCCCGTCAATATGCATTTTTAACATTGGAGCTTTATCAGTAGGAATGTTATAACGACTTCTTAATTGTTTAACATTTTCATCTTTATTGCTCATTTTATATTCCACGTCATAACTTGGAACATTCCAATTTATTGACACGTCGCCATTGTTGTAATTTTCCAAATCCTTAAAATTTGCATATTGACCGAAAAATTTAAAGTTTTCTATTTTCTGCTTGAGCTTATCATCTTTTACTTCATCTAATAAAATAATCTTATTATTTTTCATTTCAATTTTATAATTCTTTTCATCTGGTAGTTTACCATTCCGGTAAAATGTAGTAACAAAATAATGGCCTTTAGCGGTTCTAGTATTCCTATCCAGATTTAAAACCATACCTTCATCATCCAATTCACCCGGTTTATTACTTTTGGCGAAATCTGTATATATCGTCCACATCCCTTTGTCACCTTTTTTAAATTCGCTATCTCGATATCCTTCTTTGTCATATAAGTCCTCGAGATTCTTAATTGGATACATATCTAATGTTTTCGCAAAGCTCTTTTTGATTTGTTCTTCCTTTGAATCTTCTTTTGTTTCATTACCTTTGCCACAACCTGCTATCGCAAATATTAAAATCATAACGCTTATGTACAATGCAAACCTTTTTAAATATCCCATCGCTTCACGTCTCTCTGTTTTATACTTCATTTATATTCTCTTTTCATATAAATAATTAATTATTTTGTATATTTCTCTTTTACGTTACCAAAATATACATATACAATCAATTTAATTTCTTAATTAAATTTGTACTTATTATTATATTGCGTCATTTTTTTATTATTGTTTCATTTGATTTAAACCCTTTTTGAAATCAAGGTTTTATTAGGAAAAATCCTCAAGCATCGTATTAAAGATTAATTGCATTTAAACAATATTTGTCACTTTAACTATTTATTAAAAATTATTAAATCGACTTAATAAACGTAATTTTCTTAATATTCAGTGTTATGATGGAGTTACAATTTTTAGAGGAGTGATAGATATGAAATTTAAAAAGGTTTTAGTAGCTACGGCAATGGTAGGTGTTTTAGCAACTGGCGTTGTTGGATATGGTAATCAAGCAGATGCGAAAGTTTATTCTCAAAATGGACTCGTACTACATGATGATGCAAACTTCTTAGAACATGAATTAAGTTATATTGATGTGTTATTAGATAAGAATGCTGACCAAGCTACAAAAGACAACTTAAGATCATACTTCGCCGATAAAGGACTACATTCAATCAAAGACATTATCAACAAAGCTAAACAAGACGGCTTTGATGTTTCAAAATATGAACACGTAAAATAAATTCAATAATGCTTTGTAACAAAGCACAAAAAAACAGCTCAATGACGTAGAAGTCAGTGATTAACTCACTAATTTCATTACATCATTAAGCTGTTTTATTTAATTATTTTTCTAATTTTGGTGCCTTACGTTCAACTTTCTTTTCACCTAATGGATAAAACCAGGTAATCGGGAATCCGTTAGTATCGTAGCCGACAATTTTATCACCATGTAATTTATGATATGCAGGTGTGTTTTCCATTCTTTCATCAAACTCACGATCTGCTTTTTCTTCAGGAGATTCATAAATATCTATGTTTTTAGAAACAAAATTTCCACTTAATAATTCACCTGTAATAGGATCAACTACTGTGAAGTTTAGTGTTTCTCCATTTTGTAATCTAAATCCAGCATGATCTACATCAAAGCTGAATTCACCTTTTTCATCGACTTGCAAATCAGGGAATTCTTGACCTTCACCTAGTTCAGAGTCTACCTTCACAACTGCATTTGCGAATTTAGTCTTACCTTTAATTACTTTAGTACCTTCTTTATCAAGAATACCTTTACCTTTTTCTGTATGATATAAGCTTCCGTAAATTTCATCTACATGTAAATCTTCTTTAACATCTTTCAATACTTTTACTTTTTCCACTTTAGTATGGTCATATTTAGTTTCTGCTTTATCAATATCTTCTAAACTCGTTACCTTAGTTTTGAAAATTAATGACTTCAATGCCTCATCTTCGTCATCAGGTGCAAATGTTAATGAGATCTCATCATTTTTCTTTAACTCTAAATCATCGAAACGTTTCGTTTTGAAGTCAAAATTAAAGTATCCTTTGTCATCAATAGGCATCCAGATTCCTTCTGATCCAGATTTCGCTTCTTCTTTATTTGGACCACCATTAGCATTTGTCTCAAAGTTAATAAATTTATTATTAATAGATAGAGCAACTTTACCTTTTACAGAGGTATGGCCTTTAATAATACCTGAACCTTCAGTAATAGGTTCGATAAAAACTTGGTGATGTCCATCTTTTTCTTTTAGCTGTTCTTTCGGTATTTCATACGCTTTTTCATATCGCGGTGTTGTATATGTAGCTTTAGCTTCTGTACTTTCTTCCTCAGCACCAACTTCTTCAGTTGAAGTTTCTTCTACTTCTTCATCTTCTTCATCGTCACCTAAATAGGGATCTGATGAAGACACTTCAATTTCTTGATTATGAACAATTTTGCGACCATTTAAGTCATACTTAAAATTCCCATCTTTATCAGACATAACAAAGCTGCTGTCAGAATCTTCAACTGAGCTCACATCTTTTTTATCAATAGTTAATAGTATAAATTGATTTGGTAAAGTTGTTCCTTGTATAGAAGTATCACCTGGTTTAATATCATTCAATTTGACAAAATTAGCCGGTACTTTTGATGTTTCATTAGTATTATTTTGAGGCTGAACAGCTTGATTTACATTATTCTGTTTTTCCTGATTGTCTACATTTATATTAGAGATTAAAGCGTTTTGATTTTCAGATGCTTCTGCTTGTCCGTTTGTCATAATATATAACATTGTAATTGCAACAGATACTAAACCGACTTTCATTTTACGTAACTTAAAATTTTCCCTCATGATATGCTCCCTCGAATAATTTTATAAATTCACTTCAATTTTTTCTATATTTCTGCCATCAATAACATCACCCATACGGTGTGTTTGTAACTTTTTATTCAATTCAAATGTGTAGAACCCACCATCTTTCATAGTAATTCGAATTTTACTGTCTTTAGGTTCTGTCTTATAAAGGTTATGTTTATCAATTAAATGCTTTCTTAATTTAAAATCAAGTTCTTTTAATGAAATTTCTTCTTTATTAATTGTATATGTAGATGATGTTGACGTTGATGTAACACTATCGATGTTTTTAGTAATTATTAAATTTACATCTTTTACTTTATCAATATAATTTGAACCGTTTGTTTTAGTAATACCACCAATTGAAGCTGTATTACCAGATCTATCAGAATTTTCTCTTACAACAAATATATCTACATTAGAAATATCTTCACCAAAATTTTGCTTTTCATTCCCAGTTAAAGTTACATCTATAAGTTGATAATTAGGAGTAAACGTCACTTTTCCTTCCTCTTTATATCCTGACTGATTTGTATACTCAAAGAACGGTCTATTATAATATTCACTCAAGTCTTGAGTAGCTTGTGATCTAACCTCTAATGTACTTGCTTTTACTGGCTGAGCAGTAGTTGTAATCATCCCTGTTGTTAAAATCCCTAGTGCTAAACTTGCTTTAGCAATATTTTTTAATTTCATAATTCTATGCTCCCAATTTTTAGTCTATTTGATTTATTCTATTACGCAATACGAACAATCCTCATTCATTATAATGAGCAATGGTCGTGCTTCACATTAAACTTACTTTAACTAAAAATTAATCATTATTAAGTAATTTAATAAATAGTTAACTAATATCATTCAATTCCTATCGATCTACTCTCTTTTATTTACGAATAACACTTTATCTCAACTTAATCTTTATTTAACTACTTATTCTGTACACAATTTCGACACAAAAAAGACACTGCGCTTTCACAGTGCCTAAATTTAATGTTCGTTTTTAATTCACTTTACTTTTACAACTTTTATGTTAAATTATACAAATTTTATTCTTATGCAATCTATGTATTTATCAAAGTTATAAGAACATTTTTTGTAAAAAGGATTGTTTCTCTTTTTCTAATATTTCAATTTTCATTTTCTGTTTACTTATCAATATATCCATTTTTTTTAAGAAATCACCTATCTTTTCTTGTTCCTCCAATACAGGTATATCTATATTTATATTTTTTAATTGTTTATATTTTAAGTTCCATGTATCTGATGTTAATCCTTGTGAATTAATTTTAAATTTATGAATCATTCTATGTGTTTTAAACTTATATCCAATAAATAATGAGCTAGTATTTTGTGTTGGATAAAGCACAGTATATGCAGGGCTAACAATCCCATTATAATTTGATTTACCACTAGCCCCTTGCCACATTCTCATAGAATTATATGCAATATCATTTTTCCTAACTACTTTATAATTACTTTTATCTTTACTTGAATTATCTTTTCTATCCAATTCACTAAATTTTATAATGCCACTATTTATAGTTACTGAAAGCATTTGCCCTTTGTCAGAACGTTCGTTTCTCTCTTTTAAATATTTTTCTATTTTGCTATTTTCCCAATCTGGATAATCTTCACCATTCTCATCTTTGAATCGCAGTTCCTGTGAGAAAATTTTCTGCATATAGCCTTTTTTCTGTTGTTGAAGTAATTCAAGCTTTTGTTCTTCTAATTCAATTTGTCGGTCGAGTTTGCTGAAGAACTTGCCTATTTTTTGCTGTTCTTCTAAACTTGGATATTTAATTAGAATAGTAAAAAAATCATTCACAGAAACATTTAATAATCCGTGATTTCTTGCACCCTCAACTGCAATTCCAGAAACTTCTCTATACCAGTGTGTCGAATCAAAATATGCTTCCATGAAGTCTTTAGACATTTCACTTTTAATAGAAAAACAAATATACAAAGAGGACAATACACCACTATCATATCTAGTTAATCTTTTAATAGCCCCTAATGGGTATCCATTAGAATAACTTTTGTTATACGCGAATTCTCCATTCTTTATTAGTGTATAATTTTCTAGATTTTTCGACGAAACTGATTTACTAAAATATTCTGTTTGATCAATTAAACCTAACTGTCCGGATATTGTTAAAGGCTTTTTCGATTCTAAGTTTTTATTTTTCCTAATTACTCTATCTGTAAGATCCCCTAACTGCTTCTCTTCCCATTCGCCTTCAAACCCTGGGAACCTCAATTCTGGCACATTTTTCTTTTGTGTATTACTCATCTTTCAACACCCCAAGTTCTTTCAGGTATGCATTGATTTCTTGCTCAATTTCTGCGATTTCTTTGTCGATATTTTTCAAATCTTGTTGGACTTGATCTAAATCAATTGGTGCTTCTTCTTCGAATGTATCAACATATCGCGGTATGTTTAAGTTGTAATCGTTATCGGCGATCTCTTGTAATGTCGCGCTGTAGCTATATTTATCAATCGTTGCTTTACGCTTATATGTGTCTATAATACGTTCGACTTGGGCATCGCTTAAATGGTTTTGATTTTTTCCTTTTTCAAAATCATTGGATGCATCGATAAATAGTACGTTGTCGTCTTGTTGGCGACATTTTTTAAATACTAAAATACATGTTGGAATACTTGTCCCATAGAAAATATTCGCTGGCAAACCAATCACAGCTTCTAAGTAGTTCTTTTCTTCAATTAAATAACGACGAATGACACCTTCTGCAGCACCTCGGAATAATACACCATGTGGGAGTACAACGGCCATGGTACCTTCATCGTCTAGGTAATGTACCATGTGTTGAATAAAGGCAAAGTCTGCTTTAGACTTAGGCGCAAGTTTGCCGTAACCACTGAATCGTTCGTCATTTTCAAACTTTGAATCTGCAGTCCATTTCGCACTATACGGTGGGTTCGCAATAACCGCATCAAATGTATTGCCTAAAAAGGCTGGGTTTTCCAATGTGTCATCATTACGGATATCGAAGTTCTCATAACGCACATCATGTAATAACATATTCATGCGTGCTAAGTTGTATGTAGTATTGTTACGTTCTTGACCGAAATAACGATACACTTGTGTTTCTTTACCAACACGTAACAACAGTGAACCTGAACCACATGTTGGGTCGTACACGTGACGTAATTTATCTTTACCGTCTGTGACAATCTTCGCCAGTATCTTAGATACTTGTTGTGGTGTATAGAACTCGCCTGCTTTTTTACCCGCTGTCGCCGCAAAGCGCCCGATTAGGAATTCATATGCATCACCTAACATATCAATTTCCATGTCACTGTGAACGAATGGTAAGTCGTCAAGATTAACCATGACTTTAGAGATTAAAGCAGTACGTTCTTTGACATTGTTACCTAGTCGCGTTGAACTCAAATCCATATCGCTGAACAGACCGATAAAGTCATTTTCACTTTCTTCACCTAATGTTGATGTTTCAACTTTACGAATTGCCGTCGCCAGGTGTTCGATATCGAAATCTTGCGTTTCAATTTCACGAATCATCGCACTGAATAAATCTTCTGGCTCAATGAAGTAACCGACTTGGTCAATTAATTCTGCTTTTAAGTCTTCACGGTATTCTTCGTCTGCCCATGCTTCTTGATACGTGATGTCTTCACCTGACAAGGCATCTGCATATTCTTGTTCGGCTTTTTCAGATAAGAAGCGATAGAAAATCAAGCCTAAAATGTAATTACGGAATTCACTCGCATCCATATTCCCTCTTAAATCATTCGCAATCGACCATAATTTTTTATGTAATTCAGCTTGTTGCTGACGTTGTTTTTCAGTAATAGACATGTGATTCCTCCGCCTTTGCATAAGTAATTTATCTCTTTGTGTAATAGATTTATTATAACATTTGGTTATGTTGCGATGTGGAGAATTTTGATGTTGGTGGTGGAAATTTTACCTTTATGGAGATTGGGATAGGATTCATGACACACAAACCAAAACGGCTTAACGACGATATCGATTGATGCATCCTTTTTGTATAAGCTATGCGCACCAATTTACATTTCACCGTTAAGCCGCTTCAATTACTTTTAATTATTCGTAATGATTTACTTTAAGTTAACTTCAATATCTTTAATTTGTTTGCTTTCTATGACTTCCCCCATATATTTAAATTTTAATTTAGATCTTAAATCAAGGTTATAAAAACTGCCATCTTTCAAGCTAATTTTGACCCTACCATCTTTTGAGATTGTTTTATAAAGTCCGTATTTTTCAATTAGATGCTTTCTCAACTTATAATCCAGTTCTTTTAGTGTTATTTTTTCTTTTTTAATGTAATAAGGGTAACCTTTCACAAAAGCATCTTCACCCTTTTCTTTTGAAATATTTAATATTGGTGCACTGACAACTCCAGATGTTTTATTATTCTGTATTACACCACCAACAGTATAAAATATATCGTGCTTATCTCTTTTTTCTTGAACAAAGAAAACATCTAACCCCTCATAACTACGCTGTTGAAATTTACTTTTATCATTTCCAGGCAGTAAAACTTGAATCTTAATACCTCTAAACTTAAAACGTAAGTTGTTTTTACCATGTTTCAAAGCACTAATATTTTTCATTTCCATAGTCTTTCCAGTGTAGTATCGGTATAATGCTTCCTTGTCATGTTTATTTACTGACTTTTGATTTTGTTTTGCATGACCTGAATGAACTTCTGTTGTTAAAGTTCCTGTTGTTAAAATTCCTAAAGCTAATGTCGCTTTTGCTAATGCTGTAAATTTCATATTTATTTGCTCCAATCTTAATATATTGGATTGTTTTCATTACGTAATTTGAATCATACATTTTTATTATAACGTGCATCGTTTCATACGATAATTAACCTCGATTTAAATATACTTGAATTATTCTTAATGAAAAACAAATATATTTTAATGTTCAGGTTAAATGACTTTCATTATTTCATTTAGTTGTTTTACCGGATTATCGTTTACTACAACTGATGATGTTACTCTGTTCTGCTCTTTGAATTACAAAAACAACTTAACAACAGTAATGTATTTAACACAGTTCCTTATATAAGGACACAAATGCCAATTCACATTTTGTCGTTAAGCCGCTTCTTAAGCTATTATGCTATTAACTCGAACTAATTCAAATTCACTTCAATATTTTTAATTTGCTTACTATCCATTACATCAAACATACGTTCAAAACTTAATTTTTCACTTAAATCAATTTCATGCTTCTTTTCGTCTTTCATATTGATAACAATTCTACCTTTATCAGACGTTCCTTTATACAATCTATATTTTTCGATTAAGAGTTTTCTTATTTTAAAGTCCAGTTCCTTCAATGATACTTCTTCCTTTTGAATAAAAAACAACTCGTTTATCGAAAAGCCATTTTTAGCATCAACTTTTTTAACTTGTAGACTTGGATTACTTACAAATCCAAACACTGATCTCACATTTTTCTTTGTTATACCGCCAACGCTATATATGCCACCTTTTATATCTATTAATTCAGGTACTGCAAAGACATCAAGGCCATGTGTTTTTTCTTTATATTTATTTTTATCGTCACCAAGTAAAAATACTTTAAAAGCTTTATTTCGTTGTTTAAAGTTTAAAACGTTAGAGCCATAGTAATCTTCGCTTTTAACACTAATGTTTGTTGGTTCAAAACTTTCTTCAGAATAGTATTGATGTAGCATATTGATATAATATTTGCGTTGTGTCTCATCAAGTTCTACTTTCGCGTGACCAGTTTGACTTTCTGCTGTAAACACACCTGTAGTTAATATTCCTAATGCTAATGTTGCTTTAGCTATCGTTGTTAATTTCATATTTTTTTGCTCCAATCTTAATGTATTGGATTGTTATTATTACGTAATTTGAACTATCTGTCTTTATTATAAGGTGCATCAAAACAGACTGACATTAACGCTCATTTAAATAAACTTGAATCATTATTAATGAAAATCAAACGTATTTTAACATTCGTATTAACTGATTTTTAATAGCAACATAAATATTTTTTTGGTGAATCATTGTTCTTTCCGATTAGTTTTAAATCTTAAGCTATTGGTTATAAAGTGTACAAAAAAGCAGCTTAATAACGTAGTCAATGTTCGATATGTTTTTATTATAAAAACACGTATCAAAATCATTAAACATGGGATTATTAAACCGCTTCTTAAGCTTTCATTCTATATATATCATTGATTATTTCAAATTCACTTCGATGTTTTTAATTTGTTCACTATTAATGACATCTGCCATACGCTCGAAATCTAATTTATCACTTAAATCAATTTCATACTTATTTTCATCTTTCATATTAATAACAATTCTACCTTTATCAGCTGACCCTTCATACAGTTTGTATTTTTTAATCAACAGTTTTCTTATTTTAAAATCAAGTTCCTTCAATGACACTTCTTCCTTTTGAATAAAGAAAAATTCATCAATAGAAAAACCGTCTTTATCGTCTATTTTTTTAACTAGTAAGTTCGGCGTTCTTAGAGACTCAAATATTGATTTTACGTTTTTCTTTGTTACACCACTAACACTAAATATTCTTCCATCTAAATCTACTAATTCTGGTACCGCAAAGACATCTAAACCATGTGTTTTTTCTTTGTATTTATTTTCATCTTTTCCCAATAAAAACACTTGGAACTTTTGATTTTGTTGGTTAAAAAGCAAAACGTTAGAGTCATAATAACCTTGACTTTGGCCACTAACATTTGTTAACTCATAACTAGGTCCTGAATAGTATTGATGTAACTTGTTTGTATCATATAAACGGTTCATTTTTTCATACTTTCCTTTTGCATTAACCGATTGATTTTCTGTTATCATTACACTTGTTGTTAATATTCCTAATATAAATATCGCTTTAGCTATCACTGTAAATTTCATATTCATGTGCTCCAATCTTAATATATTGGATTGCTTTTATTACGTAATTTGAATAATACACCTTTATTATAAAGGGCATTGAGACAGACTGACATTAACACTCGTTTAATTAAACTTAAATCATTGTTAATGAAGAGCTAATTAATATTCAATGGGCATCACTTTCAAGAGCAATGTAAATTTTTAGTATGCTCACTCATAACCTGCGTTATAAAACGTAAAAAAAAGCCTAACGACAAGGTTGTTTTAAATACGCTCCTTAATGTAAGGTGTACGTATCTATTCAACATTTCATCGTTAAGCTGCTTCAAATTTATTACTTTAGAGTCATTGATTACTTACTTTAAATTTGTTTCAAAGTCACTTCAATCTTATTAATATCCTTACTATTCAACACATCACCCATGCGCTCGAATTGCAATTTATCACCTAAATCAATTTCTTGCTTTTCTCCATCTTTCAAATTGATAGTGATCTTACCGTATTTAGTCGTACCTTTATATAAACCATAATTTTTAACTAAATGTTGTCTAATTTTGAAATCAAGTTCTTTCAGTGAAACTTCTTCTTTATTAATTGAAAATGAGTCAATTGATGCATCTAAATTTCCGCCATACACTTTATTAACAAATAAATGTGTATTAGTTTCAGAAGATTTGTTATTTTTCTTAGTCACACCACCAACAGTAGATAATCTACCGTTTGGATCAATTAATTCTTTTACCACAAAGACATCTTTGCCTTCAATGCCTTCTTTATATTTCTCTTTATCTTTACCTAATAAGAATAATTGGTGATTTTGATTTTCTTGGTTAAAGCGTACAACGTTAGAACCGTTATAATTTTCAACCTTACCACTAATATTACTGAATTCAAAACTTTCTGATGAGTAGTATCGATGTAAGTCTTTAATATCATATAAATGTTGTACTCTCTCTTGCTTTTCTTTTGCTTGAACTGCTTGGCCTTCTGATGTAATCACACCAGTAGTTAATAAGCCTAATGCCAATGTTGCTTTAGCTAACGTTTTTAATTTCACAGTACTATTCTCCCAATCTATTTATAAATTTGTCTTAATATATTTTTATATGATTAATTCAATTACGTAATACGAACAATCTACTATCATTATATAAGTGAGATACTGCGCTATGAATTAACCTCTTTTTAACTATTTTTGAACCAACGTTAAGTTAGTTAATGAAATCCTAACAGTATTAATTATTTTTTATAACACAATACTAATTTTTTAACTATTCACACTTTCCCTCAATTTAATTATGTTTTCCACATTGTTTCATGTCACGAAAAGGACAACGCGCGACTATAAGTATCAACCGTTTTTCCAAAAACTTGATCATAAACCCGCTCCTTTTTTCATCATAACAAAATAAAAAAGAAGCTAAGCAATATGTTATCGCTTAACTTCCCTACAATTACTAGTCTGCTTGTCCAAAGATTATTTATATTCTAGCTCAACATTAATTTCTTTGATTTTGGTACCATCTATCGTGTCACCCATGCGATGCGGTTGTAGTTTTTTTGTAAGTTCGAAAGTATAAAACTTATCATCTTCCATTTTAACTACAATTTTACCTTTTCTATTATTAACAGCACCATATAATTTTTCTTCTTCCATCAATTTTTTTCTTAATTTAAAGTCCAACTCTTTTAACGAGATTTCTTCTTTAGTAATTTTAAATTTACTATCTTTAGACTTTTCCGATGATTCATCAATTTTTCTTGTTACTTTAACATCGACTTCTTTACTAAATTCTTTACTATTTGTCTTACTTAAACCACCAATTGAATATTGTCTTCCATTAACAGTTTCCTCCTCGATGACTAAAAATGCATCTTGCTTATCATGCTCACCTTGAGGGTATTTTTCAATATCTTTACCAAGCAAGCCAACAAAATAATCTTTTCGATCCTTCCAAACATATACTCCTTTATCTGTCACTTTCTGTCTATACAAACCATCAAGATTTTTTAACTCTATACTTGGCTTGCTATAGTAGTATTTTAACGATTTATAATTGTGTTGACCTTGAGTTGATTCTGCCGCTTTTACTGTTTGACTTTCTGTTGTTATTACACCAGTAGCTAACAATCCCAATACTAATGTTGCTTTAGCTAACGTTTTTAATTTCATAGTACTATTCTCCCAATCTATTTATAAATTTTGTCTTAATATATTTTTATATGATTATTTCAATTACGTAATACGAACAATCTACTATCATTATATAAGCGTAATACTAAGCTATGAATTAACCTCTTTTTAACTATTTTTGAACCAATGTTAAGCTAATTAATGGAATCCTAACAGCGTTAATCTATTTTTTAAACTTAACGCAGCTTTTTTAACTATTCACACTTTCCCTCAATTTAACTATGTTTTCCACATTGTTTCATGTCACGAAAAGGACAACGCGCGACTATAAGTATCAACTATTTCCACAAGTTTTATTGGTGTTTTTATTATTCATCGATACGCTTCATTTTCATCTCTCCAACACAAAAAAGAAGCTAAGCAACTTATGTTGCCTAACTCCTCTATACTATCCATATTTTACTATTATCCATATTTCATTGAATTATCTAATGTTGGCTTCTATTTTTTCAATATTTCTACCGTCAATGACGTCACTCATGCGATTTGTTTGTAATTTTTTATTAAGTTCAAACGTATAATAGCCGCCATCTTTCATTATCACTTTTATCTTACTATCTTTAGGAAACTTTTTATACAGATCAAAATTTTGAATTAAATACTGTCTCAATTTAAAGTCGAGTTCTTTAAGTGAAATCTCTTCTTTATAAATGTAGTGTACTCTACCGTACGTAGCAATACCGTCACCTTCATCTCTCTTGATTTGAAATCTTGGTGCGTTTATATAATCATAATAAGCGTCTTGATTTTTCTTAGTGACACCACCATATGAAAACACTGTGCCATTACGGTTTTCCGCTTCTTTAACAACAAATATGTCTAATCCCGGATTTTTACGTGCTTTAAATCTTTCAATATCTTTACCAAATATCTGTACTCTTGTGAATTTTCTATTTTTATCAAAGATAAGGTAATGCTTGCCACCTTTGCTATAACGATAACCAGTAACATTTTTAAGTTCCTTACTTGCGCCACTATAGTAATCTCTTAAGTCAAAGATATCTTTTGTCACATTTTCATATTTTGCTTTATGTTCACTCGCATTTACAGTTTGATGCAATGACGTTATTGTTCCTGTTGCTAAAATACCTAATGCTAAACTTGCTTTCGCAATTGCTGTCATTTTCATAGTTGTATGCTCCATTCGTAATTATTAGATTTGTTCGCTTACGTCTATTGAATCATACAGCTTTATTATAGTTAGCGTATTTGACCTTTCACATTAAACCATGTTTAATAATCATTGAATCATTATTAAGTAAATTAAGGAATCTATAATGTTCGTTAAATAAAACTGATCCCGTTGTGCTTCACACCCGATAGATAGGGATTTACAGATAAATTCAGGTCTCTTCCACGTCATATTTGGACCCATCGAAAATTCGGGTTCTCAAATCATCGAACATAACAAAAGAAGCTAAGCAACATGTAGGCCGTTGTCACTTAACTTCTTGTTTTTCCGATGACAGCTTCTATTTAGAGAATGTCATGATTATTTTATATTCACTTCAATGTTATCAATATTAGTGCCATCTATGACATCTGCCATGCGATTTTCTTGTAATTTTTTGTGCAATTCAAACGTGTACTTTCCACCGTTTTTCATTTTAATAACAATTTTACCTGAACCAACGTTACCGTACAGATTATTTTTTTCAATAAGTTGTTTTCTCAATTTAAAATCAAGTTCTTTCAAGGAAATCTGTTCTTTAGTAATCTTGAATTCTGAAACATCATGAGAGATTGTACCTTTATTATCTTCCTTAGTAATTCTTACTCCTGCTTTGTGATCAACTTTTTTACTATTACTCTTTGTGATACCACCGACAGAATATTTTTCCAGATTGTAATTATTTTCTTCTAAAACGACAAATACATCGACATTCCTATGTACTCCTTCACCATATTTTTTATCATCTTTACCAACTAAAGCAATTTTATATATGAAATAATCTGGGACAACATTCATAAATCTTATTGTCGTCCATTTTTTTAAAATAATACCAATCTCATTTTTAAATTCTAAACTTGGTTTCGTATAATACGCTCTTAAATCTTTAAATTTAGGATTTATTTCTGTTGGTACTTGTTTTGTGGTTGGCGATTGTGGTGTGTCTGATTTAGTAGATTGCATTGGTTGTGGCGTGTTTGTTGATGGAGGTGTTGTCACTTTAGTTGAAGGCGGTGTTGTCGCATTTGCTGTTTGTTGCGGTGCTTCTACTTTAGTTGAGGGCGGTGTTGTCGCGTTTGGTTTTGATTGCGGTGCTTCTATTTTAGTTGAGGGCGGTGTTGATTGTGGTGCTTCCACTTTAGTGGAAGATGGTGTTGTCGCGTTTGCTGCTTGCGTTGTCGTTGTGATTACACCTGTTGTTAAAAGGCCTAGTGCTAAACTTGTTTTAGCAATCGTTGTTATTTTCATAGTTGTATGCTCCATTCGTAATTATTAGATTTGTTCGATTACATTCATTGAATCATACAGCTTTATTATAGATGGCGTATTGCTCCATTCACATTAAACCTTGTTTAACTATATTTGAATCATCGTTAAGTAAATTAAGAAATCCATAATGTTCGTTAAATAAAAATGATTTTGATGTGATTCAACACTTGGCACATTTGAAGTTTCGTCACTTTTAAGACATAGAAATGCCACTTTTACAAACAAATGAATATTCGTCTTTTTACATCATTACGCATAATAAAAGAAGCTAAGCAACATGTAAACCGTTGTCACTTAACTTCTTGTTTTTCCGATGACAGCTTCTATTTAGAGAATGTCATGATTATTTTATATTCACTTCAATGTTATCAATATTAGTGCCATCTATGACGTCTGCCATACGATGCTCTTGCAGTTTTTTGTGTAATTCAAACGTATATTTCCCACCGTTTTTCATTTTAATAACGATTGTTCCTGAACCCATGTTACCGTAAAGATTATGTTTTTCAATAAGTTGTTTTCTCAATTTAAAATCAAGCTCTTTCAAGGAAATCTCTTCCTTAGTAATCATGTATTCTGAAACATCGCGTGAAATCATACCTTGATTATCTTTTTTAGTAATGCTTAATTCTACTTTGTGATTAACTTTTTTACTATTAGTCTTCGTGATGCCACCGACAGAATATTTTTTCAATTGATATTTATTGTCTTCTAAAACGATAAATACATCGATATTATCGTAAGGTCCATCTTTATATTTTTTCTCATCTTTTCCAACTAAAGCTATTTTATAGATGAACCTATTTGGAATAACATTCATAAACCTAACCGTCGTCCATGGTTTGAGCATAAATCCAAACTGCTTTTCAAATTCAAAACTCGGTTTTGTATAATACGCTCTTAAATCTTCATATTTAGGAGTCATATCTGTTTGTGCTTGTTTTATGGTTGGAGATTGTGGTGTGTCTGATTTAGTAGATTGCATTGGTTGTGGCGTGTTTGTTGATGGAGGTGTTGTCACTTTAGTTTTCGGCGTTGTGGATTCGGTTGTCGTTTGTGATTGTTCTTGTTTAGGCGCTGGCGTTGCTGATATATTAAGCGTTTTCTGCTCTTCTTGTTTAGGTTGTGATATTTTTTCTATTTTGGAAGCTGAGGTTTTTTCCTCATTAGTATTTGGTGCCTTTTCGAGTTTAGGCGTGCGTTCTTGTCTTGTGTTAGCTGCTTGTGTTGTCGCTGAATTTGCACCTGCTGTTATGTTTATCATTGCTAATCGCTCTGCTTTAAGCGTTGGTACTTTGTCAACTTTAGTTGATTGTATTTTTTCTGCTTTGACCGATTGCGTCGTTACTGTAATTGCGCCTGTTGTTAAAAGCCCTAGTGCTAAACTGGTTTTAGCAATTGTTCTCATTTTCATAATTGTATGCTCCAATCTATATTATATTCGATTGTCTTTTTACGTAATTTGAATCATACAACATCATTATAGATGGCGTTCTAAGATAATCACATTAAACCCCTTTTAACAATTATTGAAGTATTATTAAGTAATTTAAGCAAAAAATAATGAGTGAGTATGAGATTAATATAGCGTTTCTATGTGCCTTTGAAATAATTTTTAAGCATTAAAAAGAAGTTAAGCAACGTTTGATCGTCACTTAACCTCTCTATTTCAATTTCAACTTATTTCGTCATCAAGTATATGTGTTATGCTTTTATAACTTTGATTTCAATTCTATCAATATCTGTGACATTGATAACATCGGACATACGGTCTTCTTGTAACTTTTTATCCAATTCAAATGTATACTTTCCATAGTATTTCTTTTTGACTGTAATTTTTCCTGTACTCATTTCACCGTAAAGACCATAATTATCAATAAGGTATTTTCTTAATTTAAAATCAATCTCTTTCAATGACATCGCTTCTTTATCTATTTTAAATGGGAAAAAGTCATAATCATATTCACCAGTATGATCTTCTTTAATAACTCTTGCTTCTGCTATTAGGTCGACAGCTTTATCGTTTGCACTCGTGATACCCCCAATAGAGTACTTTGCACCTTCAAATCTCTTATCCTCATTAACGTAAAATATATTAAGATTACGATGTACACCCGTATGATAATGTTGCTTATCTTTGCCAATTAAAGCAATATTATTAACAGAATTACCATCTATGATATTCATAAATTTAATACTTGGTTGAATGAAACTGATATAACCTGTCACATTTTTATATTCAATACTAGGTTGATTATAATAAGCTTTTAATTTTTTGCTATTTTCACTTATTACAATAGGTTTCTTTTCGGCATGAACTGGTTTTTCCGTTGTAGTGTTTACACCTGTTGCTAATATTCCTAATAACAAACTTATTTTTGCAATATTTTTCATTTTCATAGTTGTATGCTCCAATCTATTATAATTAGATTGTTTTATTACGTAATTTGAATCATACACCCATATTATAGGAGCTGTATTCGGATATTCACATTAACCTGTTTTTAACTATTCATAAAATATGATTAAGCTATTTAAGCAAAAGATAATGCGTGGTGCGACTGTTTGTGTGAGTTTTGTAACTTTTCCCCTCAAAAAAAGAAGCTAAGCAACAGTACGTCGCTTAACTTCCATATATTTCCATAACAAGCACTATTCAACATAGCGCTTTGTTGTTAGAAAGTATTATTTCATTTCTACTAGAATTTTATTAATCTTAGTGCCGTCGATTGACTCACCCATACGTTCTTTTTCAAGTTTTTGACTTAAATCGATTGTATGTGTTGTGCCATCATTCATTGTAATTGTAATTTGACCTTGTTTAAGACCATTTGAATACAAGCCGTGTTGTTTAATCGCACGTTCTCTTAATCTATAATCAAGTTCTTTTAATGAGATGTCTTCTTTTGAAATGTAGTAAAAATCTTTAAGTACATCTTCATTATCTTTCTTGATTTCTAAAATTGGCGTATTGATATAATCAATATACTGCACACTATTTGATTTTGTAACGCCACCAATTGAGTAATTTGTTGCTTGTCTACTGTCACCTTCTCTAAGGATAAACACATCTATATTTGAGTTTTCTCCGTCTTTAAATTTATCTTTATCAGATCCAAGTAAAGTGATTCGAGAATGCTGTTGCCCTACTGTGACTTCTAAATAGTGTTTACCCTCATCAGTATATTTAAATCCAGTCACATTTTTACGCTCTAAAATTGGTTTATTATAATAGTGTTTTAACTCTGATTCACTTTGTTGTTTAACTTCTGCTTTCGCTTGTACTGATTGTACATTCGATGTAATTACACCTGTTGCTAACATTCCCAATGCTAAACTTGCTTTTGCTATCGCTTTAAATTTCATAATTTTTAGCCCCAATCTATTTAAATTTGATTTTTCAATTACGTAATATGAACAATCTACCTACATTATATTGAGGCGCTATCCCCTTTCAAATTAAACCTCATTTAACTAAACTTGAATCATTGTTAAGGTAATTAATAAAATGCTAACTGTTATTAATCAATTCTTATCCGTCGAGACTCTTTTTTATACAAATCACACTTTATACCATTTTTATTTTAAAAACTGTAAAACTTTCAGACACAAAACAGACATCATATTGTCGTAGTACCTGATTAAAATTTTCAATGATATTAGTGATACACATCAACTAAAACGCGTCATTACGGCATTTTCAACATTAATAATATTTACGTATTTACTATACACGTCGACAATAAATACAGATTAGAATTTTTTATAAAATCAAATGTTTTGAAAACCATCAAATAAGTATTATGTTATGTATATAAAGATTAGGAGATGAAGTGAATGAATATTATGTTAACAGGTGCTACAGGTCATTTAGGCACACATATTACAAATCAAGCCATTGCAAATCACATAGATCATTTTCACATTGGTGTTAGAAATGTTGAGAAAGTTCCAGAAGATTGGCGCGGAAAAGTTCCTGTTCGACAATTAGATTATTTTAATCAAGAAAGCATGGTAGAAGCATTTAAAGGAATGGATACCGTTGTGTTTATTCCAAGTATTATCCATCCATCATTCAAACGTATTCCTGAAGTGGAAAATTTAGTATATGCGGCAAAGCAGAGCGGCGTTGCTCATATCATTTTCATAGGTTATTACGCAGATCAGCATAATAATCCATTCCATATGAGTCCTTATTTTGGTTATGCAGCACGTCTATTGGCAACAAGTGGCATTGACTATACGTATGTAAGAATGGCAATGTACATGGATCCACTTAAACCATATTTACCAGAATTGATGAATATGCATAAACTGATTTATCCAGCTGGCGATGGTCGTATTAATTATATTACTAGAAATGATATTGCTAGAGGTGTCATTGCTATTATTAAAAATCCAGATACTTGGGGCAAACGCTACTTATTATCAGGCTACAGTTATGATATGAAAGAACTTGCTGCAATTTTATCTGAGGCATCAGGCACAGAAATTAAATATGAGCCCGTTTCATTAGAGACATTTGCAGAAATGTATGATGAACCTAAAGGCTTTGGTGCATTATTGGCATCAATGTACGACGCAGGAGCAAGAGGACTATTAGACCAAGAATCCAATGATTTCCAACAATTAGTCAATGATCAACCACAGACACTGCAATCATTTTTACAAGAAAATATTTAATAATAAAGGAGCGTTATAGTGAATATCATCTCAACAATTTTAATCATATTTGTGGCATTAGAGTTTTTCTATATTATGTACCTTGAAACGATTGCTACAACTTCCAAAAAGACTAGCGAGACATTTAATATAAGCGTCGATAAATTGAAAGACAAAAATATTAACCTACTTTTGAAGAACCAAGGCGTATATAACGGTTTAATCGGAGTTTTGCTAATATACGGTTTGTTTATCAGCAGTAATCCAAAAGAAATATGCGCAGCTATTTTAGTGTATATCATTGGCGTTGCTATTTATGGTGGCCTTTCAAGCAATATTAGTATCTTTTTCAAACAAGGCACATTGCCAGTATTGGCACTCATATCAATGCTTTGGTAAGTATTGGTGTTTGGGGGGGTGGAGATGTAGTCGGAGGTTTGGAGGATTTGAGCGAATTGTGTGTGGACTTTAGACTCAGAGTATTTCATCCTAATTATTTCAAGCAGAGGTGACAGTAGCGTTGCCTCTGTTTCCTTATAGAAAAATTATTTAATGAAGAAAACCCATATCTGATTTAATTTTCAGCTGATAAATACTCCATATATTAGAATGGCTACTTTATCTATTGCATCAATCCTTTAAAACAAAAAACCCATGATTTCGAAATTCCCGTATGATGGGGTTCCTACTCTCATGGATCAGTTAAATAAATATTATCACTATCAGTTTATTATTTCAATATTATTAACAATATATGTAGTCGTAAAAGGAAAGAGGACATGAGAACTTCGGTGTTGATTGGCATTACATAACGCTTCCAAACATATTATTTGGTAACAATAAGAAACTATTTACACAATATATTTTGTATAGTAAAATTATTTTATAATATTTAAATCCAATTGCACAAGGAGTGATTATCATGGTACCAGAAGAAAAAGGTTCTATTACTTTGTCAAAAGAAGCAGCTATCATATTTGCAATCGCAAAATTCAAACCATTTAAGAACAGAATTAAAAATAACCCACAAAAAACAAATCCATTTCTTAAATTACATGAAAACAAAAAATCTTAATCACTTTATTTATAGCATTTCTAATCTCAGAAATGCTATAAAGGACAACGCCCTCTTTCATAACTATATAAGTCAAGAAACCAAGACATTTCAAACATCTTTAAACCCTTCAATAGCACATTCCCTAAAACATAAAGCAATAACAATGAACGATCAAAATTCCTTACGTACTTATGATGTGTCAGTGAATCGTCTACACTTAATTGAACAAATTCTATGAGAATAGATATTGTTAAATTAAGAAAGTAGTCAATTTTATTATGACAAAAGAAAGAAGAACATTTAGTTCAGAGTTTAAGTTACAAATGGTTAGATTATATAAAAATGGTAAGCTTAAGAATGAAATTATACGAAAGTATGATTTAAAACCCTCAATTATCTCAAATTCGATAAAACAACACCAAAATACTGGACCCTTCAATCATCAAGATAATTTAAAAAGTGATGAAAAAGAGTTAATAAAATTACGCAAAGAAGTTCAACATTTAAAAATGGAACATGATGTTTTAAAGCAAATTTTAAAGTTGATTTAGAAACTGAACTTTTTAAAGATACATTACTTGAAGATTCTAATTTATCTGATTATATAAAGAACCAACTTCCAACGATATGGAGAGACTAAGAAATAGTTTAAATTTATTTAATTTCAATAAAAACTCATAATAATATTTAAGTAAGTTAGATTGCTTTTAGCATTAGGAATTCGCTTATAATTAGATGTTCAATATAGACTTTTTTACACATACATGAACTATAAAAAGCGAATAAATAGCAGGTCATTGCGAAATTTGCTAAATACAAAATTGATGAGTTCCACCTAATAAAAATTGTTGGTTTTATAGTAACATCTATTTTCGTACCATTCATGTTAATTTCAGTGCTAATAATGCTGATATAAAGAAGAATAAATTGATTAGGAGAACACTATTTAATGTCTAAAAATATCAATCAAGCAAATAGTAAATTAAATACGTCAAACAAAAAACTAAAACAAGCTTATTCAAAATCCGACAGTAAAAACATGAAAGTTATATACATGCCTCATTGGCTAGAGTTTTATTCAATTGCTATACATAGCGATGTTACAAGCAATAAAAAAAGATATTATAAATCATATAGTAGAGGAACAGTGGTATATGTAAAACTAGGGAGTAATATTGGAAGTGAGTTTTCTGGTAATCATTTTTGTGTAATATTAGATAACAAAGACAATAAAGGAAAAGAAACAGTTACAATAGTTCCACTTTCTTCCAAAGGTAATAAAAATTATTTGAAGTTAAACGAATCGGTGCTAAATCTAACAGCAACAGATTTAAAAAAACAGATTATCGATATCAGTAGTAAAGTACAAGCATTAGCCCAAAAATATAGAGAAATTGACATTAAACTTAGCACAGAAGATAAAAAGCTTTTGTCTAACTTAAATCAAAAAGCTAATGAACTGTATAGAGTGATAGGTGTTTATTCCAAGCACAAAGGGAAAGATACATACGTTAATATATCAGCAATTACAACAATAAGCAAAAGACGTATAAGCAAAATAAATGATTCTGATCCTACTGGAACGATAATAATTTCAGAAGATGACATGAATGAAATCGAAAAGCAATTAAAGATAAAGTTCTTTTCTAATTGAATTGTAATATTACATCTGATATAATTGATTTACAAATTCCCGGTAACCATTCCGGCTTCATTCTCTTGAAGAATGACATATTCTCAGCGTTTTAGCTGAAGGTCAGATGATACGTCATCTGGCCTCTTTTTTTATATAAATGCCCTTTAAGTGAAATATACAACAATCTGCAATCAATATTAGACATCACAAAACACACAATAAATTACACAATGTGTTATAAGCCACATGTCACTATTATCGCAGCTAGCTGCGTCACTCAAAACGAATACGGAACGCGTTGGTTATTTCAATCATAATATTACTCTGCAAATACACAGCCCTGTAACCGAGTAAATGGATAGAGATTTGAACAAATGAAAACAATCAACTAATGGAAAGGATAAAATATTATGCACAACAATAATGAATTCAACAAAAAACTGAAAGATTTTATAGGTAGCGATAAACGGATGGCTTTAGTAAAGGGTTATGTTAACGAGTATAAATTAACAACTGTTTTAAGAGCTTTAAATAATTCCGATTACACAAAAGGGACGATACACACTCGTTCAATAGGCAACCTAAAACAAATAGTAGATAATCGAATTATTCCTAAAAATATAACTCAAAACACAATCTTCAAATTGAGTAATTTAACCTTAGAGGTTAACCTCTATGAAAGAAACACAATTTATCACGGAGACTTTGCTATTTACTATCCTGTAGAATCTGCTCTAATAATAGAAACAGATACTCCTAGGCTAATTAATCATATAAATAACAACCCAGTCCAAAAAATATTTATAATAACAACAAATGACTGGAGCTTTAATACACTTGAATTAGAAAAAATAGTAGACGAAACTATAATTTATGATTTAAAACAAGAAGATCCTAAACAATATGAAATTTTATATAAAAATAAACACGGAAAATTGCCTTATTGATGAATTAAAACGCAAACTTAGAACACCTTACCCCTTTTCCGTCCTTATTGTAATTTTCCAACTACTCAAATTAAAAACCACCCGTGCAAACAGGTGGTTTTATTATATATAATTATTCCCACTCAATTGTGCTTGGTGGTTTTGATGTAATGTCATAGACTACGCGGTTGACGTGATCTACTTCGTTTACGATACGACTAGAAATCTTTTGTAAGACTTCCCAATCGATGCGTGCGAAGTCACTTGTCATACCGTCGATAGATGTTACTGCACGAATACCTACTGTGTGATCATACGTACGGTAGTCTCCCATAACACCTACTGATTGAATGTTTGGTAACACTGTGAAGTATTGCCAAATTTCTCTTTCAAGACCTTCTTCTCTAATCACTTGGCGTAAAATCGCGTCTGATTCTCTAACGATTTCTAGTTTATCTTCAGTAATTTCTCCAAGTACACGAATACCAAGACCAGGTCCTGGGAATGGTTGTCTCCATACTAAATGTTCTGGAATACCTAACTCAATACCTAATTTACGTACTTCATCTTTAAACAATGTATTGATTGGTTCGATTAATTCGAATTCCATGTCTTCTGGTAATCCACCAACATTGTGGTGTGATTTGATTGTTTGTGCTGTTTTAGTACCTGATTCGATGACGTCTGTATATAGTGTTCCTTGCGCAAGGAAGTCTACACCTTTCAGTTTTGATGCTTCATCATCAAATACGTATACAAATTCATTACCAATGATTTTACGTTTTTGTTCAGGATCTGAAACACCTTTTAATTTATTCATAAAGCGATCTTTCGCATTAACACGAATAATATTCATGTTGAAACCTTCACCGAATTGCTCCATAACCATGTCGCCTTCACCTTTACGAAGTAAGCCATGGTCTACAAAGATACATGTTAGTTGATCACCTATTGCTTTATGCAATAGTACAGCTACAACAGATGAATCTACGCCGCCACTCATCGCACATAATACACGACGGTCTCCTACGCGTTGACGAATCTTTTCAATTTCGATTTCGATAAAGTTTTCCATTGTCCATTGACCTCTACAATCACAAACACGACGGACAAAATTATTTAATAAATCATTACCATATTCTGTATGACGTACTTCTGGATGGAATTGAACACCATAAATGCGACGTTTCTTATCTTCGATTGCTGCATAGTCTGTGCTTGGGCTATCAGCGATAACTTCAAAGCCTTCTGGAATTTCAATAACTTTATCAGAATGACTCATCCAAACAGTTTGTTCTGCTGGTAAGCCAGCGAATAACTCATCTGACTTCGCATTAATGATTGCTTTACCGTATTCACGTTCATTGGCACGTTCAACTTTACCACCTAATAATTTAGTAGTTAATTGCATGCCGTAACAAATACCAAGTACTGGAATTCCTAAATTATATATTTCCGGATCAATTGTAAATGAACCTTCTTCATAAACTGAATTTGGACCACCTGATAAGATAATACCTTTTGGATTCATTTTCTTAATTTCTTCAATTGAAATTTCATGATCGTGTAATTCACTATAAACGCCCATTTCACGAATTCGGCGTGTAATTAATTGGTTGTATTGGCTACCAAAGTCTAAGACAAGGATTAACTCTTGTTCTTTTGCCATTTCCATATTTGTCGTTCTCCTTTATCTTAATTAGAATGAGTAGTTCGGTGATTCTTTCGTAATTTGAATATTATGTGGATGGCTTTCTGCTAAACCAGCAGGACCCATACGTGTAAATTGTGCTTCTTCGCGTAATTCTCTTAAATCGTGTGAACCAGTATAACCCATACCAGCACGCACACCGCCCATTAATTGGTAAATTGTATCTTGTAACGCACCTTTATAAGCCGTACGTCCTTCGATACCTTCAGGAACAAATTTCTTAGGCGCTTTGTCCTCTTGGAAGTAACGGTCGTTTGAACCTTTTTCCATCGCACCTAAAGAGCCCATACCACGGTATACTTTATATTGTCTACCTTGGAAAATTTCTGTTGCGCCTGGGCTTTCTTCAGTACCTGCTAATAAGCTACCTAACATAACCGCATGTCCACCAGCAGCTAATGCTTTAATGATATCTCCTGAGAATTTAATACCACCATCAGCAATGATAGCTTTACCATGTTTGCGTGCTTCAGTTGCACAATCATAAATTGCTGTAATTTGTGGTACACCAACACCTGCTACAACACGCGTCGTACAAATTGAACCTGGGCCAATACCAACTTTAACAATATCTGCACCCGCTTCAAATAAATCTTTTGTTGCTTCTGCAGTTGCTACGTTACCTGCTACTAATGTGATTTCTGGGTAAGTCTTCTTAATATGTTTCACTTGATCGATAACACCTTTAGAGTGACCATGTGCTGTATCGATAACTAAGACATCCACACCTGCTTCGACTAATTTTTGAGCACGAATATCAGTATCTTTTGAAATACCAATTGCTGCGGCTACAAGTAGACGACCATGTTCATCTTTTGCTGCATTAGGGAATTCGATAACTTTTTCAATATCTTTAATAGTAATAAGACCTTCTAGACGTCCGTCTTTAACTAATGGTAACTTTTCAATCTTATGTTTTTGGAGAATTTTTTCTGCTTCTTCAAGTGTTGTATTCACTGGAGCTGTAATTAAATTTTCTTGCGTCATTACATCTACAATTTTAATCGAGAAGTCTTCAATAAAACGTAAGTCACGGTTTGTTAAAATACCTACTAAGTTGCGATCTTCTTTATTATCAACAATTGGTACACCTGAAATACGGTATTTACCCATTAATGCTTCTGCTTCATAAACGCTTTCTTCTGGCGTTAAGAAAAATGGGTTTGAAATGACACCATTTTCTGAGCGTTTTACTTTTTGAACTTCGTCCGCTTGTTCTTCAACGCCCATATTTTTATGAATAACACCTAAACCACCTTGACGAGCCATAGCAATCGCCATTTTAGATTCAGTTACAGTATCCATACCAGCAGAAATAACTGGAATATTTAATTTAACTTTGTCTGATAATTGTACGCTTAAATCAACGTCTTTCGGTAAAATATCAGATTGTGCTGGAATTAATAACACATCATCAAACGTTAATGATTCTTTTGCAAATTTACTTTCCCACATTAAAAACAGCCTCCATTTTTCAAATTAATTAGTTATATTATTTCACATTTTCTTCCGTTTGTTTATACTTTATTCCATTAAAAAAGAAATTAAGAATAATTGCAGAGATTGCGCCTAAAACAATTCCGTTTTGAGTCAACCATGCAAATTGTTCACCTAAACCTTTAAATGCTTGTGGTACAGCGCTTATACCAGTACCTAATCCTACTGATACAGCGATAATTAATAAATTGTTTTGATTTTTAAAATCGATATGTCCTAATATACTAACACCATATGCCATTACCATGCCAAACATAGCTATCATCGCACCGCCTAACACAGGTAGCGGCATGATATTTGCTAATGCGCCAAGCTTAGGTATACAACCACATATAAGTAATAACACGACCATGCCGTATATAACATTGTTTTTCTTAGCGCCGGATAAAGAAACAAGTCCTACATTTTGCGAATAGGCTGTATACGGAAATGAATTGAATATAGAACCTAACACTATCGCTAGACCTTCCGCAGTATAACCTTTACGAAAATCTTTTCTTTCTAACTTCTTACCGGTAATTTCACTTAACGCATGATAGACACCTGTCGACTCAATTAAACTAACGATAGCTACAATAAAGAACACTAACGTCGATGTCACATCAAAGCTAAATCCAGAGAATCTAAACGGCACTGGGATGCCTAACCAACCGGCATGATTGACTTGATTAATATCGACCATCCCAAGTAAGCCAGCACCTATCGTTCCTAAAACGAGTCCAATTAATATGGCAATACTCTTAATAAATCCAGTTGTGAATCTTTGTAAAAGAAGAATAATGATTAATGTCATTAAACCTAACAAAATGTTCTTAACATCTCCATAGTCCTTTGCACCTTGACCTCCAGCTAAGTAATTCATTGCTACTGGCATTAAATTGATACCAATGATAGTAACAACACTACCCGTTACTACTGGTGGGAAGAATTTTACAAGATGTGAAAAGAAAGGCGCGATGATAATAACTAATATCCCTGATAAAAATAGCGAACCATAAAGTACATCTATTCCTTTCGTTTGACCAATTAAAATCATGGGCGCAACAGCCGTGAATGTACATCCAAGAACGATTGGTAATCCTGTTCCTGTTACTTTATTGGCTTGTAAAAATGTGGCAACCCCACACATAAATATATCTACTGTAACTAAGTAAGCGATTTGTTCAGGTGTAAACTTCAAACTTGTACCAACAATGATTGGAACTAAGATAGCACCTGCGTACATAGCTAAAAGATGTTGAACACTTAGGATTAAATTTTTCATTATTCTTCTCCCACCAATGTCACTTTGTTTCCTTCTAGTGAAGCAACCTTGCAGAGAGAAGAAACTGTTAAACCTGCTTCTTCTAAACGTTGATGCCCATTTTGGAAACTCTTTTCAACAACAATACCAATACCAGCTGTCTTAGCATTCGCTTGCTGTGCGATATCGTATAATCCTAATGAAGCATCACCATTTGCTAAAAAGTCATCGATGATAAGTACAGTATCTTCTTCTGATAAAAACTCTTTTGAAACAATGACCGTACTTGTTTTATTTTTAGTAAATGAATGAATAGATGTTTCATAATAACCATCCGTCAAAGTGCTAGGTTTTGCTTTTTTCGCAAATAAACATGGCACATCAAAATGCAGTGCAGCCATGATTGCAGGTGCGATACCGGAAGCTTCAATGGTTAAGATTTTAGTAATCCCTTTATCTTTAAATTGCTCGTAAAAAGTGCGACCAACTTCATTCATTAACTTTGCATCAATTTGATGATTTAAAAATCCATCGACTTTTAAAATCTTCTCATCAATGACAACGCCGTCTTCCTTTACTTTTTGTCCTAGTAACTCCACTCTTAAAACCTCCTCAGATTTGTGTGAAACATTTTGCTCTTAAATTGGTGCTAGATACAAAAAAATCCCCAAACTAAATAATAGTTTCAGGGTTTATGAGTGAACGAACATGCATAACGAATTTGTCATGCAATCAATGTAAAAGAAGTTTCATCAAATAAACTGTGACCATCATATAAAATGATATAAATCACCCACCATGGTTACAATTTAATGGCTGAAGCTACTCCTAGTATTGTGTTGTTACTCATAGTCATGTCGTTCAAGGCAACATGGTAGAAACTTCTAAAGCCATATTCTTTAGATTATATGAGTTTATGTAAATTATTTAACGATAATAGCAAATTTTCGGCATTTTTTCAATAACTGCTTAGGTAATCTTTTAATAGTTTTATAAATGTACAGAGACGTTTAATGCGAATGAAGACTTATAACTTAATAATGTAAGGGTTTTACTTTATAATAAGAAGGGTAAAAGATTAAATAAACAAATTTTTAAAGGGGCGACAACTATGGCAGATATTACTGTAGTAAATGACACTGGCGAATTATACAACGTAATCAATCAAAAGAAATCTGAAGGTTATTTAGAATCAGAGCTAACAATTATTAGTAAAAGTAAATTACACCTAAATGACTTACACGACTCTGAAATCTCCCTTATCTCAACAAGTGGAACATTTAGTGATAGAATGACTAAACTGTTAACAGGAGAAGATGGTGAACATGCAGTTTTATCACGCTACAACTTAGCGCCTGATGAATTAGAAAAATATAAACAACTTATTTTAGACGATAAAATGTTAGTTGTAGCGGTTCGTGACAAATCATCACATCAAGAAGTGCATGAAAATAATTCAGCTTATGAAGAGATTGATATTACACATTTTGCTGAAGCATCTAAAGGTCCCAAAGCTTAGTTATCACACTGAATTCAAAATGAGATTACTGTACTGTCTAATTTAAGATAGTACAGTTTTTTATACCATTTAAAAGTTTATGAACAGTCTTTTACAGCAGGCGATTATGCTATAATATTATTTAAATTGGGGAGGTGTTCTTATGGAATTTAAAACCATTCAATCTGTCAAAGATCCACATTACAACGAAGCACTTAAACTTTACGATACTAAGTTAAATTTATCTTTAACTGAAGATAAACGTATCATCAAACGCTCATTAGAAAACAACAAAACCGAAAACGATTATGTCTTTATCGTAGGCTTAGAAAACGATGTTGTTGTCAGTCTAGCAACTGCACATTATGAAGCCACAACCAATTCAGCATTTTTAATTTATTTATTCGCAAAAGACCTACCCAACCATGATGAGTTAATGACGCAAACATTACATCAAATTGAACATGAACTAAACTTATTATCAAACCTTGTTCATTCTAGAAGTATTAACTTTTTAATGATGGAAGTCCCTAAAGAACCTGCAGATTTAACACAAGATAACGGCCTCATTATTGAACACCGTAGACAGTTTTTATACGAACATCAATTTGAAAGACAAACTGAAATTGATTACATTCATCCAACTAATGATGGTCACACTAAAAAAGTGGACTTATTTTTAAAGAAAAATATTAAACTGACAAAGGATATCTACGGTACAAGTGTTAAATCAAATTATATTTTGAAGTATGTATTTGCCAATGGTATCGCACGTGAAATTATTTATGCTTTATTAGAAGAAATGGATTTACGTAAACCATTTTAAACAAACTTGAAATCACTAACAATAACGTTTAAACTATGTATGAAGCAAGACTGACGTTTCACTGCCCGTAGACAAACGTCAGTATACATAAAGTATATGCAGAAAGGACTTTAAAGTATGTTAACTAAAGAATTTGCACAACGCGTAGAACTAAGTGAGAAGCAAGTACGTAAAATTGTTCAACATTTAGAAGAACGTGGTTACCAACTAAGCAAGACTGAATATCGTGGTCGTGAAGCAACTGATTTCAAAGAAGAAGATATCGAGCTTTTCAAAGACATTGCCGACAAAGTAAAACAAACAAATAGTTATGATCTAGCGTTTGATGAATTAGAAAAAGAAAAAGACTTCCTGCAAGTCATTGTCAAAAACGATGACAAAAACTTACCTACTAATCAAAATGTCGCTCAACTAGTAGAAGATTTACGCCTAGAAATCCAGAAAATGCGCGAAGAACGTCACCTACTTGGTCAAATGATGAATCAAGTACATCAGCAACAACAAGAATTAAAAGAACTTCAAAATCAACTTACATCTAAAATCGATTCAAATAGCGAATCCTTAAAAGCCATCCAAACATCACAAGAGGCTATCCAAGAAGCGCAAGCCTCTCAAGCAAAAGCATTAGCTGAATCAACAAATAAAGTTGAAAAGAATGCTGTTACTGAAGATAAAGCTGACAGTAAAGATTCGAAGGTTGCTGGAGTGAATACATCAACAGACGCTAAGACGGATACTAAAGCAGAAAATGCAGGCGATGGCACTGCTACTAAAGTAGATAAAGAGGATCAAATTTCTGCAACTGAAGCAATTGAAAAAGCCAGCGTTGAGCAGTCTAAAAATGACAATGCAGCTGAGACTTCAAATAAAGAAGCTACAGTAGATGCAGAAGCGCAACATGATGCTGAACAACAAGTAGCAGAAGCCCATGCAGAAGCTTCTAAACAAGCTACTTCGAACGATTCATTGGAAGCGAAAGCAGAAAATGACAGCACAGCTTCACAGTCAGAAATGTCAGAACCAAAACCTCAAGAAGAGAAAAAAGGTTTCTTCGCACGTTTATTCAACCTGTAAACTTGTGATTTGAACACAAATTTAATACTCAATTCATATATAGCTTTGATTTAAAAACTGATTTTTATAAACCTATAGAACTGTAATTTACTTTCAAATTTAATACTCAATTCATAAAACCTGAAACAAGCTGATATACTCCATTCAATATCTACTTTGAAGAGAGCATATCAAACTAATTTGTTTCAGGTTTTTTAATTATTCATTATGATTAATATTGAATTTTGAATAAATTTTTATAGTATGTTACTTTTAAATGGGATGGCTTCTGTGTACTTCTAAATAGATTCATCTTAATAAGTCCATTCAATTTAAATGTTTGGCTGTGTTAGTAACTGACGAATCGCACAAGTGCACACTCATATTCACATTTACTACAAACGCCTTTTTGCTCAAACAAAAATATTTGTTTACGGTAGCTTTTGAACTACCACCTGCACACACGAACACTCAAAAGATGCTAATTTTGATTCGACAGAATTTTTTACAACGTGTTTGTTCGAAACGTCTTTTCAAGGTTGATCATTTATTATCTTTTCATTCAATAAATATGAGGTTAGCAATTTTTATCAAACCGCCATAGCCACATCTCGATTCAAGGATAAATTTGTTTTCTCATATCTTATCTCTCATGACAGTGCACGATATATATCTTTTCCAAATATTCATCACTTTTTTCCTGTTAAAATCATTTCTATTATTAATGCTTTAATGACAACTTATTTAATTTATTGCATTTAATGCCCTGCTTCATTTTCAAATATTAACTTTAATCGACTAGCTCATCACACTATTTACCCTTTCCACCTATCACTACTGAATTCAAAACGATTTGTTTACAAATCCCCTTATGCCAACGGTCGAATTTCATCATGTTTACATTTAATTGCAAATGCCCTCTTGAAATATTTTAAAATTAATATTATTCTTAGCATACTAGTCGGAATTATATTCAAAAATTTGAGGAGTGACGTTCATGAATGCTTTTCTTACACTGATTAATATTATTGTATTGGTGATTTTCATCGTAATATTGCACATGATGGCTCGCAAACATATATCTTTTGCGAAACGTGTGTTTACAGCTTTAGGGATTGGTATAGTATTCGGTGTGTTATTGCATCTTATTTATGGCACACATTCGAATGTTATTACATCAACAAGTGACTGGTTCAACATTGTCGGACAAGGTTACGTTGCATTGTTGCAAATGATTGTTATGCCTTTAATTTTCATTTCTATTGTAGCTGCATTCACTAAAATTCAAATCGGAGAAAAGTTTGCTAAAATTGGTAGTCTCATTTTTATCTTTTTAATTGGCACTGTCACCATTGCTGCGATTGTTGGTGTTGTGTATGCCTTGGTGTTTGGTTTAGATGCATCAACAATTAACCTTGGTAACGCTGAACAAGCACGTGGAAGCGAAATTGCTAAACAAGCGAAAGATTTAACAGCACATACGTTACCACAACAAATTTTGGAATTATTGCCTAAAAATCCATTCTTAGATTTCACTGGACAACGTGCAACTTCCACGATTGCTGTCGTGATATTTGCTTCGTTTATAGGATTTGCTTATTTACGCGTAGCACGCAAACAACCTGATCATGGTGAATTGCTTAAGCGTGCGATTGACGCTATCTATTCACTAGTAATGGCGATTGTGACGTTCGTCTTACGTTTAACGCCATACGGTGTATTAGCAATTATGGCCAACACATTATCGACAAGTGACTTTGGCGCCATTTGGACTTTAGGAAAATTCTTAATCGCATCGTACGCTGCATTAATTACGATGTATATCATTCACTTAATTATTTTAAGCCTGTTAGGTATTAGCCCAATTCGCTATGTTAAAAAGACTTTGGAAGTATTAATCTTTGCATTCACATCACGCTCAAGCGCGGGTGCCTTACCATTGAATGTACAAACACAAACAAGACGTCTAGGCGTGCCAGAAGGTATTGCCAATTTCGCTGCGACATTTGGATTGTCGATTGGACAAAATGGTTGTGCAGGCATTTACCCTGCCATGCTTGCAATTATGGTCGCACCCGTCGCTAATGTAGAAATTGATTTACAATTTATTGTAACGTTAATCGCTGTCGTGATTATTAGTTCATTCGGCGTTGCTGGCGTCGGTGGCGGGGCTACATTTGCATCCATATTGGTGTTGTCAACGTTAAACTTGCCAGTCGCTTTAGCCGGCGTGCTCATCTCCGTTGAACCATTGATTGACATGGGTAGAACAGCATTAAACGTGAACGATTCAATGCTAGCTGGTACAGGTACCGCCAAGTTAACTAAACATTGGGATAAAGATACTTTCGATTCAAATGATAATGCTGCATTAACTTCACACTAATTCATTGCAAGAAATACCCGCCCCCTCTAGCTATACTTATCATTTTAAGCTAGAGGGGGGCGGGTTATTTTGGTATCTTGCTATCGCTGTATTAAGCCTGATTTTTGCAATTGTTCTAACATATCTAATCTTGCTTTGTTTCCTAGGAACATCTCAATTTGCTGCGACCATGTTTCTTTGCGATTCCCGTTTGTACGTTGATCATAGTACTCGCTGATTGTCTGGTCGTAATCTGCCATTTGTGCATACTGTGTTTCCTTATCAGCATGATACTTATTATGATGGAAGACATGGTCAAATGGTAAGCGTGGCTTGGCTGCACCATTTTCGTCATCTGCGGGTTCCCCTACTGCCATACCAAATACCGGGAAGACATAGTCAGGTAAGTCTAAAATTTCTCGAACGCGTTCAACATCATTTCTTAATGATCCTAAAAAGACAATGCCATACCCCATATCTTCAGCAGTTACCGCAATATTTTCGGCAACTAATGCTGCATCGATTGCACCTACTAGCAAACCTTCCGTTGAACCATATGCATTTTCCATATCAGTTTCAGCATGTTGATCAACTAAATGATGACGATAATAATCAATAACAAAGACGAATAAATAGCCATTTTCTACAACATAAGGTTGTCCAGAAACTTCTCGTAAATTTTCTTTAATCTTCTCATCGTCGATACCAATAATTGAGTATGCTTGCAGGAAACTTGACGTCGAAGCGCTTTGTCCAGCTTCTACCAATTTCTTAACAACGTCTTCACTTAAAGGTTTATTCTTAAATTTTCTAACAGAATGATGCTTTTTCACAAGATTATATACATGTTCTGACACGTTACCCACTCCTCGATACTTTACAATTAATTTAAAATCTTCATATTGCAATTGTACACGTCCAAACTTTTTTATAGCAATTATTTGCTTATAAGTTAATAATTGAACTTTTTAAAATATTGTCTCATACTTTAAAAATCCAGTTTCTCACTCATTACCTTCATCCATCTCGAACAAATATTCTCACACCATTATCAATAAGGTTGACTTAGTTGAGAATACAAATCTTCTTTTTTTACATTTTTTACATTAAAATCAAGATATTAAATATAGACACAACCTTTTAAATCATCAACTACAAAATCCATTATCAAAGCACTTTATATTATCTTTCTTTATTTTAAAAGTAATCATTCACTTTACAAAGTTATCCAGTTGACTATTCTGGATCAAAATGTAATAATGCTAACTAAGAGATTAGAATTATTATAATTAAGCGCAATCAATTGATAGTTCTAATTCATACTTAAATTCTTAGGAGGAAGATATTTATGTCATTAATTAACAAAGAAATCTTACCATTTACAGCGCAAGCTTTCGATCCAAAAAAAGATCAATTTAAAGAAGTTACACAAGAAGATTTAAAAGGTTCTTGGAGCGTAGTATGCTTCTATCCTGCTGACTTCTCATTCGTTTGTCCAACTGAATTAGAAGACTTACAAAACCAATATGAAGAATTACAAAAATTAGGCGTAAATGTATTCTCAGTATCAACTGATACTCACTTCGTACACAAAGCATGGCATGACCATTCAGATGCAATTAGCAAAATCACTTACACTATGATTGGTGACCCATCACAAACAATCACTCGTAATTTTGATGTATTAGATGAAGCTACTGGTTTAGCTCAACGTGGTACATTCATTATCGACCCAGACGGTGTTGTACAAGCATCTGAAATTAACGCTGACGGAATTGGCCGTGACGCTAGTACATTAGCTCACAAAATCAAAGCAGCTCAATATGTTCGTAAAAACCCTGGCGAAGTATGCCCAGCTAAATGGGAAGAAGGCGCTAAAACATTGCAACCTGGTTTAGATTTAGTAGGTAAAATCTAAGGAGGCATTACAACCATGCTTAATGCTGATTTAAAACAACAACTTAAACAACTATTAGAACTAATGGAGGGCAACGTTGAATTCGTTGCCAGCCTTGGTTCAGATGATAAATCCAAAGAACTTAAAGATTTGTTGACAGAAATTACTGATATGTCACCTAGACTATCTCTTTCTGAAAAATCTTTAAAACGTACACCAAGTTTCTCAGTCAATCGTCCTGGCGAAGAAACAGGTGTAACATTTGCAGGTATTCCATTAGGTCACGAGTTTAACTCACTTGTTTTAGCAATTTTACAGGTTAGTGGTCGTGCACCTAAAGAAAAACAGTCAATCATTGACCAAATTAAAAAATTAGAAGGTTCATTCCATTTTGAAACATTCATTAGTTTAACGTGTCAAAAATGTCCTGATGTCGTTCAAGCACTTAACTTAATGAGTGTGATCAACCCTAACATCACGCATTCTATGATTGATGGTGCAGTGTTCCGTGAAGAATCTGAAAACATCATGGCAGTCCCTGCTGTCTTTTTAAATGGCGAAGAATTTGGCAATGGTCGTATGACAATCCAAGATATTCTTTCGAAACTAGGCAGTACGGCAGATGCATCTGAGTTTGAAAATAAAGAACCTTATGATGTCTTAATCGTTGGTGGTGGTCCTGCTAGTGGTAGTGCAGCGATTTACACAGCACGTAAAGGTTTACGTACTGGTATAGTTGCTGATCGTATCGGTGGCCAAGTTAATGATACTGCTGGTATTGAGAACTTCATTACTGTTAAAGAAACAACTGGTTCTGAATTTTCTTCTAACTTAGCAGCGCACATTGATCAATATGACATTGATGCAATGACAGGTATACGTGCTACAGATATCGAAAAGACTGACGAAGCAATTAAAGTTACGTTAGAAAACGGTGCTGTCTTAGAAAGTAAAACAGTCATTATTGCTACTGGTGCAGGTTGGCGTAAGCTAAACATTCCAGGTGAAGAGCAATTGATTAATAAAGGTGTTGCATTCTGCCCTCACTGTGACGGACCTCTATTTGAAAATAAAGACGTAGCAGTTATCGGTGGCGGTAACTCTGGGGTTGAAGCAGCAATTGACCTTGCTGGTATCGTTAATCATGTTACATTATTCGAATTCGCTAGCGAATTAAAAGCAGACAACGTGTTACAAGATCGTTTACGTTCTTTATCAAATGTTGATATCAAAACAAATGCCAAAACTACTGAAGTTGTCGGAGAAGACCATGTTACAGGTATACGTTACGAAGACATGAACACCGGCGAAGAACATCTACTTAACTTAGATGGTATCTTTGTTCAAATTGGTTTACTTCCAAACACATCATGGTTAAACGATGCTGTTGAATTAAACGAACGTGGTGAAATTGTGATTGATCGTAACAATAATACGAATGTTCCTGGAATATTTGCTGCTGGCGATGTCACAGATCAGAAGAACAAACAAATTATCATTTCAATGGGCGCTGGTGCAAATGCAGCATTAAATGCCTTTGACTATATTATCAGAAACTAAAGTTTCATTCATTTCACTGACAGTATCTTACATTTGTTAAGATGCTGTTATTTTTTTATCCCGACATAAAATCATGTTATGATAAACTTAATATATACAACGAGATGTGCGATAATGCTTAAAGTATGTACCTCTCGCAAACAAATCAATATGAAAAATGATATTGAGAAAGAAAAGTATGTGAACGAAATTATTATGCTTTTACGTACGATACCTACGTCTAAATTAGTACAACCAATTATGCAGTTATTTATAGATAAAGCTATCCTTAACAACGTCCAAAATGATGCATTATTGATAGAAAAAGCAACTCATGCACGTAATCATTTACGTCTATGGTCATTGCAAGGTCATCGTGACATTCCAAACTAATTCAATGTTACTCTATTAAACATGAATACATATTTTTTCAATTAAAGATAAACTAAGGAGTTATATTACATTATGAAAAAGAGATTACTACTAAGTACATTTTTAGCATCGACATTAATTCTTACAGGTTGCGCGTCCGATCAATCTGATAACGAAGATCATCATACAAGTACTGGCATCCATGCACCTAAAAGCGCTAAAAAATTAGAAACAAAAGATATCTTTAACTCAGATAAGAAAAATAGTGATATTAGTGATGCAGAGATGAAGCAAGCTATAGAAAAGTATTTGTCTGTAAATAGCGATATACTTGATAACAAATATATTATGCAACATAAACTAGATAAACAAATTGACAGTCAAACAAAAGTGACTGAAAAACAAGCAGAAACACTTAGCCACTTATCTAACTTAGCTGTTAAAAACGATTTGCATTTCAAGAAATTTGTCACTGAAAACAATATTCCTAAAGAATATAAGAAACCCGTTGAATTAATGATGAATTACTTCAAAGCTTTAAATAGTACAATCGCCAATGTTGATGAAGATATTGAAAAGCTTAGCTATCAACCGCAAAATAAAATCAATGTTGTCGACGTGCCAACAAAATATGCCGGTGATGTTAATAAAAAGCAACAAGATAAAATTAAAGATTTCTTAAAATCTAAAGGTATCAAGAGTGATGTTATCGATAAATAACTGAAAGCCATCATTGCGAAATGTAACACATCATTACATGAGTTTTAATTCATGACAATTCTTTATCTTTAAAAGTGACTAATCAATTTAGCTAAAGTCATCATTTGGGCATCAAGCAGCATATTACTGTTTGATGCCTTTTTAATTGCCTTAAATTCTCTATCTATGCCAAAATTCCCATTAGTTGACGCATTTGACTATATACCTAACATATTCCATACTTATATTGACTCTATAAACAAAGGATGATCATGATGAAAGTTCGAATTACTTTTATTATTTTAGCAATTTTATCGACGATTGTTTGCTTGTTCTTAGCAGCAATGCATCCAACAGGACCAAACACAGTAACTTTTGAACAGCCATATTTATTCACCCTCAACATCATTATAATGGTATTAGTCGCATTACCTTCACTTGTTTTAGCTATATATGATTATATGAGTTTTAGAATTTCTTCTGCTATTTTACAATTTCTAGGGGCTATCTCTTGGTTCTTTTTATCATTGATATTATCGCTCACACAATTTACACCTTTTACATTAGCGTCATTTATAACTTCAATTATTTTGTTCACAAGCACAATTATCACATTAGCCATTGGTGGTAAGTCTGTTGAAAAGAATGATTCCCCTTAAATTCCAAATGAAAAAAAGGTTCTGAAGGCCGCTATAAAACACAGTTTTTCAGAACCTCTATACTTCTATTCAATGATATATGGTTTGCAATTTTCTACCTTTAAATCCACAGCTTCTGCCCTTGAAACTTTGTTAAAATAAACCATCAAACAACGAATGACAACTTGATGTGCAACAATGACAATATCATCTTTTTGTGTATCTTCATTGACAACATGATTCATAAAATGTTCTACGCGTTGATATACATCTTCATAACTTTCTCCTTCAGGCGCTTTTTGTGAAAAACTATGACGAAAGTCTTTAAAGTTTGGATCATTGAAATATTTTTCATATTTCGGATTCGCACTGATTTCATCTTTATATTCACCCTCAAATACGCCAAGTGAACGTTCTCTTAATAGAGGGGTAGTCGTTGATGCAATGTCATATGGAAAAATATGTTCAAACGTTTGCTGTGTTCTTAATAAGTCTGAAACATATACATGTTTAATCTGTTTCTCTTTAAAATAATCACATAAATCGTCTGCACTTTTTGTGCCAGTATCCGTTAACGGCACATCTAATTGTCCACAAAAATAAGATCGAAAATGTTTATTATCATAATTCGATTTTGATTCGCCATGTCTAACTAAATAAATCGTCATAATATTACTCCTTACCTTATGTATTTCATATCTACCATAACACTTTGACTACTAATTCGATATCAATCTTAATATTCTATTCTAAAAAAAGAATTAATTCATATTTTAAATTAATGACTCTAAAAATAGTATTGTCTTTAATCAAGTGATGTGTTACTATATGGGTGTAGTTCTTAAATGACTACACAGTCTTTTATATTCATGAACATAATACTCCTGGATGGCGCAACCCAACGTCATCCTTTTTTTATTTGTCAAATACTCGCTTTTTTATTTCCAAAATTTCCTCATATTAATTTATTACTTTTTAATCCTATCTTATCTACATTTTCAAATATTATAATACATATTGACCATTTTCACGCAAATAAAAAAGATGACAACTGAATGCCATCTTTATTTCAATTTCCAATTGAATTTTTTTATTATTTACGCATAGCTCTTAAAATTAACGTTACGATTGCAATTAAGATAATTGAACCAATTAATGCTGGCAAGATGTAAATACTTCCTAATTCAGGACCCCATTGTCCGAATAGTTTGCCACCTACCCATGATCCAATAATACCTGCGATAATATTGCCTAAAATACCACCTGGGATATCTTTACCCATAATAGCACCAGCAGCCCATCCAATTAAGCCACCGACAATTAACATTCCAATAAATCCAAACATAATTTTCAGTCTCCTTTTTCTATTTATTTTGCGTTATTCTAAGTAGTACCCCTTATTTACAATTCTAAAACAAATTCAAATTATTTTTATCCAAATATTTTTAAAAGTAGTAATTGAATATCAATTTTATTCAATGTAGCTATCGTTATTTAAAGTCTCTGTACCGATAATATCATATACATTTACATTATTTTTTCTGCCGAATTCATAGCTTGATTATTTTATGTTATAGGACTAGAATATACACATATTATTAGAGCATCTTTGAATTTTAAATCAAGAAGCGAGGTTAATGAACAATGAATATGCATATTTTATATAACTTACGAACTAAACATAATTTAGAAATTGACGAATTAGCACAGCAATTAAATGAGAAATATGGTACTAAATATGAAGCACATCAAATTTGGGAATGGGAGAATCATCACCATGAACCTAAATTTAAAGATGCCATGCATTTAGCTGACTTCTTTGATGCACCATATGAAATGTTTTTAGAAAGTAAGGTTAAAGAATATCAGAAACATTTAGAAGAAGTCGATATTCGCATGGATAAATAGATGCAAATAAACCCTCACAACACGTTTGGCATATATCCTTTCAAATCTATACTGGATATATTACATTACGTTGTGAGGGTATTTTATTAATTAATATGAATTAAGACATTTTACAAGCGTTAATGCAACGAATCTTTTTAGTGATCTTGCTCACTCTTTAATACTTTACCGTTCTTAGCATCAACAGTAACTTCTTGTTTTTTATTACCTTTTTTCAAATCGATATTGTAAACAAGTTTGCCATCATCTTTTTCAAGTGACCATTCTTTAATATCACCATCAAATTCTTTTTGTCCTTCTTTAATGGCTTTTTTGTAATCTATAGCATCGCTATATTTAAAGTTATCATTTTCATTCATTGTATCTTCTTTTTCAGTCTTTTTGTTAATCACTTTTTTATTTTTATCAGCAACAAGTACTTCTGACTCTTCACCAGATTTTTGTTGCGTCACTTTATAAGCCCATTCACCATTAGAATTTTCAAATGAAATTCCTTTCAACTTTTGGCCTTTGTAAGTTTCTTCAGCTTTTTTCACAGCATCTTCTGGGCTTGTTTTAACATCTTTTAAAGCAATAACATCTTTTGTTGTATTAGTGTCTTGATTAGTATTTGACTCTGTTGATTTTGTTTCATCTTTTGGAGTATCATTGCCACATGCAGTAAGCACCACCGCTGACATTGATAACACTGCTAATGATTTTAATTTCATAATATCACTCTCTCTTCCTATTTTTGAAACTCATAACAAAAGCTTATATGCTATATAGATTGTATTACCCCTTGTTTTTAATTTTATTCATAATTATTACAAATATTTTTAAATTAATCGTCATGCGTTACTTTCGTTCGTACTCCTTTTATAAATGAACCATGTAATATAAGCATGCTATTATCGACTCAGTTTGTCTAATGCTTTCTTTGGTACTTCTTCCTTTTCAACTTCTTCAAAAGTTTCTACATGATGACCTTTATGTGTAATTTTCAAGTATCTATGCGGTTTAACATCAAATGTAGCAGTATACATTAATTGCGTCTCTTTCCCTTCTTTATTAAAAACACTTTGACTATAACTTCGGAGTTGATCATCCATTCTAGTAGACACCTCTGTCGTTTTAACATAAGAATCATCCTTCTTTACTAATGGGTTAAATTGATCTGTTATACCATGGGAGTCTATTGTTTTTAAAATGAATAAAGCAGCATAAGCGCCAATGATAGTAAGTACAAGATATGTTATTGTTTTTAAAATCGTTTTCAAAAGATCACCTCTGACAAAATATAAAATAGGATGTATCTGAAAACAACTTACATAATTGTAATTAAAGTGTAAGTATTAGGAGAAAATGATGGTATTTGAATCTGAAAGATACGAATCGTTTTTAAACTAAGTTATTTTATAGAGACTTTATTATGAAATTGAAAGAAGTTAATTTTAAGGTTGTCGAATGTAAAAACATATTGATTAACCATAAAAGAGAAATTATTTTTGTAGATTTCGGCATAAACGTCATTAAAGAATTTTCTATATGATGGTGCTAATCATAACAAAGAAAGCTAGGCACCTTTAGATACCTAACTTTCAAAGTATTAGCGATAAAACACTATATATACTAATTTAGCTTAATTTCAAACTTGTTCAATGTCATTAACACTTTTCACAAGTTTGAAAGTTACATTTTTTATATCGGCTGTATTAATTTTTACATTTTCCCTATCTTTTTGTAGCTCTTTATGCGACTCTAATGTATATTTACCACCATCTTTTGTATTTATGACGATGTTACCTTTAGGCAAATGTTCTCCCATATACAAGCCATAGGAAATATGAGCAAATCTTATGATATGATCCAATTCTTTTAAAGTGACAACTTCTTTATTAAGAGTAATATTCCTCTTAGGTGTATACACTCTGCCAGCAACTGTGTATGTTCCTTCTAAATGTATACGAACTTGGTTTTCATTTAAAGGTCTCTCTGAATAAACCCAATTCCTAGATTTATTAGATTTTCCATTTATTGTATCCTTGCTGTATCTATCGTAAAGTTTTTTAACCAAAGCTTTTTCTGAATTATTTGGTACTTCTTCAACTTTTTGTAATTGTTTATCTTGTACACTTGAGGAATTTTGTGTTGACGCGTCTGCTTTTGGATATATTCCAAATGTTCCCCCATAGATGATACCTAGCGATAGAATAGATTTTAATACGATTGAATTTTTTGAGTCATATTTTTTGAACATATTTAATTACCTCCTTGATGTAAAGCTTTATTTGCTACAATTATAAAAATAATAGACGTGTTCATGAATTAAATTCATCTTAACTCTTGATTAACTTTAATTTGCTACCACTCTGAATTTAATAACTATAAATCGTCTACACATAATTGGACAAAATCTAAGAGAATAAAATTTGTTAATTTAAAATAGCAAGCAATTCAAAGTTATATGTGTAATAGATAAAATAGATATCCCTATAGTGATGCGTTACTAGCTAAACATAATAACACATTAGAAGATAATGAAGTTAAGGAGTTACTGGATTGTTTCGACTATGTAATTAAGTATAAAAATATCCAACGACAAAACGTAATTATAAAATGGTAAAAGCTATGGTACAGTTTCAAATTGCTAATGACATGCGTATCGGTGAGCTACTTGCAATAAAGAGAGTAAATATAAACTATGAAGATAAAACGCTAGATATCGACGGTAAAGTTAATTGGATAACTGAAAAAAGACGGGAGCATTCGGAGTAAAGGAGACAACTGAAAGAAGTAATAGCTATAAGGCCACAGGGCTCACTACCCAAAGCATCGACTTACTAAGAACACTTATGCTTGGAATGATAAGTTTATTGATAGAGAGTACATATTCACAAATACGTCTGGTAGCCCTATCGACTCGAACAAAATTAGCCACATTATTAAAGGGGGGCGCTGATATTAGTTCTATTAAGAAACCTATAACGACGCATACATTACATCATTCGCATATATCTACACTTGCTCAATTAGGAATTAACTTAAAAGCAATGCAAGAGCATGTAGGTCATTCAGATTATAAAAAAAATCTAGAGATATACACACATGTTACTAATCAGATGGCGAAAGATATGATGAATAAATTTGAACGATTGGGGAGTTAAAATTGGAAAAAGATGATACACTAGCAGAAATTAAGCCTATGCTCAATTTTGATGAGCAAATAGCGAAATTAAAACAGATGAATATATTTTTTAATATTATTGACACCGAAAAAGCAAATGAAATTCTTAGAAAAAATAATTACTTCTTCAAACTAGCTTATTTCCGAAAAAATTTCGAAAAAAAGAATGGCGGCTATTTCATAGAATTTGCTTATTTATCAGATTTAGCAACTATAGATATGAAATTAAGATACACAATGTTGCATTTAACTTTAGATATTGAACATAGTTTAAAGTATCTAGTCTTAAAACTAATAACAGAAAATAACCAAGAAGATGGTTATAAAATAATAGATGAGTTCTTATGTATTGATAAATCATATAGCAATTCAAATTTTGACACAAATTCAAGAACACCAGAAGAAGTTATGGAAACCAAAATCAAAAATAAAAACGAAATATTCAAGCATATGAATAAACGAGGACAACTACCCGAGAAGTTGAATAAATACTATCAAAATCCACCCGCATGGGTTTGCATTGAATTCATGCAACTAGGTCAATTCGTTTCGTTTCTCAACTTCTATTACAAGAAGTACAATGACGAAGAATTGAGAGTTGCTAATATTTTAATGCCTTTAGTTAAAAATATAAGAAACAAATCAGCTCATAACCAACCCATCATAGCAAATCTAAATTATGACAGTAGATTACCTCAATATTTATTTGAAAAAGGGAATAATATAGGCATATCTAGAAACATGTTCGGAATAAAAAATTTCATAGATACTTTCGCTACGCTAGAATTACATAATCAAGTTTGTAGTAATGCAATTATCCAAGCAAGATATCACGATTTGGACCAACTTCAAAAGCGATATAAAAGAAACGAAAGCTATTATAATAATGCATTAGCTATCAAAAGATTTTTTATAGCTTTAGATAAAATTATTGACTTCAACAGACCAAAAGTATAAACTATCTAGTGAGGAAAGAGACTTATAGGTCTCGCGAGTTATTTTAATTCGTATGCAAGAAAAAGAAGAGCTATGCATTTTATTTAAAATGCGTAGTTCTTTTTTTATGCATCTAAATTCATATTATTTTTGCAATATAAACATATCTTTGTGCAAATTCCGAACACAAAACATTCACATCATCCTTTTTTGCCCTTTTTCTATACCCCAAAACACAAAAAGCCCCGTAAGCCTATGCCTACGGGGTTTGACAATAAATTATATATTATTGTTCTTCTTTTATATATAGCTATTTTATGAATAATCATTAGTGTTCAAAAAGCTGTTAAATCAATGTTTTATACTCATATTGTTCATTTTGAAAGTCTATGAACATTCACACTATTTCGTAACTTTGCGAACTTTTTGCGAACATACTACCCTTGCCCCTAGTTTCACAATTACGCCTTTTTTTCGCCTTTATAATAACCACACCCCTAAATTAATAGGTAGTATGGTTTGATTTTTTATAATATGACTAAAAAAACGACGGTTAGATTGGTCGTTTAATTTACTTCGCCTTCAATATGTACTTTCGATATATTGTCGGTTCTAATTTCAAAGCTATCGATTAAATTGCTTTGAATTTTTTCTCCGTTTATTAAAGTTATGCAATCATGCTTTTCTATAAAATTTCTCACTTCATTTTTCAAATTTTCTTCCTGTTCAATATCAAGACCACTTTCTTGAATAATTATATCACTCTTATGCAAAAAATATTTATTCGCTACTGAATTCGACCTAACATGAATCTGGTATTTCATCTCAATCACCCTTTTGTATAAAATTAAGTTTTAAGTAAAAAATTACTCATTTAAATTATACTAAATTCACAATCGATTTCAATATTGGTTGCTAGAAAGCTTCTTAATGTTATACATAAACAAAGAAAGATTAACGTAATTAGTTGATGTATGGATTAAAAATTTAACAAAATCAACATTTCGACTAAATATATCATTCTAAATCTTGTTTCCATGAAAGATTTTGTCTGTTTTTACATAAAAAAATAGGCAAGTACCGAAGTACCTGCCTAAACAACAACAAGATTAACATGTGAATAATGGAAATAAAAAGTCAGCCCGAAGGCTAACTTACGAATAGATGAAAATTTGAACACATTGCTGTGTCTAAAACGATTATAGCATAAATGACGAATATTTCTAGCTCAAAATTATTATATTTTAATGATAAAATTTTATGTATTTGTTAATAATTATTTAATTGATTTACATAAATAATAATTGTAAAATTACTTTGTAAACGATTGCAAATAAGTTATAGGAGAAAATAAAATGAATAAAAAACTATTAACAAAAACATTGATAGCAAGTGCTTTAGTTTTAACAACAGTAGGTTCAGGTTTTCATTCTTCTTCAAATTATAATGGTATTAATAACGTTGCAAAAGCTGAGCAAACGACAGATAACGAATTGTGGAAAAATGTAAGAGACGCTTTAAAAGACGCGAATATTATCGATAAAACAGATCAAGAAACAGTTGAAGTGAAGTACAAACTCAAAAATGGTGGTGAGCGTAGCATTACTGGCACTGCCAATTTGGACGAGCTTAGTACTTCTAATAATAGTACTGTTAACACTGATAGTGTTAACACTGTCGATATTACAAGAGTTAATCCAAACGGAAATAAATTAGATGCTAATGAAGCTTGGAAAAAATTAACAGATAAATTAAAAGAAAAGAATATCGTTAAAGACGGCGATACAGTAACTATTCATAGTAAAGACAAAAAAGACCCTAAAATCTCAGCTAAAGTCGGTGAAGACTATAATGGCAACAAGGGGTTTATGCTAAATCAGAGAGATATAACAAAAATAACTATAACTAAATAATATTAGAAAAGGCAGGTACTCTATAAGTGCCTGCCTTAATTACTAACTCTTCATATTTACTTTTTTAAAATATAATTTCACTTTTTCTTTGTCGTAAGATAAACTTCAATCTTCACATCTTTAGAATCAACCAATTTATTATCATTGTACATCATTAAATATTTAGATTGGTCAAATTTATCTCCTGGTGCAGGCATCATGTCATACCAAAAGCTATTCTCACTTTCTATAAATTTAATATATCCCGTTTCATAAGGCGAGTTGTTAAATTCATAGAGTTTTTTATTTTTCACCAAATAGTGACGAGTTAGGTAATCTAATTCTTGAGCAGTCACTTTTTTCTTATTAGTTTGTACGTCAAAAGATAATAAATTTTTACCATCTTCAAATACCCGAACAGTAATACTTCTATATTTATCTAATTGGTTTCCATTATGCTCAGTTACACCACCATACATACAAGTTTTTCGTTTGTCAGTTTGATGTGAATTAATATCATTCGTTTTTTTAGAAAAATAACATTGATAGTAATAATTAGCTCCAAACACATCTACGTATTTATCTTTGTATTTATCAGCTAAATCTTTGTTTTTAAATTCGACTCGAACATTATCATAATTCCCTAACTTAGTGTCCTTAATAGAATATATTAAGTCAAAGTATAGAAATTGATCTATAGATTTAACGTTTATTGCTGATACATGATTATCATCATACAAAACTTTCATATTTTCCATCAAACCAGTGAATTTACTCGCTTTGTGCAACTCATCTGGTTTAGGATCTGGTTGACTCTCTGCTAAAACGTTGGGTGTAGAAATAACTAATATCAGTACGAATATCAAAATTACATGTGAAATAAATAATCTCTTATACATTTTTTATCTCCTTTATCCAACATTCCCAAAAAGTATCTAGATACACTTTAAATATATGTTATAATCTTAAATATTCAATTAAAAAAACATTAAAAGAAACTTAATTATATTTAATAATCTCACGTTATTTATATTAATTAAGTTATTCTTTTAAAATTAAATAACTATACATCACCTAAACTTATATACAAAAACATCTCTAACAACATAGTGTTTTTTCATAATTATTTTTCTACCTAGTTCTAATTTTATGACTGTATAATGTTATGAACACTATATAGCACAATTAAACGTTGCTTCAATCTCCTCAATCCTCTAACGGAATATCATCCACAATCACAGGATGACTAGGGTTAGCATTAGATACCTCTTTTACAGTTTTGTCTAACTTCTCATCATCTCCGTCCCATTCACCAATATTAATGAATATAGGTACATTCCCGTTAATATCATGCTTATCTGTAAATAACTTATGGTATTTACCCAACATATCACGAGCTTTTAGACGATCACTTGGCTTAATTGGCACCTCTACCAGTTCAACATGTTCGTTATAGACTAACTGTACTTTGCCGCTTTGTGGATTCTCTTTATATTCTCCACGTTTGACCACAACTTCTTTCGTTTCTGTTTCATCACCGACTGCCGCATTCGTAAGCACATGTAGTAACTCTTTTGCGGTTAATACATTCTCATCTATAACCTTATCTTTTTGTTCTTGTATATATTGCTTGATGTGTGGCTTCTTCAATAACCTACACCCTGTCACATGTGCGCTATTTGCGCTATAGCCTGCTTTTATGGCACTTTGTGTTACATTAAGTGTTCTTATATACTCATTCACAAAACGCGCTTGTTTTGCCGTTAACTCACTCATTCTATCACCTCCACAATTTTATCTAATAAGGTTTCATACCATAATCTTACAGATTGTTCTGAACACTCTAAGACATTGCTAATATCTTTAAAACTACGTCCTTGTATTAAAGAATCGAAAATATAAAACTCTTTGTCATTAGCTACTTGGTCAACAATCATTTCCAAGTGATTCTTTGCAATATGATCATCAATGTTATCGTCTGCCATCCATTCATTAGAATTTTCATCACCTATTGAAAAGAATTCATCGGTATTTATTTCATCATCTATCAACACATCACTTCTAGTTCGCTTATGATAATCACAAACGAAGTCTTTTATTTGCTTTTTATCCATTGTTACACCACTTTTACATATGAAGATTGGTGATATGCATTTACTCGTGCAATCTTACTGTTTTCAATTGCTGTATTTCTTTGTTTTTGACGTTCTGAACGTTGTTTAATACTTGCTTGATACAAATCAACCTGTAAGCGTTCAATGACGTTGAAGGGCTTATATCGTCCATTTGAACGCATATATTTTACAACTTGCTTCTGCTCTTTTTCTGTATAATGATTTAGTACCGTTTTCAACAACACCATATTACTTATAGATCGATTTTTATAGTTTTGTAATCTTGCCTTTGTTTCAATAATTTTGATAACTAGTTTTTCAATCGGATATGAGACAGACACGACCCCCATTATTTCATCACATGTTGTGGTCGACGCACTCATATGGTACATACTTTCAATTTGGAATTCACACATCTTAATTTTTTTATTAATAAATGCTGGGTTAAATTGCGTTAATAGTTGATACTCAGATAATTTATTGTCGCTATTACGATAATAAAAAACGTTCTTAGATTTACTCAGTTTCATTTATCCACCCCACTACTTAATAAAGCCAAACCAATTAAGGCTTGGCTTTTGTCTATTTGTTTTTTCTAATATTTACTTTATCAGCTAAATCTGAAATAGTTGGAACATCTCTTACGTTTCTTTTTTCCTCATCGTTCACATCTTCTTTAAGTGCTTCTAAAATAGATAAGCGTTGGTTTTCATCTAATTCAGCTTTGTTTATTGCTTCTAATGTTTTACTAAATTGCATTATTTCTTAACCTCCAATTTTTTGTGTGCATTGAAACGAATTGATTTTGTATTAATAAGAAAGTTGTTGAGGTAAAGTACAATCACTTCGCCATATCGTTGTCTAAATAAATTATCTTTTTTCATTTCATTTTGATCTATCAAGGAATCGAACTTATACATATCTTCTCGATATTCTTCATTCATATTGTTGATTTTATCAATAACATTATTAAACTGTTTGATTGTACCTTCTAATTCACGCGCTAAACTTTGTGCTTCCTCTTGATATAACTCAGGAATATTCTTCCTATTCAACAATAAGTCTATGAGTTTTTCGCGCTTAATGCTGTTAAATAATTCCTTTTTAATTTCAAATCTTTTATTATCTTTTGCTTTCTCATCTTCTAATTTTGAAATCTTATTAAACGTCTTATCAGCCTCATTATCGTTGCCAACTTTTATATACTCTTTATATTTGGAAGATAGATCTTCAATAGTTTTTGTAGTATTTTCAATTTTAGATTCTAAATTATTAATTTCTTCTTTGTAGCCTTTTACTTCATCGGAATATTTTTCAAATAAATGATTTGTTTTCATTTATGTTACCCTCTTTCATTTCATAGTTATCATGTTACACTTCAATTTCTTCTAGGGCTTTCAAACGGTTCTGACTGCCCTCAATTAAGCCCTTAATACTTTTGATAGCTTCTATCTTATCAGCTTGTGTTTTAATGATGTAATAGCCTCTAGTATCTTTTTTATAGCTATATCCGATAGGATAATGATAATTAATGATTAAGCTTGTAATGACTTGTGTTAACCATCTATTGTTAGCCTTATTCACTTCATATCCCAATTGATTAAGCAGCTTTGTTTTAGTAATATATTTATTAGACGTATTTCTTATCACATTGAGTACTTGGCGGTGTTCATTCGGTAAGTTGTACGTCTTTTCTTTTACTTCAAATTCACTCATTGTCTCACCATGCTTTCTGTTATTTGCTTACTCTAATTATACCAATTCCACACATCTAAATCAAACTTATGTTCGCTATAAACCGCATTATATCAGGTGTTTAGCATCATTCCTACGCCTCTTAAAACAATAATCAAAAGAAATTTTGTAGTAAAACGTAGTAGTTTCTATAGAACTTAAGTTCCCATTTTTTACACGAACAAAATACGAACAACAAAACTTTTGCCCTCTTCAAAAATAACAAACTTTAGCTTGTATTAGCGTTAACAAAGTTCGCACACCTTGCACAAATCTTGCCATTTTTTCAATTCTCAAAGACTGTATACCTTTTGATTTTAAAAGCCAACACCTTCCGAAAACCTTACCATTTTAAACTGCTATACCTCGTATAAAATCGTAGTATTTTATTAGGAGCCACACACTACATGTGACCCCTCATAACATTATTTACTCAAGCTATAGTAAGACGCTTTTAGATCATTCAATTTACGTTCTAACGCCTTGTAATCCTCTTGTGTCGCATTCTCATCTTGTACAAACTCAGTTACTAATTTTAATCCCTCTACTAATTCCGTTGCTGGTTCATTGATTCCCGTAGCTAACTGATACAACATTTCAATATTCGCTATCACATCAGTATTACTCGATTGAATGCCCTCAAGTGTATCGGTATCAAATCCATTTTCTAGGTACTCAAACACATCACTATTATTTGATTCTGCATATGTTTGTAATCCATACATAAAATACTCATCTTCAAATAATTGACTGGCCATCATATCACTAATAGAAAGCTGTTTACCATCATGTAATTCATAACCTACATAATGACCTTCTATGCTTCTTATAAGCCCCTCAGTGTGCTTAGGTGACGCTAATTCAAATGATTGCCTTACTTTACAATCTTTAATATATACATGACCGAATAACTTCCCATTCATCATCACGTATGCCATATCAAATGGATCATTATATATTTTGAAAGCGAAATGCGTTTCTCTACTACTTTCTAATAAACCTGTGTAATACCTTAATAACGTGCCTGCTCGTGTTTCAAATTCATTTACTACAGTTTCTATGTTCATTGCGTTATCTCCTTTTGAGCCATTTTGCTGAATTGTTCAAACTCACCTGTCTCAGGATTAAATTTTTTAATGCTACATGTGGCTGCTTTATCAATGCACCCCACATCATCACTGTCATAAAAATTAATATTATGCGCTTTACTTAAAGCCATACATACAACTGGTGAATACCATACTTCATCAGCTTCTATATATTCGACAAATAAATTTTCGGGTGCTGGTATAATTTGAATTGGTGCATCATGATGAAGTTGATTATAAATTTTCTCTTTGTCATTCATATTAGACACACTCCGTTTCTTTCTTACTAATAGTAAACGTGACAGGTAGCCAATGATCTGTTTTAATGTTTTTCGACCTTACAATAGGCAAATCCAAACCTTTACCATCAACCATATAAACAATTGGCTCACAAATATCCATCTCAATATGTCCATCTTTTTTAAGTTCAGCGATAACATCAAACGCTTCTTGATTCCACCCAACCCAAAACACAACATTAGGATGTTGACCACTTGTATATGCGCCGACACCTTTGTAATCAAAATTATTTTCTTCAAATACACGTTCTATTTCTACAAATGATGTACCATCATGCGTCTTTATATATTCTAAAATTTCTGACTTTAATTGATTTTTATTCATTTTCTTCCTCCTAATTTTTGATAGGTGCCTCACTGTCTTATTCGAATAGCAATTCAAGACACTTATGAACTTCTTTTTACACTTACTCCCTCAAGGGCTTCACTTAATCTGTCTCACTGTCTCACTGTTTACGACCTACATTTATATATTTTGTATATTGTGTAAATAATTTTTATAAAACTTTACCCTAAAAACTATCAAGACACCAAGACACTTATAGCATGGCATATACTCCCACAAGGGATTGCGGGTGTCTTAAACTTGTCTTATAAGTGTCTTACTGTCCTAAAAATAAGATGTCTAAACTTTAAGTTTCTGATAATAAGAAGCTAAATCTACACTAAAGCCATATTGCTTACCAATACCTTCACCATATCGCGTTTGCTTTTTCACAGTGTCACAATAATTTGTATTTCTTAACGCTTCATCAATTTTTCTTAAATGGTGTTGTTGTGGTTGGTCATCTCGTTTCATCATCACTTTCCAAATTTCCATGCTACATACCTTGTCACGCCATACATAAGCACCTGGTTTTGCATTCGGTAATTCAATCAATTTACCATCACCATATAATTTAATATAGTCTTGGTCTATAACATCATGCGCAGACACTCTTTTTTCTTCTAACGTTCTATACCAATAGTCTGACGGAATAGGACGTTCAAGAAATTCTTCTATTTCTCCAACTAAAGCATCTTTTTCAGAATGAGCTTCTTGGACTTTTAAAGCCATTTCACTCGCTTCTTTATCTAGCAACAATGCTTTATCCGTCGGATTCTCATCAAAATATACTTTAGCTTCGGCAAACATTTGTTGCACAACAACTGGTGTTAGATCGTCAAATGGGCTTTTAGTTGCTTTATTTTTATCTGTCGTAATAGGGAAAAAACGACGATTGCCTGTTTGGTCTTTTAAAAACTCATAGTTATTAGTTGTCCCTACAAACACACACTGTCTAGGATGACGCTCTGTGCGTTTACCATACGAAGCTCTATAAATATCTACAATGGCACTTATAAAACCCTTAATATCTTCAATAGTAGACTTTTGAAATGCCGACAGTTCTTCAATTTCACATATCCAAGAACCCTGCAATTTCTTATAGACCTCATCACCTTTAAACGTTTTAATACTTTGGTTATACCAATGACCTCCCAATTTACTCACTGCCGTAGATTTCCCAACACCTTGACCACCATATAAAATAATCATGGAATCATATTTAATACCTGGCTGATAGATTCTAGCAACTGCACCCATCATCCATTTCTTTGTAACTTCTCGATTGTAGTGATTATCTTCAGCACCTAAATAATCAATGAAGAGCGTTTCAATTCTTTTGATTCCATCCCATGACTTAGATTCAATCATCGATTTAATAGGGTGGAATCTATTTTGATATGCTTCCTTTTCAATTACAGTATCAATAAGATCGCGGCTAAACTGCACATTATACAATTTATCAATATGTGAAATCACATGTGTGGTATCTATATCAGCCCAATAATAATTCGCATCCCCTTTTGACCTCCAATACGGTAGACGTTTCAGCTTGGTTACTTTTTCAAAAGCGTCATATTGTACTAGCCCTTTTAAACTCTCATCATTACACAATATGATTTCAGCATTTGTAGTCGTTTTTTTCAATGCTTGTGTAGTGGCAGAACGCCTTAATTGACTTTTCCAATCATTAGCATTTAAAACACCGGTTCTACTATCAATCATTTCAAACACTTCATCATTTGTTACATTTTCCAAACAAAAACCTCCATTTCTAACTGCTTTTACTATCTTTTTTCAAAATACTTTTAAAAGTATTGTTTACTTCACTTTGATTAATAGGTGGTTTGCATACACTTGCCCACGCACTCACTAACCCATAAACTAAGTTTGGATCTACATACCTACGCAAAAGATAACCTGTAATTGAAGCCAATGTTGAATTGCGCTCTCCCTCACTTACACCAAAAGCTATATCTCGCCAATACGCACTATCACGTCGTGTGTACCCTTTGATATTAGGACTACCATTTGATTGTTCAAACTCCTTTGACCACTGTTCGAGCATATCAACATCGATAATTGGACAGTCATTCACTCGCTTAATAAATATGTGTCCTTTTTGAATAACTGGTAATGCAAAACATCTACTTGGCTGATATGAACCTTCATCCACTTTATGACCAATTTTGTTTGCTAATACCTTTGAATATTTACGATAATCATCTGCACTTATTCGCTCATTTAGAGGGATATACAGGCGTATTCTAGCTTGTTCAGTTCTGTGCGAGTAACTTGTGTGCCAAAACCATGCAACATTGCTTAAAGCTGAGCTGATTGCTTCATGTAATTGCTTTAAATCATTTATTTCATCGTAATCAAGTACAATCACATCTCTGTATACGACATTAACGTCATTGCGATGCTTTTTGATAATTTCATCATGATCATTTGCACCGTTTTTAATATCACCGTAAACAGCAACACCACGTGCATACTTATAATTTGCTTCTATAGGCACAGACAGTTTATTAATTAACTTACTCCATTTAGGTTTTGAAAAGCTCTTAAATGAACGTGAGTCTAAACTTTCATAATGTACCACTGAAACATGTGTGTCATATTCTAATTTAATTTCATTCATTTTTTGCACCTCTTAATGAAACAACAGAGCAAAGATGTTATAATAAGAATGTGTAATTTCTATATTACTCTGCTACTTTTATTGAATTCTTTGCGTCATCTGATTCTGTCGCCAAACTTACATCAGATGACGCTTTTTCTATTTCATGAAATTTTTGTATAAGTTCATCGAACTCTTTTAAATAAACCTGTAATAACTCAACTGTATGTTCATTTTGTATACGATGTTCTAAATAGCTAGCAGAAAAATTAATATGTTCCCGTTTTGTTTCTAATTCATTTTTTACAAATCTATCTTCAACAAACCAAGCATGTTTGGTAGCTACATCATTAATTTTTTGTTTTATCACTTCAATGTCACACATTAAATCTTTAATTTCCCAATTCATTTTTATTCTCCTTTCTCTAATTGAAAATTATTCTTTAATTCTTGTGCGCACCATTTCATTATCAATTCTAAGTGCTTTTCACGACTGATCTCTGAAACCACTTCAATACCATTAACATATTCTGTGTGTTCGTAACTTTCCAAATTATTCATGACACTTAACTCAAGTTGATAAACCAAGTGTTCTATTACTTCTTTTTGTTCATTATTCATTTTCTAATCCTCCTGTTAAATTACATCCTAAAGTTATTAGCCAAGCATAAACGCTAAAAGCGACATACATGTTAGATATTGCTAGTAATAAAATTGTTAACAATGAAACTAAGCAGATATAAGCTAAATACATTTTCATTGCCTTGCCTCCTACATCCATTTTTTATGACGCACCTTCATGTACTCCTCGAATCGAGGAATACTGACAACAATCATTGTTGATGACAACGAGTAATACAAATCATCAACACCTTTAGAATCTTTTTCCCACTCTTTTAAAATACGATTGACCGAACTATATGAAATTCCAAAAATACCAGCTAGTGCATTAGGTTTCGCAAACAACGGATTTACTACAACTTGCTTTGGTTCTGTAACTGTATTTTCTTTTAATGGAAAATCTTGTAACTTTGTTCTAGGCATTTATTTAACCCCCTCTTTTTCAATAATTCCAAAAAATTCATTTGGTGTTATGTTGAAATGTTCACATAACTTCATCACAGTTTTTGTATCTGGATTCTCAGTACGCTCGTGATACAAACCGTGTATAGATGTTCTAGATATACCAGTAACCATACTTAATTTCGACGCAGAAATGCGATCTCTTCCCATAAATAGACTTAAATTATTACGCATATAACCACCTCCTTAAAAGTACATATGCATTTTCTTTTTTTATAATATTTCATATGTACAATACAATAATACTAACAAACAATAATTGTGTCAACATGAATTATTTGTATTTTCATTTGTACATACGCACAGATAGTTGTAGAATATATTAATATAAAGGAGTGATTATAAATGAAATTTGGAGAATTATTAGATGAATATAGAAATAATTTAGGGTTATCTATAAATAAACTAGGTGAACTAGCAAATGTATCACCTACTTATATAAGTAGATTGCAAAACAATCCAGAAAAAAAACCGTCAAAAAAAATCTTGTTTAAGATATTAAATGCACTTTTCATTGAAACAGCTAATCAAGAAATCAAAACCACTCATCTTTTTTCAGATTTCATCACAAATTATTTGTATGATGATAAAAACGAATTCTCTGATTATGATATAAATCAAGTCCAAAAATTACTTGATGAATTTTTCGAATACAACAATAAATGGAATAATCATAAAAGAAAGAAACTTTATAGCCTTAGTGAATCAATTGAAAAAAATAGAGTGATTTATCAAAAAAATCAACAAATAAGTTTTACTAATAACAAAGAAGATTTACAAAAACATCTATATAACAAACCAATTTTTGATCTCGATTGGTATCTAAAGCAAAACGATTTTGAAATTTTATTTCCAAGAGAACTAATTACTAATTCAAATTATGAAGATATAGATTACAACGTTTTAACTGAAAATGATAAAAAGATGATCCTAAATTTAGTGCACGCATATATGAATACCAAATACACCAAAATACAAAATAAACAAGAGTTTTTCGATAAAAACTTTGATTTATTTATTGCACGCATGAGCGATGTTGAATTACAGTCTTTTGAATACAAAAACGAATAAATGAGCCTTTTTATTCAAAAAAATAACTTTCATTGGAGATATGTTTTGAAATTCGATAAGTATAAGATTTAGGATTATTAGGGTATTTTTTTGCTCAAATTACCTTTTAAATTCGAAAGTTTAGTAATTATTGTCTTTATCATTATATTGCTAATAGCCATCATTAATACTTTATACATATTAAATATCTCAATGAAAAACTACGACCATCTAAAAAACTACAGAGAAAAAAAGCGACGAAGATGACAAGGAGGGATGACAAATGTGGGTTCGTGAAATCACCAAAAACAATAGTACGGCTTATCGCTATTTAGAGCGCTATACAGACCCTTTAACTGGCAAGTATAAAACAGTATCAGTTACACGTAACAAGAATAATGTACGTAGCCAAAAGGACGCTCAATTAGAATTAAATAAAATAATTGAGCAACGTTTGAAACATAATAGCACGAAACAACTTGAAAAATTAACGTTTCACGATGTGTGCGATGAATGGTTAGAACATTACAAGACACATTCAGGTTCAAAACCAACCACTATTAAAGAAAAGAAAAGTAATGCTAATACAGTCAAAAATGCTATTGATAGCAAAGTACTCATCAGCAAGATTACGCACACCTACTTACAAAACATCATTAATGAATGGGCTAAATCACATAGTATTGGCCATGTTCAATCTCTTGTTATTGTTATTCGTTCCGTTTTCAAATATGCGTTTAAATATTATGATCTGCACGATATTAGTGTGTTAGATAAAATAGATATACCCAAGAAAGCCCCAACCAGAAACGAACTTCAAGCTAAACGTAATAACTATTTAGAAGATAGCGAAGTAAAGGAGTTACTAGAGTGCTTCGACTATCTAATTAAACATAAGCGTCATGCTACACGTAAACGTAACTATGAAATGGTAAAAGCATTAGTAGAATTTCAAATTAACAATGGAATGCGCATTGGCGAACTCCTAGCAATCAAGACAGACAATATAAATATTGAGAATAAAACACTAGAGATTGACGGAACAATAAATTGGGTTACTGATGCAGAAACTGGAACATTTGGCGTTAAAGAAACAACTAAGACAAGTAAGAGTTATCGAACAATAGGCCTCACAACTCAAAGTATTAATTTACTTAAAAAGCTCATGCTAGAAAATAAAAAAGAAAATCAGTGGAATGCTAAATTCATAGATAGAGGTTATATATTTACTAACACTGCTGGTAGCCCTATTGACTTAAATAAGGTGAATAATATTATTAAAGAAGCTACTGATATAAGTTCAATTAACAAGCATGTGACAACACACACATTACGTCACACACATATATCTACACTTGCGCAATTAGGAATAAACCTAAAAGCGATACAAGATAGAGTTGGCCACAGTGATTATAAAACAACTTTAGAGATATACACACACGTAACTGATCAGATGGCAAAAGATATGATGAATAAATTGGAAAGAATTGGGGGATAGAAATGATTAATATATATTGTGATGAAAGTTGTCATATACAAAACGATGTTGCAAATATTATGGTCTTAGGCGCTTTATCAGTTGATTCTAAGGATAAAATTAGTATAGTAGATTCATTTAGAAAGATAAAAAGAGAATTTAATATTAAAGAGTCTGTTGAATTAAAATGGACTAAAGCATCAAAGAGTAAACTTGGTATGTATAAAAAACTTATTGATTTATTTTTCAATGAAAGTTTATGTTTTAGGGTAGTAATTGCACACAATAAAAAAGAATTATCATTTTCTTCTGGCGATGATTATAATACATGGTATTATAAAATGTATTTTCTATTACTAGGCAAAATGATTAACAACCCTAATGAGCAATATAAAATATTACTAGATATTAAAGATACTCTTGGAGCTCCCAAAGTGCAATTTCTTCATGAAGTATTATGCAACAACATTTATGATTTTAAAAAAGATGTGATTAAAGAAATGCATCAAATTGACTCTAGAAGAAACGACTTACTTCAATTATGCGATATTTTAATTGGTATTTTTTCATATGATAGAAGAAATTTACAGTCTTCTCCTATTAAAACCGAAATAGTTAACTATTTCAAAAAAAAGGCTGGTAATAGTTTTAATGGCACAAGCCCAGATGAAAGCAAGCTAAATGTTTTTGATTGGGGAGAAAAACAAAATGTATTTAAATGATTTATTATCAGAAATAGATATAAACCTTGATAAAAGAAGTGATGAATTAGACTCTTCATATTCATTTTTTGAGAAATATTTTATGCAAAATGCGAATAAACCTACATTTAAAGGCAAACCCATTTATTTTGAATATGCCAATGACAATGCATTCAAGCATATATGTAGTATAGATGACATATTAAATGGGGATAATGGAAGAGAAAAATATAACATGTATCCATGCGTAAACCATCATGCACATAGATTATGTAATGTAAATTGTTCTATCGCTTCCCCCAATAATCCTCAAGCTTTTTTTCATGAAAACAGGGCAAAATGCATTTATAGAGCAAAGCATCTCCCTTATATTTATTATGTGCTGAAAAATTTAGAACTTTCTAATGAAACAAATATAAAGGTATGGAAAAACCCAGACAAAAGAAAAGATAATAGAAAGAATAATAGATGGAATATATTGTACTCATATTCCAATTTTCATTATCACATTATTTTACAAGAATATTATAAAAATAGTGCTTTACATTCATATAGATTTATTACTGGCTATCCTTTAGTTTTAATAAGCGAAATAAAACGACTAGAGAGTAATTACAAAAAAGCAATAAAATAAATAAACAAAAAGACATAAAAAAAGCTTCCTTAGATCGTAAGGAAGTCGTGCTCCTTCTACACTTGGCAGATGAGTCATTAATATTATACCCTAAAATACTGGATTATATCAATATATAAATAGTTTTTCTTGACATGTATATAATAAGTAGATAATAAACTACAAATTATATACACATTCCACAATAGCTTTTAGGTTAAAATGTTACTGCAGTTGCTTTTTTATGCCTAAACTTCCACACTCTGCGAATTTTTTGCGAACTTTCCAAATAAAAGCACACAAAAATAACCCCTTAGGTATATGCCTACGGGGTTTGACAATAAATTATATATTATTGTTCTTCTTTAACATATGGTAATAATGCCATATGACGAGAACGTTTGATAGCTGTAGTCAACATACGTTGATATTTAGCTGAAGTACCAGTTACACGACGTGGTAAAATTTTACCGCGTTCTGAGATAAAACGTTTTAATAATTCAGTGTCTTTGTAGTCGATATGTGTAATACCATTTGCTGTGAAATAGCATACTTTTTTACGACGACGTCCGCCTCTTCTTGGTCCACCTGCCATGATTGTGTGCCTCCTTTGATAATTTTTTCGCTTTAATTTCGTTAATTTTTATTAGAATGGTAAGTCATCATCACTTATATCAATCGGTCCGTTTGCATTTGCAAATGGATTATCAGATTGTTTCGTGTTTGATGAATTATTGTACGAATTGTTTTGTCCTGATTGTTGACCACCGAATCCTTGACCGTAATCTTGGAATTCATTTTGTTGACGTTGGCCACCATTTTGTTGCGCATTTTTAGGTTCAAGGAATTGAACGCTATCACACACAACTTCAGTAACAAACACACGACGACCTTCTTGATTTTCATAATTACGGGATTGTAAGCGACCATCTACACCAGCTAAACTACCTTTAGATAAATAGTTATTTACATTATCTGCTTGTCTTCTAAAAACAACACAGTTAATAAAATCTGCTTCGCGCTCCCCTTGAGCATTCGTGAACGTACGATTTACTGCAAGAGTGAATGTCGCTACACTCACACCTGAGGGAGTGGTTCTGTATTCCGGATCTTTCGTTAAACGACCTACTAATACAACTCTATTTAGCATTTAAACGCCCCCTCTAATTATTACTTGTCTTCGTCTTCACGAATAACCATGTAACGAATGATATCGTCACTGATTTTAGCTAGACGTTGGAATTCGTCAGTAGCTTTGTTGTTATCAGATTTAACACGTACGATGTTGTAGAAGCCATCTTTGAAATCATTGATTTCATAAGCTAGGCGACGTTTACCCCAGTCTTTTGCTTCTAAAACTTCTGCACCTTCAGTAGCTAAGATACCGTTGAAACGTTCAACTAACGCTTTTTTAGCATCTTCCTCAATGTTTGGGCGTACGATGTACATAACTTCATATGTTCTCATTTTATATTTGCACCTCCTTGTGGTCTATACGGCTTATCAATCTTAAAACAGATAAGCAAGGAATAATTTTCATTACTCACAATAAAGAATTATATCATGCGCCATTACTTTTTACAATAATAATTCAAACTACTCTTCATATCATTTTTGATATTAATTCATTTGAAACTTTCTATGATATTTTTAAAAATACACTTCACAAAAGCGAACATATGTTCTATAATAGTTGTGAGGTGGTAAGGAATGAATTTAAATATTGATTGGTCTAAAGATTTTCAAGAATTCCAAGAGATACTTAATAGTGGTATTCATCCTGAATGGCTTTATTGTGCAAAGGCTAATCTTGTTTTAGAGCCTGCTTATACTGGCGAAGGCAAACAATTTTTCAGCACTCAAGATATTATTAACGCGAGTAAAATTATTCCATTCTTTTAATAAATTATACGCATAATTAAAAGAGGCGAACAATTGATTCCGCCTCTTCTACATATATACTATTTAATTAACTTCACTCTATCGTTTATACATTAAATCTGAAATGAACGATATCGCCATCTTGCATAATATATTCTTTACCTTCTAATCGTTGTCTGCCCGCTTCTTTAGCGCCACTTTCGCCACCATATTGTACATAGTCGTCATAACTTGTTACTTCGGCACGGATAAATCCACGTTCAAAATCAGTATGAATGATACCAGCACATTGAGGTGCAGTCATACCTTGTTTAAATGTCCAAGCACGTACTTCTTGCACACCAGCAGTAAAATATGTTGATAATCCTAATAATTCATAAGTTGTTCTAATTAATCGATCTAATCCTGGTTCTTCGATACCTAAATCTTCTAAGAACATTTCTTTATCTTCATCATCTAATGTAGCAATTTCTTCTTCAATTTTTGCACTAATAACAATCACTTCAGAGTCTTCTTGCGCTGCATATTCACGAATCGCTTTTACTTTATCATTATCATCATCACCAATTTCATCTTCACCAACATTAGCGATATAAAGCATTTTTTTAGAAGTCAGTAATTGCGCTTGATTCACCCATTTTTGATCTTCTTCATTAAAGTCAATACTACGAGCGGGTTTACCATTTTCTAAAGCTTCTTTAATAGTTGTTAAAATACGTACTTCCATTTCAGCAGTCTTATCTTTTTGACGTGCTAATTTTTCAATTCTAGGCAAACGTTTCTCAACAGATTCTAAGTCCGCTAGTACTAATTCCATATTAATAACTTCAATATCATCAATAGGGTCTACTCGACCAGCAACATGAGTTACGTTATCATCATCAAATGCACGAACGACCTGACAAATCGCATCTACTTCTCTAATATGTGATAAGAATTTATTACCTAACCCTTCTCCCTTTGAAGCACCTTTCACAATACCAGCGATATCTGTAAATTCAAATGTAGTCGGCAATGTCTTTTTAGGTTGAACCATTTCTTCTAATTTAAGTAATCTAGCATCTGGCACTTCTACTATCCCTACATTAGGATCAATCGTAGCGAATGGATAGTTCGCTGCTAAAGCACCTGCTTTTGTTATTGCATTAAATAATGTTGATTTACCAACGTTTGGCAATCCAACGATACCTGCTGTTAAAGCCATTAATCATTCTCCTATCTTTGTGTATCATCATGAGATTCGATGATTTTTTTAAGTTTTTTATCAAACGTTTGACGTGGAATCATAATACTTCTTTGACAATTTTCACATTTAATTCTTATGTCTGCACCCATTCTAATAATCTTAAAACGGTTTGTTCCACACGCATGTTGTTTTTTCATTTCTACTATATCATTTATTCCATATTTTGACGCCATTAAATATGACCTCCATGTATTATAAACTACTAAACACCGTTTTCACTATGATTATAAGCAGTCATAATTGGTTGAGGTGTTTTAATACCTTCTTGTAAAAACATTTTTTGTACTTCTTTGCGAATAATTCGAGCTCCAGCAAATCCTTCACCTGGAATTGTTTCTGCAGATATTCTCAATATTACTCTTGTATCTTCAATAGCATCAATACCAATAACAACCGGATCACTAACAAATAAGTAATATTTACTACGTAAAGAAGTAAATAGTTTGTTTAGTTTTTTATCAACATTATCAATGTTTTCTTCGACAGACACTGGAATTTTAACGATAGCTGTACCATTTGTAATTGAGTAGTTCGTTATTTCACCCATACTACTATTTGGTAAAATTGTTAATTCTCCTGAAATTGTATTGATTCGTGTTGAACGAAGTCCAATTGATTTAACTGTTCCCTCTGCTACAGTTGTACCACCGTTATTTATCTTAACATAATCACCTACATCAAATTGGCTTTCAAATATAATAAAGAATCCTGTAATTACGTCTTTAACTATAGTTTGAGCACCAAAACCTACTGCTAAGCCTACGACACCAGCACTGGCAATTACCCCTTCAACACTAATGCCAAATTTACTTAAAATCGTCGTAATAACTATAAACCAAACGATATACTTCACTACATTTTGAACAAGAGATATTAAAGTTTTAGAGCGCTTTTTGTTACTCTTTTTACTTTTATTTTGAATCTTAAATCCCTGTTCAATCATTTTATTCAGTATTTTAATAACTATGAGGGCTACGATAATATAAATAACAATCATAGCGATTTTAGTTGCAATGTTTTCATATGTTTCTATTTTTGTTAATGGCTCAAATAGAGATGAAATAATATTCATGACTTGATTCATGATAAGCGTTACTCCCTTCTATATGATATATCAATATTGTATTCATATTTTTATATACTTCCAACCTACGAAAGTCTCAATATATCTAGAATCAAATGTTCACTGATTACAATTTATTTACACTTGCACAAAGAGTTATTATATAAAATTGTGTAACTATTTACCATACCTACGATTTAATTGTTCAATTATTCTCACAAAATCTTCTTGTGAATCAAACTCAAATGAGATTTTACCAACCGATTTTTTTATTGATATATCTACTTTGGTACCATACTGTTCTCGCAACTGTCGTTCTTGCTGCTTTATAAATTTAGGCTTAGTTATATCTACTTTGTCTGTTTCCGACTTTGACGAAACATTTTTTAATTCATTAACATGGTTTTCTAAATATCTGACACTCCACTTTTCTTTAACAACCCGTTTCGCTAACCTAAGCATTTGTTGTTCATCTTTAATTGCCAATAACGTTCGTCCATGTGCACTTGTCAGTCGCCCATCTTTTACCATGTCAGCAATCTTTTTCGGCAAATGTAATAACCTCAACATATTCGCTATATACGGGCGCGACTTACTCAATCGTTTCGCTACTTCTTGTTGTGTAATTTTCAAATCTGTCATCAAACGTTGATAACTTTCAGCTTCTTCAATCGCATTTAAGTCTTCTCGTTGTAAATTTTCGATGACCGCCAGTTCCATCATATCTTCATCTGTTAAATCTTTGATAATCGCTGATACGTATTTTAGACCAGCAATTTTCGAAGCTCTAAACCTTCTTTCACCAACTACAATGTAATAACCTTGAACTGTTTTTCTAAGCACAATTGGTTGCAAAATTCCATATTGCTTAATTGAATCTGCCAAATCATTTAAATGATTTTCATCGAAAGTTTTTCGGGGCTGATACGGATTCGGTTTGATATCCGATATATCTATTTGCTTAATTTGTTCATCTTTTGTTTTAGTAATACGTTGATCTTCACTTTTTGACAATTCACTCACATCACTTTTTATTTGATAACAACAGTTAAATATATTTTATGTATTCTAAATGAGTCAGACAACCATTAACCACACTTTATTTAAAAAATAATTCATTTTTCAACTTCAAGATACCAATTACAATTTCACAAACAAATTAACTTTTAAATCAAAATTTTCTGAATAATTGTTGACAAATCTTTTTTTACTCTGTAAGCTAATTAATATCTTATAACAGTTTAATGAAACGTAAACACAATAAAGAGGAAAGTAAAACACACCCTGCTTATACAGAGAGTCTTTAGTAGCTGAGAGAAGATTTTGAAAGCGTGTTTGAAAATGGCCTTGGAGTGTTGATGCCAATATGAGGTGTCTACGGGTTCGCCCGTTATAGCGATACAGTATTAACATTGATGTTAAATGGCGTACTGGATTCTTTACGCACGATTTTTTGTTAATAAGTATGGGATAGCACATTACTATATCCTTACTTACTGACTTTAATTGTGATAATTGTTCAGTAAGCATATTTACTTTTAATGCGTACTGAATAAGGTTATTTCAGCGATGGAATAACAAATAAAGGTGGTACCGCGAAACATAAGCTTTCGTCCTTTTTATCCGATTCATTCGGGTACGAAGGACGGAAGCTTTTTTTATTTTTTCTTATAGGAGGGTCTTAATATGAAGGATACACAGTTAGCCCAAATCACATTAACCGATGATTCAACCGGTGCTATAGCGAATCCAATCCATTTATCTACTGCCTACAAGCATCCAAAACTAGGACAATCGACAGGTTTTGATTATACACGTACTAAAAATCCTACACGCTCAACATTTGAAACCTGTTTTGCCAAACTTGAGCATGGTATTGCATCATTCGCTACATCAAGTGGAATGTCAGCCATTCAATTAATATGTAATCTATTTAAACCTCATGATGAAATTTTAGTTTCATTCGATTTATATGGTGGCACATTTAGATTATTTGAATTTTACGAGCAACAATACGATATCAAATTTAAGTACGTTGATTTTACAGATTATGAACAAGTTGAAAAAGAAATCACTGATAAAACAGTTGCATTATTCATTGAACCAATATCTAACCCACAAATGATTGCTATTGATGTAAAGCCATACTATCAACTTTGTAAAGCTAAAGGCTTATTGTCAATTATCGACAATACTTTTTTAACACCTTATCTTTCAACACCACTAGCAGAAGGTGCTGATATAGTCTTACATTCAGCCACGAAATATATTGGCGGACATAACGATGTACTAGCAGGTGTCGTAACCGTCAAAGATGAATCACTCGCGCAACAGTTGTTTGATTTTCACAACATGACTGGCGCAACACTTTCACCAATAGATAGTTATTTGTTGTTACGTGGACTTAAAACTTTGCATTTACGCATTGAGCGTGCGCAATCAAACGCTAGAAAACTTGCTAAAAAATGTCAGTCACTTCAAGCAATTGACGAAGTACTATATAGCGGGCAAACTGGCATGCTTAGTTTAAGACTTAACAAGGCCTATAGCGTCGCTAAATTATTAGAAAATTTAGACATTTGCATTTTTGCAGAAAGTTTAGGAGGTACTGAAACATTAGTGACCTTCCCTTACACCCAAACACATGTTGATATGCCAGATGCTGAAAAAGATAAACGTGGCATTGATGAGTATTTAATCCGCTTATCACTAGGTGTTGAAAATTATGAAGACATCGAACGCGATATCATCCAAGCATTAGATAAAGCTCAGATTGGAGAGATTGTATGACACTTTCAAAAGAGACAGAAGTGATATTCGATTGGCGTAGAGGTGTGGAATATCATTCAGCTAACCCACCACTCTATGATTCTTCAACATTCCATCAAACAAGTCTTGGTGGCGATGTTAAATATGATTATGCACGAAGTGGCAACCCTAACCGTGAACTTTTAGAAGAGAAGTTAGCACGATTAGAACAGGGAAAATTCGCTTTTGCTTTTGCATCAGGTATTGCTGCTATTTCAGCAGTACTTTTGACTTTCAAATCTGGTGATCATGTCATCTTACCCGATGATGTATATGGCGGTACTTTTCGCCTCACTGAGCAAATTTTGAATCGATTTAATATTGAATTTACAACCGTAGATACTACAAAGCTCGAACAAATCGAGGGTGCCATTCAATCAAACACAAAATTAATTTATATCGAAACACCATCGAATCCCTGTTTTAAAATTACTGATATCAAAGCTGTTTCTAAAATAGCCGAAAAGCATGAACTACTGGTAGCTGTGGACAATACATTTATGACACCGTTAGGTCAATCACCTTTATTACTTGGCGCTGATATTGTCATTCATAGTGCTACAAAATTTTTAAGTGGACATAGCGATTTAATTGCTGGTGCTGTCATAACTAATAATGAGGCAATTAGTGACGCTCTTTATTTAATACAAAATGGTACAGGCAATATGTTATCTGCTCAGGATAGCTGGACACTTGCTAAACATTTAAAAACTTTTCCAATCAGATTTAAACAATCTGTCGAAAACGCTCAAAAAATCGTGTCATTTTTAATAAAGCAAGATGAAATTTCAGAAGTTTATTATCCGGGACTCACTACTGCTCATTTAGAACAAGCTAAAAATGGCGGTGCCGTTATTGGCTTTCGTTTAGCTGATGAGTCTAAAGCACAACAATTTGTCGATGCACTGACATTACCACTCGTTTCAGTGAGTCTGGGCGGTGTTGAAACGATCCTTTCACATCCAGCAACAATGTCTCACGCTGCACTACCTGAAGAAGTGAGACAAGAACGTGGTATCACTTTCGGTCTATTCCGATTAAGTGTTGGTCTCGAAGATCCTGATGAACTCATTGCAGACATCAAATACGCATTAAAGGAGGCATTCAATGAGTCAATTCCTCACACAATTGAAAGATAATGTTTTAGTAGCTGATGGCGCTATAGGAACCATTTTATACTCTGAAGGATTAGACACCTGTCCAGAAGCATATAATCTTAGCCATCCAGATAAAGTTGAACGCATCCATCGTTCATATATTGAAGCCGGTGCTGATGTCATTCAAACCAATACTTATGGTGCAAATTTTGAAAAGTTAAAACGATTCGGTCTTGAAGATAAAGTTAAAGCAATACATCAAGCCGCCGTTCGCATCGCAAAAAAAGCAGCAAATAAAGATACGTATATATTAGGCACAGTTGGTGGGTTTAGAGGTATCAAACAAGAGGATATCAGCTTACAAACTATTCTTTATCATACTGAAATTCAAATAGACACCTTAATTGAAGAAGGCGTTGACGCGCTACTTTTCGAAACGTATTACGACCTAGAAGAGTTAACAAATGTCATTTCACGAACGAGAAAGAAATACGACATTCCAATCATTGCTCAATTAACCGCTTCAAACACAAATTACTTAGTTAATGGTCAGGCAATCAATGAAGGATTAAAACAACTCGTTCAATGTGGTGCAAACATCGTGGGACTCAATTGTCATCATGGCCCGCACCATATGCAAGAGTCTTTCACACATATTGAATTACCAGAGCACGCATTCTTATCTTGTTATCCAAATGCCAGCTTATTAGATATTGAAAATAGTGAATTTAAGTATAGTGACAATGCACAATATTTCGGTCAAGTTGCTCAAAATCTAATTCGCGAAGGTGTTCGTTTAATTGGTGGTTGCTGTGGTACAACGCCAGAGCACATCAAATTTATTAAAGAATCTATTCAGACACTTAAACCTGTTAATGACAAAAAAGTGATTCCGATACCAACGAAAGCACTTTTCAATCCATCTCAAAATAAAGTTAGACAATCATTAACATCTAAGGTTCAAGAACGTCCAACCGTTATTATCGAATTGGATACACCGAAACATTTAGACACGGATAGATTTTTTGAAAATATCGCTAAACTTGATAAAGCTAATGTAGATGCGGTAACACTCGCAGATAATTCATTGGCAACTGTCAGAATTAGCAATATTGCTGCTGCTAGCTTAATTAAGCAATATTACAATATTGAACCACTCGTACATATTACATGTCGAGACCGAAACTTAATCGGCTTGCAGTCCCATTTACTTGGATTATCGCTCATTGGCGTTAACGAAATATTAGCCATAACTGGTGATCCTTCAAAAGTTGGTCACTTACCAGGTGCAACCAATGTCTATGATGTTAATTCTAAAGGATTAACTGAACTCGCTCTAAGATTTAATCAAGGTATTAACACTGACGGTGATGCGCTGAAGAAACGTACACACTTCAACATCGCTGGCGCCTTTAACCCTAATGTTCGTAAATTATATGGTGCCGTCAAAAGATTAGAGAAAAAGATAGAAAGCGGAATGTCTTATTTTATAACACAACCCGTGTACAGCAAAGAGAAAATCATTGAAATTTACCATGCCACTAAGCACTTGAACAAACCATTTTTCATAGGCATTATGCCTATCGCAAGTTACAAAAACGCACTCTTTTTGCATAATGAAGTGCCAGGAATCAAGATGTCAGATGAAATTTTACAACAATTTGAAGCAGTTAAAGATGATAAAGCCAAAACACGAGAACTAAGTCTTAAGCTTTCAAAGGATTTAATCGATACTGTTCATGAATATTTTAATGGTTTATACATTATCACACCGTTTCAAAATGTCGAAGATTCATTAGAACTTGCAGCATACTCAAAATCTATTACTGCTCACAAGGAGGCAATATTATGACAACAATTAAAACATCAAACTTAGGATTCCCAAGATTAGGTAGAAAAAGAGAATGGAAAAAAGCCATCGAAAGTTATTGGGCAAAGAAGATTTCTAAAGAAGAATTAGATCAAACATTAACTGATCTACATAAAGAAAATTTATTATTACAAAAGTACTATCACTTAGATAGCATCCCAGTTGGTGATTTCTCTTTATATGACCATATATTAGATACGTCATTATTATTCAACATCATCCCTGAACGTTTCCAAGGAAGAACTATTGATGATGATTTATTATTTGATATTGCTCGCGGTAATAAAGACCATGTTGCAAGTGCACTTATAAAATGGTTTAACACTAACTATCATTACATCGTACCTGAATGGGACAATGTTGAGCCTAAAGTGAGTCGCAATGTATTATTAGATCGCTTTAAATATGCCCAATCTTTAAACGTTAACGCTCACCCTGTCATTGTTGGTCCGATTACTTTTGTTAAATTATCAAAAGGCGGTCACCAAACTTTTGAAGAAAAAGTTAAAACGTTATTACCACTTTATAAAGAAGTGTTTGAATCATTAATTGATGCAGGTGCTGAGTACATTCAAGTTGATGAGCCAATCTTAGTTACAGACGACAGCGAAAGCTATGAAAATATTACACGTGAAGCTTATGACTATTTCAAAAAAGCTGGTGTTGCTAAAAAATTAGTCATTCAAACATACTTTGAACGTGCACATCTTAAATTCTTAAGTTCTTTACCTGTTGGTGGTATAGGTTTAGACTTTGTCCATGATAATGGCTATAACCTTAAACAAATTGAAGCTGGAGATTTTGATAAATCAAAAACATTATACGCTGGAATTATTGATGGTCGTAATGTATGGGCAAGTGACATTGAAGCTAAAAAAGTCTTAATCGATAAATTGTTAGCACACACTAATGAACTTGTCATTCAACCATCATCTTCATTATTACATGTTCCAGTATCTTTAGATGATGAAACATTAGATACAAGTGTTGGCGAAGGCTTAAGCTTTGCAACTGAAAAATTAGACGAATTAGATGCATTGCGTCGCCTATTTAATCAAAACGATAGTGTTAAATATGATAAATTAAAAGCACGTTATGAGCGTTTCCAAAATCAATCATTCAAAAACTTAGATTATGATTTCGAAAGCGTGCGTACTTCAAGACAATCACCATTCGCGCAACGTATTGAACAACAACAAAAACGTTTGAACTTACCGGATTTACCAACAACAACTATTGGATCATTCCCACAAAGCCGAGAAGTTCGAAAATACCGTGCAGATTGGAAGAACAAACGCATTACAGACGAAGCATATGAAACATTCTTAAAAAATGAAATTGCTCGATGGATTAAAATTCAAGAAGACATTGGCTTAGATGTATTAGTTCACGGTGAATTTGAACGTAATGACATGGTTGAATTCTTCGGAGAAAAATTACAAGGTTTCTTAGTAACTAAATTCGGTTGGGTGCAATCATATGGTTCACGTGCCGTAAAACCACCAATCATTTATGGTGATGTAAAATGGACAGCGCCTTTAACTGTTGATGAAACAGTTTATGCACAAAGCTTAACAGATAAACCAGTTAAAGGTATGTTAACTGGACCTGTAACAATTCTAAACTGGTCATTTGAACGTGTTGATTTACCACGTAAAGTCGTTCAAGATCAAATTGCTTTAGCAATCAACGAAGAAGTATTAGCACTTGAAGCTGCAGGAATCAAAGTTATCCAAGTTGACGAACCTGCATTACGTGAAGGCTTACCATTACGCTCTGAATATCACGAACAATATCTTAAAGATGCTGTTTTATCATTTAAACTTGCAACGTCTTCAGTTCGTGATGAAACTCAAATCCATACACATATGTGTTATTCTCAATTCGGTCAAATCATTCATGCTATTCATGACTTAGATGCTGATGTTATTTCAATTGAAACATCTCGTAGCCATGGTGATTTAATTAAAGACTTTGAAGATATTAATTATGATTTAGGTATTGGTCTAGGTGTATATGATATTCATAGTCCACGTATTCCAACAAAAGAAGAAATTACTACAGCAATCAATCGTTCACTACAACAAATCGACCGCTCATTATTCTGGGTAAACCCTGACTGTGGTTTAAAAACGCGAAAAGAAGAAGAAGTTAAAGATGCATTGACTGTGCTTGTGAATGCTGTTAAAGCTAAACGCCAAGAATAATCGCAGCATTTATCATATAATAAACTAAAAACGGGTGATTTTATGACACAATATCCTTTATGGCAACAATTAAATACTTTAAAACAAGCAACTTGGGTTGATTTAACGCATACATTTGATCCGGAAATACCACGTTTTAGTGAGTTTGAAAAAGGCGAAGTTTCAACTTTATTCACGGTTAAAGATCATGGTTTCTATGTGCAACGTTGGAATATTGTAACGCAATATGGTACTCACATTGATGCACCAATTCACTTTGTCGAGAATAAACGTTATTTAGAAGACATTGATTTAAAAGAATTGGTATTGCCGTTAATTGTATTAGACTTTTCAACAGAAGTAGCGAACAACAATGATTTCATCGTAACACGTGCGCATATAGAAGCATGGGAAAAAGAGCATGGTACTATTGAACCTGGCACTTTTGTTGCACTTCGTACCGATTGGTCAAAACGTTGGCCTAATATTGAAAAGTTTGAAAACAAAGATGCGAACGGACAACAACATGCACCGGGTTGGGGATTAGATGCTTTGAAGTACTTAATTGAAGAACGTCGTGTTGAAGCTGTTGGTCATGAAACATTCGATACCGATGCATCTGTGGACGTTGTAAAAAATGGTGATTTAGTTGGCGAACGTTATATTCTTGGTCAGGATAAATACCAAGTCGAGTTATTAACTAATTTAGATCAATTACCAACTCGTGGCGCCATCATTTACGCTATCAGCCCTAAACCAAAAGATGCACCTGGGTTCCCTGTTAGAGCATTTGCAATTAAACCATCAAATGACTAATATTACCCAATAAATCCATAAACAAATAAAAACAGGTTATGCCAACATGTAATTAATACTGTTGTGATAACCTGTTTTCTTATTATTTATACTTTGATACAACTGCAGCGATAGCTTGACCGCCACCAATACACAATGATGTTAAACCAGTTTCAACTTCATCATTCAGTTGATGCAATAATGTCACTAATACTCTAGCACCAGATGCACCAATAGGATGTCCTAATGCAATAGCGCCACCTTTAACATTCACCTTTTCAGGAGGTAATTTTAATTCACGATCAACAGCTAATGATTGTGCTGCAAATGCTTCATTTAATTCAAATACATCAATATCGCTTAATTCTTTTTTACTACGTTTCAAAGCCTTTTCTACAGCGCCAACTGGTGCAATACCCATAATAGAAGGATCTACACCATGACTTCCAAAGCCATCAAGCACTGCCAATGGTTCGATATTTAATTCTTTAGCTTTGTCTTCTGACATGACTAACATCATCGCAGCACCATCATTGATTCCTGATGCATTACCTGCTGTAACTGTACCGTCTTTTTTGAAAGCTGGTCTTAATCGACTTAATTTTTCGACTGATACATTTTCACGTACACCTTCATCCTTAGTGACTACGATTGGTTCACCTTTACGTTGAGGAATCGATACTGGAACTATTTCACTATCAAATTCACCATTTTGCTGTGCACGTACTGCTTTTTGTTGTGAGTTTACAGCAAATGTATCTTGTTCTTCTCTTGAAATACCATATTGCTCTACTAAATTTTCAGCAGTAATACCCATATGATATTGATTAAATACATCTGTTAAACCATCATATACCATGCTATCAACCATTGATTGATGTCCCATTTTAAAACCAAAGCGACTGTTGTTGACAAGCATTGGTGATTGAGACATATTCTCCATACCGCCAGCTAGCACGATGTCATTTTCACCAGTCACAATAGATTGATATGCTAATTGAATCGACTTTAACCCAGAACCACATACTTTATTCACCGTAAATGCAGGTACTGTTTCTGGCAAGCCACCTTTCATAGCAGCAATTCGTGCTGGATTTTGTCCTTGTCCTGCTTGTAGTACGTTACCGATGATAACTTCATCAATCTCACTTGGATTCAAACCCGTCTCTTTAATAATATGTTCTATTAAAGTCGCACCTAAATCATAGGCTGGCACGTCTTTAAACGCACCTCCAAAAACGCCAATAGGTGTCCTGTATGCTGCTGCTAATACGACTCTCGTCATGTCATATTCATCTCCTTATGATATATACAATTTTATTACTAATACGTCTAATGAACCAATACGCCACTAACATCCAATTTATGAAACCAATTGCTACGTATGTTACATTTTCATTCTTGTTATGCATTTAACAAATCATATTATACAATGATGTAATTTGTTTGGGCAATCGGAAACGTAAACGGTTTCACTTTAACATTTCACCCTCTTAAATATGCTCTATCATCCTCATCTATAGTACAAAATTATGCTTTGATTTACCACAAATTATCATTAATCATTTCGCGTAATGACTCTAATTAAATTCTATCTATCATTGCATCGCTATTCACAGCTGGTTTCACCATCAATTTCTCATCAATTTTTTATTACCATGACGTCTCCAGTCAAATATTAAATCGCTGATGATTGTTAATTCCGCAATTACCTTGCAGTCACCTCTCCTTCCACTTCATCGCCAAATCTGCCCCTATTCACTAGAAAAAATAAATAGTATACTTAGTAAATTAATTACACATCTTAAAGGAGTTAAAATTTTATGGTTAATGCATTAACACCAAAACATTTAGCTGAAAAGCGTGCAGGATTCCATGAGTTGTTCTTTGATTTAATTTTCGTCTATGCCATTCAAAAAATTGCACATGTGATTTTAACAACACAAAACGGTTCCATTTCAGCTGATTTATTTTTCAAATACATCGTCATGAGTTTGTTCTTATGGTTAATGTGGTCTCATCAAACATTTTTTACAAATCGATTTGGTCAAGTTACATTCAAAGACGTCTCGTTTATGATGTTTAATATGTTCATCATGGTCTTCCTATCTAACAGCCTATATCCGGACTTTGAAAAGACATTCTTCCCATTCTTCTTATGCGTGGCAATTATGTATTTAAGTATCGGATTACAGTATTTATTACATATACGTACAGGGTTAGATTATGGCGATAAGCGTACATGTCAAGCTTTTGCGAGCGTAGCCTTTGTGATTTCATTTTTATCATTTCTATCATTAGTACTACCACAAAGTATCCATTACATCCCTGGATTTTTAGGCGTATTCATTGCAGCGACAGGACTTATTCCATTTCAGAAATATCTTGTATTATCACCTGTTAATATGATGCATTTAGTAGAACGTTTTTCGTTACTAACAATTATTATCTTTGGCGAGGTACTGGTTGGTTTAGCTTCGTCATCATTTAGCATTGATCATTTTAGTTACATTTATATATTCCAATTTATGATTTTAATTAGTCTTTTCGGTGTATATTGGATCATTACTGAAAATTATATTAATCATAAATTAACATCTATCGGTTTCCGTTTATCGTATACGCATCTATTAATCAATATCGCTTTAGGTGTGATTAATGCTGCAATTGTTTTTAGTAATAACAATAAACTAAATGACTTGTTTGAAATTAATATGATGTATATCAGTGTTTTAATATTCTATATTGGATTATGGTTAATCACGCCTTATTTCCATAATGAACTGACAAACGCGAAGTATATTTCATATTCACTAGGTATACTCGTTATGTCTTATATTGTCAGCCTTTTATTTAAAGGTCACGACCATGTAATGATTATCTCAGTATCAGTTGCAACCTTCTGCATCATGCTGATTTATTTTAAAAATCAACGTCTACGTAATAAACATGAATAAATAGTATTTACCTCGGTCAAAGTATTTGAACTGAATCCAAAAGTGTCGAACTTCACATTATACTTTTGTGACAAACTTCAGTTATGCTACATGATCGAGGTTTTTAAATATTTCCGAGGAAATCGTTAGCCTATACAATCATCAAATGATACTTATAAATAACATATATCCTCTAATCCCCACTATCTAAAAGGAAATAATTCCCACACAACATAACCACCTCAAAACAAATAAATCAATATAGATATGTCACCTATACTTATCCCCCACATTTCATTCCACACCAAAAAGAACAGATGACAATCGTAAAGATTTATCACCTGCTCTAAATATTATTTCAAATACTATCATCACCAAAATCGACAATTATAGTTCTTGTTTGTTAAAAATTTTAATAGACAATATATAAGAAACGCTCGTTATAACTATACCAATGACCGCATATGCTATGACAACTAGCCATCCTTCAGTGCTAATTTTTTCAAATTCTAATGCAGATGCACCACTAACCATACCATATATAAAGAAAAAGACCACGAAAGAAATAAGTAGTAGTATAGATGCACATATCATAATGACATTGGAGTTTTCAGCGCCAAATTTAAATGTCAATGGGAAAATGATAGAGTATGCCCCTATGATACCAAAACTCATTAAACCTGACATAATACCAATCATCACACTTTGGGTCACAATCGTAGTCACAACTAATCCAATCATTAAACTTGCACCGAATAAGATTAAATAAAAGGCAAAGTATGACTTAATATAATCACTACGTTTAACCGGTAAAGTAGATACATAATACATCCATCTTGAGTCTTTTTCATGTTTAATATTATCAGTAATAGGTGTGATTAACATAACCCCAGCCATTGCCGAACTCATCAACGGATTAAATACTGCAAAGTATCCTGCAGCTATAATAGCGACTATAAAATAAATATATGTTTGCTTTCTCGTTGCATAAAAACTACTTAGGAACATACCTTTCATTATACTTCACCTCGCATTATGATTTTTGTAGCGTCATCAATGTGTTTTAAAGGCTCTGCATTTTCAATTTCTGCATAATCTTTAACTAAAATTTGATATTTCCCCTTTGACAATCTAGAAGCAATGATTAAATGCTTAGGAATTTCAACATCTTTATCTTCTGTCGTAACAATTCCATATTGTGCTAAAAGTATATCTTTCTGTTCAGTTAAAATCATTCGTCCATCTTTCATAAACACTAATTTATCAGCTAAATGTTCTATATCTTCAGAAATATGCGATGATATTAAGATGCCTCCACCTTGTGCGACAAAATCTTCTAGTATTTCCATTACTTCTTCTCTTCCAGAAACATCCATACCTGCAGTTGCTTCATCTAAGATTAATAACTTCACATCATGAGAAAGCGCAATCGTTAAAGCTATCTTCATTCGCATCCCTCTTGAAAAAGTTTTAATTTTAGTTTGTAGTGGTAACTCGAAATATTTGATTAAATCAAAGAATTTTTGACTATTCCAAGTCATATAAATAGATTGAAATACTTTATCAATATCTTTAATAGTCAATTTATTAGGCACTCTCAAATCATCAAACACTACACCTATGTGTTCTTTATATTCGACATCATCCACGGTATGTTCTTCTCCAAAAAATGTGATACTACCGTTATCTTTATGTCGATTGCCTACTAGAATATTAATTAATGTCGATTTACCTGAGCCATTTTTCCCAATTAATCCAACTGTCTCATTAGTAGAAATCGTTAAAGATGCATCTTGCAATTTAAAATCCGAATCTTTGTATTGTTTGTTCACACTATCTACGTTTAACAATGTTGTCATATCCATGCTCCTCTTTGTTTAATTTTAATAAAAACGTCTTCTCTTCAATAAATAACTAAAGGCGTTATATATGAAAATAGCAATGATAAGTAGCAAACTAAAGCTTTGATTAATTCCAGTAGTAATTGAATAAAGCCCAATTACTACAATGGCTAGTATCAATATTGATAAGTTGATCGCATATGTTTTAAATAATGCAATTAATTCTATATGGCGTTCACCTTCATCCAATATTTCCAATCGCTTTTCAGTGTAATTCTTATCTGCAATTTTTGGTATTCTGTCATCAAACCTTCTATTAAACAGTGTAAATTGTGTATTGAAAATAGCACTAGCAAAAAATGGTATTAAAAAGAATAGTATTGCATTTGCTGCAGCGTGCCCTACCACAAAAATAAGCAATACTAAAAAAGCAATAACTGTCTGCAGAATACTTAATATATTTCCATTTAAAACATAACGATTCGCAAGCAACTCATATTGATCTGTTGCATCGATATCTACCTCTTTATCTACAAGTTGCTTATACTTCAATGCACGTCTTTGATTCATCAAAACAATGGCTTCTACCAATATGATAATAATCGTCGCAACAATCGATATTACAACGACATTGTTATATGTCGCAAACGTCAAGTTCTCAATACCAAATCCATCAAAATTACCTAAAATTCCACCTATGATACCCCCTACAAGTCCACCCAGTAAAAGATATCCGATATATCTTAGTATTTTCATGCCTCATCCTCCTCAATAATAAAAACAGTTTCCACCGTTTCATTGAAAATGCGAGCAATTTTTATTGCCGTTAATACTGATGGCATAAAATTGTTTCGCTCAATTAGCGATATGGTTTGTCTTGAAACGCCCGCTTGTTTAGCAAGTTGCGTTTGGTTTAAGCCATCTCGTGCTCGTAATTCTTTCAATCGATTACGCACATCGCATCAACTCCTTAATTACACTGTAAATGATATGCGTCTTTTTGACAACTATATTTGTCAAATCTACACAAAAAAATATGATTATCCACCTATGTATGACATTTTGAAACAAACACCTCAACGCCTACAAGTCATAATTGTTTACTTTCGTTACACCTTCCTGCATAATTAACAGCATTCTAATTTTAGTATGATGCACGCATTTTCACTAAATCAAACCATTCAAAGGAGACTATTATGGCATTTACATTATCTGCAATTCAACAAGCACATCAACAATTTACTGGTGTTGACTTTCCAAAACTATTCAAAGCTTTTAAAGATATGGGGATGACTTACAATATCGTCAACATTCAAGATGGCACTGCAACATACGTACATCAATCAGAAGATGATATCGTTACGTCATCTGTAAAAAGTAATCATCCTGTTGCTCAAAAATCAAACAAAACAATAGTTCAAGACGTCTTAACTAGACATCAACAAGGGCAAACAGATTTTGAAACATTTTGTGATGAAATGGCTGAAGCTGGCATTTATAAATGGCATATCGATATTCAAGCGGGCACTTGTACTTATATCGACTTGCAAGACCAAGCTGTTATTTCAGAATTAATCCCTCAATAAACTATATTTATAGCAACATTTTAATTATTTCATAAAATTTTATTGATAATCATTATCGTTCGGTATAAAGTAAATACTATATACTACTTATGAGTGAGGTTGATTATCATGATAACTAACACTTTTATTTTAGGCATCACAGGCCCAACAAGTCTTGTCGTCATTAGCATTATCGCTTTAATTATTTTTGGTCCGAAAAAATTACCACAATTTGGCCGTGCCATCGGTTCTACTTTAAAAGAATTTAAATCTGCAACAGAAGATTTAGATAAAGAGTCTCACGATACACCCAGTAAGGAATCGAAACAACAGCGAGAGCAATAGCACTGACCACACCTTACTGGTTCACTTTAGCGAACTACGCCATCGGTTAGTAAAAATTTTATTGTCGTTCGTCATTACGGTCATCGTCGTATATGTTTCATCATTTTGGTGGATGACACCATTCATAACGTATATTACCCGTGCACATGTGTCCTTACATGCATTTTCATTCACAGAAATGATACAAATATACGTGATGATTATATTTTTCATCGCGTTTTGTTTCATTTCACCAGTCATGTTTTATCAATTGTGGGCATTCATTGCACCTGGATTACATAATAATGAACGTCAATTTATTTATAAATATAGTTTTTTCAGCGTGTTATTATTCTGTGCTGGCGTCGCTTTTGCATTTTATGTTGGCTTTCCAATGATCATTCAATTCGCGTTAAAATTATCATTAACTTTAAACATTTCGCCTGTCATTGGCTTTAAAGCATATTTGATTGAACTCATACGTTGGTTATTCACATTTGGTCTTCTATTTCAATTACCAATATTATTTATGGGTCTTGCAAAATTCGGTCTTATAGATACCACATCATTGAAACATTATCGTAAATATATTTATTTCGCTTGCTTTGTATTAGCAAGTATCATTGCACCACCCGATTTAACATTAAATATATTACTCACATTGCCACTCATATTGCTCTTTGAGTTCAGTATGTTCATCGTTAAGTTCACATGCCGAGGCAAACCGCCAACACATTAACCTTATACGAATCAATGCTGTGATTATCGTTATACTGCAATACCGAATATTTCCAATATAGCAACAAAAAAAACAGGCACTCGGCCTGTTTTTTATTTTTTAAATTTAAAGATTAAGATAGCAACTACCATAATATAAGCACCTTGTGCTATCAATGGTTCATAACTTGGATAAAAGCCCAACCAGTTAATCGTTGGGAATCCTTCAATAACATGTCTTGGCATCGCACCTAATAATTGTAACTTTTGAATACTTACGCCAAGCATTTTGAATCCCATAATAAAAATAAAGATCGACAACACTCTAAATATATAGAAAATAGGTATTAATTTAACTATAAATCTAAATAATAATGCAAAGATGATTAAAATAACGATAGCTAAAGCAATACCAATAATAAAATCTTTGGTCGCTAGCTCACCTATCATCCCCATATAGAAAATGATAACCTCGACACCTTCACGCAACACAGATATTAAACCAATCGTCGCTAACAATACCAAATTACCATTACTAATCGCATTAGCATACATATTTTTAATCATGTCATTCCAACGTTTTGCATTTGAACGTTTGTGCATCCAAACACCAACGATAAACATTAATATGACCGCAACGATACCTAATCCCGCTTCCATACTTTCACGAAGAATGCCACTATTCCCTAAAGTTTCTACAAACGTAATTGCTAAGATAATACTCAGTACAAGTCCGGCAATTGCACCACCAATCACACTTGCAGTCCCTTTCTTATCTTTTACATTACGCGTCATGGTAGTCAATGTCATTACAATTAACAACACTTCTAGCCCTTCACGTAAAAAGATAATCATCACATCGACGAAGCTATAACTATGGCCAACAACCTCTTTAATTTGGTTATTTAAATCTACTAAACCATCTTTCACATGTGCTTTATTATGTTCGTCTAATACACTTTGATAATATGGTATTTTATCTTCAATTTTCGTATACAAAGCACCGTCTTTAGTTTGAATTTGACCTTCAACATACGGCCAAGTTTCTATAAAATGTGTAAGCGCAGCATCAGCATCCGACAATTGATTGTCGTCGATAGCTTTAATCGCCTTCTCTAACGCATCATTTAATTGTGATACATGGTATTGATCATTTGCAGACGTATTACTTTTTTTATCGACATGATCAATATTTGATTTAAAAGTTGTCCAAGCATGTGACACTTTTGCCGTATCTAATGGTGACTTATGAATTGCAATTCTAAGTTGTAATAATGCGACTTCAATTTGTCCATATTGATTTGCGTCATAATTGCGAATCACTGTTTCATTACTTGTCCAAATCTGATTCAAACTATTGTTCAAAGATTCTAATTCCGCTTTATTTTTATCTTTAATCGCTTTTGTCATCGCAGCATCTTTAGCATCGACTTGCTGTTGCAATAGTTTAATTTTAGAACCCGCATCTTTACTAGCCAATTTCTCTTCATAAGCAATTAATGACTTCGTTAATTGCGAAAGTGTATCTTTTTGATTATCATTCGCTTTTGCATCTTCAAGCTTTCTCACATCTGATTTGACAGCATTACTTTCACTATTATCTTCAAGCGATAATTTCTTAACTGCACTTACCACTTGCTCAATTGCTTTCTGCTTATTGTCATTCGATATCGAATTATTAGAAAGTGCAGATTTCGCATCCGTTATCACACTATATACATCACTAATACTTTGTTGTTCTGCTGCCTGACTTTTCAGTAACCCAAAGCTACACACCATAGCAGCAGTTATTAGCATTGCTACAAATTTAGTCAAATAATGTTTCACCAAGGTATCCTCCCTTACTAACACCTGGTAATACTAAAAATGAAGCAGAACCTCTATGTGTAATATATTCATTTAATTTATCATTACTACCTAAATTATTTTGTATATCGATAAATTGTTTTGTCGCTTTTTGAAAAGCAATAAAAAGTAAGCCTGTTTCGAAGTTACCTGTGCGGTCATCCGTACCATCCACATAATTAAAGGCTCTACGTAAAATTGACGTATTTGCTTCTTTCGCTAGCCTCGTATGGGCATCTTTATCAATAATATACTCGCCATGACTATCTTTCGCTTTTAAGTCAATTTCATCAAACTCTTTCCCACCTGTTAACGGTGCACCACTATGTCGTTTCCGACCAAATGTAGCCTCTTGTTCTTCCAGCGCAGTACGATCCCACGTTTCAATGTGTATTTGAATACGTCTGACAACGCAATAAGTTCCATGTTTCGCCCATCCGTCATCAATAAACACATAATCTTTAAGTTGATTATTCTTCCTAGGATTAATTGTTCCATCTTTAAATGCCATTAAATTTCTAGGTGTTTCCTTACCTTTAGCAGAGATAAAACCAGATTGCGCCCAACGTACCTTAACAATATCTCGAAATGGACGAACTAAATTATGAACCGCATGAAAGGATACTTGCGAATCATTTGAGCATGCTTGAATCATAATATCACCATCGCTGTAATCGTCTATTAACTGATCATTCGGAAAATGCGGTAAATCTTTAAAGGCATCGGGAATTTTACTAGATAACCCAATTTTCTTCATCAAAGACTTACTAATCCCAAAGGTAATCGTTAACTTGCTTGCACCTAATCCTATCGATTCACCGGTATCTACTGGTGGCATTAAAGGATTGTTACTCGGCTTGCCAACTGTATCACCATCCATCATACGATCAGCCATAACCGTCCACTTTTTAAACATTGCCTTAATTGCATCTCTATCTTTTGACTTCAAATCTAACGTAACGAAATTGCATGTTTTTTGCGTGGGTGTGGTAATGCCTGGTTGCACTTTACCATAAAATTCATACGCATCTTTTTCCGGATCTTCTGGTGTATTGAACATTGATTTGAAAGACCACATGCTACCAACACCACTTGCGCCAATTGCAACACCGGCACCGCCAATACCTAACATTTTCAAAAATGTACGTCTTGAAAATTGCGTACTATCGTTAACTTGTTCATAATTTGTCATTCAGTAATCACAGCCATTTTACTTAGTGGCTCTCCTAATGCATTAACAGCATCCGCAAATGCTTTACGGTCTTTCTTCGATACTTTTTCAAATGACTCATAACCGCCGTTGTTATCTTTATATTTATCCAATAATTGATTCACTTTATCGAAGTTCATTTGAATATCATCACTTAATTTTTTATCTTTTTTCTCTAAAATAGGTTTAAATAAGTCATAAATTTTTTGTGCGCCTTCAACGTTCGCTTTAAAATCATATAAATCTGTATGTGAATAAATTTCTTCTTCACCTGTGATTTTAGAAGTTGCAACTTCATTTAATAGGTCAACAGAACCTTGTAACATTAATTTTGGTGTGATATCTAATGTATCAGCTTTGGCATGCAATTCTTTTGCATCTTTCAATAATTGTTGTGCATCTTTTTTAGTCACATCATCAATTTTCTTATCTTCGTATAATGCTTTTTCAATCTTATGATATCCTGACCATTCTTTTTCCTTTTTCTCTTCTTTCATATCTGCAAGACGTGCATCAATTTTAGGATCTAAATCTCCAAATGCTTCTGCAACTGGTTCAGAGCGTTCATAATACATACGAACTTTTGGATATAACGCTTTTGCTTGGGCCATATCATTATTTTCAATCGCTTTAACAAATTTTTCTGTACCTTTTAAAAATTCATTTAACTGTTCATCAGTATATTTATCATATGCTTTTGTTGCTTGTTTTAATTCTGCTTTAACACCATCATCTTTTTTCGATGTCTTTGAATCATCCTTCTTACTATCGTCGTTCCCACATGCAGCAATTAATAACGTTGATGCTAATAATAGCGTTGTTAACTTTTTCATTTTGACACCTCATTATAGAAATTCTATTATCCCCATAGATGTGTTCTTATAAATATTATTTTCGCATTCCCTACACGCTAAAATAATACATTACACTTAAAACGGCTGTTTTAAAGCATCCTCCCATAAACATCATCTAGTTGATAATAATTATCAAAATCATTATATTGCTATAAAATAATACTGTCAACAACCTTTTATTTTCAAAAATTAAATAAAGGAGCGCTGCCATTTTAAATGTCATCACTCTTTTGTAAGTCTAATTTGTCATTTTTGGTCGTATTCTGATTTTAATAAACTATAGATGTAACTCGATGAATAAATACCATTTAGTAATTCATTGTCACGTAACATACCTTCTCTAGTAAATCCCAGCCTTTCAGGAATAGCCCGGCTTTTTTCATTATTAACTGCGGCACTAATCTCAATTCGGTTTAAGTCAAGCTCTTCGAAACAATACTTTATCAATGCCTCAACTGCTTGTGTCATAATCCCATGACCCTCAAATTCTTTATCTAAATAGTACCCTAATGAAGTTTTTCTGTGCATGTGATTAATTTCATGTAAACCGATGACACCAACTAGCGTTCCTTCATACCAAATGCCACACTGAAATCCATTACCATCAGCAAATTGCAAAAGTCCTCTTTTAATAAATGCACGCGTATCTGATGGTTGCTCAGTTGCATCTACCCAAGGTAACCATTCCCTAAGTGAATTTCTTGAACGATTGACTAAATTGAAAAGCGCTTCTGTGTCATGAGCTTCTAAAATTTTTAATGTTATTTGTTCATTCACTTTCATTCCAAACATACCATCACATCCTCATTCATTTTTCATATAATTCTGTAAATTATCATTATAATAACATATTAATGTTACGCATTGTATCTTAAATTTGTTGTCCTTCCCCAACTTGCATTGCTTGTAGAATTTCTTTTCGAAATTCTCTATGTTGGGGCCCCGCCAACTTGCATTGCTTGTAGAATTTCTTTTCGAAATTCTCTATGTTGGGGCCCCGCCAACTTGCATTGTCTGTAGAAATTACGGACCCAATTTCTCTATGTTGGGGCCCATCCCCAACTTGCACATTATTGTAAGCTGACTTTTCGTCAGCTTCTTTGTTGGGGCCCCGCCAATAAGCGTTGTAGTGCCTATTACTTTGATTGATGTCCAAGTTTCCTATCACACAACTTAATTTAATCACTACTTTATTATTCATTCCAAATTTATATTTAAAAATACGACAAAACAGTGCTAAAATGCTATTAAAGGAGGCACTGCTCATGGCATCATTGAAAAATAAGCATTTTATGATTGGGCTATCACTAACATTTATAGTCGCATTATTTAGCTTTTTAGCAGCTAAATTGCCAATCCTAGATAAGGTTGGCGCATTAACTATCGCGATATTAATCGCTATTCTATATCGTCACTTTAGAGGATATCCTGAACAATATAGCTCAGGTATTACGTTTTCATCTAAATATTTATTAAGATTTGCAATCATCCTATATGGACTTAAACTCAATATATTCGATATTATCGGTCAAGGTAGTAAACTATTAGCCATCGATGTAGGTGTCGTTATTTTCAGTATTGTAATGATGCTCTTTGTCAACAAACTGTTGCATGGTGACAAAAACATCGCATTATTACTAGGTGTCGGCACAGGCGTTTGTGGTGCTGCTGCTATTGCCGCAGTCGCTCCAATATTCAAATCACGTGAAAAGGATACAGCTATTAGTATCGGTATCATCGCATTGATTGGTACGATATTTTCACTTATATATACAGCTATCTACGCTATCTTTTCAATGACGACAAATGTTTATGGCGCTTGGTCTGGTGTTAGTCTTCATGAAATTGCACACGTTGTCTTAGCTGGTGGCTTTGGTGGTAGTGATGCACTTAAAATTGCACTTCTTGGTAAACTTGGTAGAGTATTCTTACTGATTCCATTAACCATCGTACTTATTTTAATTATGCGTTTCCGTTCATCAGAATCATCTAGCAAGGGTCGAATAAGCATTCCATACTTTTTAATTGGATTTGTCATTATGGCCTTAGTGAATACATATGTAACTATTCCGTCAGCATTGCTAAATATTTTAAATACTGTATCAACAATTTGCTTATTAATGGCCATGGTTGCTTTAGGGTTAAATGTTGCATTTAAAGATCTTAAAAATCGCGCACTTAAACCGCTTATGACAATCATTATTACCTCAATATGCTTGTCATCACTTGCCTTTATCGTCGTTCATTGGCTATATAGTTAATATGAAAAGACGCTCAAACACTTACAAATTTAGTGTGCCGAGCGTCTTATTTTTATACTTTAAAAGTCGTATTGGTTGTTTTCTTCTTCAAACACTTGTTGTTGTACTTTGGCAGTTCGCATTGTGGATTGTGCCAACGCTTTTAACCGAAATACAACATCATCATTGACAATTTGTTGATTTGAAAAATCTTTCTCTTCAATAAATACATACGTTTGCATCGTATGTGCTTTCATGTAACTCAATATTGGTTTTAAATGCATTTCAGGAATTAAATAATGTTTACTAGAACCTGCTGTCGCTACAAGTCCTATTACCTTGTCACGAAACGCATTGACTGGAAGTAGATCAAACACATTTTTCAAAGCACCAGGGATGGAAGCTTGAAAAATTGGAAAACCAATAAAAATCACATCAGCCTGCATTAACGACGTCGTTAATTTATATACATCTCCTGTAGTATCTAGATAATTCTTTCCAACGCTAAATTCTAATTCAAGTTCTCGTAAATCCATCAACTCTATTTGATGTCCCTCATTGATGACTTCTAGTTCATTTTTTAAATCATCCATAGCAATTCTCGTTTTAGAACCTACTGTGGAACCTGACAATAATACAATATTCATGATGACGCCCCTCCTATTTTGATAAATGCTTTTTAATCGCCGGTATAATGTCGTTGCCAATTAACTCAATATTCTTCATAACATTTTCAAATGGCACACCGCCAAAATCAAGCTGTGCCATAAAACGTTGATGACCATACAACTCGTGTTGATACAATATCTTTTCAATAATTTGTTGCGGGCTTCCAACCATTAGCGCTTCTCGATAATCTGACGAATTAGCAAATTGCTGTTTCGGATAACCAACACCACGAATAAATGACATCCCTGTATTCAAATGTGGATAAAATTCTCTCATAGCATCCTGAGTTGTTTCAGCTGTATAAAACAGACTCGCTGTACTTACTGGTAAAGACTTAGGCGAAGCATCGAAACCTGCTTCAGTTGCCGCTTGACGATAAGCATCTATAGAACCTTTAAAGTTCATTGCTGGGCCACCAAGGGTTGTAATCATCATTGGCACACCTTGTTTTCCCGCTTTAATAGCACTTGCAGGTGGACCACCAACAGCACGCCATATTGGCAATATATTATCGATTGGTCTTGGGAATATTTTCATATTTCTAAGTTCTGGACGATATTTTCCAGACCAAGTAATACGCTCAGTTTTATTTAACTCTAAAAGTAAACCTAATTTTTCTTCAAACAATTCATCATAGTCTTTTAAATCATAGCCAAACAAGTCAAAAATACCTGTTCTTGATGCTCTGCCAGCTACAATTTCGGCTCTACCATGAGAAATCAAATCTAATGTCGCGAAGTCTTCAAATACTCTTACAGGATCTGTTGCACTAATAATCGTTGAAGAACTTGAAACTTTAATATGCTTTGTCGCTTGGGCAATTGCACCTAACACAACCGTATGTGCCTGTGTTGTAAAATGCTCCTGATGACTTTCACCAACTGCAAAAACATCAATACCTGCTTCATCTGCTAATTTACTTGCTTCAATAATTTCATTAATACGTTGCTCATAACTAACTTTTTCACCTTTCAATGGATTCAATAAATGATCACCTAAGGAATACAAACCAAACTCAAGAGGCGTATTTTTATTCATTTCTAATTTGGCCATTAAACATTCTCCTTTATATTTCGTGTAACTTACTTTCAATTTGTTCACGTTCTGCTTCTAAAAAGTCAGGCAAGTTCAATTGACTTCCTAATTGTTCAACAGGTGTATCAATAGTAAATCCAGGCGCTTCAGTCGCAAATTCATACATAATTGAATTATGGCGATAGTATAATGATTTAAAGAAATAGCGATCAATTATACCTGAATTACTTTGTGGTTGTTGTTGTAATTTCTTGTAAATTGCATCTAAGTCACTCATTTGTGGTGTATTAACTGCAATATGATGGATATAACCTCGTCCAGGTCTTTCACGTTGTCCCTGTTGCTCAATAACTACAAAATCCGAATATAAACCTTGTGGTGCTAATGTCAGCACATCGAATGATTTATTATCTCTTTTGCGATAACCTAAGACATTTTCCAAAAATTCTACCGTACGCGCTGCATTTCTAACTCTTAATTCGACTGGCCCTATTCCTAAAATTTGATATGCTTGAGGTATTTCACTATAAGCGTTATGTTGCCATTGATGTGGTACTTCAAAACTATCATTAACAAGCAATATGATTTCTAAGTCGTCTTCATCTTTAAAGACAACACCTTCTTGTCCAAGATAGTACAAACGTTCAGACTTAATACCATTATTCTCAAGACGTTTTTCAAAATAATGAAGTGCCGCTTGATTTGGTACTAATAATGAAAATCGATAAATCGTTTCAGTACCTGGCTGCTTATGACCCGCATTGGGAATTTCAAAAAAGCTTAAAATTGTTCCGGCTGTACCTACTTCGTCCCCATAAAACAAATGATACATTGAAGGATTGTCTTGATTAACCGACTTTTCAACTAATCGTAATCCAAGGACATTTGTATAAAAATCCTTATTACGTTTTGCATCTTTTGTATACATGGATATGTGATGATGCCCTACTATATTCATACTATCCCTCCTATTAGTATAAATTTTATACCAGCTTACATAAAAAAGATAGTTATATGCCATTTACCCCTTGCAAATAAAAATATGTTTGTACTCATTCGTAGATACACAGCTAGTATGTATAACGACATAATAATTGCATAATTATAAATTTATGTGTAGCAATTTATTTTTTCTAAATGTTTATAAAATACTTCAATAACTAAATATGCAAGATTTCACAAAAGCATATTGACAACGCTTTCATACATGTCTAATATAAGTTTATCGCACAAAATGCATATAAATACATATTAAGGAGGATTTTATGAATTTTCTTAAACCTGCAAAGCATATTAAGCCTTTGCCAGAAAATCAGATAGATGATACCTATAAACGATTACGTCTCCAAGTATTTCTTGGTATTTTCATCGGTTACGCTGGGTACTATTTATTACGTAAAAACTTTTCGTTAGCGATGCCGGCATTGCAAGAGCAAGGTTTTACAAAAGCGGAACTAGGTTTTGCACTTTCTGCTGTTTCCATCGCATATGGATTTAGTAAGTTCTTTATGGGTACTGTAAGTGATCGGAGCAATGCTCGGATATTCTTAGTTCTTGGATTAGCACTCACTGCTATCGTCAATTTGTTAATGGGATTTGTACCGTTCTTTACATCAGGTATCGGTATTATGTTTGTCCTATTATTCTTAAATGGATGGTTTCAAGGTATGGGCTGGCCACCTTCAGGCCGTGTTCTCGTTCACTGGTTTAGTGTAAGTGAACGCGGAAGTAAGACTGCCCTTTGGAACGTTGCGCATAATGTTGGTGGAGGTATTATGGCACCTATTGCTGCTTGGGGTATTACAACAACTGCATTTATCAACTTTGGTTATTTAAAAGGTTTCGAAGGTGTATTCATTTACCCTGCACTCTTAGCACTTATCATTGCCGCAATTTCATACGTATTGATTAGAGACACACCTCAATCTCAAGGTTTACCTCCAATCGAAATTTATAAAAATGACTTTGCTACAAGCGATAAGAAAACATTAGAAACAGAATTAACTACAAAAGAAATTTTATTTAAATATGTACTGAACAATAAATGGGTATGGGCAATTGCCTTTGCAAATATATTTGTTTATTTCGTGCGTTATGGTGTACTTGATTGGGCGCCAGTCTACTTAAGTGAAGAAAAACATTTCGACTTAAAAGCATCAGGTTGGGCATACTTCTTATACGAATGGGCTGGAATTCCTGGTACATTATTATGTGGTTACATTTCTGATAAATTATTCAAAGGTCGTCGTGGACCTGCAGGTTTCTTCTTTATGTTAGGTGTCACAGTATTTGTATTAATTTATTGGTTAAATCCTCCAGGCAATGCTTGGTTAGACAATGTCTCATTAATTGCCATTGGTTTCTTAATATATGGACCAGTTATGTTAATTGGTTTACAAGCATTAGATTATGTACCTAAAAAAGCAGCTGGCACAGCAGCTGGATTAACAGGATTATTTGGTTATCTGTTTGGTGCTGTAATGGCCAACATCGTCTTAGGTGCTGTAGTTGATAAATTCGGATGGGATGTCGGTTTTATTTTATTAACAGCAATTAGTGTGTTTGCAATGTTGAGCTTTATCCTCACTTGGAATAAAGTAGGACAAGAAACCGTTCATCATTAAATGATAAAAAATAAAGTCATATGGTTATCTTATCGAAAGATGATATATTCATCTCTTATAAGTTCAACCATATGACTTTTTATTAGTATTCAAAAAAATATTTACATTGCCACTTTTGTGTTTGCCCTGCTGTTTTATTCAATTGATTACACCACTTAGGATAAACTCTAAAAGCCATTTTCCCTTGATACTTAGATGAAGCTAAGATACCTTTTTCTACCAATAATTCCCTAGGAAATAGAAAGTAGCCATTTAATTCATCATCGATAACAGCAACAATCAGGTAATCAGCAAACTCTTCAATTTTGTATGGCCGATTATAATTATCTTCGTCTTTTGTCCAACATGTCACGAAATATCCCGATTTAGTCGGTGTTTTCTTAGCTAACCTACTTTGATATGTTTCCTCTTTAAAGCTAAATGTTAATGCTTCGTAATCTTGATTATATTTTTCTTCAGTTAAATCTTTAACTTCTGATTCTTCACTAAAAATATTTTTCAACAGTATTTTAGATTTACACATATGCCAATCTCACTTTATTTTTTCATAATCGTATCATATATTTATTTTTTTCGAAAAATACACTTCCGACCGAAATATACTCAGCCAGAAGTGGACGAAATATTTAACCTTCTATTAATTCAGATGTATCAACTGTCAAACGATCACGTAATAAATAGACGATTAACATTGCTGCTAAAGCACAAAGTGACTCAGCAATTAATAATGACCAAATGACACCTGTTAGTCCAAACAAAGCATTCATAATAAATAATACTGGAATGATAATTGCACCTTGTAAAATGGCCATAATTGTAGCACCACGACCTTGCCCAGTCGCTTGAAGCATACCAGTAAACAAGAAACCTATACCATTTAATAATAATGATGCCATTGTTACTTTCAAAATAAATGTCGCCATCTCAACAATGGCTTGATCAGTAGTAAATAGTCCGACCATATGATGTCCAATTGTAAATACAGCACTCATACATACAACAAAGATAACGCCGATAGACATGATAACTGCTTTGATAACGTCTTTCATACGGCCTTTATTTGCCATAAAGTTATATGCAATTAGTGGTACAACACCTTCACATAATCCCATGATAATAAGTTCTGGAAATTGCACAAGTCTAAATGAGATACCATAACTTGCAATCGCGAAGTTTCCATAATGTGCTAAAAATAAATTTAAAACTAATCCTGTGAATCCCATTAAGATACTCATTAAAAATGCAGGAATACCGATTTTAAAGATTTCAGAAAGCATTTCTTTATTAGGTTTCGCAAGTTTAATATTAACTGACACAACGTCACTATTTTTCATAAAATAAATGATAAAGAACAGAGCAGCAGCAACATTACTGATTGCAGTACCCAAAGCTGCACCAACAACGTTTAAATCAAAACCAAAAATTAAAATTGGATCTAAAATAATATTTAAGCCTACACTAGCTAACATACCAATCATAGAAACCATTGGTGCCCCAATTGCACGTGCAAATTGTTCTAATATGAAGAACAAAATTACAAAAGGTGCACTTAAAAACATTACTTTCAAATAATTACTTGTTAAAGCTAACGTTTCACCTCTCGCCCCTAAAATTGCTGCGATTTGATCACTGAATGGTAAAGTAACTAAAATCACGATAAGTCCTAGTGCAATACCACCATAAATAGAGAAACTACTTACAAATTTACTCTTACTATAGTCTTTCGCACCTAATAAACGTGAAATATAAGTTCCTGCACCAACGCCAAATAAATTACCTAACCCCATTAAGATAGCAAATACTGGCAGTGTTAGAGAGATAGCAGAAATCATGTGGCTATCTTCTAAAAATCCTATAAAGTAAATATTTAATATGCCATAAATAACGCTTAATAAAGTCCCTATCATCATTGGCAATGAGAAATGCATCATCGCTTTAAATACTGGCGATTTCTCAAAATAATATAATTGTTCGTCTTTCATTGTTCAATACTCCTTGTCTTTTCCAATAATTAGCTTACTAACAATTAGATATCTAACTATAATATTAAAGACAAAGTGACTGATTTCTACCAGTCACACTTATCATTTATTGTAAACTAGATAACATTTTAGTTAAGTTTGCTTTCATTTGTTCATTTTCTTCTTCAGATAACTGCGATACGAGTGTTTGTTCCATTTCATCAAATATCGAAGTGAATGCTTCTACGAGTTTAATCCCAGAGGTAGTCAGCCCTATATTCTTTCTTCTCGTATCTTGTGCATCGACATAGCGATAGATCAGCTTTTTACGTTCAAGGTTCCTTAATAAATTACTGACAGTTGGACCTGTTCGTTGTAATGCTTTAGCAATATCATTTTGTGTCAGTCCATCTTGTTGATGTGCATAAAGATAACCTAACGTATGACCTTGCTCATTTGTAATATCAAATTGCTCTAACTTTTGATCAGCCTTTTGTTTCATCTCATGACTAATCATTCTAAATAAATACGAATAAGTGAATTCCATTTATTGCACCACCATTTCGTTAGATGTCTAACTAAATATACTGCGACATTTTTAAATTGTCAACATGAATATCTAATTTATTTTAAAAGTTCCTATAAAATCTTGCGCCATAAACATTTTGATATGCAATTTTTCGGATTAAAATATGAAAGAGATTGCATATCTACGTTTTTAAGAAATCGCTTACAATTACAAATAGGAGGATATTACGTTGTTAAGTTATAGACAAATCGAAATTTTGTATCTTTTAATTCATGAGCAAACGTTTATTCCAATCAATACCATTGCTAATCAACTTGGTGTATCACCTCGTACCATTCAATATGATATAGCATATATTGAGCAATATGCTGAAACTTATCATTACCAAGTCAGCCGTAATAAAGCTGCAGGCATCAAAGTAACAACAGCTCACGCGACACTATTAAATGAATTAGAGCACAATCTAACAAATCAAATTCATTTTTCAAAAGATGAACGACTCACACATATCGCTTTAAAGTTATTCGAAACAACCGATCCTGTTTCAACAAAGCAACTTGCGCAAGATGTTAATGTTTCGCGTCGGACAATTGCAGATGATATTAAAATGATTCAAGCCCAACTAGATCAATACCATTTAAAGTTAAATTATGTCCACAATAAAGGATTCAATATTATTGGTGAGGAAGATCATTATCGTAAAGCGTATGCACACTTTATACATCAATATATGAAACAAGCTGCACCTTTTATAGAGGCGGATATCTTTAATTCAGAATCAATCGCATTGGTTCGCCGTGCCATTATTAAGACATTAAATAGTGAAAATTATCATTTAGTTCAGTCGGCTATCGATGGCTTAATCTATCATATACTCATTGCCATTCAGCGTTTAAATGAAAATTTTTCGTTCGATATACCTATCAATGAAATTGATAAATGGCGACATACTAATCAGTATGCTATTGCTTCAAAAATGATAGAAAACTTAGAACGCAGTTGTAATGTCACATTTCCAGAGTCTGAAATTATCTTTATCACGTTACATTTACTAGGCTCTAAAATGACTGAACATACAGCATCTTCAATTACCTTTGAATACCATGATTTATCGCAAAATATACATGAATTGATCACTTGTGTTAGCCAAGAATTAGGCATTGATATGTCAAAAGACAACAAGTTACATACCAGTCTGATCACACATATCAAACCAGCTATACATCGTATTAAATACGATATGCTACAACCTAATCCTTTGAGGCAAGAAGTTATGCGTCGCTATCCTCAAATCATTGAAGCCGTTAGCAAGCATATTAGTCCAATTGAACAATATGCTGCTATTCGCTTCAACGAAGATGAATTAACATACATTACAATTCACTTCGCATCAAGTATAGAGCGTGTTGCAACACATAAACAATCAATGATTAAGGTTGTCTTACTATGTGGTTCTGGTATAGGCACGTCACAACTTTTAAAATCAAAACTAAATCACCTGTATCCTGAGTTTCACATTTGGGATGCCTATTCCATTTATCAATTGGAAGAAAGTCGATTATTGCAAGATAACATTGATTATGTCATTTCAACAGTACCTTGTGAAATATCAGCTGTACCAGTTATTCATGTCGATCCATTTATCAATCAACAATCTCGTCAAAAATTGAATCAAATTATCAATGACTCAAGAGAACAACGAGTCATGAAAATGGCAACTGATGGCAAGTCACTCGCAGATTTATTGCCTGAACATCGCATCATTATAAATAAACAACCATTATCAATTGAATCCGCAATTGCAGTGGCTGTGCAACCTTTAATCAATGATGGCATTGTCTATTCAAATTATACAGCTGCAATTTTAAAACAATTTGAACAATTCGGGTCATATATGGTCATTAGTCCACATATTGCACTTATTCACGCTGGTACTGATTATGTACAGAATGGTGTAGGTTTCGCACTAACATATTTCACTGAAGGGATTATCTTTGGTAGTAAAGCTAACGATCCCGTTCACCTTGTAATTACATTAGCAACGGACCACCCCAATGCACATTTAAAGGCATTGGGACAGTTAAGCGAATGCTTAAGCAACGACTTATATCGACAAGATTTCTTAGATGGGAATATTTTTAAAATTAAACAACACATTGCTTTAACTATGACAAAGGAGGCTTAATAACGTGTCATTAGACATTTTGTCAACAACACGCATCATTGTAAAAGAACAAGTAAATGATTGGACTGAAGCTATAACTATAGCTTCTCAGCCATTACTACAAGAACAAATTATTGAACAAGGCTATGTTCAAGCAATGATTGATAGCGTTAATGAACTTGGACCTTATATCGTTATCGCACCTGAAATTGCAATTGCACATGCAAGACCGAACAATGACGTACATCAAGTTGGTTTAAGTCTATTAAAGTTGAATCAACATGTGGCATTTTGTGATGAAGATCACTACGCATCTCTCATTTTTGTATTGAGTGCCATCGACAATCATTCACACTTATCTGTATTACAAAATTTAGCAACCGTACTGGGCGATAACCAAACAGTCCAGCAACTATTAACTGCAACAAATGCACAAGACATTAAAAACATTTTAAAGGAGCATGATTAATATGAAAATTTTAGTAGTATGTGGCCACGGTTTAGGAAGTAGTTTTATGGTAGAAATGAACGCACAAGAAGCACTTAGGCAACTTAATGCACCATCTGATATCGAAGTTGAACATAGTGACATTATGACAGCAAGTCCAGAGATGGCTGACTTGTTTATTTGTGGTAGAGATTTAGCTGAAAATGCCGAACGTCTAGGGGATGTCTTAGTTCTTGATAATATTTTAGATAAAGCTGAATTACAACAAAAGCTCTCAGAAAAATTACAACAACTTAACATGATTTAAAGGAGGTACGACCTATGCAAGCAATCCTTAATTTTATAGTCGATATTTTAAGTCAACCAGCCATTCTTGTTGCACTGATTGCCTTTATAGGTTTAATCGTTCAGAAAAAACCTGCCGCAACGATCACTTCAGGAACCATTAAAACGATATTAGGCTTCTTAATTTTAAGTGCAGGTGCTGATGTCGTCGTTCGATCTCTTGAACCATTCGGCAAAATATTCCAACACGCATTTGGTGTGCAAGGTATCGTACCTAACAACGAAGCTATCGTCTCACTAGCCTTAAAAGATTTTGGAACAACAGCTGCACTCATCATGGTCTGTGGCATGATTGTTAATATTTTAATTGCCCGCTTCACTAATTTAAAATATATCTTTTTAACAGGTCATCATACATTTTACATGGCTGCGTTTTTAGCAATCATTTTAACAGTCAGTCATATTAAAGGCTGGCTAACGATTGTTATCGGCGCACTCGTATTAGGATTAATCATGGCAGTATTACCTGCATTACTCCAACCTACGATGCGAAAAATTACAGGGAATGACCAAGTAGCTTTAGGTCATTTTGGCTCAATCAGTTACTTTGCCGCAGGTGCTGTAGGTCAATTATTCAAAGGTAAGTCTAAATCAACGGAAGAGATTAAATTTCCAAAAGGCTTAAGTTTCTTACGAGAAAGTACAATTAGTATCTCGATTACGATGGCATTACTTTACTTCATCGCATGCTTATTTGCGGGCGTTAGTTATGTACACGAATCTATTAGTGATGGTCAAAACTTTATTGTCTTTTCATTAATTCAAGGTGTGACATTTGCTGCTGGTGTATTTATTATTTTAACGGGCGTTCGTTTAATCTTAGCTGAAATCGTCCCAGCATTTAAAGGAATTTCTGAAAAGCTTGTACCAAATTCTAAACCTGCATTAGACTGCCCTATTGTGTTCCCTTATGCACAAAATGCAGTATTAATTGGATTCTTTGTCAGCTTTATTACAGGTGTCATCGGTATGTTTATCTTATTCTTATTTGGTGGCGTCGTCATTTTACCTGGCGTAGTTGCACACTTCTTCTTAGGTGCAACGGCTGCTGTATTCGGTAATGCAAGAGGCGGTATTAAAGGTGCTATTGCTGGCGCCGCTCTAAATGGTATCCTAATCACGTTTTTACCATTATTATTCTTGCCATTTTTAGGCGAATTAGGTGGTGCTGCAACAACATTCTCAGATACAGACTTTTTAGCTGTCGGTATCGTGTTCGGTAACGCAGTAAAATATATGGGATTATTTGGTGCGATTCTATTTATTATTATCGTAGGTGCGACAACAATTTTATTAAAAGGCCGTCAAAAAGAACAGCAATAGTGTTAACGTAGAAATATAAAACACCGTCACATATTGAGTGAATGCCCCTTTTATCAAGAGGAAAGCCACTTACTTATGGACGGTGTTTTGTATTATATTAAATGATACTTAGCCATACTATCGACAGCTGCTAAAATTGCTTCTTCTTGTGTCGCAATCGGTTCCCAACCAAGTAATGTTTTTGCACGTTCGTTACTTACATTGCGGTTCATATCTAATAAAAGTTTACCTTCTTTAGCTTGATGATTAAATTTAGCACCTAGACTCAAAATAAAGTCTGGTAATTTTTTAGTAGAAACTTTTTGAGCTATTTCAGGTCTCTTTTCTTTAATTAATTTTGCAATTTCCAACAAATTAATTTGTCCATCAGCCGTCGCAATAAATCGCTTGCCATTAGCTTGTTCATTTGTCATTGCCAAAATGTGCAGTTCAGCTACGTCTCTCACATCAACAACATTTAACGGAATTTGCGGTACACGTTTCATTGAACCATTCAATAAATTTTCTAATAAATGAAAGCTTCCTGAAACGTGTGCATCTAATGATGGCCCAAAAATTGCAACTGGATTGATTGTGGCAAATTCTACTGTTGTATTTTCATTCTCAACAAAATCCCACGCTGCCTTTTCAGCTAACAATTTTGATTTTTCATATACTGATAAGCCTGGTTCATCTTCATTTGTCCAATGACTTTCATTTGTGATTGAATTTTTATCTTTATTACTAAAACCAACTGCACCAAAGTTTGCAGTCATTACCACACGTTTAACACCCGCATGTTCTGCAGCTCTTAAAATACGTTGTATACCTTCAATTGCAGGCTTCGCCATCACTTCTGCATCGTCTGTTTTACCGAAAAACACCGGAGATGCTACACTCAAGACATACTTGCAATCTTTCATTGCTTCATCCCAATGTTCATCTTGTGATAAATCCGCTTCGACAAACATTAATCGCTCTGTGGAAATGCCATTGTCTTGCATTGTTTTAATTACTTTATCAGCTTTACTTAAATCACGTATCGTCGTTTGTACGTCATAACCTTGTTCTAATAATCGTGAAATAATTCGCATGCCAACAAACCCTGTACCACCGGTTACTAATACTTTATTATTCATCACATAATCTCCTCTTTGTGTCTATTGATTACTCATTATAGCAGTCATTATATTTTGTATATATCAACAGACTTATATTGCTTAATATTCTATATGAATTATAAAAGTAAACATCATTATATTCCTTAAAATATTAAACTCATCTATTTTCAAATACCCAATCATTTAGAAACAAAAACCATATATATATCATACTTTGAATAGTTAAAGGCAATAATTTCCACTCATATGTTCAACCTTCACCAAACACTATTGTCACCTTTTCAAGAGCAAGCAAACACTTCCAATGATTCAGCATACATAAAATAACAATATTAACTTAAAATCATATCCACTAATGCTTCTACCGTAACATTGCCAAAATAATAAACGATGTCTAATTGCTTTAACTGATGCGTTAAATCTTCTCTTGTCATTTTTGTTCCTTGTAATGCTTCTTCCACATCTTTTATATCACCTTGTCCAAAGAAATCCCCATAAATACGACAATCTGCGATACGATTTTGTTCAACAGAAATTGTTATGTCTACCGTACCTGAAGATAATCTTTCACTTCGATTGTATTCATATTTGGGTGACTTGCCATAATTCCAATCCCAATTTTTATACTTTTTATCAGCTAATTCATCAATCGCTTCCCAATCTGCATCCGTTAATTCATATCGTTTCGCCTCTTTAATGTCATCGATTCCCAAAATCTGCGTCACCATTAAATTTTTAAATTCTTCAATGGTTATATCACGATACTTTTCATCCAGTGCTTCTCTAAGATGACCAACACGTGCGCGCACAGATTTAATCCCTTTCGATGCAATCTTTTTGCGATTAGGCTTTAACACTTTATCCATTGCTTCATAATTAACATCAAGTAATAGCGAATAACCGCCATAAATACGATTATTCATTAATGTCATTGCGGCGCCTGACACTTTTTTACCATTCAATGTTAAATCATTTCTACCGCTTTGTACCACATCTGTTGCACCTAATGTATGCAACGCCTTTATAGCTGGTTGATAAAATCGTTGAAAATCACCATAAATTGAAGTGTCTTGTTCTAAAATACAACACATATTAACGGCACCTTTATCAACATACACAGCGCCACCACCAGTATCTCGGCGAACTACTTGAATACTGTGTTTATCTATATAATCTTGATTCACTTCTATAGCAGTATTTTGAAAACGTCCAATTTCCACTTTTGGATCACAATAATAAGGGAATAAAATATCTTCATCTAAAAAGATATGCTGGTTAACATAAACTTGCATAGCGAGTGCAATCGCACCATCAGTAATATATTCTCCATTTCTAATCGGTTCTATTAAGTACATCTTCTGTCTCTCCAATGTTGTTATTTTTCGTTGTGCTGTCGTTCCGGAGTGCTGCTGTAATCAATGTTGAGATATCCTCAGTTAAATGTATGGTACGTTCTTGAATTGAATTCGGAATGCGATATGCCTTTTTATTCATCGTCATATAAAGGGCATTTTCATTTTTACGTGTCATACGCTGAAAAGGATGCTTCACAAATTGTGGTGTAGTATAACCAATTCCAATTTCCAAATACAACACTTTATCATCTTGATGTTGCTCTAGAAAAGCATTATAACGATGTAGTTGCGCATGAAATTCAGCATCTTCAACCATCCCAACTTCCGCTTTACGTTTATTCACTTCCATTGGGGCATCACATTTTGGACATCTTGGAATCATCTCCCAAGGTATAAGCATATCTTGTTGCGCAACAACCATTTTACGAATTAAATCATCATTGCGATACGTTTGAGCATGACAATGCTGACTACACTGTTGCAGTATATACTCCCCTTGTATATGAAATACATGAGTCATATCATAATCAGCTACATCGAAAGCATTATCTGCATTCGTAGTTATAATGTGGTACTGTTTACCTTCCACCAAGGATTTTAAAGCGAGGTAAGACTGACCTACAGGTTGATCTAAATAGTTTAATGTAATAAAACGACTCTCAAATGCCCAATACTCTTGCCAACTGCCATAAGGATGTAAACTCGCTTGCAACATATCAAAGAAGCGATATTTTTCAATAAAATCTGGGAAATTTTCCGTAAAACGCTCTCCTACATATGTAAATCCGTCAGATGCAGACATGCCTGCACCAATTCCAATCACTATCGCATCTGCTTCATCAATCGCAGTACGCAATACTTCAGCCTGCTTTGTCTTGTCATCCATTAACAGAGACATTGCATTCCACTTACTACTCTGCATCACGGTTAAATGCCTCCTTATACAGTTGTAAATCCTTATCTGTAAATACATTGAACACGACTTTCAATGTTGAATTTGTTTCTTTGAGATAGCTTTCTACTGTTCGAACAGCAATTTCTGCTGCTTCATCTTGAGGAAAAGCAAATACACCTGTAGATATACAGCAAAAAGCGACATGATTTAAACTATGTTGATCAGCCAATTTAAGACAGCTAAGATAACATTTAGCTAACAAGTCCTGATTCATCTTTGAAACAGGCAATCGACGTATTTGCGGACCAACCGTATGAATTATATACTTTGCTGGCAAATTATATCCACGTGTTATTTTGGCTTTACCTACACCTTCATTGCGCCCTTGTTGTCGAATGATCTCTGCACAATCAAGTCGAACTTGAACACCCGCTTTTGTATGAATAATATTATCAATGCAGTCATGATTAGCTTGCATACATCCTAGAAAACGACTATTTGCAGCATTAACAATAGCATCGATTTTTAACGTCGTGATATCACCTTGCCAAACAAAGATATTGTCACCTTTTATCGGCTTCAAATCCTTCAAATCCGTAACATGTTGACGATTCAAATCACTTAACATAGCATCTTGTACAGCTAAATATTCATCACTTACAGGTAATGCCGGTCTGACATTTGCTAAGCCTCGATATAATTCCCACAAATCTTCAAATGAAGATGGCATTACCAATACGTCATTGTCATTTCTCTCTCGATGCATATCATTGATTAAATATTCAAGTCTCGCTTTATTTGATTTTAACGTTTCCATTTAAGCCTCCGGTAATGCTAGGAATGCTTCTTTATCGACATCATCCAATTTGAACAACCAATTTTCTTCTGGTTTTTCAGAGTTTAAAATTGTCGGTTCTTCTTCCGCTTTTGTATTTCGCTCAATAATCGTTCCTGACAATGGCGTTTGCACATCAATGACCGTTTTCGATGCTTCGATACTCACAATTTCATCATCCACTTTAACTTCATCTGGACTTACGAATTCAACATAACCTACTGTCCCAATATCATCTTGCAATTCAGGTGTCATACTAAACACATACAAATCTCCTACTTTTTCTACCCATAAATAATTGGCTAACTTTTTCATCTTATCTTCATCCTTTCTCTTCTATTTAAAATGCTACAAATAAATTTCCGCGAGTAATTTTAATGTTTTACAACGCTGTTCAATACCTGGAATAAGCGGTGCTACTAACACCTCATCAACTTCAAACGTAGCAATGAAATCATCTAATTGTGCTTTAACCTTTTCTTGTGTACCTGCAATGATGCGTGCTTGATGTGCTTGAATCATCTCTTTGTCTCGATCATTAAGCTTATACTTTTGTGCTGTGTCTACTGAAGGAAAATCTTCAAATTCTGCAAATTGTAATTTACCTAATAACCAAACATCTAAGGCATGTTGTAATGCTGCTACTTCCGCTTCGTTATCAGCTACAATGACAAATACAGATGCCATCACCTTTGCGTCCATTTTAATCGTTGATGCTTGGAAATGTTTTTTGTAAATATCAATGTTATCCTTCGCTGCATGTATCGCATTTATATCTGGTAGCAAAAATGTTCCAACAGAAAGCCCTATACCTAGTTCGGCAGCTATTTTGGCAGATGTTGCGCTACTACTTAATAACCACATTTCTGGAAAATGATCAATGTGTGGTTGGACACCTAACGTATGCGCACTTGGTTTATCCTTTATTGTAAGATAATCACGTAATAACGAAATCGATTCATCGTAACTATCATATGTAGGATTTATTCCATCTAAAGCTTGCTTTACCATAGTAGTACCTGGATTATTACCAATACCTAAATCAATACGATTTGGATATAACGCTGCCATCATTCTAAAATGCTCAGCAATTTTATAAGGTCGATAGTGCGGCAGCATCACACCACCAGAGCCAACTCGTATGTGATTTGTCTGCGCCAATGTATGCATCATCAAAAGTTCTGGACTACTACACGCAAACGCTGGTACATTATGATGTTCCGTAAACCAAATTCGCTTAAAGCCAAGTCGATCTGCTAATTTTGCAAGTGTCACTGAATCTTGCAATGCCTTTTGTGCATCCTTACCTTCATCTATTAAGGCATAGTCTAATACGCTTAATTTAACCAATCCGTCATCTCCAAACTTATCCTGTCATGTCAAACCGACATAACATTTTAGCGTTCTTAATACCATTCCCTCTTCATATACCCACGTATATGATAACGTTTTTCAATTAACTTTTATATCTTTTCGCCTTTATTTTTCTTTTTCATATTCATATTTTCAGACCTACAAATGCCATTCATTAGTTTAATTTTAAAAATACTTTCCATGTACCAATTCTATTCTATCAAGACTGTTCATCATTGATTATTCATTCTTTCCATGGTACTTTGAAAACAATATTGAATAGAAAAGGAATCATAGTATGTACCGATACAAACCACTTTTACAATCAATCCACTTACCTAATGGCATCAAAATTTCGAATCGCTTTGTATTATCACCAATGACCGTAAACACATCAACAAAAGAAGGCTATATTACAAAAGAAGACTTGGCTTATGCTGCACGTCGCTCTAATTCAGCTGGAATGCAAGTCACCGGCGCTGCTTACATTGAACCTTATGGTCAATTGTTTGAATATGGCTTTAATATTGATCATGATGCTTGTATCCCTGGATTAACTAACATGGCATCTACGATGAAACAACATGGTAGCCTCGCTATTATCCAGCTAGCGCATGCTGGTCGTTTTTCAAATCAAGCCATTTTAAATTTTGGAAAGGTGTATGGACCAAGCCCTATGACATTGCATTCACCGATTGAACACGATGTTATCGCCATGTCTCATGAGAAAATCAATAGCATCATTCAGCAGTATCGCGATGCTACATTACGCGCGATTAAAGCAGGTTTTGATGGTGTGGAAATTTCGATTGCACAACGTTTGCTGATTCAAACATTTTTCTCAACTTTTTCGAATAAACGTACAGACCATTACGGTGCCGACTCATTAAAAAATCGTGCAAGATTATGTTTAGAAGTTATGCGTGCGGTACAAGAAGTGATTGATAAAGAAGCACCTGACAATTTTATTTTAGGATTTCGAGCAACGCCAGAAGAAACCAGAGGCAGTGATTTAGGATATACCATTGACGAGTTCAACCAATTAATCAATTGGGTCATGGACGTTTCAAACATCCAATACTTAGCAATCGCTAGCTGGGGTCGACATATTTATCAAAATACGTCTCGTACACCAGGTGATCATTTCGGTCGACCAGTTAACCAAATTGTCTATGAACATTTAGCAGGTCGTATCCCTTTAATTGCAAGTGGCGGGATTAATTCTCCAGAGTCTGCTTTAGATGCTTTACAACATGCAGATATGGTCGGCATGTCTTCGCCTTTTGTCACAGAACCTGACTTTGTGCATAAACTTGCTGAACAGCGACCACATGATATCAATCTTGAATTTTCTATGGCAGATTTAGAAGATTTAGCCATTCCACATGCTGCTTTTAAAGATATTGTTAAAATGATGGATTATGGGGAAGGTCTAAAGAAGCATACCCGTGACGCTTTACGTCAATTGGAACAGAATTATCATGACTCATCGTCTTAAGACTATTTTTCATGGAAATTTAAGACAGTGTTATAATGACATCAATATCAAAAATAAGGAGCCTATTAAATCGTGACTGAAATTAAAGATAAAGTAATTACTAAAGATGCATTTGCATTACCTTACACAATTATTAAAGCAAAAAATCAACCAACAAAAGGCGCTATTGTCTACATCCACGGTGGTGGATTAATGTTCGGTAAAGCTAACGATTTATCCCCACAGTATATCGATATCCTTACGGAACATTACGATTTAATTCAACTAAGTTATCGTTTATTACCAGAAGTAAGTCTCGATTGCATTATTGAGGATGTCTACGCATCATTCGATGCGATTCAATCACAATATTCTAATTGCCCTATTTTTACCTTTGGCAGATCATCAGGTGCATATTTAAGTCTATTAATTGCACGAGACAGAGATATTGATGGTGTTATTGATTTTTATGGTTATAGTCGCATCAACACTGAACCTTTTAAAACAACTAATAGTTATTACGCAAAAATAGCTCAAAGCGTAAACGAAACAATGATTGCACAACTCACTTCACCAACACCGGTTGTTCAAGATCAAATCGCACAACGTTTTTTAATCTACGTTTATGCACGTGGCACAGGTAAATGGATAAATATGATTAACATTGCTGATTATACTAATTCAAAATATAATATTGCACCAGATGAACTTAAAACACTTCCACCTGTTTTCATTGCGCATTGTAATGGCGATTATGATGTTCCCGTTGAGGAAAGCGAACATATCATGAATCATGTTCCACATTCAACATTTGAACGCGTGAATAAAAACGAGCATGATTTTGATCGTAGACCTAATGACGAAGCAATCACTATTTATCGTAAAGTTGTTGATTTCTTAAACGCTATAACAATGATGTAATATATCATTATTTTAAAAAACTCAATTTATCATCATGATAAACAGTTATTCGATCAACCATATTATTCATACAATTTATTAAGCTCATAAACAGATACGCCTGTCCCTTTAGTTTTCGCTAATGAGACAGGCGCTTTATTTCACTTTACTATTTTTAAATTCAACACTGTGATGCTACTTATATCTGATGTGCCATGATAACAGCACGATTTACATAGCATATTAAATTCAGAAGATGAATTTAACTTGCTTTCAATTGTGTTCCTTTACTTTCAGTCGCTTCAACACGCAACAAGTCATTTATAATACCTGTATAGAAGTTGGCAAGTTCTGCACCTTTACGTTTGAAATCCAGGAAGTCCACACCGATAAAATCGACATGATCCCATCCTTGTATGATTGGTTTAACTTGCCAGATACCTCTGCGTGTGGCAGGTTCATCATTCGTAACATTAACAAATGGTTGATTGGACGGATGTAATGACGAAATCACTGGTACGACACCATCATTTTTACGCCATTCTTCTCTTGCATCATGACCAATAATTCTACTCGTTGTAGCCATTAAGAAAAATGTACCTAAATCAGGATTTTCATAACCTAATGGACCAGTATGAGATGATACACCTGTATAAGTCGTATACGTAATATTAGGATTCATACTTGTCATGTTGTTCAATTTTGCAGAGCCATCTAACGTTAAATCATAGGCAGCATTGTCGTCTGATGTCCAAATTTTGCTTTTACTAACGCGTTTTATATAGTCAATGTAACTCTCATTTGGTAATTGTTTAAAGCCCCATTGCGTTAATCCTAAATCGATATTCGAATACTTGTTACCCATAAATCGATTTAAAGCGAACATGATTTTTCTAACAGCTTCTGTATTTCCAAACTTATCAGCTGCTTGTGAACCATTATGTGGTGTTGCTAATGTTGTGATTGATGCAACCATATTGTTATGACCACCAGTGAATAATGGTGATATTTCTCCACCATGCGCTTTATGATAGGCAATTTCTTCTTTGTTACCATTTCTTAAAAACTCTTCCATTAAACGAATTGTTTGACCACCCATACTATGCCCTACAAGATGTACCTTTTTACCAGGTTCCCAATTAGGCATGATTCCTTTATAAGTCTTACCATAGCGCTCATGTCCGTATTTAGCTGCATGTGCTGCGCCATAATCTACGCGACCACCTTTAATGTAATAATAAAGTTCTACAGCGCGATCATAGTTACTACCAAATGCACTTACACTTGCTTGATGTACATTATAGCCTTGCTTTCTCAATTCTTCGATAACTTTAAATTTATTTCCACCCCAATAATTTGGATATAAAGCAGGTGCATTATCGCCTACTAATCCTAAAAATCCATGTACAAAAACAACTGGATATTTGTTAAGTGGTTGTACTTGATTCGCTTTAAGTGGTCGAACCTTTTTAGCATCTGCTGCTGCATTTGTAGTCGAACGTGTTTTAGGCGCTTGAAGCGCATCTTTGATTAGTTGTTTATTATCAGTATTTTTATCTGTCGGTTTCTCTGGGGAATTTTGACCATCGATATGTTTACTTAAATCGCCAACTTGTGGTTTCTGTTCACTTTGGCGAACAGTATCATCTTGCTTTGCATCTATGATTTGATGCGCAGGTTGATGTGTATCTTGTTGATTTGGATGTTTGTCCGTGGTTGCATCTTGTGCTTTTGTTGATTTAGGTGCAGTTTTATCATTAGACGGGGGTGTAGTTGAAGTTGGTGCTGCTTTATCATGATTGGGTATTACCTTTTGTGCCGGAATGGATGGTTGTGATTTATCAACATCATTCGATTGTGACGTTGTCGATTGTGATCCATTACGTTCAGCATGATGGGTATTTTGAACCTGATCATTTTGACGTTCAGTATTATTAGTCGCATTATTTTGGTGTGACTGTTTAGAACCTTGTCGTTCAGAATCTTGCTTTACTTGATTATCATTTTGCGTTCTGATTGTTTTACTATTTTGTGTTGATTGATGCTTCGATGATTGAAGCGTATCTTTACCTTCTGTCACTGTTCCACTTTTACCATTCTCTTTATGCATATCGTCTAATTGCTTTCCTGACTGCATTTGATGTGACGTTATCGCATTCCCTTGTTCTCCCGGTTGATTTAGTGTTTCTTTTTGTGCCGCTGCATTAGTTGATGTTTTTTCCGAGGCTTGTGCTTCATGTGATGACACAACAAACATTGTAGCCGCTAACACTGACACCACGCCTATTGAATACTTTCTAATACTATACTTTCTTTCTTCTTGTCCTCTTAACATATAATCACCTCAAAAGTATTTTTTTGACCCCCTCTTGAGAATGAAAAACAACTGCACCTTCAATATAACATGACATATATTATTTTTTGATTAAGACTACAAAATTAATAAAAATTTAATAATACGATATTAAATCGATACTAATCATTTACAAATATGTGTATTTCCAAATAATTTATAAACACTTTTAGTTGTGGTGTTGAATCAACACAACAACATTTAAGATAAATATTTTATTAAGTAATATAGTTTCAATCTATATATAATTAGTTAATTTGTATTGGTATGAAAATAATTCAAACTATACAATTATAGTAAGTTTTCAGATTTTTCTAAATTAAAATAATGATTCATCTCATTAAGGGGAAGATGCATCATACAGTTTTGTGTATTCATTTAAACAAAGGGGTTGCTTTAATGAATCAATATCATTCTAATGCACAACAACCAAGTGCATGGCGTTTTTTTGTCTATAGTTTAGTGGGCATACTATGTTTCTTTATTCCTTTTACGATTAATGGTAACAACACTATTTTCGTCGATCATGTTCATCTAGCCATTCGCTCAATCATAGGTCCACTTATGCCCTATGTTGCACTGATTATGATTTTAATTGGTACAGCGTTACCAATAGTGAGACGTACTTTTATGACTTCAATCACAAACTTGGTCATTACATTATTTAAAGTTGCAGGTGCAATGATCGGTATAATGTATGTATTTAAAATCGGTCCATCAATACTATTTAAAGCTAACTATGGTCCGTTTTTGTTTGAAAAATTAATGATGCCATTAAGTATCTTAATTCCAGTAGGTGCAATTGCGCTTTCTTTATTAGTGGGCTATGGCTTATTAGAATTTGTCGGTGTTTATATGGAGCCTATTATGAGACCTATTTTTAAAACACCAGGAAAATCCGCTGTCGATGCAGTGGCTTCGTTTGTCGGCAGTTATTCCTTAGGATTATTGATTACTAATCGTGTCTATAAGCAAGGGATGTACAACAAACGAGAAGCCACGATTATTGCGACTGGCTTTTCAACAGTTTCAGCAACTTTTATGATTATCGTTGCTAAAACTTTAGGATTAATGCCGCATTGGAATTTATACTTTTGGATAACTTTAGTCATCACATTTGTCGTGACTGCAATTACTGCATGGCTACCGCCAATCAGCAATGAATCAACAGAATATTATAACGGACAAGAAGGAGAACAAGAAGTTGCTATTGAAGGAAGCAGACTGAAAACTGCATATGCAGAGGCGATGAAACAAAATGCATTAACACCATCTCTCGTGAAGAACGTTTGGGACAATTTGAAAGACGGTTTAGAAATGACTGTTGGTATTTTACCTTCTATATTATCGATTGGTTTTTTAGGACTGATTGTAGCGAACTATACACCATTCATTGATTGGCTTGGCTATATCTTCTATCCATTTATTTATATTTTCCCAATTGCTGATCAGGCTTTACTAGCAAAAGCGTCAGCGATTTCTATTGTAGAGATGTTTCTACCATCTTTGTTAGTAACTAAAGCTGCAATGAGTACTAAATTTGTCGTCGGTGTAGTAAGCGTATCAGCCATTATCTTTTTCTCAGCATTAGTGCCATGTATACTAGCAACTGAAATTAAAATACCTGTCTGGAAACTCATCATCATTTGGTTTTTACGCGTGGCGTTGTCGCTATTAATCACCATCCCCGTCGCTTTACTTATTTTTGGATAAAGTTGAAAATAAAATCACTATCATAAACAAACAAAACGAGATGAACCCATTACATTCATTCAGCCACCTAAGATAATTAGGTGCCTTTAATTAATGATGGTCATCTCGTTTTTTTATCGTTATCATTTAATCTTCCATAATTTGAACAAAACGTTTCGTAATTTCTTTTGGTCGTGTTATCGCACCACCAACGACTGAACAATGAACGCCTAAGTCCATCACACGTTTATACATATCCGGTGTAATGACATTACCTTCCGCAATAACTTTTGCATCAACACTTTGTAGTACATCTTTTAAAAATTGGAAGTCATTTTGATAAAGTAATTGTCCTTGCGTATAACTAGTATAGCCATGTAACGTCGTGCCAATATAATCAAAGCCAAGTCGTGCGGCATTTTTAGCTTCTTCAACGGTCGCGATATCAGCCATGATTTCAACGTTCGGTGCATGTGTTCTAATATATGATACTAATTCGTCTAACGTTTCTTTCGGACGTTGCTGTAACGTTGCATCCAATGCAATGACTTCACATTGGCTTTCTATCAGTTCATCAACTTCTTTTGACGTTGCAGTAATGAAAACATCTGAGTGATCATAGTCACGTTTCACAATGCCAATAACTGGTAAATCTACCGTTTCTTTAATTGCTAAAATGTCTTCCTTAGTATTTGCGCGAATACCAACAGCACCACCTTCATACGCAGCTAATGCCATTTTCGACATAATAAAAGATGAATGCAATGGTTCATCTGGTAGTGCCTGACAAGATACTATTAATCCATGTGGTAACATTATTTCTCACTCCATAAGTCGTTTTTTCACGTAAAGTCATTTACAATATATCATTAAGATAATTTTTATCAATGCTTTTTACTATCTTGAAAATATTTTTCATATATAATAGTAATCATTAAGATGAAGGGGTGACACAATGAAATTTGAGAATCGTGTTCAACGTTATCAACATTTATTTACAAAAACTGATAAACGCATCGTCAATTATATAAGACAAAATGGTTATAGCGATGCCTTTTCAACGATTAACTCCTTAGCCCATGCGATTGGTACATCACCAGCAACGATGACACGCTTTAGTCATAAGCTGGATTATGAGAATTTCCAAGATTTAAAATTTAATATTCAACAAGAAATGACAGAGACAGTTATTGAAAATAGCCCAATTATTCAAAGAATTCATAAATATCATCAACAAATCATTCAACAAACTGGTGAATTTATTGATAACGACATTATCCAAACCTTTATCGACAAACTTCAATCAAGTCGACATATACTCTTTGCTGGACTAGGTAGCTCTGGTTTATCAGCGACTGAATTTTATTATCGTATGATTCGTATGGGGCTAAAAGGTAATGTTACTACCGATTCACATTTAATGAAAATATCGGCATCCCTACTATCTCATTCGGATATGTTTATTGCTATGTCAAATAGTGGTAATACTTCGGAATTAATTTCTGCAGCGGAAGTCGCCAAATCTCATGGTGCATATGTCGTTGCCATCACAAATTTTGAAGGTAGTAAACTTACAGATTGTGCAGATTTAGTACTTTTAACAACGGATCAATCGCGTAATACCGACCATCAATTTATCAACACACAAATTGCGACACTCTTTTTAATCGATATCGTGAGTTATCATTTATTAGAAAATACGAATCTGAGTCAAACTTATCAACATACTAAATCTATTATCCTAGACAACAAATAACTAGTAGTATATTCAAATCCACCTGCAACTGTAGACAATCATCGTGATTGTCCCAACGAGTTGCTAGGTGCTTTTTTAATTTCAATACCAAATATTTTTTTACATTTTCTAAAATTTTAATATCTCAGCTTCTTCAATTTAATTTGCCCGTGGCACACTGTTGGTTGATATAGTTTAGATTGGTCCTAGATAGAGTGTGATGTGTGGAACTAACAACAGCTCTCATCTCTCGTAACGGTTTCAAATTCTATTTTAGAATGACTCCTTCTTTCAACTATCATTGCAAACAGCCATATAATGCTGCATCATTTTTACTCTTAGTCGTTTGTATTGGTGCATAAACATAGTCTTTTGGTAAATAGTGTGCAACTTTCGGCTCGATATATTTAATGAGATTATCTCCTTGTTCAGATATACCGCCCCCAATTAATATAAGCCCTGGATCATACATGACCTGTATTTGGGCAATCCCTTCTGCTACATCTTCTGCCCACTCATTCAATATTTGTTTTGCAATATCATCACCTTCTTCAGCTGCTTCAAACAATACTGGCACATGTGTGCTTCTCGTAAATCCTCCGGCAATCATGCGCTTTTTCAATGCACTCGTTGCAGCACGTTGCTCAAACGTTGTATTTTCAGTTGGACGATACAATAAATACCCAACTTCATTTGCCTTATGAAGCTCACCATTATCAATATGACCTTGATTATTCTTGTACGCACCCCCAATGCCTGTACCAAGCGTCATACAAAAGATCCGTTCTGCTTGATATTGATGTAATTTCAATTCGCCTAGTAATGCAGCGTTTACATCATTTTTTACTTTGACATAAGGAGACAGTGATTTTAATAATCGCTTAAAATTAGTACCTTTATAATTCGGAATGGTTGGCCCTGCGTATACAATTTCGCCTTTTTGTTCATCAACAACGCCTGCTGATGAAATACCTATGACAGGTTGGATCAACTGATATTGCTTCATATATCCTGTTACAATCTCATATACTTTGTCAGTAATAAGCTCACTTTTGTTGTCCGGCGTTGATATTTGTTGATAGTCAAACATATTCAATTGCTTATCAATAACTGCCGATTTAATTTGAGTGCCTCCAATATCGATTGCGATGTAATACACCTTACTCACTCCATTTCTATTGATTTTGAAAAACATTTTCATTAATTATACATAAATATGACTACAATTTTCAAAAAGATATTGTTACATTTTATGATAGCGTTTACAATTATAGCTGTAAACTATATTATCAAATGATTTTTGGAGGGACTTCATAATGAACAAAGATTTAAAAGGTTTATATGCAGCGTTACTCGTTCCTTTTGATGAAAATGGTCAAGTAAATGAACAAGGACTTAAACAAATTGCTCAAAATGCCATTGAAACTGAAGAATTAGACGGTCTTTATGTAAATGGTAGCTCAGGCGAAAACTTTTTATTAAATACAGAGCAGAAGAAGCAAGTTTTCAAGGTTGCCAAAGAGGCAGTTGGGGATAAAGTGAAATTGATTGCTCAAGTAGGTTCGTTAGATTTAAATGAAGCCATTGAACTTGGAAAATATGCCACAGAACTCGGTTATGATGCACTTTCTGCCGTAACACCATTCTACTATCCATTTACTTTTGAAGAAATTAGAGATTACTATTTCGATATTATCGAAGCAACTCAGAACAATATGATTATTTATGCAATACCAGATTTAACAGGTGTGAATATTTCTATTGAACAATTCAGCGAGCTATTTAATCATGAAAAAATTGTTGGTGTTAAATATACAGCGCCAAACTTCTTCCTACTCGAACGTATTAGAAAAGCATTCCCAGACAAATTAATCTTATCTGGCTTTGATGAAATGTTAGTTCAAGCTACGATTTCTGGCGTAGATGGTGCAATTGGTTCTACATATAACGTTAATGGTCGCCGTGCAAGAAAAATCTTCGACTTAGCACGACAAGGTCAAATTCAAGAAGCTTACCAACTGCAACATGATTCAAACGACATTATCGAAACAGTGTTATCAATGGGGATTTATCCAACATTGAAAGAAATATTACGTCATCGTGGCATTGATGCAGGATTACCGAAAAGACCTTTCAAACCTTTTAACGAAGCACATCGACAAACATTAGATCAACTCATTGCAAAATACGATTTATAGACATCAAAGAATCAATACATTGTAAAGGGGATGTTGCCCATGAAAGAAGTTGGATTTGGCACACTAAACTGGGTTGCCGTTATCATTTATCTACTAGCTATGTTGTTCATTGGCGTTTATTTTACCAAGCGCGCGAGCCAAAGTACCAATAGTTTCTTTACCGCAAGTGGTCGCTTGCCATCTTGGGTAGTTGGCTTTTCAATTTATGCTACTACGTTAAGTGCGATTACATTTATGTCGACACCAGAGAAAGCATTTTTAACAGATTGGTCATATATCGCTGGTAACATTGCTATCGTCGCAATTATTCCATTACTTATTTATTTCTATGTCCCTTTCTTTAAAAAGTTAAAGGTAACATCTGCATATGAATATTTAGAAGCTAGATTTGGCCCTAGCATACGTGTCATTGGCTCATTATTATTTGTCGTTTACCATTTAGGGCGTGTTGCAATTGTTATCTACTTACCAACATTAGCAATCACATCTGTATCAGACATGAACCCTTATATCGTTGCATCACTCGTTGGTTTACTATGTATTTTATATACATTTTTAGGTGGTTTCGAAGGTGTGGTTTGGAGTGATTTCATTCAAGGCGTCATTTTATTAGGCGGCGCTTTAGTTATTATTATTCTAGGTGTTGTGAACATTAAAGGCGGTTTCGGCACTGTCTTTGCAGATGCGATTGAGCACAAAAAATTAATTAGTGCAGACAATTGGAAACTAAATACTGCGGCAGCTGCCATTCCAATTATTTTCCTAGGAAATATTTTCAACAACTTGTATCAATACACAGCGAGTCAAGACGTCGTGCAGCGTTATCAAGCTTCTGATAGTTTAAAAGAAACAAATAAATCGTTATGGACAAATGGTATCCTAGCTTTAATTTCAGCACCCTTATTTTATGGTATGGGTACAATGCTGTATTCATTTTATACACATGAAGCTGTTTTACCAAAAGGCTTCAATACATCATCTGTAGTGCCATATTTCATTTTGACTGAGATGCCACCATTTGTAGCAGGATTACTTATTGCAGCCATTTTCGCCGCTGCACAGTCTACCATTTCATCTAGTTTAAATTCTATATCTGCTTGTATTTCAATCGACATTAAGCAACGCTTCTTCGGAAAAGGTAGCGAGCGACACGAAGTTAACTTTGCACGTTTCATTATTATCATTGCAGGTATTTTCGGTTTTGGAATGTCACTATACTTAATTGCTTCTAATTCAAATGACTTATGGGATTTATTCTTGTTTGTGACTGGATTATTCGGCGTTCCATTGGCTGGTGTATTTGCAGTTGGTATTTTCACTAAACGTACGAATACATTCGGTGTTATTTGTGGATTAATATTGGGTATCATCTTTGCTTATGTCTATAATGGTGTTGGCAAAGGTAACTCACCTTTCTATGTATCTACCATTTCATTTACAGTTGCTTTTGTCTTTGCTTATATACTTAGCTTCATTGTCCCTTCAAAACATAAAAAAGATATAACGGGATTAACAATTTTTGAAAAAGATAAACCATCAACATACATTTCAAAAACGGCTACGAAAAAGTAGATTGTTATGATAAAACCCCGTCACTAAGTTATGATGCGCTGTTGCGCCAACTTGGTGACGGGGTTTAGCTTTGCCATGAATTTAATTTAGGTACTTCGATTCATTTACAATACTAAGCCAATGATTGATCCTGAAATGATTGAAGCTAGAGTTGAACCAAGTAGCAACCTCATTGCAAAGGATGCAACTTTTTCTCCTTGTTTATCACTAATGCCTTTAATTGAACCTACGATGATACCAACCGTACCAAAATTAGCGAAGCTTACTAAGTAAACTGAAATGATACCTTGTGTTCGAGCTGATACATCACCCAGGACATTTTTAAAATCAAGCATTGCTACAAACTCATTTGTAATTAATTTAGTCGCCATTAAAGAGCCAGCTGGAACAGCTTCGCTCCATGGAATCCCCATTAAGAATGCGATTGGTGCAAACACATAGCCAATAAGCTGTTTAAAGTTCAAACCAACACTACCAAACATGATATTAATTGCTTCCATTAATGAAATAAATGCTAACAACATTACGGCTACTACAACAGCGATTTTAAACCCATCCATCGCACTATCACCAATCATTTGGAAAAAGGCAACTTTCTTAGGTTTTCCTGTTTTTCCATTCAATGTTTTAGTTTCTGTGGATTTCGTTAAGTTATCAATTTCAACATCAGTATCATCAGATTTATAGGGATTGATTACACTGGCGATGATAAGCGCACTAAAAATATTTAACATTACTGCTGTAACTACGAACTTGGGTTCAATCATCTGCATATATGAACCTAGCATTGCCATACTAACAGCACTCATACCAGACGTCGCAATTGTATATAATTTCGCTCTAGATAATCTTGGAATAATATCTTTTATTGTTAAATATACTTCTGGTTGCCCAAACATTGCTGTTGAAATAGCAAAATAACTTTCTAAGCGCCCCATTCTAGTTATTTTATTAATAGCGATACCTACATATTTGATAATAAATGGTAATACCTTAATATAATTAAAGATGCCTATTAATACAGAAATAAAAACTAATGGCAGTAATACGTTTAAAAAGAACGTAAAGCCATTTTTATTTTGTATATCTCCAAAAACAAAATTTATGCCTGCTTTACTAATATTTATTAGCCCTTCAAAAAATGAACCTAGTGCAGTTAAAATTGTCAAACCAATCGTTGTGTTCATCATAAATAACACGATCAACACTTGAATAAATATCATTATTAACGTCTTTTTGAAGTCTATTTTTTTACGATCAAAACTGAATAAAAACGCAACAAATAATGCAAATGCTATCCCTGTGATAGCGAATAAAATATTCATGTATCATCACCTACAATAATTTATTAACAGCGACAGCAATTTTAGCACCCAACGCCGCATTGTTTTCAACAAGTTTTATATTTGCTGCTAAACTTTTACCATTCGTTTTTTCTACAATTTTCCCTAACAAGAACGGTGTGGCGTCCTTACCTTTAATACCTTGATTTTCCGCTTCAACAACAGCTTCATTTATGATTGCCTCAATATATGCTTTTGATAAGGCATGCTCATATGGAATTGGATTAGCAACAACAATGCCACCTTCAAGATTTAACTGCTGTTTTGTTAAATGAATGTCAGCAAGTCGTTCTGGCGTTTCAACCGAACTTGTTAACTTAACACCGCTTTCGCGAGTGAAGAATGCTGGCAATTCATTCGTTTGATATCCAATAACTGGAACGCCTTTTGTTTCTAAATACTCCATCGTCTTAGGTAAGTCTAAAATTGATTTGGCACCTGCACAGATAACAGTGACATTTGTTTTAGACAGTTCTTCTAAGTCTGCTGAAATGTCCATCGTATGTTCTGCACCTTTATGGACGCCCCCAATACCTCCTGTAACAAAAAATTGAATACCAGCCATTGCAGCACATATCATCGTCGTCGCTACAGTAGTAGCACCAACACACTTCATCGCAATAACTTCTGCTAAATCCCTTCTAGATACTTTAGCAACGTCTTTACTAGTTGCCAGTATTTCTAAATCTTCGCTTTCTAAACCAATTTTAATTTTGCCATCTATAATGGCTATGGTTGCTGGAATGGCACCATTATTCCTGATAATTTGCTCTACTGTTGTTGCCATTTCAACATTTTGTGGGTACGGCATACCATGCGAAATAATTGTTGATTCTAATGCTACAATCGGTTGATTGTTCTCCCGTGCTTGCTGAACTTCTCGAGAATACTCAATATACTTTTGTAAATTTGCCATTTTTATAATCCTCCATATCGTGATAAAGTTGCTGTTGATCTAGGTTTTGCCTAACTGTATATTTCGTTTCTATCGTTTTCTTTGCGTTAACCATACCAGCAATTAATATATCTTCAGTAGACATCCCATTTAACCAGCTATACACTACTGCAGCACAGAATGAATCGCCTGCACCTGTAACATCTTTCACACTATTTGATGGCATAACTGACTTAATGATTTCTTCCTCACCACTTCGATAAATGAGTTCTTTCACGCCATTTGTCACAATAACATTTTTAACACCTAAATCATTCCAGCGTTTAGCAGCTATTTTTAAATCATCAGTAGATTCTATTTTTAAATTTAAGTATGTTTCTGTTTCATCTTTATTCGTGATAATCCAATCAATAGCATGTAATGAATCAGGCATATTTTTCATTTTTGGGGAAGAAACCGTGGTGATAACTAATTTGATTTGATGTTTCGTGGTATAGGCACATAAGAAGTTTAATGCCTCTTTGCCTAAATTCAAATCTACAATAATGCACTTAGCCTTTTTCAATAAGTGTGAACGCTTAATTAAAAATTCAGGCGTAATGTAGTCAAACACTTCCATATCTGCTAAGCCATATGTCATGTCGCCTTCTTTACTAATTAAAGCTGTATATGAACCTGTACTCGCATTTTCAAATTGTTGAACATGATCCAAATTCATAAATGGTGTGGACAATCGTTTAATCATTTCCCATTCACTATCTTGTCCACTAGCAGATAAAAAAGCGACCGTTTCGCCAAGCCTACCTAAGTTCTCAGCAATATTTCTTGCTACGCCACCAATAGAGCGTGTTGACGTTACAGGATTTGATGTTTCTGCAACTAAATTTTTATGCACATAAAACTTACGATCTACATTCGCTGCGCCAATACAAACAATAGGATAATCTTCATTTAAAACATATGCCTTTCCCATAACATATTCCTTTTGTATTAATCCTGAAATAATGTTTGCTACGCTGGGTCTAGATAATCCAATTGCCTCAGCAAGTTCACGTTGTGAAATAAACGGATTATCTTTAATTCTTTTTAAAATTTCTTTCTCAGAATCGCTCATAACATCCCTCCTCATATTGACTTAAAATACTTGAATCAGTGAATTTACAAAAATATCGTAGCATGCTGTTATTTCTGTTGTAAACGCTTACATTTACCGTTATATCAATGATATTTGTTTATAAAATACGCATAATTTCGTAAAAAGTAAGTTCATTCCATCGTGTAAAAGGTACTTGAGAAAATGATAAATGTTTATACAGTATGATATTTGTCGACAATAAATTATGACATTTTTATGTCTTGTATTTTTCTATAAAAAAACGTGACTCATTATCGACTGTTACATCGACTGAATCACGTTACTATGTTTTATTTGTTTTTACTATTCAATATGATGATGCTATGCGTCTACTGCACCTCGATTAATCATGTCTTGCTTAGTAACAATTGGATATTTTTTAAATACAATTGAACCAAGATAACCTGCAAGCGCACCTACAATCGCCATTACTACACCATAAATCACAATTGTCGTCGGATGATTAAATCCAAACATAACTAAAAATCCTGCAATCGGTGTAGCTGTACCTGTCGCATCGTTAATTAAACCTGACATAGCAATAATTAAACCAGCAATCGCACCACCAAAGAAATTTGTAATATAGATTGGAATTGGATTGGCTGATACAATATCTGCTTGTGATAAAGGTTCAATACTTACTGCAATCGTAGACTTACGATCACCTAATTTTAAGCGATGGAATAGCGTCCCATTCATAAATGCCGAACTAAATGCTGCCATGGCACCAATAGCCATAGGTACACCCGTTAAACCTAATAATGCTGTCAATGCCATTGAACTCAATGGCGCTGTGCCGACAACCGTAATAATACCACCTAAAATGATACCCATGATAATTGGATTCGTATTCGTACTACTTTGGATAATATCACCAATTCGAATCAATGTACTATTCACTACTGGCGTTAATAATACTGCAATAAGACGAGCTAATGGCGCTAAGATGACAATCGATCCAATTAAGTCGACACCATCCGGCACATATTTCTCTGTATATTTCATCACATATCCAATCATATAACCCGCAAAGAAACCTGGTAATAAATCCATACCACCGCACGCGGCTGCTATAACTAATGCATATACTGGTGACACACCGATAGCTAATGCTGTTAATCCAGCGGCAGCGACACCACCTAGACCTCCCGCAGCGTCTCCTAGCTCTTCTAAAAATTTAATACCGAATACTTCGCCACCAACATATTTATTAAATGCTTCCACTAAAAATGTTGCGATTGCTGCATTAGCTAATGCTCCCATGGCACGCATACCATTAGGCGCTTTATATGTAAATAATGTAAAAATCACTAAGACCAAAAATAAAAATAAAGTACCTATCAATAAATCCATAACCATTGACCCCCATTACGATAATTTTATATTCAATCCCCATATTTAAATATTGAATACTTAGAGGCCATTTTACTACAAAAAATATTATATTTCACGGAATATTTCTGATTTTCGATAATAATTATTATTAATTGAATGTGAAAGTTTATTCAAATAATACATAAACATAAAAATACCGGCACATGATGTACCGGCTTAATAAAACTATTCTACTGTTTCATTTTCAAGATTAAGGACGCCATCTTTCATATGATATGAACGATCACAATATGCTTTAAGTCGTTCATCATGTGTAACAATAATACATGCTTTCTTTCTTTGTTTGGCTTGATCACGTAGAATTTTAATGACTTCAATCGCATTTTCAGTATCTAACGCCGCGGTAGGTTCATCCGCTAAAATAATCGACGGATTCGTATATAACGCTTTGGCTATCGCCACACGTTGTTTCTGACCACCTGAAATTTCTGAAGGTAACTTATTAAGCAATGAAGTTAGACCTAATTGTGACATAAGTTGCTGATAGTCTTCATTAGACATAACATTCTTATTTTTCTTTTTCAATAATGTAAATTGTTGCTTTACCGTTAAAAATGGTACAAGGTTTGTAGCTTGTAAAATAAAACCTATTTCAGACATTCTAACTTTTGCCAATGCTTTTTGCTTCATTGTCGTAATATCTTGGTTATTGATTAAAATGTGCCCAGATGTCGGTGTTTGTAAAGCACCTGCCATAGTTAGAAATGTACTTTTACCAGAGCCAGAAGGTCCAACCAATGCTATAATATCACCTTTATTTATCTCAAAATTTGTATCTTTAACCGCTTCAATGTTACGATTCCCATCTTTAAATGACTTTGTTACATTTTCAAATTTCAACATTTGCTACACCTCCTACCCAATCGCCTTTAACGGATCTATTTTTCTAATTGTTAAAATGGAGAATAAACTTCCTAATACAGAGACAATCATTAACACAATTGCAAATACGAGCAATGTTAGTACATCGAATTTGACAGGTACTGCATCAGGTAAAAATGCACCTGTAACGCCTGTTAACAGTAAGCCAAATGCCGTACCAAATAGTGCTAATATGACCGTCTGCGAAATTACCACATTCGCCAAATAGCCATTCGTAAATCCTTGAGCTTTTAATATGCCAAATAAACTCGTCTTTTGTAATGTCATGACATATAGGAAAATGCCTATAACTGTAGCTGAAATGACAAATAAGAATGAAATCATAAAGTTTAATGTTAAGTTCTGTGGTTTATAACCTGGTAAATTTTCAATAAAGTCATTAATACTTACCGCTTCAAGCTCTTGGTTTAATTTTTTGTCTTTCCAATTTGTATCACGTACAACAACTGCATTAATTTTATCTCCAGTCAATCTAGGATTGATCTTGGCAATGGTAGCGTCATTCGTGAAAATGACTGATGACGCATTATATTTTGCACTTTCTGTAAAACCTACGATATGCAATTTTTCATCTGATTGAGATAGTGATAATGTGTCACCAATTTTAAATCCTTTATTTTTAAGCGTTTCATCAGCTAACACTTCATTATCTTTAGTCGCTTTATGCCCTTCTATTAAACTCGGAACTAAAAATGATGACTTTTCAACACCGAACACTAAAACATTGTCTTTTTGATGGCCATTAGACACAATTTCCCCTGTTTGCTTCAAAGTAGCTTGCTTCTTGTATTTATTTTCAATATCTTTCTTGTTAAAAACAGATTGTTGCACAGTTTGATTGGCATCTTTATTTAGAACAATGGCATCTGCTTGCCACTTATCAATGCCTTCTTTATTCATATTGATAAGACCATTCGCCAATCCAGATAATAAAAATAGCAAGTAACTAATCATCGTTAACACACCAATAATTAGTCCAAACTTCAATTTGTTGCGCCGTATTTCATTCCAAGCTAAAAACATGCATTTCTCTCCCTACTACTATGATTTAAACATTGTTTATATTCTTAGATGCACGTACGTCGTGTTGCGCTCTGTAATGTTATACATACACTTATCCTTCATTATACCCGAACTTTTTATATTAAAAGCAAATTTATGGAAAATGCAATTAATTGTCTATTATTTTTGTACGGTACATTTAAAATTAAGGATCAATTTAAAAACGCCTACATATACCTTTAAGTACATGTAGACGTCCAATTCATATATTATTTAACTTCGCCTGTTTTAGGATCGAATTGCTTAATAGCATTTTTACGTAATTTATCTTTTGCTTTGTCACTTGCTTTATAGTTATTGTTGTAAATCGTAGCTTCCCAACTACCATACATTGGGTTAGGGAAAATGATATATTTCTTACCGAAATCGTCTTTATGTTTTTCAATTAATGCTTCACGAGATTCAGCTGTAGCTTCTTTTGGATCTGTAAAGTCTAATAAATTATCTCCAAATAGCATGACAAGTTTATGATCCTTTTGAACCATTTGTCTGCGTGATTCTTTACTCTTATCATCTTTACCTTTTAGTAAAATATGACTCTTCTTAGCTTGAGGGATACCTTGTTGTTTTAAGTTCTTTTGTGTTGCCTTTAAATCTTTTTCTTTATCTCTATCAGAAATATAGTAGATATCGACACCTTTTTTGTCAGCATATTTCAAGAATTCTTTTGCGCCATAGACAGGTTTAGCTTTAGCAGCTTGTACCCATTCATGCCAACCTTCTGGGAAAGGTTTATTATGTATTGATGCATAGCCTTGATATGGAGAATTATCTAAAACTGTTTCATCTAAATCCAAAGCAATAGCTAACTTATGTTTACCTTTATTCTTTTTAATCTCTTTATCTAACTGTGTCTTTGCACTGTTATAACCTTGTAAATATAATGCTTTTGCTTCAGCTGAATTTTGATACCAAGCCACTGCCATAATATTTTGATTACCAAGATTCGCCTTTTGTGATGCTGGTATAGAAGCTTGTTGCGTTTGTTGAACTTCAGCAGAACTTTTGGCAAACGCTGTAGAATTTGTCGTTTGTGGTGCTGAAACTGTAACCGCTACCGATAATGATGCTATTGCAATATACTTTGAAATTTTATTCATCTTATCACCTCATGATTAATATTTAAAATACAGTTAAAATTATAAATGCATTTATTTAATATTGCTATACTATGAAAAGATATTTAATATTATTTCTTGAAAAGCTAACAAATATGTGAACATTTCATATAAGCATGATTTAATGGGAGACCTATCACATGAGAGAGATTTGTGATTTATCACGTAATAAACTTAAATTCATTTGAGTGACTAGGCCTTCCTATCAGACATATTCACTCATCCACGTATCATTATGTGTACAGTGTGCTATCTCTTATTTACCTATTGGAACAACCATAAACTCATCCATAGTTTACCTTTTATAAATAGCAGTCCTCACTCATACAATTTCTCATAAAAATCACAACGCTCCAACGTATTTCCAACTTACTTTCACCTATTTTAATTCATAAAAACGACACTTTAATTGTCATTATCCAATAATAGCAAGACGTTATTATTGCAATCTTTTTTATAAAATAATAGAATCATAGTATTGTCATTTAAAGATAAAGTAAGAACGTTTTTATTTTTCAGATTTTTTAAATTATTATGAATATCTAGTTTTAGGAAGGAAATTACATTGAAAAAACAAGTTATTATTTCGGGCCTCATGTTATTTTCACTATTTTTTGGAGCCGGAAATTTAATATTCCCGCCCATGCTTGGCCATACAGCGGGTCAAAATATGTGGATTGGTATGCTAGGCTTTGCCCTTACAGGCATATTACTCCCCTTTATTACTGTTATTGTTGTTGCATTTTATGATGAAGGTGTTGAAAGTGTAGGCAATCGTATACATCCATGGTTCGGGTTTATTTTTGCTGTCGTGATTTACATGTCTATCGGAGCATTTTACGGTATTCCACGTGCTGCAAATGTCGCGTACGAAATTGGTACAAGACACATTTTACCTGTGCATAACCAATGGACTTTAATTATATTCGCAGCAATCTTTTTTGCCATCGTTTACTGGATTAGTTTAAATCCATCGAAAATCGTTGATAATTTAGGTAAATTATTAACACCGTTATTACTATTAATGGTCGCTCTATTAAGTATTGCTGTCATTTTCAACCCTGAATCTGCACTAAGTGCACCTAAGGATAAATATATAACACATCCTTTCATTTCAGGAAGTTTGGAAGGCTATTTTACAATGGATCTTGTTGCTGCGTTAGCTTTTTCCGTAGTCATTGTCAATGGCTATAAGTTTAAAGGCCTCACAGATCGCATGAAAATTTTAAAATATGTCTGCTTTTCAGGTCTTATTGCAGCCATATTACTTGGAATGATTTACTTTGCACTTGCATACGTTGGGGCATCAACAGCTCCAGGAAACTTTAAAGATGGTACAGATATATTGACGTACAACTCATTACGATTATTTGGTTCGTTCGGTAACCTCGTATTTGGAATGACGGTTATCCTTGCATGCCTAACAACATGTATAGGACTCGTCAATGCTTGCGCCACATTTACTAAGAAACACGTACCTAAGTTTTCTTATAAAATATTCGCACTTATTTTCTCTATCATAGGGTTCTTATTTACAACACTTGGTTTAGAAATGATTTTAAAAATTGCTGTCCCATTATTGACTTTAATATATCCCGTGTCGATTGCACTTGTACTCATATCATTTGCTAACATGTTTAGCACATTCAGATTCAGTTGGGCCTATCGACTCGCAACTGTTATTACATTGATTATTTCAATTTTACAAATACTAAATAGTTTCAACTTATTACACGGTGTTATTTTGAAATCGTTTATGATGTTACCTTTAGCAGATATCGATTTAGCTTGGCTTGTACCATTCATGCTCTTTGCTATTATCGGTTTCATAATCGATGTATTTATACGCCGTCCGAAACAAGCGACAACTTAATAAATGCTCACTGCCTAGTAATGATTGACCCATCGTTACTAGGCTTTTTTATATGAAATTCATGACTTTTCAGTGATACCGTCTGTCTATTGATTATTTTAAAATAAATGATTTGTTAAAAAATCCTAGCTGTTATTCAAAAATATTAGTTTTTAAAATTAATTTTGTGAAATTATTCACAAATAAGGCAATTCATAGTATACTCTGATTAACAAATGAAAAGTGAGGATGTCATTGTGAAGGAGAAACATATTAAATGGGATAAGATTTTTTATGGGGACGACTGGGTAAATAACGTAGTCGAAACGATAAGAACAAAAGATATATTACAAAGCGTTTATTTAAAACGTTATTTATTACGCGCGATGATGGCAGGATTTATTATCGGGATTATTACGGTCTTCGTATTATCAGTTAAAGCAACACACGAACCAGATTTACCGCCAGGCATTGTGAATATGGCCAGTGCCATTACATTCAGCTTTGCGTTAGTACTCATTTTATTTACAAACTCCGAACTACTAACCAGTAACTTCATGTACTTTACTGTAGGCCTGTATTATAAAGTAATTAAACCAACTAGAGTATTGAAAATATTTTTATTATGCTTTGCAGGAAATATTTTAGGTGCTGCTATTTTATTTAGTTTCATGCGTTTTTCAAATGTAATGACGCCAGATATGTTAAATCAGTTATCAGCAGTTATAGAGCATAAAACGTTGTCTACTGGTTTTGTAAGTATATTAATGAAAGCGATCTTCGCCAATTTCTTTATCAATATTTCATTAGTTATTGCCATGCAAATTGACGATGTACTCGCAAAAATGTTTGTCATGATGTTCGGTGTTACCATATTCGCCTTTATGGGTTATGAACACGTCGTTTACAACAGTTGCTTATTTATGGGTGGTTTAATTTATCAAGTTGATACATTACACTTCATACCAGCTATTTCGAATATCGCTGCGGCTTTTATCGGTAACTATATTGGAGGCGGACTCATTATAGGTTTATTCTATGCTTACTTGAATGATCATCATCAATTTTATAAAAATAATTAACTATATTTGAACAATGCGTTAGTCGATGCCTTTAATATTTAGAAGTGCATTGTCTAACGTATTTTTTTAAAGTTCGTCAATGATTTTTATCCGATGCTATGAGCATTATCAAATACAAAATGCTCTCTTAAAAGCAGTTATTGACTGAAAATCTACTTCTAAGAGAGCACTTTATTTAATTACTTAAGAAATCTTGAAATTTCAATATACGATGTTTATGATAAGTCGCTTATTTCATCTTTAGGCTTGTTATTAGTAAGTAGTTTAATACCACTGATTAACCATAAAGCAAATGTAATTATGTTACCACTTATTACAGCTCCAATAATCAACAATATACCACTCATTTTTTTGTTTTTAGATGCTTTAAACATACCGATTGCACCTAAAATAATTGAAATGATTCCAAATATGAATAGGGATAAGAATAATACAGTGAAAATTGCTGCTGCTGTTTCTGCATCAACTGGGTCAACCTCACCATTAACTGTTGTTGACACATCTGTAGTCATTACACCTGATGCTGCTAAAACCATCAATAGTAAACTAAATACCGTTGCTAAACCCTGAACAACAATTCCTATTATTGTCATTATTTTGATCGATTTTTCCATTGTCTTACTCCTTTATTATTATTATTTACAAACTTGCGTTTGTGTTCTTATATATAAATGTTTAAATTTATATCGTGTTTATTTTAAAAATTATTGTCGCTAAAGCTCATTTACTTTTTGAAACTGGTTAAAAGTTTTAAAGAAAGCCTATGTTAATCTTTTTCCACTTCTACATTTTCATCTTCATAATCTGCTTTATGGTCTTTCATATACTTAATTGGGTCTATTTCTCTATTAATCTCTGCCTTACCATCTTTTATTTCATATGCGAAATAATACATTTTTTCACGATCTTTATATAATTGAATACCAATAACAATGACTTTACCATCTTTATAAACATGTGTATTACTGTCTTCTTGTTTAATGTCTGTTTTAATAGTGTTTTGTACTTTCGAGGCAATTTTATTCATTTGATTCTGTTCTTTGTACACTTTATCAATATCTTTTTGATACTTTTCACCTTTATTAGAACAACCTGCCAATATAATTGCTAACATTAAAAATACTACCAATATTCTTTTCATCATTTTTCTCCTTAGATGGCTGTCATTTTCCACACACTACAATACTGATAATATGCTTTATCATTGTGATGTTTGAACAATGTTTTGCCAATTGTTATCAACTTAAAATTCGTTTAAATGTTTGACGCAAGATTTTGATTAATTATGATATTAAAGTCTTCTTAATATAAACATCTATTTCAGTGTTAATTTACAACTATCTACTGAAAATTATGTCATCATAATAAATTATGAAATAACTATTTGATACCTTTACATTGCTATGTATCTCTAAAAATTGCCTCCTATATATTTATTTAATTCCCAAATATTTAACTATTTATAATTATAGTAAAAAACATTTTAATAGTATATACTTTTCTCATATTTTTTTGATATAAGTTTTAAAAAATAAGTCGATGTACATCAACTTTATAAAATACACTACAATAACCTTTTCAATTAATGACAATTTTAAATTTATATCGTGATTTGTTAATTAGTTGAACTCATTTATCCATGATGTATGGATACCGATAAGCTAATTGACTTTTTAAGTTGCAAATAATCTTATCTTTTACCTTCTTCTTTGAATCAAATGTAAAACGAGGGTGATTTTGCACAGTCTTTTATAACATGTCTGCTACTCTTGCTCTTTAACATACTTCTCTACTGCTCGAATTTCTTCCATTTCATATTCCATATCTGGTAAAATACCAAATTTTTTGTACATATAGTAGTTTTCCTTTCCTGATGGGCCAAAACCTAATTTAATCCAATCTATATAATCAAATGATACTTTTAAATTTCCCTTTCTTGTAAAGTCAAATTCACATGATGTCCACGGTTCTAAATCTTCTTTTTTAAAAGTTTCTCTTAACTCATCAAACATTCGATAAACTTTAAACCATGAATTCTTAAAAATATCTTTTGAGACATTGCAATCTTTAGGAATATCTGAATAATAATTCAAATCTTCACTTCCTGGTTTAGTATAATTAAAAACAACCTCTCCACCTTCATCATCTACGTAGGCAATTGTATATACTTTTTCCCATTCTACTGGTATCATTCCACTGATTTCATTTGCAATTTCATTGTACATTTGACTTAGCTTTTCTTCGAAAGTCATGTTATCGCCCCTATAGTTCAGCTTCATCTTGCTCTTTAATATATTGCTCGATTTCTTTAACTTCTTCCATTTCGTATTCCATTTCTGGTAAAACACCAAACTTTTTATACATATAATAGTTTTCACGGCCTAATTGATCAAACTCTGTATTTATCCAATCAATATAATCAAATGAAACTTTTAATTTACCTTCGCTTGTAAAGTCAAATTCACTTGATGTCCATGGTTCAAGCCCTTCTTCTTTAAAAGTTTCTCTTAACTTCTTAAACAATCTATATAAATCCGTCCACAAATCATAAAATACTTTTTCAGAGACATTATACTCTCTAGGGATATATGTGTAATAATTCAATTCATCGCTACCTGGTTTAGTATAATTAAAAATGACCTCTCCACCTTGATCAGTTACATAGGCAATTGTATATATATTTTCCCATTCAACTGGTATCATTCCACTGATTTCATTTGCAATTTCATTGTACATTTGACTTAGTTTTTCTTCGAAAGTCATATTATCGCCCCTATAGTTCAGCTTCATCTTGCTCTTTAACATAATCTTTTATTTTTTTTACCCAATTTATGGCATATTCTTTTTCAGGCCAAATTCCAAATTTTTTATACATGTAATAATGTTCTCTTCCCATTTGTCCAAACTCTGAATTCGCCCAATCAATATAATCAAATGAAACATTCAATTTGCCGTCTCTTGTAAAGTCAAATTCACATGATGTCCATGGTTCAAGTCCTTCTTCTTTAAATAAATCTCTTAATTCCTCAAACAAATCATATAAATCCATCCATAAATCATCAAATACTTGCACAGAGATGTTATACTCCTTAGGTATATCGGTGTAATAATTCAAGTCATCACTACCTGGTTTAGTATAATTAAAGAATACTTCACCTCCTCCATCATCTATATAAGCCATTGTATATACTTTTTCCCACTCTACCGGTATCATACTGCTAATCTCATTCGCAATCTCATTATATAATTTGCTTATTTTCTCTTCGAAAGTCATGTTATCTCCCCTATATTTCAGCTTCATCTTGCTCTTTAATATATTGATCGATTTCTTTAATTTCTTCCATTTCATATTCCATTTCTGGTAAAACCCCAAATTTTTTATACATATAATAATTTTCACGGCCTAATTGATCAAACTCTGTATTTATCCAATCTATATAATCAAATGAAACTTTTAATTTACCTTCGCTTGTAAAGTCAAATTCACATGATGTCCATGGTTCAAGTCCTTCTTCTTTAAATAAATCTCTTAATTCCTCAAACAAATCATATAAATCCATCCATAAATCATCAAATACTTGCACAGAGATGTTATACTCCTTAGGTATATCGGTGTAATAATTCAAGTCATCACTACCTGGTTTAGTATAATTAAAGAATACTTCACCTCCTCCATCATCTATATAAGCCATTGTATATACTTTTTCCCACTCTACCGGTATCATACTGCTAATCTCATTCGCAATCTCATTATATAATTTGCTTATTTTCTCTTCGAAAGTCATGTTATCTCCCCTATATTTCAGCTTCATCTTGCTCTTTAATATATTGATCGATTTCTTTAATTTCTTCCATTTCATATTCCATTTCTGGTATAACCCCAAATTTTTTGTACATATAATAATTTTGACGGCCCAATTGATCAAACTCTGTATTTATCCAATCTATATAATCAAAAGATACATTCAATTTGCCATCTCTTGTAAAGTCAAATTCGCATGATGTCCATGGTTCAAGCCCTTCTTCTTTAAAAGTTTCTCTTAACTCATCAAACATTCGATAAACTTTAAACCATGAATTCTTAAAAATATCTTTTGAGACATTGCAATCTTTAGGTATGTCTGAATAATAATTTAATTCATCACTATCTGGTTTAGTATAATTAAAGATGACTTCTCCAGCTTGATCAGTTACATAAGCTATTGTAAATACTTGCTCCCATTCTACCGGTATCATCCCACTAATCTCATTCGCAATCTCGTTGTACATTTGACTTAGTTTTCCTTCGAAAGTCATATTATCTCCCCTATAGTTCAGCTTCATCTTGCTCTTTAACATAATCTTTTATTTTTTCAACCCAATTTATGGCATATTCTTTTTCAGGCCAAATTCCAAATTTTTTATACATATAATAATGTTCTCTTCCCATTGGTCCAAATTCTGAATTCACCCAATCAATATAATCAAAAGATACATTCAATTTGCCATCTCTTGTAAAGTCAAATTCGCATGATGTCCATGGTTCAAGCCCTTCTTCTTTAAAAGTTTCTCTTAACTCATCAAACATTCGATAAACTTTAAACCATGAATTCTTAAAAATATCTTTTGAGACATTGCAATCTTTAGGTATGTCTGAATAATAATTTAATTCATCACTATCTGGTTTAGTATAATTAAAGATGACTTCTCCAGCTTGATCAGTTACATAAGCTATTGTAAATACTTGCTCCCATTCTACTGGTATCATTCCACTGATCTCACTTGCAATTTTATTGTACATTTGACTTAGTTTCTCTTCGAAAGTCATGTTATCTCCCCCTATAGTTCAGCTTCATCTTGCTCTTTAACATATTGATCGATTTCTTTAACTTTATTAATTTCATATTCCGTTTCTGGTAAAACACCAAACTTTTTGTACATATAATAATTTTCTTTTGCTATTGGACCAAATTCTGAATTCATCCAATCAACATAATCAAATACAACATTCAATTTACCATCTCTTGTAAAGTCAAATTCACATGATGTCCATGGTTCTAAATCTTCTTCTTTAAATGCGTTTCTTAACTTCTTAAACAATCTATATAAATCCGTCCACAAATCATAAAATACTTTTTCAGAGACATTATACTCTCTAGGGATATATGTGTAATAATTCAATTCATCGCTACCTGGTTTAGTATAATTAAAAACGATCTCTCCACCTCTATCATTTACATAAGCTATCGTAAATACTTGGTCCCATTCTACTGGTATCATCCCACTAATCTCATTCGCAATCTTGTTGTATATTTCACTTAGTTTTTCTTCGAAAGTCATGTTATCGCCCCTATATTTTCAAAATAGATATTGGTTTCATTTCCGTTAAATAAAAAGCACTAAACAACACCTCTACGTCGCTTAATGCTTCTTCAAATTAATATTACTCATTTTAAACCTAAATACACTAATGGAACTAAAATAACTGCAACTATTGTTACGATAACTGGAATTCTAAATAATTTCGAGTCTTTGCAGTATTATATTATTTGTAAATAATAGCCCTAAAACTCCTACTCATTATTTTGTCTTTCTATTTATTTAACTATTTATAATTATAGTAAAAAAGATATTAATAGTATATACTTTTTTGCCATTTCGTAAATAAAATTTACCAACACCTATATGTAATACAATTATAATAATCTTGATAAAATTATATTCAGAATAAATAACCAACAATTGAAAAATAATAGATTTATTACAACAAAAGCAAACGTTCCTTTTCTAATTCTAATAATCAAATCCCATTAATATCAATCCACTCAAATTCTTTCACATCATTGAGTATAAAATAATATGGTGATATACGTTGAAGTTGATTTTCTTATTTAAGTATACTCCAACAGTATTTTATAAAATTATTTAGTCATCATCTTCAGTGTTTAATTCAAAAATATAGAATCTACTGTATTGCATAATAAATTGAAATGCCACAAATTGTGCTCCAGCGATAACCAACATGCTCACAATAATTATAAACTTAGATTCTACGACATTAGGAACCAATATATATTCGATAATTTTTTCAATATATATAAATGAGCTCAACGCAGTTAATAATAAACCGAAATGTGTTTTAGTTTTACCACCCCAACGTTTTGTTACTTTAGGTAATTTTAATAACGTGAACATTCCGCCAATTACTAATAATAAATAGCTAATTATGATTGAAATCGAACCCATCAACCAATAATTAAATAAATCATAATGGTTTTGTACAGCTGCAAAATAATAAAGATTACACAGTGCAAATACTACAGTGATAGTAGTTAACACATTTATAACAACTAAAAATCGAGCATATATTTTTTTATATTTCTGTGCACTTTCTTTTTCGAAATCTATAAATCTAATCCATTGAAGTAAACTAATTACAATAATTATTAATTCTATAATTGTCGTTATCTTTAAATAATTTGGAAACCTTTCATAATCTAAACCAAAAAAGAAAGTCAAACATGAAAAAAGTATCAAAAACAATGATATTAAACTTAAGGCTTGTGCGCCTGGCTTTCGAAGAGTATCAATATTTTCTTTAGTAGTCATATCTATCTCCTATACATTATTTTTTAAATATCATATTACGTATTTAAAGCTATAAACTTAGATTCTTTTCGATTAAAAGTTTAAAAACCTAAAATTATCTTTATATTATTATTTGATGAGCATCAACTTTACGGTATCTATTGCTTTTTACTTAAACGCTAAAAAGACTAAACAAAGCTTTATTGTTTAGTCTTACATTAAGATAGTTTATTCTTCTAGCTCTTTAATATATTGCTCGATTTCTTTAACTTTATTAATTTCATATTCCGTTTCTGGTAAAATTCCAAATTTTCTATACTTATAGTAATTTTGTCGACCTATTTGACCAAATTCTGAATTTATCCAATCAATATAATCAAATGAAACTTTTAATTCACCTTCTCTTGTAAAATCAAATTCGCATGATGTCCATGGTTCTAAATCTTCTTCTTTAAATAAATCTCTTAACTCCTCAAATAAATCATATAAATCCATCCATAAATCATCAAATACTTGCACAGAAATGTTATACTCCTTAGGTATATTGGTGTAATAATTCAAGTCATCACTACCTGGTTTAGTATAATTAAAGAATACTTCACCTCCTCCATCATCTATATAAGCCATTGTATATACTTTTTCCCACTCTACCGGTATCATACTGCTAATCTCATTCGCAATTTCATTGTATATTTTGCTAAGCTTCTCTTCAAATGTCATGTTGGCACCTCTACTTATTTAATATTCTTCTAATATTTCTTTCACCATTAATTTCATATTCAACTTTAAATATAGTCGGTCTTTGACTATTACCGCTATATTTTACTTCCATTTTAATATTTTTCACCTCTTTCCCAGAGTTTAAGAACTCTTGCCACTCTTTCTCAAGATTATACCAATGACCTTTCTCCTTAAATGGACGGTTGATAAATTTACTTTGTGCCACAAGGTTATCAATGTCTTTTGAACCACCAAACATTCTAGCGATTAAGTGACCTCCATCATCGTCTGGTAATCTATCCTCTCCCCCCACAGTTCTTTGTGCATGGCTATTACGATCCCCATCTTTTAGAGAGAGATTGTCTACATAAACTTCTTTTATGCGACCTTTATGATCGGTTCGATATATGTGACCAGTAGGTGTTGTGTATTCAATATTCGCCTTTAGTTTCTTAGGTCTAAGTCTTGCATAGTGTTCTCCGAATTCAACCTTGGTGTAGTTTGGTGATTCAACATACTTTGATGAATTCATTTCATGGCTACTTATACTATGTTTGCCTTCACTTCTCACCATACTATCTTTTGGACCATGTGTCACGTGATTTTGTGGTGTAACAGCACGCTTTATGTTTTGACCCATGTTTCTCAAAGTAGTTGTTTCAGCAAATTTTATACCACCCATTCCCGCTGGTGCAAGTTGTTGTTTAAATGGATGTGCTATTTCTTTATCAAGTCCATTATTCACTATTCGTTTGACATTTTGTGCTTGTTGTCCAATCCAATTTCTACTTTGTTGAACAGTATGAGTTGCTTGACCACGCATGTTACTCAGCATTTGTCCAACATGAGTATTTTGAGCAAAGTTACGAGATTGATTCAACACACTGTTTTTCATCATTCCCATTTTAGGTGAAATACGACTAACTGCTTGTTGCATTGTCTTTTGCAATCCTGTTTTAACTGCAAATTTTTCTCCGCCTTTGAAGCCTAATTTCATTAAACTTTTCCCAGCACCTTTGAGGAAGCCCATACCTGGCAATGGAATAAGCGAAAGTCCTTCCATGATTCGTTCTTCTTTAGATAGCTTTCTTCCAGTTACAATATTTTTTCCTGTGGCTGCATTTGCTGCTGAATAAGCGGAATAAGCACCAATAGCTACTGCTCCAGCAACAGGATTAATACAAGATAAAACTACCATACCAGCTAGTGCTGCAATCTCTATAGCTTCTTCTTTTTTCTTTTGCTCCTCTAGCTCTTCCGCTTCAGCTACTGTCATGTAATCACAAGAAGCGCCCTGAGTCATCATTTTTTCAAAATCACTTTTAGATAATTTCTTATCTTCTTTTTTCATTTCTTTGTAATGCTGATCAATTACTTTTACAAATTCTTGATCCGATTTTAATATTTCATCGATGCTATAAACATCGCTGTCACTTTTCTTGGCATCTCCCTTTGCAATTTTCCCAGAAGCCCCATAGGTATCTCTACCATGTCCACCACCATTTTTAATTAGTATATTTTCCAATTTAACATTCGTTATACCTTTGAATGCTTTATCTATATCTTCTATAAATGGCGTGTCAATAATTTCTTTCATTTTCGAATCTAATTGAGATGCATAATCATATAACTCATTTTGATAATACCCCATTAATTTAGATCCTTGTGGACCTACTACACTACTTGTTAATGATATTGCGCCATCTTCGTCTAAAGAACTGACATCGCTTACCGCATCATCCATTGTTGTATCTACATCTAAGAAGTCTTGACCCTCTATTGCATCTATTACACTTTGGATAGATGACTTTTCATTGTCATAATCAGCTGTTAGATATTCAATATCTTTTGTCATGTCATGCACCTATCCCTCAATATTATAGTAAAGCTTGGCAAATTCCGTACCCCAATGTTCATCTGCTTCAAAGAACTTTTGTGCTGAATTCATGACGCCACCACCGAGTGTACTCAATGGACCTTTGAGACCACTAATGACTGTTGCAGCACTACTATAGCCATTTTCCATAGAATGTGCAGCTTTTTCACTACTGTAGTAATTTAATTGCGCTATTTTTCCAAAGTTTTGAGCTATTTCATCATACTTTTGACTTATGCTTTCCAATTCTTTTACAACATGTGCAATCGTTTCAGCTTTAACACTAATTTTTCCACTCAACGTCATTACTCCTCTGCTTTATTAATATGATTTTCATCAGTATCGAATCCAAATAATTCTCGTATAAATGTATTAATGACACCAATATGAACATTCAGCACTTTATCTTTTAATGGGTATCGAATGAATAACAAATCATTTTGTTCATAAATGTTATATAAACTTTGTTGAGGGTCACCTTGATGATTGTATATTTCAATTTCTAAAACACGCCCAATCGTATCGATACTTTCATTATTTAAGTTCTCCAATGTTTCATCGTCAATTTGTTTAAAGTCCCAATCATTGGACTTTTCTTGTCTCATCAATAAAGGATATGATTGTACAATCGACCACCATGCAATGTCTTTATTGATAATTCGTATTTGAAACCCATTATTTTTAAACCGGCTTAACAAAATATATTCATCTTTTTCATAGCTAAATGGTGCAAAATACATATCATTAATTCGAATATTTACAATGGCGCTAATATACTCTCTGACTAATGTAGCCACTTTAAAACCTGCATCAGTTAACTTGTCATTCTCTGTTACTAATTCCTTTTCAATTAAAGCAGCTTTAGCTTCTTCAAAATTTGATGGATCAAACAATTCAAAATTTACGAGAGGCAATTTACTACCACCTAAAATTGTTAATTCTTCGTAAGAAAAATAATCTATTCGCTTAACATCTTTCATCATGGGTTCACCCTATCAAGCCCTTGCTTAATTGATAATGTATCGTATTTCGCTAGATTTTGACTTAAGTTATCAATTGCTTTTTGATGGTCAGCCATCGGTTGTACTAATTCTTCTTGAAACTTTGCCATAATGAGTAACACATCTTTCACCTTATTGGCGAACTGTCCTTCCCAATCACTACCTTCGATATACTCAGCGAGCTGTTGCGTTTGCTTTTGACATGCTTCAATATCTTTAGCTGTTTTTGCCGCTAATTGTTTCGCTTGATCAACCTTGCCACCATCTGCTTTAATACCTTTATATCCACCCATATCTTCACCTCAATATTAATTCATTGCTTTATTAAAATATTCACTTGCCTTTTCGCCAGCAATTTCCTTAGCTTTTTGGAGGGATTCTTTATTTTTATCGATATCTTCACCCAACATTTCAAGCTTTTGTTTCATCAAATTTCTTTTTTCAATATATAACGTATTGGGCGCCTTTCCCTTAACAGTTACACTGTCCTTATTAGCACTAGATTTTGCAGTTTGTACGTCCTTTGCTGTGCTTTCAATATCATCTAGTGCAAAACTCAAATTAAATTCTAATCGCTTATATTGTTCAGCTTTTCTTAAATATCCAGAACGAACTTCAATTTCATGCGCAATCTCTTCAGCATGCTTTTTAATATCTTTAAATTTCGACTTAACCATTGTTTCAATATCATTAAAATTCATAACATACCTCCCTCCTATTTAATTCATTGCTATTTAAACCATCTAATCTTTTGATAAGCTTGGTTTGCGACCATATATGCTTCATTTTCTTTAATAACAGGTTCTCGTTGAATAAATCTAAATTTAAAGAATTGTTGGTCTGAAATACGAATACCTATACTAAATTGGTTAATCATTTTACGTGCAACATCAATCTGTTTATCATAAGCATCTATTAATTCTTTATGAATGCCGACAAATAAAATGTTCAAGCCAAGTTCTGGTCCTTTTGTAATAAGCTTTTTAACATCATCTTCCGGAATATACGTGCAATCAATAAATGTTTTAAAATCATTGATAATATAAAGTGAATCTTTTTCAAATGGGCCGTCCATTTCTCTTTGCTTTAAGTCTTCAATCATTAGTTGATGAATCGCTTTAATGTCTTCTCTTTCTTCGGCAAAGTTAGCCACTTGATGCCTATAAGCTTTAAACTCTCCACTTGAATCTGCGATACAAATCGCATATTTTTCATTTAATATGTCAATTTCTTTCATCATAATTTCAGCAATATGCGCAATTTCTCTCGGATTTTCTGATGAAATCATTGCTGGTTCAGTTAATTTAATTTTTTGTAGTGTAACACCTTCATAATCTAATCCAATTGGTAAAGCACCATTTGCAACTATATCTGGTAAGTTTAATGATTCTCTGTAATCTTCATATTTAATTTCATCTGGCATCATAGGAATATCATTTGGTGTTTCACCTTTATAAAATTCTGTCATCGCCGATACTTCATCATTAATTTGATCATTATATGATTTGGTCTCATCATGTTTAAATGGTTGGCCAATATGGAATGATACGTTGTCATCACTACTTAACAATGCTCGACCCACAACATCTTTAACCGCAAATTTTTGCTGTCCTACTACGTTCGACACCTCTGATTTATCATATAAAAACATTGCGATACGCGTTTTCATATTAATGTACATTGGTGTTTTCATAGCGTTAGCTCTTGAAGCAGTTAAGGTTACTTGCATGTCTAATGCTAGCCCTTCACGCGTCATTTTAATCATCATATTTTCAAAAACTTCTTGGAAAGGTGAATCTTTTACTGCGTCAAAGTTATCAATAAGAATAAAGACATGCGGAATTGTTTCACCAGTTAATTTTCGATATTCAGAAATACTAGTGACACGATACTGACTTAAAATCTTCTTACGACGATCAATTTCATCATTAAATATACGTATCGCCTTAGCAATCTTGTCTTCTTGATCTACTGTAAAGTAATCAGCGACATGTGGTATGTCTGTAACTGGCATCAAACCATTGGTACCGAAATCGAACAAGTACATGTGTGCTTGATCAGGACGATGGTGTCTTGCAACATCGAAAATAATGTTGTGTAAGAACGTTGTTCTACCATATCCTGGACTTCCGATTAACGCGATGTGCCCAGCTTTTTTCAATTGCAATACCATCGGTCCTTGATATTGTTCTTCTGGTACGTCTTTAAGTCCTAATGTTAATTCCACTTCTTTTGCATCATCTGACCATAATTTTCTGAAATCTGTTTCTACTAAATCTTCTTGATATACATTTTCTGGCAATGGTGGTAGCCATGGACGCTTAACTTCTTCGATTTCTAATCGTGTTGTAATAGATTCGATATGATCTATGACCGCTTCTAACTCAGTTTGATTTTCTTTCGTTTCTTCATCTTCAAGTCCACTCAAGTCTTTGTTGATTGCTTGAAGTTGACCATAGTCATTAATCATGTAAATCGTCTTATCTTCAACTTCTAATTTATCGCCTTCGATGTCATATGTTGCACCACTCCATGCAGATTGGAATAATTCATAAATTTCATTATTACCAACTTGTAAATACGCACGACCTGGTAATGTAATGTCTGCTGCATCTGGTGTTTTTAAAATTTCATTACTGTCTTGTCTATCTTGTACTTTTAATGCCAACTTAAATTTAGAGTTAGACCAAATTTGGTCATCAACAACACCCGATGGTTTTTGTGTCGCAAGTATTAAATGAATACCTAACGAACGTCCAATACGTGCCGTTGATACAAGTTCTTTCATAAAATCAGGTTGTTCTGATTTTAATTCGGCAAACTCATCGGAAATAATGAATAAATGTGGCATTGGTTCTGTCGCAATACCTTCTTTAAATAACTTATGGTATTGATTAATATGGTTAACATCATGCTCTCCGAATAAACGTTGACGTTTTCTCAATTCGGCTTTGATTGATGTTAAGGCACGCATCGCTTCATCGCCATCTAAGTTTGTAATCGTACCAACTAAATGGACTAAATCTTTAAATAAGTTCGCCATACCCCCACCTTTATAGTCAATCAATAGGAATGCAACTTCATGAGGGTGAAAATTAATAGCTAAAGATAAAATGTATGATTGGATAATCTCAGATTTCCCTGAACCAGTGGTACCAGCAACTAAACCATGTGGCCCGTGTGCTTTTTCATGTAAGTTCAATGATAAAATATCATCTTTACCTCTTACACCTAAAGGTACTGCCATCGTTTTGTATGTTTCGTTTTGTCTCCATCGATTAACCACATCAAGCTGATCTACTTCTTTCACGTTATACATCTCTAAAAATGTAATACTATCAGGAATTGCATTTTTCAAATGTTCGACGTGTATCAAATTCGCCAAACGTCGCGCGATATATTCTTTATCGACGTTATCAATATTTTCAGGTGTAAATTTCAATTGAACTAATTCTTTTTCTTTCGTAATCAGTTCGCCTTCAGTACGAGACTTGATATCAATAATGGTATCTACATGCTCTGGCAAACTTTCAATCACATCTTCAACAAAGATTAATGAAATACCATATTCTGATAAATCTTGGTTTACATATTCTAAAATGACATGATCAATAATTAATGACATATCTGTAATGACAAACACTAATTGCGGTGTGAAAATAATTTGCTCATTACTTCTGCTGCGTTCACGCACAGCTTGGATACGTTCTTTAATCATGCTATAAATTGACGTTAAAATTTGGTCACGCGTTCGTTGATTGTAAACAAATCCTCTAATGTTTTGCCCTCTCAATGTCATATGTGGCAACCAACGTGCCCATTTCAATGTTTCAACTTCATCTTCACGTGTCACAAATAGAAACTCTAAATCATGATAACTATGGAATGTTGACAATTGAATTAGCATTTTCTCCAATTCTTCTAAAATGAGATGTCGTGCACCAATATATGCAATTGGCCCATGATTTAAATCATTGATTAATGGTGCTTGTTCTACATCTGTGTAAAATTCATACAATTCTTTAGCATCGTCGAATAGTTCATCACGACGTTGGTTAAATTCTTCTTCTTGGTAATCTAATTTGAATGACTTTTCTACATTCGCAATACCTAACTTATAATGTAAGAAATCGTGATGATGCGATGTTTTTTCATATATTCTTGGTGCTTTCGTTTCAACGATATCTTTAATTTCAGCAACCGTTGGATAATGGTAATTCAAACTAAAACGTTGTGCTTTAATCGCTTTATTAATTTCTTTAGATTTATTATCCAAATAAGCTTTGTAATCTTTCTCTCGTTTTTCAACATCTTTGTTATACTTTTTCTTTTCAGAGAAATACGTTGTAATACCAAATACTATCGTTACTGTACTCATACCAATCATCATTAAAATATAAATACCAATTGGTCTCACTAAAAAGATGACAACAGTTAAAGCAATCATTACTAATGGCGGTATAATGGAACGCCATATCACTGTATTGTTCTTCTGTATTGGCTGTGGCGGTCTTTCAATCTTAATATCATCCGTCGGTTCACGGTGAATAATCCTTGGCGAACGATGGTACGTATTGTAATCATCTGCCTGTGCATGTGGCATCTCTTGTGTTAAGCGAATTAATGACGATGCCACTGTATTCTGACTCAATACATTTAAACCATCAGCTTGTACTTCGAGCCATATCCCTTCAACATAAATATGATCACCAATGTAAGCTTTGTTCGTTAGTTGCTCTTGTAGTTCATAGTTAATATACACATCTGTATTTTTATCGTGCACAATGCGTACGTATTGTGATTCTTGTATTGATTGAAAATCTTTAATAATGATGGCATTCATCAAGCTTTGAATAACCATATCATCATACGCATTTGGTCCAATTGTCATCGTATCTTGAATTGAAGGATACGCAAATGATGCATAATCAGCTTCTGTATAAAGCTGTAATGTAATGTCATCAAGGTCACCTTTTCTAACAAGCACCTTATTAATAGAAGTATGATTCGCTTGCCAAGTACCTTGATTATTTTGTTCTAAATGAATGACTTCGCCTAACGATTTCAACGTAATATCTGCACGCTCGTCTTCGCTAATAGTATATGTCTTACCATCTCGCAAATTGAGCATCTTCAATTGTTTGTTATATTTTATAATCAATTTATGCATTGTCTTTGCCTCAGTCCTATACTATTTTTTTCTTTCAGCTTCTTGGCGTTTTTCTTTATCTTTTTGTGCTTGTTCTTTTTGTTTCTTTTCGTTCTCTTCTTGTTGCTTTAATTTCTCATCTTTCGCTTTTGCTTTCTCTTCTTCAGATTTCGCTTTTTCATCTTTAACTTGTTTTTCTTTGTCTAAAATATCTTGCAATTTATCGTTATACTTTTTCGTTTCTTCAGAACGTTTATCATTCGATAAATCTCCGTTATTTTTAATCTCATTTAATTTATTAATCAACGCTAACTTTGTAATATCGTTATCATCTAAATAAGTGGCAATATTAATCGCTTCATCAAGATGTCCTTGTCCTAATTCCATCCAATATAATAAGTAGTCTTTGTTTGAATTTGGTGTCACATTATTAAGTAAATTTTCTTTCTTATCTTTTTCTAAACCTTGTTTATTTGTTTGGATATAACTTTTGGCATAAATGTAAAGTGCCTCTTTATCTAATTTTTTACCATCTAAATCATCATACGTATTTAGTACTTGCGTATAATCATCCTTTACAAATGCTTGGTATCCTTTTTCAATGCGCTCATTATGCTTCATTACTGAAAAATATAAAAAGGCTAAGAATGCAATTAATAAAACACTTAACGTTGTCATACCGATAGCAACCCATTTGAAAACGGTATGTCCTACTTTGCGTACATATGCATAATTTTGACTATAATCTTGTTCTTGTTTCTGATACTGTTCATCTAAAAATGCCGTTAGTAAATCTAACGTTGCCGCTTCAATAACTTTAGTTTCAAATGGCGTTCCTTTATGTAGTTCTAAGTTTCCTTCAACTAAAGCATCAAATGATTGTTTCTCATTGAATGCACAGATAACCAGCGCTTTATATCTTGTTAAAAATTCAGCTTCTGACACAGGTAATGGATCAACAACATTTTGTAACCCTCTTGTTTTAGCAATGGGTAATCCATCTCTTGTGAAAAATAATTCATCTGGTGCCAACACAAATGTGTAGCGTGTACGATTTACTTCTTCTAAATTTTTGATATTGAGTAAGTAACGTAATTTTTCATTTTTAGTAAATGATTTAATATTATCAAAAGGTGTATGATTGTCATTAATGTCATAATGTATTTGGAAACTGTCACGTAGTTCAGTTAATTCAGCATCTATAAAATATGGAGAATGTTGTTCTAATAAGTACATTAAATGAAAATGTTCTGGTTTAATTGAAGACTTAGGAATCTCTCTCATATCTAAGCGTAATTTTGTTTTAGCTGCTTCTTCAGCATCTAAAGGCGTTAACATATCTTGCATTTCATTTTTAGGGTTATGATTTTTAACCATCTATTTTTCCTCCTATAGTAACTTCAAAATATCTCCATCAGCGATTTGATAATCAATGAGTCGATCATTTTCAACAAGTAATTGACCTTTCGTCATCACTTTAATTTGTGTATTGACATCAAATATTGAAATGTCCAAACTATCCAATACTAAAGCTATTAAGTTTTTTATCGGTAAATATGCTGGTACTGCTAAGTCATATGTGCCGTAATTATAATTAGTAAAATCAAATGTTACTTTTACGTGCTGATTCATTTTTCGTTCGTCTCCCTTTATGAATTGAAAAAATGACAAATCCTAAAGTCAAAAAAGCCCCTACAGACATCAAAATGTACGGGAATATTTTTTTCTCCTGCTTGTTTTGAATATAGGGGCTTTTATCACTCTCCGAAGTCTTTTCTAAGTTAGATTTGGAAAATAACACTTTTTTAGTTTCATTCAAGCGAGTCGAGTGACTCGCTTGATTTTGAAACATATCATTTTTTATTTGTTGTTGTCGTTCTTTTTTCTGCTTAGCAATCGCATCATTAACCGCTTTGCTGTCTTTATTAAATAGCGTTGTATCATATTGATTTAAATCATTATTGATTCGCTTTTCCTCTTCTTGTTGCACATCAATATTAAGTCCGCCATTATTGCTAGATGCTGTTAAAAAAGTTAAAGCAATCACGCTATTCATCAACATTAGATTAATCTCTCTTTCTTAAAGTGTTTTATAAACATGTTCAGTACAAAGCCAATAATCACAAGTACTGTTAATATTACTAGCACCAAGCCTATAGGATGCTCTGCATTTAAATAATTGAAGAACATGTTATCGATATAAGACAATGGTGAAATTTTATTAGTCACACCTTGTCCAGCTGCTTTCAAATTATTCATAGCTACAAAGTATAGACCCAATGCAGCAATCATTAAGAACATACCGATAGATTTTACCTGTCTTAGTAAATACGTATTAATAAGTACGAAGACCATCATAGTTAAAATCACCATTAAGATGAATTTCGCTCTATAGCCAGCTAATACATGGAACTTATTCATTGCAATTAAACCGACAATTAACCCTTCTACCAAACCAGTTGTACCAATAACACCTGACGTAATGACATTATTCCAAAGATGGTTTTTACTACTATAATCATCTTTAATGAAATTCATTTGTCCTTTGGCACGTTCATAACTATAGAAAATATATGCTGTAATCATTGATAGTAAATACATCAATAATACGAATAATGTCGGTGAAATCACGTCTGTATTACCATTATTAGCTAAAACATTTTCTAAGTTTTTCTTTTGAACCGGATTACTCATAAATGCTTTTAATGCTTGGTTTTGTCTGTCGCCATCTTTAGAATTTTGTAATACTTTTTTAAATTCTTTAGCGAACAACTCATTATCTTTATCGTTTTTAGCCATTTGACGATTCAAATCGTTAGCTCTTACGCCTAATGCTCGACCTGTCGCATGTAGCTTATTCACATTATTGTCGACTTGATTTAATTGGCCACTAACAGAATCTGCAATTGATTTTGATTCTTGTGTATCTGATAGCAATTGCGTACTCTTTTCAGAAATTCTACTAATTTCTTTATCTAAATTTGAAGACATCGTATTAAATTCATCATTTTTGCCTTTATCAATTTTTGGTTCTTGTGGCTCTTCAGCAAAAGTCTTTTTAACGTTTTCTAACTGATCAATCAGCTTGGAAATATCTTCTTTATTTTTTGTTGTATTCTTTTTGTTATTTAAAATGTCATCAATCAGTTTGTCTGAGTTTTCTTCCATTGAATCAATTTGATGTAACACAGCTACTTTATCGTCTTTGAAACTTTCCATGTCATTGATAACTTGGTCAACCATCATATCAATTAAACGTTTGTTGTCGAATGGTTTATCTTCTCTGCCTTTTGTATCTGTGTACATTTTATAATGCGCATCAAACCTAGATAATGCACTCAATTGCTGGCTTAATGCATCTTTCGATAAGCGACCATCAAGGTTATGATTCAATGTTACATCCACAACACTCGTTGCTTTCTTATCATTTGGTTCATCTTGACGATTTGCTTGTCCAAATAACAATTGTAAATGCATTGTTTTATCTTTTAAGAAATCTTTCTCAGCATCCTTTTTCAATTTAGCAACGCCATTGACTTCAACTTTATATTCCTTGTTAGATGTATCGAGTTGAACACTTTGATCCTTAATGTCATATTTTTTACCATTAATTTTAATGTCGCCTTCAAAATTAAAATGAGGATCTGTTGCAACAGTTAATTGATTAATATCATTACTTTTAATCGTTTCAGTACGTTGCACTTTGACACCATCATTAATCAAACTACTTGTGTCTTGCGCAACTTGGTTATCGTAATCTGTTAAATTAATGTGTTCTGCTAACGGTTTTTTCAAATTATATTCATTTTTATAACGTTTTGCTTCTTTGACAATTGCTTCGTATTTATTAGCTTCATCCTCATTTAAACCTGCAGCTATAAAGTCTTGTTTAGACATGTTATAGATAAATGTTGTATCTGTATCAGGTTCTTTGACAATATCATCATGAAGTTGTTTCTCTAAGTTTTCAGCGAATTGAGCATTGTTCATTTTAATGCTATTTAGCGCATCTTGTAAGTCTTTGTTATTTGCAAGCTCATCTTGCAGTGATTCTGTTAATTGCTTACGATAGTCTTCAATCATACCTTTTGAAAATGGTGACTCTTGTGATTGAATGATTTCTCTTAATTTATCTAAGTTTTCTTTAACAGTTTGTTTATATTCTTCTTTACCTGTATCTTGCATACTTGATTGTTGATCAATTTGGCTGTCCATCTGTTTTAATGCATTGATATAGTTATCAAGTTCCACGCTATCTTTTTGCGATTTATAATCTTGTAACATTTTATCCATCGCTGTATTGTGCTCGTCAAATAATGAATTTTGTTTTTCAATTAAAGTCGAAACATTATAATCTGTGTTCACTCTGAACGTATCTGAATTCGCACTCAATAATGATTTATTGTATGTTTGGAACCATTTTGTAATGTCTTTGTTTGCAGAAATTGAATTTACAAGCGTATCTGTAAATAATTCCGGGAAGTCGTTAATTGGATTTAATAAGTAATTCGAGAATTTACTATTCACACCATGTTCACGCGTCATAATAGCGCCAACATTTTTTTGTGCATTATGTAAATTATCAATGATGCTTGTTAAATAAATTTCGACTAAGTTTTTGTTAAAGTCGTTAAGTACATTACTTACAACTTTTTCTGTGTTTTTAGCTACTTCTTCTTTTTGTCCTACAGCTGTTTTATACTGTAGCGATATTTTCGATGGTGTTTTAGCGTCTAATTGCATTGCCAATTTTGAAAAGTTTTCTGGGATAACAATCATGACTTGGTATCCACCATTTTTCAAACCAGACTCAGCAACGTTTCTTGTTACTGTTTCAAATTTATAGTTTTTCTCATTTGCTAACCTTTTAATAAATGCTTGACCCAGCTCAACTTTTTTACCGTTATATGTCGTTGGTTGATCCTCGTTAACAATTGCGATATGTATTTTATTATTTTTATTACTTACACTTTGGGATCCTTTTTCTGATTGATCTCCATATTTTGTTTGAACAAAAAATATCATACTAACTATGGCAATTATAATAATTAAAGTGACAATTAATGCATAAATCCAATTTTTCTTTTTCATGCTTATTTCCTTTCAGTTGTTTTCTTAAAAAAATGATAAGCAAAGCCACATTAGAAAATGTGACTTTGCCAATTTCAGAATGCTTATTGCAAACCGAAATTATTAGAAAGTTGTTGGTCTTGTTCTTGAACGGCATCAGCAGTGCTATTCAATTGTTGTTTAATTTCTTCTAATAATTGTGCAAATTTTTCTACTTTAGGACTAAGTTGTTGGAATTGCTCTTCGAAACGGCTGAAAGCTTGACCTTCCCAGTTCGCTGCAATTTCACCTTGTGCACGTGTTAAATCAGATAAAATTTGACGGATTTGGTCTGAACCTTGCCCGTAAGATTGCGATTTTGCTCTGATTTCCTCTGGACTCATCTTAATCATTGCCATAACTAGAAACCTCCTGAATATTTTAAGTTTATCAAAACTTTTTAGGGACACTATTTTTTGAAAAAGTGCTCCTTACTCAAATAATATATAAATTATTAGTATATGTATATAGTTTTTTAAGTATTTTTAGCTTTTTTTAAATAAATATATTGAATATACCCATATATTTTTAATTAACCATTCATTTTTGTAATATAAATGTGTATACTAAAATTAAATTAAATACATAAAGGATTAAATGGTTATTATGAAGAAAACAATTTTACTGACGATGACAACTCTTACTTTATTTAGTATGTCGCCTAACTCGGCTCAAGCATATACGAATGATAGCAAAACATTAGAAGAAGCAAAGAAAGCACACCCAAACGCACAGTTCAAAGTGAATAAAGACACCGGCGCGTATACTTATACATATGACAAAAACAACACGCCAAACAACAATCATCAAAACCAGTCACGTACAAACGACAATCATCAACACGCAAATCAACGTGATCTTAACAACAATCAGTACCATTCTTCATTAAGTGGTCAGTATACGCACATTAATGACGCAATTGATTCACACACACCGCCTCAAACGTCACCAAGCAATCCTTTGACACCAGCAATACCGAATGTCGAAGACAATGACGATGAATTAAATAACGCTTTTTCAAAAGATAACAAAGGGCTTATTACAGGCATCGATTTAGACGAATTGTATGACGAATTACAAATCGCCGAATTTAATGACAAAGCAAAGACCGCTGACGGTAAACCTTTAGCATTAGGTAACGGTAAAATCATTGATCAGCCTCTTATCACAAGTAAGAACAACTTATATACTGCTGGACAATGTACATGGTATGTCTTTGATAAACGTGCCAAAGATGGACACACGATTAGTACATTTTGGGGAGATGCTAAAAACTGGGCAGGCCAAGCTTCAAGCAATGGCTTCAAAGTAGATAGACACCCAACACGAGGATCAATTTTACAAACAGTAAATGGTCCATTTGGTCATGTAGCCTACGTTGAAAAAGTTAATATTGATGGAAGTATTCTAATTTCAGAAATGAACTGGATTGGTGAATATATCGTTTCATCAAGAACCATCTCTGCTTCAGAAGTTTCATCATATAATTACATCCATTAAATTAATCATGACATCAATAAAAAGCGACCAGTTCGCAGTTTACAATTCGTAACACTGCAAAATTGGTCGCTTTATTTTGTATGTTATTCGATTATAAAATTACAAAGAAATGTTCTCTACATTCCCCATTAATCAAAATCGTTTACGAAAGTATAATTGTAGCTATAATAATCCAAGTCGTAACAACTAGTGGCACTATCGTCTTGAATAAGAATATACCGTATTTTTTCTTGCGATATATATCCAGTACTAGCCAAATTAAAATGATTATAACACCAACAAAAATAAATACAGGATTCATCGATATAGCATCTGCCTGTAACTCAGGTTGCATTCTTAATTTAGTGATAATTAACATCACTACTGAAATAATGAAAAAGTAGATACCTCTTATCTTTGATGTCTGTAAATCTAATTCCTGCTCTTCAATGACCTCTTTAGATTCACCCAATTCTTTTGCAATCAAATAATTTACTACCTTAGGTTTCACCCATAAACACTTAATTGCAAAGTACATAAAAATATATGATCCAGTATCCATAAACATTAAAAAGTTGCTTAAATCATGATCAACAAAGCGAGCGCCTATAAAATAGTAAAAAATCAATGTCCCCATTATAACAACATCTAATATTAAACCTATTATTGAAAAACCTTCACTTTTAAACAAACTAGCAATCATAGCTATATAATAAATAGCAAATATTGTTATTAAAATAAAAATTATCATGGTTAGACTCCTATTATTTTTTATGTCTTTCCTTTACATTGTCTTACCTTCATTTTCGATATCTTTCTTAATACTCTTATATAACGCGTAATTAAAATATGACCTAACAAGAAGAGCATCAACAATTATATTGATGAATATACTTAACCCTATAAAAATCTCTTCTTGCTGTGTTACAGGAACTATTAGACTTATATAAAATATTCCTCCAAAAGCAAATAATTTTATAATAATTGCTATGGCATTAACTGCAGGATTAGGATTTTCACTATCAAATTCGTTTTTATAAAATAAAAATAAACCTAACCAAGAAATAAATAACATCAAGATAATACCTAGACAATAATTGAAAACATCAAATCCAAAACCGACTACACCAAAAACGTAAATAGATACAAAAAGCAATGGCAAAGTATATCCCACAATAACGTTAAGTGTGAGATATCTAACCACATATCTTTTTTCAACTTTGTAATTTTCATTTTTCTCTTGTATGTACATCATAATCAAAATTACAGCTGTAAAGGCCATAAACACCAGTAAATACATAGGCAATTTATCATATAGTTTAGCGTAGAAAAACATAATCGCGTCAAAAAATAATGAAACTGCAACTACAAATACTCCCAATACAGTCAAGTATGGTCTTTTTATATTCTTTACAAAATCATCGACTTTCAATTCCATAAATTCATAATCTCCCCAATCTTACTTCAATATTTTTATAAGTTAAATAAATCTTCTTCGCCAAAAAAATGCATATTATTAAGTTAACCAACATTTTTCAAGAATCATTATGTAATCAAACTATTTTTTGTAGTTTATTAGATTTCCAATAACTTATTAAACATTATTATAACTAAAATTCTATTAATTTAAACAAAATTTAAAATAAACCATTTAATAAAATGTATTGTTCTGATATGATTAACTCATAAATAATTGGGAGGAAGCAAAATGTCTAAAAAGTTAAAAATTATAATTCCTATTATTATTGTCTTACTATTAATAGGTGGAATCGCATGGGGAGTTTATGCATTTTTTGCTAATACACCGAAAAATACATACCTAAAAAGTGAACAACAAACAGCAAAAATGTATAAAGATTATTTTAATGACCGTTTTGAAAATGAAGTGAAGTTCCAAGAAAAGATGAAAGATAATTCGTTTTTATCTTCATTAGAATTAAGCGCAGATGCATCAGATGAAATTGTTAAAGGGCTTGGCATTCCTAAATCTGTTGTTAATGCATCGAAAATTAAAATGTCATATGGACATGATCCTAAAAAAGAGAAATCAATGATTAATCTTGAACCAACAATCGCAGACTCTGCATTAGGGAAATTCCAGTTAGCTGCAGATAAAGATAAGCATTATTTCGAATCACCATTATTTAAAGGGAAATATAGTGTTAATAATTCTGATTTATTATCAACTTATTCAAAACTTACAGGTGAAGATGAAGAAACAGCAAAAGAAAATGGTATTACAAACCAACAACTAAATTTAAATACTCTTTTTAATAATGCTCAAGCACAACAAAGTGACTACAGCAAAATTGCCGAAAAATATTCCGAACTTATTGTCGACAAATTAGATGACGATAATTTTGATAAAGGTAAAAAAGAAGAAATTAAGGTTAATGGTGAAAAGTACAAAGTTAGACCTGTCACGTTAACACTTAGCAGAGCTGACACTAAAAAAATTACATTAGCTGTATTAGAAGAAGCTAAAAAGGATAAAGACCTTAAAAAATTAATGGAAGAACAAGGTGCTACAAAAGACTTTGAAAAAGACATCAAAAAAGCAATTGACGATGTCAAAGAAACTAAAAAGGATGAATTTGCTAAAATTCAATCTAAAATTTATACCGAAAAACATACGATTGTAAAACGAGAAATTACTATTACAGACAAAGAAAATAATAAAACTAAAATCAAAGGTACTAATACTTTAGAAGACGATAAGTTAAAACTAGATTACGCACTTGATTTCGATCAAGATAAATACACGTATGCTGAAGCGAAATATACAATTAAAGGCGTATCTTCTAAAGAAAAAGATAATAAATATAATGATAAATACGAATTTGGTAAAAAGACAGAATATGATGAATCAAAAATCAAATTAGATAACCAAGAAAAAGTAGATGGCACAAAACGTCAAGATAAAGGTAAAATCACTGTCGCATTAGATAAATATAGCGACGAAAATGAATTCACTTTTGAAAATAATATAGATTCTGACGTAAAAAATAACACTCAGAAATCTACGTTAAATATCGGCATCAAATATGCTGAAGAACCAATTAATTTCATTTTAAAATCTAGCACAAAATTGAAAGCAGATATTGATTTTGATGATAGTGGTGCAAAAGATTTCAATAGTCTATCTTCAAAAGACCGTGAAAAACTTGAAAAAGAAATCGAAAAAAATGGCGGCAAAATGTTTGAATCAATTTTAAAAAAGGCATCTAAATAACTAAAATATAAAAATAAGATTGGAAGGTCATCTTGCCTTTCAATCTTATCATTGGAGGAGTGGTTAAATGAAAACAATACATTTGTTTCGCATCTACCACTCTTTTTTATTGAAAAAGTGGTATTTGATTATCTATTTACTATTTATATTAGCGGCACTCCTTATTACATTAACGACAATCCAACATGTAACAGAAGATGACAATCATTTTAATATAGGTGTCGTAGATAAAGATCAATCAAGTGAAACGAAATTAATCTTAAACTCTATTGGTAAAGGGAGTAACCTAGGAAAAAACGTGAGCATTAAAGCATATGATGATAAGCAAGCACATACTTTGTTAAAAAAACATAAACTTCAAGGCTATTTTGTTTTTGATAAAGGTATGACCAAGGCATTTTATAAACAAGGCGAACTACCAATTTCAGTATATACATATGATCAACAATCCATGAAAAGTGTCGTGCTATCTCAGCTAACAGATTCTGTTTACCAACGTCTTATGCGATCAATGGGTGGCATCTTAGCTTTTCAAGACTTAGCACCGAAAGCATCACATTCTGACAGTATCAATGTTATGACTGATTTGCTGATTACAGGATTAAACCGTTCAGGTGCATTTAACTTAGAACCGATTCATTTATACGATACGGGCAGTTATTATGCAATTACAGGATTTTTAACAACGGTATTCATCTTTGCACTATCTTTATTTACAGTTTTGAAAATGAATCAAGATACTGTATTGAAAGCGCGATTGAAAATGTTTCATTTTTCTAAAGAGCGTTTATTAATCATTCGTACGTTGATTACATGGTTTTATACTATGTTATGGAGTATCGTTGGTGTAGTTTGGATTGTGTTCAGTATTCCGAATATCTTTGAATTATATAATTGGCCAACGTTAGCCATTCATTTAAGCTATTATGTTACCTTTTTAATACTGTGGTTATTACTCATCGAACTTTTAACAACAGGCTTGTTGAATAGTATTAGTAAAGTCATATTAGCTATTGTCATCCTGGTGTTATCTGGTTTAACAATACCTACGATTTTTTTACAACATATAGCAAATGGTGTTTTCAATATTCAACCGTTCGCAGTTGTAACAAATCAATTGTTAGAAATTATTTTAAACAACTACATTTTAGAACTGCACCCTAGTTTCTATCTTAGCTTCATCGCACTTTTGATAATTAATTTAGCTGTATTGGTTTGGAGGTATCGTCAATGAAGCCTTATATACAACTTGTTGTGTTCAAGCAATGGTTACAATACATCTTGCTCGTAACAACCATTGTCATCGCACTCGTACTTATTGGTATCGGTTACCGTGTAGCACATGACAACTTCAAAATACCGATTACCATTCAAGATTTAGACCAAACCACTGCATCAAAATCATTCGTCAATAAAATTAAACAATCTGACTATGTAACTATTAAAAAAGTCGATGAAGATGAAAGCTATATTGAAGATGATGTTACTAAAAAGGAAGCTATTTTAAGTATGCAAATTCCTAAAGGTTTCTCTCAAAAATTAAAAGAGAACCGTTTAAAAGAAACGATACAGTTATATGGTAGAGATGACTTTATAGGTGGTATTGCTGTAGAAATTGTTAGTAGTTCATTATATGAGCAGCAAATTCCTAACATTATTTATGAACACCTTGAGGATATGAAACAGCATCAATCCATCGATGCTATCAACAAGTCCTATCATAAACATACACCTGAATCTAAAATCAAATTTGTGTCGCTTACTAAACAAGCACAACACTCTATTTCAATTAGCTTAATCTTTGCGGTGATTTTATTTGTTAGCGCTGTTCAAGTAGTACTTCATTATCGTTTAAACCAACAAGCAGCATTGCAACGATTATCACAATATCATTTAAGCCGTTTCAAACTATATAGTACTTATGTAATGACACATACGATTTTGTTATTGTTGGTACTATTGGCAGTTAGTCTATATTTGTCTCAACCACTCAGCTTAATATTTTACTTAAAATCACTGTTACTTATATTGATTTATGAGATAGGTATCGTCTTTATCTTATTCCATATTCAAACAATAAGTCATCGATTATTCATGACATTTATATATGCACTTGCTATGGGTATCGTATACTTGATTATTTTCATGTAAAGGAGCGTAACTGATGATAGAAATTAATAACCTTTCAAAGCGTTACCGTAACAAACAGATTTTCAATCATTTAACTATGTCCTTTGATAGTAATCGTTTAACCGTATTACTTGGTGATAATGGTGCTGGAAAATCAACATTACTTCGTATGATTGCTGGTATTGAAAAAGCTAATGATGGAACTATCAACTATTTCGGCGAAAAATGGAATCAAAGACAAATACAAAATCACATCGGTTATGTGCCACAAGACATTGCGTTATTTGAACACATGACAGTGGCTGAAAACATTAAATTTTTTAAATCACTTTGTAAAAATCCAATTAACGATACAACTATCAACGAATATTTACAGCAATTAAACTTTGATGATACGTCTGCCAAAGTATCTACATTGTCCGGTGGGAATAAACGTAAAATTAATATATTAGTAGGTTTACTAGGTCAACCTCGAATTCTCATTTTAGATGAACCGACAGTTGGTATTGATTTAAAATCTAGACATGACATCCACCAACTACTTAACATCATGAAATCTAAATGTTTAATTATATTAACTACCCATCATTTAGATGAAGTTGAAGCACTTGCAGATGATATCAAGTTAATTGGCCAAGATCCTTTTTATCAACATGTTTTAGAGGACAAACAATGGACTTATACCTATTATTAAAACGAAAAAATCCCAAGCTGCGTATGATATCGCAACTTGGGATTTTCTGTATTATCTACTTTGCAAGTATGACGTTGGGTCTACTGCATATTGATTACCGATGCCACCAGACATACGTTGGAAGTGTACGTGAGGCGCTGTTGAATTACCCGTACTACCTGAATATGCAATTTGGTCACCAGCTTTGACTTTATCACCAGCTGAAACAGTTAAACGATTATTATGCATATACCATTGGTAGTTATTACTGTTCGCTTCTTTAATCGTTACTTGATTGCCGCCACCATAGTTACTCCAACCTGCTTGTACTACTGTACCATCAGTTAATGAGTAAACTGGTGAATTTTCAGGCATTGCATAGTCGACACCGTAATGCGCACCACCACCGTGATATTGTCCATATGGTTGTAGTTGTTTACGACTTGTTAACCAGCTTGCGTCTTTCGCATGACCACTAGCTGTCGCTTTACTTGCTGATCCACCATTTTGATTAGATGTGCCATTAGGATAATTGACCTTTCCATTACCATCATGGCTGTTATACGCTTGGTTGTTGTTACTATGTGAATAATAGCTCGCGTCTGGACCTACATTTGATTGATAACCATATTGATTAATATGCTGTTGGCTTTGACTCGCTGTGTAGTCATTGTTATCTCCTGCTGTTGCTGGATTCACATATGTTTGGCCGCTTCCATTGGCATTTGCATTTTTTGGATAACAGTTATAAAAATAATGCGTATGTCCTTGAGCATCTACGAATGTATAGCTATATTCTTTATTATCAAACATTGCTTGATTCCAGTTACCATCAGGTGTGTGATGATAATCCCCATTAGAATCAATTGTATAATAAGTACCATAAGATACGTCTTGTGATTGTGTTGACATTTGTGTATGTGCTTGTTGGGTGTTTGTCGTTTCTGCTGCATCTGCTTGATGCGCCATTGTAAATGTAGCGAAGCCCATCGTTGCAATCGCTGCTGCTGTTAATTTTTTCATGTATAAAACATCCTCCATTAAAGTTAAAGTTAGTTTTCAATTAAACTGTACTGCACATACTAAAAGAATTAGACAACTGAGTAAAGGATTTAATTCTCATTTTCCAACTATTTAATATTCCCGAAATGTTTTACTAAACTCATTACATTGTCATTACAAAATAGCCATACATTGATATTAAAATGACATCTCTCACTGCATTCGTTTAACCTTTTATAAATTTTCAAAATTAACAACTAATCGTTCGTCCATGTTCGCGATTCAACGCTAATGCATGATAGTAATCATCCATCAAATCATATCAACCAAATTCCATTATCAATCGCTATTGATTGTCATTCAACTTTCTAATAGTGATATGCTTCTCAGGCTTAAAAATCGTCATATCTTTTCTATTAATTAAATCATCTGTGAGCTTTAATGCTACTAATTCATTGCTGCCATAATACTTAATATATAACGTTCTTGTAGTTAAATTTATTACGGTCTGATACATCGTATAGTGATTGTCAGCATCATGCGGACGTACAATTCCAATCGGTATATTTACCGCATCTAATAAATAAAATGCATTCATTAAATCCATTTCTTTATCATTGTTTTGAGCAATGTTTGCTTTCATAAATGCCATTCTCACAAAGCGCTCAGTTGAAGTAAATCCACCTGGCAATCCAAATGTACCTGCTTCATTGCCTAAAGGTTCAATCGTTACACCTTCCAATAAATTTGCTGTTGCTGGATAAGGAGAAATATTGATATATTGTCTTAAATTACTATAATGCCAATTTAAGTCTGGATGATTTGTTAAGACACCAATAGGATTATCTTTTATAACCACTTCACCCTCTTTAAATGAAACTTCGACTGTATGTCCAGTTGCATCGGAAACATGATAATGCAATGGCGGAACTTCACCGATGTCATTTAAATATACAGCTACAACATGTATTTGGGATGCTTGTTGTTTCATATCTTCAATGCTTGTTGTATATCCCAAAATCCATGTCACAATTTCATTTTGCGTAATATTCATCGCGTCCGCTTTGTGTGTTGATCCATATGAACTATAACCTCGGAAATATTGTGTTGAAATGGCAACGCCATGTTCATTAACACCATCACCATAAATAAAACCTTCCATATCTGTTCCTGTGCCAATAAAGCCATATTGCGTTTGGCCTGTCGTGCCAGTGCGAGATTTCCAACGATAATTTCTAGGCGTCACTGCTGGCGAACCATCTAATGGATAATCATAATCCATCGTGCGTCCAAGAAGTACTTGATTATTTAAAGTTTGTATTGTGAATCCTGTGCACATTGTTCTCACTCCTCTGTACCTTCATTTACTTTAATCACTTTCAAATAAAGCTGTTTCACTTAAACATACTATAAAAAATCAATTATACAAGCAATTAATTGATATTCATTCTCAATAACTGTGGTATGATATGTAAGGAAATCATGACTTATGTGTGAGTGAACGATCATCTATACATCCGTTCACTTCATCTCATGACTTTCTATATTTAATTTTTACAAGGAGTGACATCTGTGAATAACACACAATCTTCACCACGCAGTAATATTATTATTGCGATTATGTTGTCTGCATTAACATATTGGTTGTTTGCACAATCATTTATTAATATAGGACCTCTCGTTGGTCAAACGTATCAAACCTCTCCTGCCGTGTTAAATTTATCTATTAGTTTAACTTCCTTCGCCACAGGTATCTTCATGGTGGCTGCAGGTGATATTGCTGATAAAATAGGACAACTGAGAATGACATACATGGGTCTCATAATCAGTATGTTTGCATCTCTTCTATTAATTATATCGGACATCACTGCACTGCTCATCATCGGTAGAATTTTACAAGGTCTATCAGCAGCTATCTTGTTACCTTCAACAGTTGGCGTGTTAAATAATCAATTTAAAGGAGAACATTTAAGACGAGCGATTAGTTATCTAATGATTAGTACTGTTGGTGGCATCGGCCTAGCTGGTGTTATCGGCGGTTTAATTGCCTCAAATTTCGGATGGCAAACGAATTTCATCATTAGTATAGTCATTGCTTTCATTGCCATATTGCTTCTAAAAGGCACACCTGAAAAAGTAAGTCAACATAGCCACCGTCATCCATTCGATTACAAAGGTATGTCGATTTTCGCTGTTATGATTGGTAGCTTTACATTATTGTTAACACAAGGATTCGAACAAGGTTGGTTTAGTACATTTTCAATCATTTGTCTGAGCATTTTTATCATCACTACGTTGATATTCATCATCATCGAACGTCGACATGAAGTACCTTTTATTGATTTCTCAGTATTACGCAACCGTCCGTTCATTGGTGCATTTTTAAATAACTTTGTTTTAAATAGCGGTCTAGGCGTAACAGTGGTCTTTTTCATATATGCTCAAACACACCTTGGTTTATCAGCTGCGCAATCTGGACTTGTTACATTGCCATATGCCATTGTGGCAGTTGCGATGATTCGTTTAGGTGAAAAAGCAACATTACGTTTCGGTGGCAAATTGATGCTCATCATTGGTCCGTTGTTCCCTGTCATCGGCATCACTATTATTAGCATGACTCAATTATTGGCATCACAATATGTCATTGCAGTTATCATTGGTTTCGTCATATGTGCGATAGGTAATGGTTTAGTCGCAACACCTGGACTTACGATTGCAATTTTCAGTATGCCTAATGAAAAAGTTGGTTTAGCTACAGGATTATATAAAATGAGTGGTACATTAGGTGGCGCCTTTGGTATAGCACTAAGTACTACAGTTTTCAGTATGTTACAACTAAACTATGCACCAAGTGTAGCTGCAACCGTAACATTTATAGTCAGCATTGTATTGATGATCCTTGGCTCATTGTCTGCATACATGATCATTCCAAAAACAGTTAAATCTTAAATATAATAGAAGAATTATGTTTCGAAATATCTTTATCACTTTAAAATGATATACAAGAAATCCAAGAAAAATAAGCGAACTGAATAAATAAAGATTCAATTAACGCATCAGTATTAGGATTCACTCTAAAA